>Ga0208984_1000147_pt1 | contig 10100 bp, 5 predicted proteins | sample MedBloCAOM3_M3_FD_187851 | JGI IMG/M metagenome (GOLD analysis project Ga0208984, IMG submission 187851) | Forest soil microbial communities from El Dorado National Forest, California, USA - Mediterranean Blodgett CA OM3_M3 (SPAdes) (version 2) | ecosystem: Environmental > Terrestrial > Soil >... | reverse complement strand
TCGCGGGTCGAATTGATGACGCCGGTGCCCGACAGCAGCGTGCCGGAATAGATGCGGCAGAAGGTGATGGTGCCGACGAAGGGGTCGTCCATGATCTTGAACGCCAGCAGCGCCAAGGGCTCCTTGTCGTTCGGCAGCCGAACGATTTCGTTGCCGTCCTCATCGACGCCCTTGATGGCGGGCACGTCGACCGGCGAGGGCAGATAATCCACCACCGCGTCGAGCAAGGGCTGCACGCCCTTGTTCTTGAAGGCCGAGCCGCACAGCACCGGGAAGAACGCGCCGGTCAGCACGGCCTTGCGGATCATGCGCTTCAAGGTCGCCTCATCGGGCTCCTTGCCGTCGAGGTAAGCGGAAAGAACCTCGTCGTCGAGCTCGACGGCGGCTTCCAGCAGCTTCTCGCGATATTCCTTGGCCTTCTCGACCATATCCGCGGGAATATCGATGTCGACGAACTTGGCGTCGAGCTTCTCTTCTTCCCAGACCACGCCCTTCATGCGGACGAGATCGACCAGGCCCTTGAAATTATTCTCGGAGCCGATCGGAAGCTGGATCGCAATCGGCTTGGCGCCGAGGCGATCGACAATATCCTGCATGCATTTGTAGAAGTCGGCGCCGGTCTTATCCATCTTGTTGGCGAAGACGATGCGCGGAACCTTGTACTTGTCGCCCTGGCGCCAGACGGTTTCGGTCTGCGGCTCAACACCCTGGTTCGAATCGAGCACGCATACCGCGCCGTCGAGCACGCGCAGCGAACGCTCGACTTCGATGGTGAAGTCGACGTGGCCGGGGGTGTCGATGATGTTGAGGCGCTTGCCGCTCCAGAACGCGGTGGTCGCGGCCGACGTGATGGTGATGCCGCGCTCCTGCTCCTGCTCCATCCAGTCCATCGTCGCGGCACCTTCGTGCACTTCGCCGATCTTGTGGCTCTTGCCGGTATAATAAAGGATGCGCTCGGTGGTCGTGGTCTTGCCGGCATCGATATGCGCCATGATACCGAAGTTGCGGTAGTCCTCTATGGCATGAACGCGGGGCATGGGTTGTTCCTTAAAATCCGTTGTTTCGCCGTTACCAGCGATAGTGCGAGAAGGCGCGGTTGGCTTCCGCCATCCGGTGCACGTCTTCACGCTTCTTAACGGCGTTTCCCCTGCCATTCGATGCGTCGAGCAGTTCGGCTGAGAGCCGCTCCGTCATCGTCTTTTCATTGCGGTCGCGCGCCGCCGAAATCAGCCAGCGGATCCCGAGCGCCTGCCGGCGCACCGAGCGTACTTCGACTGGAACCTGATAGGTGGCGCCGCCGACGCGGCGCGACCGAACTTCGATCGTCGGCATCACGTTTTCCAGCGCCTGCTCGAAAATCGGCAGCGGGCTCTGCTTGGTCTTGGTCTCGATCATGCCGAGCGCACCGTAGACGATGCCTTCGGCGACCGACTTCTTCCCGGCGTACATCACCGAGTTCATGAATTTCGTAATGATGATGTTTCCGAACTTCGGATCCGGAAGCACTTCACGCTTTTCAGCAGAATGGCGGCGAGACATCGATCAGGTTCCCGATTATTTCGGACGTTTCGCGCCGTACTTCGAACGGCGCTGCTTGCGGTTCTTGACGCCCTGGGTATCGAGGACGCCGCGGAGAATGTGGTAGCGCACGCCGGGCAAATCCTTGACGCGGCCGCCGCGGATCATGACCACAGAGTGCTCCTGAAGGTTATGGCCTTCACCCGGAATGTAGCCGATGACCTCGAAGCCATTGGTCAGCCGCACCTTGGCGACCTTGCGAAGCGCCGAGTTCGGCTTCTTCGGGGTCGTGGTGTAGACGCGCGTGCAAACGCCGCGCTTCTGGGGCGACTGCTGCAGCGCCGGCACCTTCTTGCGCGACTTCTGGACAACGCGCGGACTTGCGATCAGCTGGTTGATCGTCGGCATGTCAGCCTTCACCCTTTAGTTCGTGCGAAACCCTGATCGGCTCCGCAAATTCATTCGGGACTCACCCGTCCCATCGGGCCGCAACGCGCGAATTGAACTCGCGCAAAGCGAAATCGCGCCAACCGCTCATTGCTGAGCGGAAAGCGCTTCGACGCCACAGAGGACCGCAGTCGTAACTGATCAGCGTGCGCTGCTCAGTCGGGTACCGAGATCATGCATCCGAAATTAATCTCAAGAGAACTTGCTCAAGAGAACCAAGATCGTCCTGGCATTGCCTAGCTATAATCGACAGCGTTTGAGCGGCATTCGTCGAGGTTGGTGCCCGTCTCAATCCCAAAGGACTACTCGATCCCAGAGGACTAAAAGGGTGATCCGTTCCGACTCTGGCGTCACTCACCGCCTGTCGTTAAGTGCGCGGGTTGTATCGGCGGTAGATAGTCAAGTCAAGGCGAAACGACAAGGTGAGAAGCGCCTCTGGCGCCTGCAGAATCGGCGCGCTGATGGATTTCAAAGCGTGCCGAGGTCACGCCCTTGGTGGCGGAAAGCAACGAATCCCGCGAGCCGGCGCAACACGCTCTTTCGCTTGCCTTCATGCAGACGGTGCGAATCAGCCGAATTTTCATATTACCCGGATAATATAGATGCCTTCAGCCTACTGAGGCGATGCCATGCCCAGTTTCTTGGGCGATGGCGCCGAAGGCCGGTTACGCAGCCGATCCCGCAAGCTTCGCAGACGCTGATAACCAAGCTGCCGGCCGGCTTCCATTCTATAGACGAGCGATTTTCCGGGGCCGATGTCGACGAGCATATCCACCATGGTTCGGCGGCCGGCCCACAAATGGGCCATGAAGCTTCCTTCCGCAGCGCAGGAATTGATCTCCAGGGTGTCCGGCCCGGCAAACAGCTCGTCGGTAATTCTATCGATCAGCAGGGCACCGGGCGAATACTTGCCGTATTTCGCACTAAATGCAGTTTTCCAGGTATAGGCCGTCGCCCCGCAATACATCAGGACCTGCGCAGCAATGACCTCGCCCTCTACCCGCAGCAGCGCCACGGAAGCGTTCCGTTCGGCAGCCAGATATTGAAATAATCGCCTGACGAACGCAGCGTCTTGCGCAGCGGACAGCAACGCGGTGCCTTGGGTGCCTTTCCAGCTGGCGTTTTCCAGCGTCAGAAAGGTTTCAAAGGCCTGCTGGGCACTATCAGGCGTTCTGTCGTTCACGACGTCAACCCTGCCGAGCGCCGATAATCTGTTCCAGTCTTGCCGCAGCTTTTTGCGGGTTGCACCGGATCGTTTCACGCCAAACTCTCTGGTCACAAAGGGTCGCGCACTTTCGGAAAGCATCAACGGTGTGACGCCGCGCGCGGCCAGTTCCCTCAGCAGCGCAGGATAGCTTGGACATTCTGCGTCGAGCGATTGCAGGCTCACGACATTTGGCAGCAACCGGCTTTTTTCGATCGCCGCGAAGAACGCCGGAATCACTTCGTCAATGCAGGCCGGATCGACAACGGGGCTTGAAAGAAAGGCATAGTTGTACGGCAGCGATTCAAGCACCACAGGCCAGAACGGCGCGACTTTGCGCAATTGCAACGCCCAAACACCGACGAGTTTCCGCTGGCCGGCGCCCTGCTCCCAGGCAAGCAACATCAAAATCCTGGCGAAGTTCGTCTCGCAGGCCGCCTTCAAGGCTACGGGGTTCATAAAGACGTTCGACGACGCACGCTGGATGAGATCGTGCCACTGCGGGCCGATGTCCAGGTTAGGTGAATCAATCGTTACCGAAATCATCGGACCAATGCTTTGAGCGGCCGCAGCGCGGCGCGATCTTGTTCGTCCGACATTGCTTTTGGGTTAAGCCGGCAACGACATCGGTCCTATTCTGGGCGTTTCTTTTTCTGGGCGTTTCTTTCAAGGTTTCTTTGCCTTTTCCTGCGCATTGATAATGGCCTCGGATCAAAGGCAAATGCATGCGGTACACGGATGTTGCAATCGTCGGCGGCGGTCTCGCCGGCTCAACGGCCGCGGCGATGCTGGCGCGCGCGCGCATCCAGGCGCTCTTGATCGACCCTCATACCGTCTATCCCCCCGAGCTACGCTGCGAAAAACTGGGTGGAGATCAGATCGATCTGTTGCGCAAAACCGGTCTCGCCGATGCAATCTTGCGTGCGAGCACCCTCGACGGCGAAGTATGGGAAGCACGCTTTGGATATGTCGTCGCCAGAAAACCGAGCGATCAGCACGGGGTGATGTACGACACGCTCGTCAACACCCTGCGCGCGCAAATTGCGCCAGATGTCGAGACGATCCACGCCAAGGCCTCTGCCATTTCCAACAGCCAGGAGCGGCAGAAGGTCGTGTTATCGAATGGCGAAGAAATCTCGGCACGGCTGGTTGTAATGGCGAACGGCCTGAACGTCGGCCTTCGCCATACACTAGGCATCAAGCGTCGAGTCATTAGCGAATGCCATTCGGTCACTCTGGGCTTCGATGTCGCGCCGGTCGGCCGCGCTGCTTTTAGCTTCCCGGCATTGACCTACTGGCCGAAGCGGTCGAGTTCTCGCATGGCTTACCTCACGCTGTTTCCGATCGGCGGAGCGATGCGGGCCAATCTGATGGTTTACCGGGACATGACCGACCCGTGGCTGCACGGATTTCGGCAGGCTCCCGAACAAGCCATGCGCGCCATGATGCCCGGCCTGCAGCGGATGATGGGCGAATTCAAAGTCAGCGGACCGATCAAGGTTCGGCCGGCCGATTTATGCGTTACCGACGGCTATCTTCAGCCTGGGATCGTGCTGATCGGCGATGCGTTCTCGACCTCTTGCCCCGCCGCAGGAACCGGCGCCACCAAAGTATTCACCGACGTCGAGCGCCTGTGCAACGTTTACATTCCGCAGTGGCTGGCGACCGACGGCATGGACGCCGAAAAGATTGCCAGATTCTACAACGATTCAGAGAAGGCGGCCTGCGAGACGCGATGCCTCGAGAAGGCCTACCAGCTTCGTTCGCTGTCGATCGACACCGGCCTGTCCTGGCGGGCTCGGCGCTGGGCTCGTTTTATCGTGCGATTGTCTCAAGGCACGTGGCAGCCGATCCGCAAGCGGCTTTCCGTCAGATCAATTCCACGAAATCTGGCTGCGAATCAAGCTGCGTATCCGGGACACGGAAGGCTTGTGAAGCGACATTCTCCGTCTCAATCCTCGTCATCATCGTCGTCGCTGTCGTCCTGATCGGCCTCCTCATGCGGCTTGTGGCTCTGATCGTCCCAGAGCTTTCGATAGATGCCGTTGGCAGCCAGCAGCTTCGCATGCGAGCCGCGCTCGATCGCCTTGCCGCCTGATATCACAATGATCTCGTCCATATCGACCACCGATGTCAGGCGATGGGTCGAGAAGATCATGGTTCGACCTGTCGCGACCTTGAGAAGCGTGCGATTGATCGCGGCTTCCGTGGTCTGGTCGAGCGCCGAGGTCGCTTCATCGAGCAGCAGAACTGACGGATTGCGGACGATCGCCCGGGCAATCGCGATGCGCTGGCGCTGCCCGCCCGACAGCGTATCGCCGCGCTCGCCGACCGAGGTATCGTATTTCTGCGGAAGACTCATGATGTAGCGATGGATTTCGGCCTTGCGCGCCGCCTGCTCGACCTCTTCGTCGGTTGCGCCTTCCTTGCCAAGCCGGATATTTTCCCGGATCGACATGTTGAACAGCATGTTCTCCTGGAACACCACGGCCATGCTCCTGCGCAAGGACTCGCGGGTCACTCTGCGGATATCGACGCCGTCGATGGTCACGCGCCCCTCATCCGGCACATAGAGCCGAAGGATCAAATTGAGCAGCGTGCTCTTGCCGGAGCCGCTCGGGCCGACGATGGCGATGCTCTTGCCGACATTGAGCTTGAGACTGAAATTGTCGAGAACCGGCGTTTGGCTGCCTTCATACTGGAACGTGACGCGGTCGAAAGTGATGTCGTTGGTGATGCGCGGCAGGTCGGGGGCACCCGGACGATCGGCGCCGCGGCTCGGTTCGTCGAGCAGTTCCTGAATGTGGCGTATTGCCGCCGCCGACTGGATCGACACCGGAATGAAATGCATCAGGTGGGCGATATTATAGGACACCTCCCAGAACGCACTTTCGAATGTCACGAAGGTCCCGATGGTGATCTGGCCCTTGGTGGCGAGATAGGCGCCGATCGCCAGCACCACGAGGTGCAGCAACAACACCGAGATCGTGACCGTGCGCTCGACCATGGTCGACAGGAACGTCGCGGACGCAATCTTTCGGCGCGCCTCGTCGTTGCGCATCGTGAACCAGCCGAGCGTCCGTCGCTGCAGGCTGAACGCCTTGACCACCGCCTGCGCCGCGATGTTTTCCTGCAGCATGCCGAGAAGCGCGGATTCATTGAGTTTTTGTTCGTAATTCGCCTGCACCGCCTTCGGCGTCAGAATTCGCGGGCCGATCAGCGTGATCGGAAACACCAGCAGCGCCACCGCGGCGAGTTGCCAGTTCAGGAACAACATCAGAATGATGCCCGCGATCAATTCAAGGAACGGCAAGGCGGCGCTGTTGGCAAAACTCTTGATCGATCCCTCGAAGGCGGAAAGGTCGACCGAAAACCGCGATAGAATTTCGCCGCGTTTGGTGCGCGCGAAGAAGGCCGACGGTAGATTTTGAACGTGCTCAAACAGACGCGTCCGCACGTCCGAAATCAGCGATGCCGCCAGCATGGCGTCCCATCGCTCGTACCAGACCGCAACGATCGAGGTGACAATGCCGGCTACCGCGAGCACGCCGAGGATCGTATAAAGCGCCTGGAAATCTTCTTCACCGAGCGCATCGTCGATCAGGAATTTCAGGCTAAGCGGCATGAAGACATTAAAGAGCGTTTCGACCAGGACGCCGAAGCCGACGAATGTCAGTATTTTCTTGTAGTTCTTCAGAAACGGTTTGACGAACGCATAGATGGTCGCAAGCGCGCCGGCGGCTTCCTTCGCGGTAAAGACAACGAGGTCCTCATCGTCCTCGTCGTCGTCGATGACAAGCTCACCATGGTCTTCATCATCCGGCGCGGACGACGACGCTTTCTTGTCGCCGACGAGGCGATCTGTGGCTTCAGTGTCCGCCGCAAGCTTCTCATCGAGTTCCGGCGCAACCGGATCATTCGCGGAAGCGGGTATCTGATCATCCGATGATGGAGGCCTGGACGCCATGAAACCACAACCGATGCTGCACGGCCGGCATGACCGCAAAACCGAGGGAGATGGCCGAGAGCGCGACCGCGCCGATCCTATGCGATTGCCGCGCGTTCAGCAAAATAATTGAAAGCGCCGACAGTGCGCTTAGTCGTCGGCTGCGACCTTGTCAAAGAACGAGTAGCGCAGGCTGTCGGAGTCCGCATACCACTGGCCGGGTCCCTTGTTGGCGGCCAGGGTTGCCGCCCAGAGCGCGTCCGTGCAGTCGCGGCGGTGCATCGACAGGTCGAATCCGTTGCTGAAAAACAGCTCCGACCATTCCCACCAGGTGCCGAGCTTCTTGACCCCGCGCAGCAGGTCGTATCGATCGATCAGCGCCGGCGCCATATCCGACGTCACCGATCCGAACACGAGGCCGGTCTTCATAACGCGGTTCAGCTCGCGAATCGCGCGCGGCACCTGTTTTTCCGCGACATGGCACAGGCTGGTTTCGAACACGAAATCGAATTCTCCGCCCCTAAACGGCATATCGATGATCGATCCGAGCTTGTTGAACTTCTTTAGCGCCTTCGGCGTCCTGGCGTGGATCGCGCGGTTGTTCTCGATGCCCCATGCATCGATACCACGAGCGCGCAGCGCTCCCACCAGTTCTCCGCTGGCGGACCCGGCCACCAGCAGCTTGTAGCCTTTGGCCCGGTTCCAGACGATCTTGACGAGATCCGTCAGGTATGCGGGATCGGTAAACCGGCTCCAAACCTCGCTGTAGGGTCCAAGCCCGCGATAATTCTCGAAATACCCGCGGTCGATCTTGTCGGCACTAGGCTTCCCGCGCGCGCGACGCAGCCGCATCATCTCGGTAACAATGATGTCGGTGGCGGCATCGGAGGAATCGAGCAATCCGTTCAGCGTCGAATCGAACAGATAATCCCCGACCACGACCAGGCCGGGATGCTGCTTCGGATCGGGCCGGTGATTGGTCATGACGTCGCGCGCCGGCAGGCCGCCGGGAAGCGCATTCACCGACGAGAGCCAGCGACAGATCTTGCCCTCCATGAAATGCGCGCGCGCGTCGCCGAGCGAGGCCGGCAGGGACTTCAGTGCGGCGTCGATCAGTTCCTGATCGCTCAGATTGGCGAAAGCCAGCGCGTCGGAGCCGGCGATCAGCCAGTTCAAGACGCCGTGCTTGCCGACGTCGTAACGCGCGCCTTCGTTGTAAACGCAGCAGCCGCCGAACGCTTCCGACATGAACCATGCGCCGGGGATTTTCTCTCCCCAGAACGGCTCATCGAACAAGATCGAGACTCGCAAATAATGCGCGGGGCGATCGAAATAGGCGACATGCTTGACCATCGACTTGCGCAGTTGTTCGCCGTCCCATCGCATGGTGGCGAGCCAGGAGTGCGGCAGACACATCACCACGAGATCGAAATCCTTGGTCTCCGGTCCCTTGCCGTTCATCATGTTGAGCTGATAGCGCCCAGCCGCGGTCTTGCCGACCTTGAGAACCCGGTGATTGAGCCGGATATCCGCGTCGACTTCGGACTGCAGGCAGTCGATCAGCTGTTCATTGCCGTTCTGGATCGAATACAGGCCGATGTAGCCGTCGACATCCATCACGAAGTTCTTCAGCGCATTGAGCCCGTTGGTGTTGTGGCTCTCGGTGGCGAGATCGGAGCGCGCCATCACCTTGAAGAACCGTTTGGCGGTAGGATCGTCCACTTCCCTGTCGAGCAACTCCTCGCAGGTGATGTACGCCCATGGATGCTCGTTGTCGTGGGCGCCGACGCCTTCGTAATATTCGGCTGGAGACACCATCTCGGTGCAGCGCTTGCGGAACGCTTCGATCGCGTCCGCTGTCTTCGCGCCGTACTTGCGGCGCATGCCCGGCACGTCGTTCAAAAGCTCGCCATCGAACTGGACCTGCTCGGCATCCATCGGAATGGTCTGCAGGCCGAAATGCTGGATCAGCTCGCGCAGCGGATCGGGGCCGGTCATCGAGTAATCGTAAATCTCGGCGACGCCGGCTTCGTACATCGCGGGCGCGCTGTCGAACTTACGCGTCAGGATCTTGCCGCCGACGCGGTCGGACGCCTCATAAATGGTGACGCGGCAAAGCTCGCCCAGCTTCTTTTTGAGGTACCAGGCGCTCATCAGGCCGCCGGGTCCCCCGCCAACGATAGCAAGATCCAACATGTGTTTTCCGTGACTTCCCGCCGCCTGCCACCTTCCGCGGGCGTCCGGCCTAAGTCCTGTTAGAAGAAGCGCTTTTTACCCTGAAGGGAAGATGAACGAGTGAGGCTATCAGAGGCAGGATAGCCAAAAAATAACAAAAAAGGCCGGCTTTCGCCGGCCTCTTGCATAATAATTTTGAACGGTGCGCGGCTTTATTCCGCGGGCGGCAACGCCAGAGGTTCGACTTCCGGAGCCGCAGGCACGATCGTCGCCTGCTTCTCGCGCTCGTCGAGAATCAGCTTGTCGCGCTTGACAGCGACTTCGCGGATTTTGGCCATCGAGGCGCCGGTGCCTGCCGGGATCAGCCGGCCGACAATGACGTTCTCCTTGAGGCCTTCCAGCGGGTCCACCTTGCCGTTGACGGCGGCTTCGGTGAGCACGCGGGTAGTCTCCTGGAACGAGGCCGCCGAGAAGAACGAGCGGGTCTGCAAGCTCGCCTTGGTAATGCCGAGCAGCACCGGCGTTCCCGTGGCGGGCTTCTTGCCCTCTTCCTTGGCCTTGGCATTGACCTGGTCGAATTCGATCTTGTCGATCTGTTCGCCCGAGATCATGTCGGTCTCGCCCTGGTCGGTGATCTCCACCTTCTGCAGCATCTGACGGACAATCACTTCAATGTGCTTGTCGTTGATCAGCACGCCCTGCAGCCGGTAAACCTCCTGGATTTCGTTGACCAGATAGGCAGCGAGTTCCTCGATGCCCTTGATCGCCAGGATGTCGTGCGGCGCCGGATTGCCTTCGACGATGAAGTCG
>Ga0208984_1000146_pt1 | contig 10116 bp, 8 predicted proteins | sample MedBloCAOM3_M3_FD_187851 | JGI IMG/M metagenome (GOLD analysis project Ga0208984, IMG submission 187851) | Forest soil microbial communities from El Dorado National Forest, California, USA - Mediterranean Blodgett CA OM3_M3 (SPAdes) (version 2) | ecosystem: Environmental > Terrestrial > Soil >... | reverse complement strand
AATCGGTGACGACCATGTCGAGGATCGGCTGCGCCTTCCCTGCGACCTGATCCCACACCCCGATCGCGTCGAACAGCCGACGGCAGGCCGCGACAATCGCGGTCGCGCGCGGATCGCGGCTCGGCCGCACCGCCAGCGCCGGATCGGCAACGATAATGGGAATATCGGCGCCAAGGCCCTGACGCAGCGCCAGCGCGAGCCCCAGCCCGGCAAACGCCCCGCCGCCGATGACAATGCTCCGCTGTGCCGACATGCGTACCCTTACTCTTGTCATGCAACTGTGCTTGCCACTTGAGTATAGCTGGGCGAAACAGGTTCCCCAAGCACTCGTCATTCCGGGATGCGCCGTCGAACTCGGTAAACCCGAGTTCGGCAATATCATTGCTGCTAAACGACTCGACTCAACTGAAAGCGCGCCAATGTCCAAAGGCCTGATTGACCTGATTTCCATTCTCGATATCGAGCCGCTCGAGGTGAACCTGTTTCGTGGCAACAGCCCGAAGACCAGCTGGCAGCGGGTGTTCGGCGGGCAGGTGATCGGACAGGCAATGGTGGCGGCGTGCCGCACCGTCGAAGGCCGCCTGCCGCATTCGCTGCATTGCTATTTCATCCTGCCCGGCGATCCGCAGATTCCGATCATTTACGAAGTCGAACGGCTGCGCGACGGCAAGAGCTATTCGACCCGCCGTGTTACCGCGATCCAGCACGGCAACGCGATCTTCTCGATCATGGTGTCGTTTCATGTCGAGGAACAAGGCTCGTTCGACCATCAGGACAAGATGCCGGACGTGCCGCCGCCGGAAAAGCTCACCGCCGAAGAAGTTGCAAAGCAGCCGATGTTCCGCGAGATGCCGGATTTCATCCGCCGCTATTATGAATCCGACCGTCCGATCGAACTGCGCCCGGTCGAACTCGGCCGCTATTTCGGCCAGAAGATCGACGACGGCCGCATCCATGTCTGGATTCGCACCGCATCGAAACTGTCCGACGATCCGGCGCTGCACATGTGCGCGCTGGCCTATGCATCGGACTTCTCGTTGCTCGACGCGGCGATGGCGCGTTACGGCAGGACGCTGTTCGACAAGCGCATGATGCCGGCGAGCCTCGATCATGCAATGTGGTTTCATCGGCCGTTCCGCGCCGACGAATGGCTGCTTTATGCCCAGGACTCGCCGAGCGCACAGGGCGGACGCGGCCTGACCCGCGGCATGATCTTCAAGCAGGACGGCACGCTGGTGGCCTCGGTCGCGCAGGAAGGCTCGCTTCGCGAACGCAAGTGATCGTTCACGGGTGAGTGTAAGCGGTTCTTTCGATGCTGAAATCGGCCGAAAGCGACGGGCCGGTCGCGGTGCGGCCAGTCGTCAGCGGCACACCCGAAGGCGCAACAACCGGCGGATCCGAGGCGCCGGAAAGCAGGCCCGAAATATCCCCCGCTTTTTGCCAGCCCGCCATGCCTTCGGTCCAGACCAGCGTCTCCGCGGTGACCGTCCCGTTGGCGATGAACGCGCGTAACTGGGCTTCTGGATAAGGACCCTGTTGCTTGCCTTCGGACGCAAAGAACCAGGATCGGTTTGACATTTCATCCCCTTAGGGTTGTGGCAGGCGGGCAAGCCAACAAGACCGCTGGCGGTGAAACCGCATCTTGGCGAACTATCCCGGTGCCTGTACAGGGAGATTAGAGAGCGGGGGCAAGCCACAACAATTGCTTTTCTGCGCAAGCCTGCAACTTTTTGTGCCATTCGCACAGAAAGATGCCAGACTTGCTTTCGCGCAGATCAAGGTGCGACCGAACTTATCTGGAATCTGGGAAATGAAGGCCTGACCATGAAGCTCGTTGTTGCCATTATCAAACCATTCAAACTTGACGAGGTGCGCCAGGCACTCACCGCGATCGGCGTCAGCGGCATGACCGTGACCGAGGTCAAGGGTTACGGCCGCCAGAAGGGCCACACCGAAATCTATCGCGGCGCCGAATATGTCGTGAATTTTCTGCCCAAGCTCAGAATCGAAATCGCCGTCCCGTCCGACCTCGCCGACAAGGCGGTCGAAGTCATCACCTCCAGCGCGCGCACCGGCCAGATCGGCGACGGCAAGATATTCGTGACGCCGATCGATCACGCGTTGCGGATCCGGACCGGTGAAACCGACAGCGACGCGCTCTAGATTCTTTCCACTTCAGTCGCATCCGGCAACGACGCCAGGCGTGCGATCAATGAAATCATAACAGGCTGGGGAAATACCATGGGGGCACTATCGTGTCGTGCGGCAAAGCTGGCCGCGCCGATTAGTCTTGCGACGATTTTCTCGACACCGGCCTTTGCCGGAACGTCTGATATCAGCACCGCCGACACCGCGTGGATGATCGTTGCGACGGCGCTGGTACTGATGATGACGATACCGGGTCTGGCGTTGTTCTATTCCGGCATGGTGCGCAAGAAAAACGTATTGGCGACGATGGCGCAAAGCCTCGCAGCCGTAAGCATTATTTCAATTCTCTGGGTGGCGTTCGGTTATTCGCTGGCGTTCGTCGGCGACGGCCCCTGGCTTGGGACGCTCGATCGCTGGTTTCTCGCCGGCATGACCATGGACGGCGTCAATCCTGCGGCGAAGACGATTCCGGAAGCGCTGTTCATGCTCTACCAGATGACCTTCGCGATCATCACCGTGGCGCTGGTGGCGGGCTCGGTCGCCGACCGGATGCGGTTCTCGGCCTATCTCCTGTTTTCCATCGGCTGGTTCATGTTCGTCTACGTTCCGCTCGCACATTGGGTGTGGGGCGGCGGCTTCCTCGGCGCCATGGGCGTACTGGATTTTGCCGGCGGCCTCGTGGTGCATCTCAGCGCCGGGGTCGGCGGCCTGGTTGCGGCCAGAGTGATCGGCAGGCGCCAGGGCTATGGCACCGAAAATCTGTCGCCGTTCGATTTGTCGCTCGCAGTGATGGGCACGGGATTGCTGTGGGTCGGCTGGTTCGGCTTCAACGGTGGATCGGCTCTGGGCGCGAATTCCCGCGCTGTCATGGCGATCCTCGCTACCCATCTCGCGGCCTGTGCCGGCGCGCTGACCTGGGGCGCGATCGAATGGACGATCCGGCGCAAGCCTTCGGTACTCGGCATGATTTCCGGCGCAGTCGCGGGCCTTGGAACGATTACGCCGGCCTCCGGATTCGTCGCGCCGTGGCATGGCATCGTCATCGGCGTGATCGCGGGTCTGGTGTGCTTCTGGGCCTGCACCTCGCTGAAGCACCGTTTCAACTACGACGATTCGCTCGATGTGTTCGGCGTCCACGGCATCGGCGGAATGACCGGGATCCTGCTGGCCGGGGTGTTTGCGACCGCTTCGATCGGCGGGACTTCCGGCCTGATCGAGGGCAATCCCCAGCAACTGCTGATCCAGCTCTACGGCGTCGCGGTCACCCTGGTGTGGTCCGGCGGCGTGACGTATGTGCTGCTCAAGCTGGTGAGCGCCTTCGTTCCGCTGCGGGTGTCACGGGAACACGAACTGGAAGGCCTCGACATTTCGCAGCACGGCGAGGCCTTACAGTAGATTACCCCTCCTAATACCTTTTTCCTGCCCTCCCCGTGGGCACGATTATGTCGGGAGCCTGTCATGCTTACGTTTTAGGCAGGAGTGACTAGCCTTTGGGCGCGACCGAATAGCGCAGGTTGGGCCAATTCCCGCAAAGCCCGAAAAGGTCCGCGTTCATAGTCCGTTAGGGAATGCGCAGCATCTGGCACGGCATTTGATTCTACGAGTGCTGGCTGTGCCCGCGTAGTGAACTTCTCCGCGTGGTGAACCTCAGTCGAAACGCCCGGTTGCGTCTGGACCGGGCCTAAGCGGGGATAGGACCCATGAAAATTGTTATGGCGATCATCAAGCCATTCAAGCTTGAAGAAGTCCGTGATGCCCTGACCGCCATTGGCGTTCACGGTCTCACGGTGACGGAAGTCAAGGGATATGGCCGGCAGAAGGGCCATACGGAAATTTATCGCGGTGCTGAATACGCGGTGAGCTTCCTGCCCAAGATCAAGATCGAGGTCGCTGTCGCCTCGGACCAGGTCGACAAGACCATCGACGCCATCACGTCAGCGGCAAAAACCGGACAGATCGGCGACGGCAAGATCTTCGTCATCAACCTCGACCATGCGGTTCGCATCCGCACGGGAGAGGCAGATGCCGCGGCACTTTGATTTCGCGCTCAACCTTATCCAATCAGGAGTAAAACTAATGACGTTCAAACGTCCCTATAGCGCGGGATTGGCGGCCCTCGCAGTCGGCCTGTTCGCCGCGACTGCTGCCTACGCGGAGCCAACCGTCAACAAGGGCGACAATGCCTGGATGCTGACATCGACGGTGCTGGTGCTGTTGATGACGATTCCCGGCCTTGCGCTGTTCTATGGCGGCATGGTCCGCTCCAAGAACATGCTCTCGGTACTGATGCAGGTCTTCTACACGGTCTGCATAGTCGTCCTGCTCTGGGCGCTGTACGGCTACAGCCTGGCCTTCACCGGCGGGTCCGACTTCATCGGCGGCTTCTCGAAAGCCTTCCTGATGGGCGTGACGCCGGATTCCAAGGCGGCGACATTCAGCGTCGATGCCAACATCTCGGAGCTGGTGTACGTCTGCTTCCAGATGACCTTCGCGGCGATCACTCCCGCTCTCATCATTGGCGCCTTCGCCGAACGCATGAAATTCGCGGCAGTCGCGCTGTTCGTCCCGCTCTGGGTGACGCTGATCTATTTCCCGATCGCGCACATGGTCTGGTACTGGGCAGGACCGGACGCGATCTCCGATGCAGTCAAGGCTCTTGCTGCGGCGGGTGACGCGGCGGCGAAGACTGCGGCGCAGGCCAAACTCGATGAAGTCAACGCCGACGCCGGCTGGGTCTTCAAGAAGGGTGCGATCGACTTCGCAGGCGGCACCGTGGTGCACATCAACGCCGGCATCGCCGGTCTCGTCGGCGCGCTCCTGATCGGCAAGCGGACCGGTTACGGCAAGGACCTGATGGCTCCGCATTCGCTGACCATGTCCATGATCGGCGCCTCGCTGCTCTGGGTCGGCTGGTTCGGCTTCAACGCCGGATCGAACCTCGAAGCCAGCGGCGGCGCGGCGCTCGCCATGACCACCTCCTTCGTCGCGACCGCTGCGGCGGCGATGTCGTGGATGTTCGCGGAGTGGATCATCAAGGGCCATCCCTCGGTGCTCGGCGCAATTTCAGGCGCGGTGGCGGGACTTGTGGCGGTCACACCCGCGGCCGGTTACGCCGGTCCGATGGGGGCGATCGTGCTCGGTCTGGTGGTCGGCGTGGTCTGCCTGTTCTTCTGCACGGTGGTGAAGAACGCGCTCGGCTACGACGACTCGCTCGACGTGTTCGGCGTCCACTGCATCGGCGGAATCGTCGGCGCGCTTGGCACCGGCATCCTGGTGAATCCGGCGCTCGGAGGTACCGGCATCATGGACTACACCACCGGCAAGATCGCCGACTACGACTTCGCGGCGCAGATGACCTCGCAGATCTGGGGCGTCTGCACCACGCTGGTGTGGTCGGGCATCGGTTCGGCGATCCTCTACAAGGTCGTCGATGTCATCGTCGGCCTGCGTGCCAACGTCGAGACCGAACGCGAGGGCCTCGACATCACCGAGCACACGGAGCGCGCCTACAACATGTGAGTTCTCCCGGGGCGCGATCTCACGAGGTCGCGCCCAAAACTACGGTTTGGGCACATATCCGGCAATGCCCCGACCGTTGAGGGGCTCCAGCGCAAGTTGGAGCCCCTTTCTTTTTGCAAGCAGCACACACGGCCTTTGCGCTGACGTCGAGTAGACGTTGGGTTTTGGAAATGGCATCACACTATCCTCGGTCAAGGACCCGTGATGACGCAAACGACAGCTCACTTCGTTTTTACGCTTTCGGGCGGAGGCCTCCTGCTCCAGGCATTGAGGATGGCAGGAAGAGACGATCCGGTCGTCTGCACCGTCGACGACCTGAGTCTCGGGCCAATCGATCCCCCCGATGCCTCTTTGCGCGCGAAATGGGCTGAGAAGGAGCTTGGCCGGACCGCTGCGGACGATCTTCCCCACTCTCCACAGCGGGAGAGGAACGAGGCAAAGCGGGTATGGAACGAGGCGCTTTTCGTCGGGCATCGAAAGATCGCGTGGCTGACCCGGCGGTCCGCGAAGGAATATGCGGGGTTTCTCGACTGGTTATGGAGGCTGGGCGACACGCCGTGCGACATGGTCGATTTGACTGACGTCAAGATTTCGCACCACCCGAAGCACGGCCCACCCCAACCGCCGACTTTGGCCATGCCGGTTAACCTTCATCCCGATGCTATATGCGACAACAATCTCTGGGATTTGGCCAAGCCGCTGGAAATCGCCGAGCGGCGCCGTTACCTCGACTTCTGGCGGCAGCTTCTTTCTGAAAACGCGGCCCTGCGCGTTACTGATGGCGAGAAGCTTAGCTCAGCGCCAATTTCGTTCTTCGATGATCTTTTAACGTCCTACGTTACGGACAAATGGCAGAAAGTAGCTACGGTTGTCGGCCACGCATCGGCGTTCGGGTTTGGCGATCGGATCGTTTCGCCTGGCGATGCTTTGTTGCTGGGCCGTCTGAATGCCTTAATCAAAGACAATCGCCTGGAACTTCGGGGCGAATCCATTCATCAAATGAAAATGCACCTCAGCGAGGTGAGATTGCCAAGAGAGCGCGGTTACGTTTAGCGCAGAAATCCGTCCGCCACTTGCCGCGAGAAGCTGTTCGCAATTCCGATGGTTAATCGCGTCTTAACCTCGCCGTATCTATGGTGGTTTGATCCGTTTTAGGGCCGGTCTCAACGTGCGATCGGCTGCCCCAAGAGTGCTGGCGCTTCAAAGTATGGCAATGACCGCTTCATCCCGCGCGCCCCAGGGCGCCGGCAGTCAGGAAACCGAGCGCTCGCCATTCGCGCGGCTGACCGACCTACTGGTCCCGTATCAGCCGGGTAAGGCATTGATTACGCTATCGTTGGGCGAACCGCAGCACCCGGTGCCCCCCTTTGTCGGCCCGGTGCTGGCCAACCACATCGCCGAGTTCGGCCGCTATCCGATCGCCAAGGGCATCGAGCCGTTCCGGCGGGCGGCTGCGAACTGGCTCTCCACCCGGTTCGACCTGCCGCGCGGAATCGATCCCGAGAGCGAGCTTCTGGTGCTGAACGGCAGCCGCGAGGGCCTGTTTTTCGCGGCCATTGCGGCTGCCCGCTATGTCGGCGAGCGCAGGGGTAGACCCGCGATCCTGATGCCCAATCCGTTTTATCCGGCCTATGGCGCCGGCGCCCGCGCCGCCGGCTGCGAGCCGATTTATCTGCCGACCACGCTCGCCAACGGATTCCTGCCCGATCTCGATGCGCTCGATGACGCCACTCTGGCGAGAACCGTCGCGATCTATATCGCCTCGCCGGCGAATCCGCAGGGTGCGGTGGCTACACGCGAATATTTCAGCCGCCTGAAGAAACTCGCCGATCGCTTCGGCTTCATGATTCTGAGCGATGAATGCTATTCGGAAATCTATACGAAAGAAGCGCCCGGCAGCATGCTGGAATGCGCCGGGCCTGACTTTACAAATGTCGTTGTCTTTCAGTCGCTTTCGAAGCGCTCGAACCTGCCGGGCATGCGGGTCGGATTTGCGGCCGGCGACAAGAAATTCCTCAGCATGTTTCACGAGCTGCGCAATGTCGCCGCACCCCAGGTGCCGGTGCCGCTGCAGCATGTCGCGATCGCGGCCTACAGCGACGAGGCGCATGTCGAGGAGAACAGGCGGCTCTACCGGATCAAGTTCGATCTCGCCGATCAGATTCTCGGCAATCGCTATGGCTATCGTCGTCCCGCCGGCGGCTTCTGCGTCTGGCTCGATGTGTCGGGGCAAGGCGGCGACGAAGCGGCGACGGTGAAACTCTACAAGGACGGCGGCGTGCGCGTGGTGCCCGGAAGCTACCTGGCGCGGCAGCAATCCGACGGCAGCAATCCCGGCGCCGGCTACATTCGTCTGGCGCTGGTGCAGGATGGTGAAACAACAGCCGAGGCATTGCATCGGCTGGTCGAAATTCTGGATTAGTCGCAGGGCCCCATGAGCATGCCAGCGATCGAACGAGTCCTTCCCTTGGTCGGCCAATTGCCGGCCTCGATCCGCGAGGCTTTGGCGCGGCGGCTGCGCGAGCTCGCCGGATTGAGCGTGATCGCACTGTCTGGGGTAGCGGCGGCGGCGCTGATGACATGGTCGGTGCAGGATCCCAGCCTCAGCCACGCGACGTCGCGCGCGATCCGCAACATCGTCGGCTATCCCGGCGCGATCGGCGCCGATCTCCTGATGCAAATTCTCGGCCTCGGTGCGATCATGCTGATCCTGCCGGTGGCGGTGTGGGGCTGGCGCATGCTGACCCATCGTACCTTCGACCGCGAAGCGCTGCGGATCGGGTGCTGGATACTCTGCATGGTGATCTCGGCTGGCTTTGCAAGCTGCTGGCCGCATGGCGGGGCATGGCCACTGCCGACCGGGCTTGGCGGCGTCGTCGGCGACGCGCTGGTGCGCGCGCCCGCCGTCGTATTCGGTCCGCCCGGTATTATCTATCGCCTCGTGCTCGGCATCATCCTGTTCGCCGCCATGCTCGCGACATTCCTGATTGCAACCGGCATGGGTTCACGCCCGCGCGAAGATGAATTGACACCGATCCAGGACGACGACGCACCCTTCGTGGAAGAAGATGATGGTGGCTCGGTGTCGCTGGGATGGGCGTTTCATGCCGCAATGAGCGCGAAGGCGCGGCTGTGGCGATTGCTGACCCTGGCTTACAGCTGGCTGGTCGCGAGCGCGCCGGCGCCGCGCACCTCCTCGTTCGAACGCCAAGAGCCGAATTTGGGCGGCCGCGTGGCTCCGTCCCTGGCCCCACAGGCCGAGGAAGATTTCGACGACGGAGAAGACGACGAGGAAATTCCGGCCGCACGCGCCCCGCGCAAGAAGGCCGCTGCCCGCGCGCCGGCGCGCAGGTCATCCGACAAATTCGAGCTGCCGCCGGTTTCCGTACTTACCGCGCCGAAGGCTTCGGATCGCCAGCCGCTCAGCAAATTCGACCTCGATTCCAACTCGCGCGCGCTGGAAGGCGTGCTCGGCGATTTCGGCGTCCGCGGTGAAATCGTCAAGGCCCATCCCGGCCCGGTGGTGACGCTGTACGAACTCGAACCCGCGCCCGGCATCAAATCGTCGCGCGTCATCGGGCTGGCCGACGACATCGCACGTTCGATGAGCGCGCTCTCGGCCCGCGTCGCCGTCGTTCCCGGCCGCAACGCCATCGGCATCGAATTGCCGAACCCGCATCGCGAAAAGGTCTATTTGCGCGAATTGCTGGCGATCAAGGACGGCAACGAGTCGGTTGCAAAACTTCCGCTTTGTCTCGGCAAGAACATCGGCGGCGAATCCATCATCGTCGATCTCGCGCGCATGCCGCATCTGCTGATCGCCGGCACCACCGGTTCCGGCAAATCGGTCGCGATCAACACCATGATCCTCAGCCTGCTGTATCGCCTGCGGCCGGATCAATGCCGGCTGATCATGGTCGATCCCAAGATGCTCGAACTCTCCGTCTATGACGGCATTCCGCACCTGCTGACGCCGGTCGTGACCGATCCGAAGAAGGCCGTGGTCGCGCTGAAGTGGGCGGTGCGCGAGATGGAAGAGCGCTACAAGAAAATGTCCAAGCTCGGCGTCCGCAACATCGACGGCTACAACGCGCGCCTTTTAGAGGCGAAATCCAGGGGCGAGAACCTGACGCGCACGGTGCATACCGGCTTCGACAAGGAAACCGGCAAGGCGATCTATGAGGACGAGAAGCTCGATCTTGAGCCGCTGCCCTACATCGCCATCATCGTCGACGAAATGGCCGACCTGATGATGGTCGCCGGCAAGGATATCGAAGGCGCGGTGCAGCGTCTGGCGCAGATGGCGCGCGCCGCCGGCCTGCACGTGATCCTCGCCACCCAGCGGCCGTCGGTCGATGTCATCACCGGCACCATCAAGGCGAACTTCCCGACCCGCATCTCGTTTCAGGTCACCTCGAAAATCGACAGCCGCACCATTTTGGGGGAGAT
>Ga0208984_1000145_pt1 | contig 10124 bp, 7 predicted proteins | sample MedBloCAOM3_M3_FD_187851 | JGI IMG/M metagenome (GOLD analysis project Ga0208984, IMG submission 187851) | Forest soil microbial communities from El Dorado National Forest, California, USA - Mediterranean Blodgett CA OM3_M3 (SPAdes) (version 2) | ecosystem: Environmental > Terrestrial > Soil >... | reverse complement strand
CCCACGCCGTGCTCCATTTCATGGTCAGCAGCGCGCCGCCGACCAGAGGCCCGACGATCGAGCCGACTCGGCCGATCCCGAGCGCCCAGCCGACGCCGGTGGCCCTGACCGAGGTCGGATAGAACCCCGCGGCCAGTGCGTTGGCGGCGATCTGGCCGCCCACAATGCAAAACCCGGCGGCGAAGATCGCCAAGGTGACGAAAACCACGGAGTGGCCGAGCTGGCCGATCGCGCCGACTGCGAAGACCGCGATGAAATACACCAGCGCCAGCGCGCGAAACGAAAACCGGTCGATGATGCTGCCGAGCGCGAACGTTCCGACCACGCCGCCGACCTGCAACATCGATCCGATCGCCGCCGCCGAAGAGACGGACGCACCGAGATCATTGAGAACCGTTGGTAGCCAGTTCGACAGGAAGTAAAGGTCGAGCAGGCTCATGAAGAACACCACCCACAGCAACAGCGTGACCGGAGTCCGTCCACTCTTAAAAAGATGCAACACCGGAATGCCGGCCAAGCCCGGTTCATGCACGACGAACTGCGTTGCCGGGGCGAACGCCGCCTTCGGACTGATGAAGGTGAGCAATTGCGCGACGCGCTCATTTGCGCGTCCGGTGAGCGCGAGAAACCGTACGGATTCCGGCAGCCGCAGCGCCAGGATCGGAACCAGCAGCAGCGGGGCGACGCCGCCGACGACAAACACCGAACGCCAACCGAATTGCGGAATCAGTGCCGCCGCGAGAAGGCCGCCGAGCGCCGCGCCGACCGAGAACCCGCAGAACATGATCATCACCATGGTGGCTCGCCGGCGCCGCGGATTGAACTCGGAGGTCATGGCAATGGCATTCGGCATCGCGCCGCCGAGGCCGAGCCCGGTCAGAAACCGGATCGCGAGCAGAGTGTTGACGTCCTGGACGAACGCGGTGACGAGTGCGCCGATGCCGAACGCGAGCGTGGAGAAAATGATGATCTTCTTGCGGCCGATGCGGTCCGCAAGGGGTCCGAACACCAGCGCGCCGATCATCAACCCGAACAGCCCCGCACTGAACACCGGACCGAGCGCGCCTTTGGACAGGCCCCATTCCCTGGCAAGCGCGGGCGCCACGTAGCCGATGGCCTGGGTGTCGAAGCCGTCGAGAAACAATACCGCCGCGCAGGTCAGCAGCAGTCGGATCTGAAATCCGCCGACCGGCTGCTGATCGATGAACTCCGCGACATCGACCAGCGATGCGCCGGCGACATCGACCAGCGATGCGCCGCTGAACTGAATTTGAGAACTCGCCATTGTCGTGCCTCCCCTGAAAACACGCGGCTCTTATCGACCGCTCGATTCATCTCGGTAGCCTAACGCGAATTCAGCGAAAGCGGCACGATTTTCCGTCTCCTCACCTGCGCAGTGCATCCTTCGAATAGCCTGATATCCGCTTGTAGCCTTCGGACAATGCGACTAGCTCGTCGCGGCTGATGACGTCGTCGATCGCGCCAAAGGGCTGGTCGTTGGTGCGCTGAAACACCTCGCGCAGGATCGCGTCCGGCGGATTGGTGCGGTTGGTCAGAACGATGCGCGTGGTCGTTTCAAGGCGCTGCGTCTGATACGCGGCGAGCGCCGCAATCGGATCGTCATTCTCAAGCAGCGCCGTTGTCAGCGCCCGTGCATCCAGGATCGCCTGGCCGGCGCCGTTGGAGCCGCGCGGCACCATGGGGTGGGCGGCGTCGCCTGATAGCGTCACCCGACCGAAACTCCAGCGAGGCAGCGGATCCTGATCGACCATCGGAAATTCCAGCACGCTATCGGCAGCGCGAATGAACGCCGGGACGTCGAGCCAGTCGAAATGCCAGTCGGCAAACGCGCCGATGAAATCATCGATCGCCCCTGGGCGATTCCAGTCGCGCTTGCGATAAAACGGGGTCTCGATTTCAGCCACCCAGTTGATGAGCTGCAGCCCGTCCGCACCGGAGGCATGGCGGATCGGATAGATCACCATCTTGCCGTGCGAGAGCCAGCCCGCCCGCACCATGCTGGCGCCCGACAGCATCGGCTTCCATCGCGTCACGCCGCGCCACATGTTGACGCCGGAATAGCGCGGTTCGCCTTCGCCGGGGAAAAACTGCTTGCGGATCGCGGAGTTGATGCCGTCGCAGGCGACCGCGATCCGGCCGCGTACGGTACCGCGGTTTGAACCTCCCGGCCCATCGGAAAAATGGACGCTGACGCCGGATTCATCCTGTTCAACCCCGACGCAATGATGTTGGTGATTAGCCGATTGTCTCCGGCGCGCGCACGGAAGGCATCGAGCAAAACCATCTGCAGATCGCCGCGATGGATAGAGAATTGCGGATGGTCGTAGCCCGCCGCGCGGCCCAGCGGCTCCTGATAAATCAACTGGCCGAACCGATTGAAAAAGGTCGCATCCTCTGTGGCGATCGCAACGCGCGCCAGCGCCTGCTCGAGTCCGAGCGTGGCAAGTTCATTGGTGGCATGTGGGAGGAGATTGATGCCGACGCCGATAGGCTTGATTTCGGCAGCCGACTCAAATATCCGGCAGGGGATCTTGGCTGCGTGCAGCGCAAGTCCGAGCGTCAATCCGCCAATGCCGGCTCCGACGATAATGATGTCGTCCATGTTTCCTTCCGGCGCGCTCTGTCAGGCGATTGCCGCGATGAAACACGATCAGTGAGACCACTGTCAATCGAGGCTCAGGACTCATTGAGTTCTCGGTTGATTCAATGGCGCCGCGAGGAGGCGTCGCCATGAAAGATCTGCTCTTGCTTCGCAGGCGCACATGCTGGATCGGGGTTTCTTGGAGAGGGTCTGCTTCTGGATGTATCGAACGCACGAAGGGCGGCTTGAACTCAAAACTGCACGCGTGGATTGCCGAGACGAGCTTTAGTGGCCTATACTTTACGGCAATACTAGAAAATGACGTTTGTTGGCTAATCAGGGGGAAAACATGAATTCATCAAGTCTGCTGTCTCGCATCGCACTCGGCGCCAGCGGGGCCTTGATTCTCGGCGCAACAGCGCTGGCGCAAACACCTCCATCGCCCGCGCCGGCTCCCGCTGCTGCACCGCAATTCGCGCCAACCGCGACGGTCAACACACCCGGCTATCCCGGAGTGGGGCCTGCCGATTCCCGGCTCCGCGTCGTGAATTTGCCAAATGGCAAGAAGATGCATCTACTGCCGGCGACGCTCGACACCACCCAATGGGGCTGGTTCGATAATGCCCAGCCACCGGTGCTTCGGGTAAATTCCGGCGACACCGTCGTCCTCGAAACCATGATGCACAGCCACAACCAAGTGGTTCCAGGCACGACCATTGAACAGATCAAGAAGACGCGGACGGATTTTCCCGGTCGTGGGCCGCACACGCTGACGGGGCCCATCTATATCGAGGGCGCGCAGCCGGGCGATGTGCTGAAGGTGACGCTCAACAAGATCGTGCCCCGCGCCTACGCCACGAACTTCAACGTTCCCGGCATGTTTGGCGAATTCCCGACACTCTATGCGGATGGCCAAGTTAAGTATCTTTATCTCGACCTTGACAAGATGACGACCGAGTTCCTTCCCGGCGTCGTGATTCCGCTTAAGCCGTTCCCTGGTACGATCGCCGTCGCGCGTAAGGAACCGGGACGCTATAGCAGCGTGCCGCCTGGAGAGTTTGCCGGCAACATGGATATCCGCGATTTCGTTACTGGCTCCTCGCTTTACGTGCCAGTGCATGTGCCGGGGGCTCTATTATGGACCGGGGATTCCCACGCCGGCCAAGGCAACGGCGAAGTGAATCTCACTGCGCTCGAAACGGCTTACAAGGAATTCAACATCACCGTGGAAGTCATCAAGGGCAAGCCGCTCGATTTCCCGCGCATCGAGACCAAGAAGTCCTGGATCAGCATGGGCTTCGACCAGGATTTGAACAAGGCTTGGGCGCAGGCCAAGACACAGACAGTCAAGTTGCTCGCCGAGTTGCGCGGCGTTTCCGCCGAGCAAGCCGAAAAATTGATGCCCACTGTCTCGGATTGCCGGGTCTCTCAAGTGGTCAACGTCAAAAAGGGCATCCATTGCCTCAATCCGAAAAATGCGCGCGACGCGGAAGACCTGGAACGTCCAACCAAGGAGACTTCGAAGTATCTGGTGTCATCCGCCAAGGACGCAGATCTGAACAAGGCGATGGACAACGCCTCGATGGGCATGATCAAGATGCTTGAGGCCGACAAGAAGGTCGCCCGTCTCGACGCCTACGGACTGGCCAGCGCAGCGATGGACTGTCGGGTCGGCACCATCTCCGACGCGGAGAAGAACGTTCACTGCCTGATGCCCAAGAGCATCTGGGTCAAACAGTAACGTGAATATCAAGGGCCACCACAGGCAGTCCATCGCCGGTTCATAGCGATGTGGCTGCACGCGGCACTTGTCACCCTGGGCTTCGCGAGTGGTTTCGCTCTGGCGCACTCTTCACCGGCGCGGGCGCAAGACCTTATTCACGTCGTTACCACGACGACTGATCTGCGCAGCCTGGCCGAGGCGGTGGGCGGCGACTTCATCGATGCGGTCAGCCTGGTACCGCCCAATTTCAACGCCGAGGAATATCAGCCGAAACCGCAGGACGTGCTGCGGTTGAAGAATGCGCGGCTCGTTGTGCGCGTCGGGCTTGATTACGACCTCTGGTTCGACCGCTTGCTCCAGGCGGCCGCCACGAGCAATATCCAGCGGGGCGGCCGCGGCTATGTCGATGCTTCGTTCGGAATCGCACCGCTGGAGGTGCGTGGCGTCACCGTTGGACCCGGTGATGGTCACGCGCATGGCAGTGGCAATCCGCATTATTGGCTTGATCCCAAGAACGCCGAATTTATCACCGCCAACATCCTCGAAGGATTGACGCGTGTCGACCCCGCCAACACGAAGACGTACGAAGCCAACAGGCAGGCGTTTCTCGCACGCCTCGTCCAGAAACTGACCGAATGGGAAACCAGACTGGCGCCGCTCAAGAGCATGCCGCTCATCGCCTATCACAATAGCTGGCCCTATTTCGCCCGCCGTTTTCGGCTGGATTTTGCGGATTTCCTCGAGATCAAGTCAGGCGTGCCGCCGACTCCGTCGCACTTGGCCGGTATCATTCAGACAATGCGGACGCGTGGCGTGCGTATTGTCGTGCGGGAGCCGCACGAACCGGAACGGGACCTTGCCTTTGTAGCAGTCAAGACCGGGGCGTCGGTGGCGGTACTGGCGGCCTCCGTCGGCGCGCTGCCGAATACTGGCGATTACCTCTCTTTGTTTGAAACCAATGTCGCGGCGCTCGTTGGCGCAGCGGTCGCAAGATGACCGAAGCGCTTGGATTTCTCTGGCCATCCTTTCTGGTGGCGGTGTGTCTCGTCGGCATCCACGCTTATTTCGGGATCCAGGTACTCGCCCGCAATGTCATATTTGTCGATCTCGCGCTGGCGCAGATCGCGGCGCTCGGCGCCACCGTTGCCTTCATGCTCGGCCATCCCGCGCAAAGCCTCGCGACCTACGGCTACTCACTCAGCTTCACGTTGCTGGCGGCTGTGTTGCTGGCGTTCACACGGGCCTGGGCAATGCGCGTGCCGCAGGAAGCGCTGATCGGGGTCATCTACGTCGTTGCGGCGGCAGCTTCGATCTTGCTGATCGACCGGGCGCCCCAGGGTGCCGAGCATCTCAAGCAGATCTTGACCGGGAATATCCTAACCAGCGGCCTCAACGAAGTCGCCGTCATCGTTCCACTCTATTCGGCGATTGCGCTGGTGCATTTTCTGTTGCGCCACAGGTTGACGCTATCTGGTTCGCTGTTCTGGGAATTCGTGTTTTATTCAACCCTTGGCATGGTCGTGACCAGTTCGGTCGCGCTCGCTGGCGTGCTGCTGGTATTTTCGTTCCTCATCATCCCCGCCGCTATCGGCGTTATATTCGCTTCATCGCTGCCGAGACAACTTGCGATCGGATGGATCTCGGGCATCTTGACCAGCGCCGTGGGGTTTACCGCGTCGTTCGCCTTCGACCTGCCGACCGGCGCCGCCATGGTGTGTGCCTTCGGCGCTGCGCTGGCGCTTGCGGGACTCGTCTACCCCTTCTTTCGCGGTGATCGCTTCATTGCGCTTAACATCGCGGTCGTTGCCGGCCGCTGGGGCCTTGCAGCGTTGATCGTTGGCTCGGCAATCCAACTGGCTGTCGCACCCCGCGCCGACCAGCCGCTGCTGGACATGATTGAATATGCGGCTCCCTCGTTGCGCGGTCTATATCTTACGAACGCCGAGGCGGCCGCCTATCAGGACGCCAACGAGTACGGCGAACGTCACCGTTTGGCCGGGGAGCAATTGATTGAGCTGGAACGACGACACCGCACGCAAGGCGAGGCCTTGGATGACTTGGCGGTGCAGCGGATTTCCTCGTTCCTGAAATCCTACGCCGAAATGCGCAAGGGCGAGCAATTCGTGATGGGCGAAGTACGCGCACGAGCGCGGGAGCGTATTCGATGGAGCGTGAGCCTGGGCTTGCTTGCGGTCGCGCTGCTATTTGCTCCCCTTCCCTGGCGTCGCCTTTGGGCGCGATTGCCGCGCTAACCGCGCGCGGTTGGCTGCGACAAGCGGGCATGCCATTTCGACCATTACCCGAATCTCGGTTTGCATTGAGGATCGGGTTGCTTGTGGACGCCAATGAGGCGGCAAACTTTGGCGGCGCGGAACGGTCAACGGACTGCAATACGACAGTTTTGCGATGCTAAGTGAAGCGCTCCGCGACCGACGTTCTAGCGGCTTTTCACGAAGCACATCCCCATTCGCGAGGCTTGGCCTGCGGCCTGACACGCCAGCCCCTCGGCGCAGGTCCACGATTTAAAACTTCTGTCGTTGTCGGTGGCGTTTGGGCGCGGCACGTAACAATGCGCGCCCCAGCCGTCGTCGTATTCGGTGCCGGCGAGTTCGGCGCTGCCGCGCAATTGCGGACGGCTGGAGAACCCGCGCGAGTAATCCGGAGGCCTGCCGTCGCGCATTGAAGCGAGAATATCGCGGCGGCGGATCTGGTCCCCGATGAAATGCGGCGACGCCGGCACGACGGTTGAATTGGAAGGCTTGGCCGTCATCCAGTCGACGCCTGGGAAATGAAAGCCGCCGATGCCGCGCGTTTGATGACATCCCGCGCAGGTCATGTCGTTTAGCCGGCGCTCAAAGCCTGCGAGCGAACGGATGTTTTGCAGCGCCATGCCTAGCTCCGCTGCCTTCTTCAGTGCCGCGACAACGTCACTTTCCCTGAATACAGGATCAGCCGCTGCGCCCTCGCCCTCCACCAGGCCGAAGGCCGGCTGCAGGCTTGAGGGTGCAAATCCGACCGGGGTCGCAGCGATCGCGCCGGCGGCAAGAAATTTGTCGGGAATCAAAATCGTGCCGCGATCCAGCTCGGTGAAATGCCTGGGATCGAGCAGCCACGTCTTGAAGTCGTGCCTGAGCTTTTCATCCGCCAAAATCCGCTCGCGATCGATCTGGTTTTCGAGCGGCGCTTCCTCGAATATCCCGGCCTTCGCGTTGTAGTGAAACACCTTCAAGAGATAGTCGGTGCGGAAATCGCGGATCGCCGATTTCGGCGCATGCGCGATCTGAAGGTTGGTTTCGATGCGGTCGATGTTTTCGGGCCGGATCAAATCCAGCGGGCCATCCCTCGATATCAATCTTTCCGCAAGCTCCACGCCGGTAAGCGGCGAATCGGCGGCAGCCAGCCAACGGCGGGCGATCTCCGCGCAGGTGATTGCCTTAGCCCTGCCGTCGGTCGCATTATCGCCTTTGGCGTTCAGCACGACGTTGAGTGTCATCGGCAGGCGCGGCGAGGCCGCAGCATCGCCCGTTTCGGGCGCGCTCGTCCGCGTCAGGCGGTAGATCAGCCGGATTTCACCGCAATTCGCTTCGGAGAGGTATGCGCGGTCCATCCGGTTGACGATGCCCGCCAGCGCGAAACGCGAATCGCGGGAGTAAAGCAGCGCGCGATCGAACAGCTGAAAATCGTACGAACCTCCAACGCTGATGGTTTCGTTCGGAAGGTTGGACTTATGCCTGAGGATGTATCGATCGAACTCGTCGTCGATCGCCTTGCGGACCGGAGCCATCGACGGCAACGCAAACAACTGGCCATTGGTAAGTGGCGCTTTACTCGATCGCATCGGCAGGATGACCCGGCCCAGAGAGAATCTTCCGAGGTCGAGTTCCCGCAATGCCAAGGGGTCGGTGATCGCAGTCCCGCGTTCCAGCGCCGCCGCGCTTTGCGCATTGCGCACAGGCAGAATGCTGGCGAGCAGGATGAAGACGGTAACAAAAAATCGCAACGCGCTAGCCCCATGTCCTGATCAACGCCACGCATCAGAGACGCCAATTCGAGGCGTCTTGCGGGCGGCGTCTTCTAGTCGGGAAAATAGCCGAAAAGCGGACAGGCTGTCTCGCGGCAATCCGGATCAGGCAAGCCCATCGTTTCACGTCGCAGTGAAGCGATCGGCCGCCAGGGTCCGGTCAACCTTCGCTGAATCAGACCCGTCGCTTGTCTTTTTGGTTGGTCATGATCTTTTCCGAAACCGGTGACCACTTTGCGCTAGCGCGGCCCTTCGGGTCGGGGTCACGCCCTAGCGCGCGACGACCAGGCCTTTGCTGGTCACGACCACCCAGCGGCCGTCCTGGCGCCTGATAGCGTCGACCCGGCCGAGGCCTGGCACCGGATCGCCGGCATACACTTCGTAGATTCCCTGCCGACCTTCGATCAGGGCGCCGCCATTGGCGACGTTATGCAGCACCCAGCCTTCCACCGTCGGCAGCCTGGCCATCTCGATCTTGGGCGCAGTTGCGGGCGCTGCCGCAGCCGGGGGCGCAATCGAGCCCGTGACTTCCTTCGCCGCAACGGGCGCTGCAGCGACGGCTGCCGGGGCAACCGGCTGCGCGGCACGAAGCTTATCCACGGCGTCGCTGAGCTTGGCGAGTTTGGCGGCCGGTTCGGCTTGCGCCTTCTCGACCTTGTCGAGGCGGTCGCTGGTCTTGTTGAACTGGCTTATGCCGATCTTGGAGGTATGTTCGACGCTGGCCTTCACCGCCAGGATGTCGGCGTCGATCCGCGCAACAGACGCTTCGAGCGCGCGGTTACCGGCTGTCGCCGCATCATCGCCGACAAAACGCCCGACACCGACAGTCGCCAGCGCGCCACCGAGCGCGCCTGCCACAGTTGCCAACGCTACCACCGCCGCAAGTGCTGCGAGCCGGCGTTTGCCGAACATTCCGGAGCTCGACTCGGCCTCCGGTTCCGAACCAGCGTCGTCGTTGCTGCCCCAGCCGCGGTCGCCGGATGACATGATCATGACCTTACCGAAGGTGCGCGGCGCGTCTGCCTTGGGCGCATCGGCCTTGGGAGCATCAGCTTTGGGCGCCTCCGCCTTGGAGGTTTCGCCGGCTTCGCCCTGCTCGGGCACGAGATCAGGAGATTCGATATTGCTCGATTGTGGCGCCGAAGCCGCTACCGGCTCGTTCTGCGCCTCCAATGAATGGGGAACGGCCGGCCCGGCACTAAGGGAACCGGGTTCACCGCTGGTCTGCTCGGCCTTTTGATCGCTCACGTGCAAATCTCCAGCAAAGGTTTGACCATTTGGTAACTTTCATTGCTTGCGAAATCGTTACCGGCCGCGGCTTACGGAAATTTCAGGAACTCATCCGGGCCGGTTTCAGCCCGCAAGGCGTAACCCGGCGCGGCGGCGGCGCTCGAACCTGGTCTATGCTGCCCTGCGGTACCCGCGTGAACCGTCCCGATGCATCGTTTGCGCCGTCGCATTTCCCGACTAACATGGCGAGACGGACCAGCCAGAAGGCGGGGGACACCATGGCCATCGAAAAATGCATCAACGAATTTGATGTGGACGACGTCGTTTTCGAGGAAGGCTCGACCGGGCGCGAGCTGTTCGTGGTGCTCGAAGGCAAGATCGACATCGTCAAGATCAACGGGGCCAGCAAGACCGTCATCGTGACCCTGGGCAAGGGCGAATTCTTCGGAGAAATGGCCGTCATCGACGGCTCGGCCAGGTCGGCAACCGCGATCGCCGCCGCGCCGCACACCCGCGTGATGCGGATCAATCATGCCCGGTTCGTATAT
>Ga0208984_1000144_pt1 | contig 10137 bp, 8 predicted proteins | sample MedBloCAOM3_M3_FD_187851 | JGI IMG/M metagenome (GOLD analysis project Ga0208984, IMG submission 187851) | Forest soil microbial communities from El Dorado National Forest, California, USA - Mediterranean Blodgett CA OM3_M3 (SPAdes) (version 2) | ecosystem: Environmental > Terrestrial > Soil >... | reverse complement strand
CAGATGCAGGCCAGTTATTACGATTGCGATAATTTGAAGAAATTTGCCTTTCCAGTCGAACCACCCGCCAACCCAATCCGACCAACCTTGCGAGACTGCTATTGAGTATGACACAGGCGGCTTCGGACGACGTCCTGATCGCTCGGATCGCTCAAGGCGACCGCCTCGCTATGCAGGTGCTGTACGGAAGGCACCATGTCAGGGTGTTCCGCTTCGGGTTTCGGCTCGTGCGGGATGAACAGGTTGCGGAAGACCTCATCAGCGAGGTTTTTCTCGATGTGTGGCGCCAGGCTGGCAAGTTCGAAGGCCGATCCGCCGTTTCGACCTGGCTTTTGGCAATTACACGATTCAAGGCCTTGTCTGCGCTGCGCCGCAGGAAGGACGTTGAACTGGACGACGAGGCCGCCAACGCGATCGAGGATACGTCCGACGATCCGGAAGTTTCGGTGCAGAAGAAGGATACCGGTGACGCGTTGCGCAAGTGCCTGACCGCACTTTCGGCAGAACATCGGGAGATCATCGATCTTGTCTACTACCACGAGAAATCTGTGGAAGAGGTGGCTGAAATCGTCGGTATCCCGGAAAACACCGTGAAGACGCGCCTGTTTTATGCGCGCAAGAAACTGGCCGCACTGCTGAAGGCAGCCGGCGTGGAGCGAGGCTGGCCATGATGGCGATGAGCAAAAAAATACTGGAGCAAGAACCCAGTGAAATAGAAATGCTATTACCATGGCATGCGGCCGGCACGTTGAATGCGCGCGATGTCCGCCGCGTCGACGAAGCGCTCGCCCGCGATCCCGAGCTTGCGAAGCAATACGCCGCGATCCGGGAAGAATACGCCGAAACCATTGATCTCAACGAAAGCCTCGGTGCGCCGTCCGCGCGCGCCATGCAGAAGCTGTTCACGGCGATCGACGCAGAGCCGGCGCGCAAGCCGTCGGGATCGGTCAATATTTTTGCGCGCCTCGTCGAGTTTTTCGCAAGGCTCTCGCCGCGGACGCTGGCCTGGTCGGCGAGCCTGGGCGCGCTGGCGCTGCTATTGCAGGCCGGCGTGATCGGCGCGGTGCTGGTGAAGAACCAGGCCGCCTCGTACCAGACGGCGTCGTTGAGCACGAACGAGCCCATCACTCGCGATTTGGGGGCGGGAGCGCCACCGCGCGCGCTGGTGCGGTTCGCGCCGGAGGCACGCGTCGCCGACATCACGGCACTGCTCGACAGCTATCAGGCCTCGATCGTCGACGGCGCTAAAGGCGGCATGTTCCGGCTGCAATTCGGCAATAGGGCGATGTCGAAGGATGAAATCGCCAGCCTGATGAGCAAGCTGCAAAACGAGAAGATTGTCAGTCTCGCGGTGGCTACGCCGTAAAGCCGCGCTGCGTTTTCCTCGATAGCGCATGAACCCGAGGTCTCATGATCCACGATCGTCCCAGTTGGCGGATTAAGACGCGGCGTGCGGCGTTGGCGGTTGCGGCTTTGCCGTTTGCGTATTTCGATGGCTCGGCGGTTCACGCGCAAAATATCATGCGTTCGCCCAACCTCAACATCGAGTCGCGCATCCCAAGCATCAATCCGACAGTGGCGCCTCGGATCGATCCGAACATCGCCGGCAGGGCGGTTACGGGAATCGGTAGAACGACACCAAACCTCAGGACATATCCGGCCTGCAGCGGCGCCTATCGCACCGGCGGCGGCGAATGCCGGGACCGGCCGGTCTCGTCGGCCGATAGCGGCGGCACCGGCGGTGCGTCGAGCAAAAACAAGAGCAGCGCCCCGCGCCGCAACGCTGCGCAGACAGTCCTCAACCTGCGCACGATCGCAGGCGAAATCGTAGCCGAAATCGACGGCTCGCTGTCCGACGCGCAGGCCGATGAACTGGCGCGGCGCCACGGCCTCGCGCGTCTGGCATCGCAGAATTTTCCGCTTGTAGGCTCTACCATCGGCCTTTTCCGCGTCACCGACCGGCGCACGGTAGAGGTGGTGAGCCGCGAACTCGCCACTGAGGCCAGCGTTCGCTCGGTGCAGCCGAATTTCCGTTATGTCCTGCAGGACCAGAAGGCGGCGTTGACGGAAGGCGATCCCGCGCAATACGCGATCGCGAAACTTCGATTACCCCAGGCGCATACGCTGGCCTACGGTGCCAACGTCATCATTGCCGTGATTGATTCCGGAATCGACGTCAAACATCCGGAATTCGCGAACGCAATTGCAGACAACTTCGATGCGCTCGGCAGCAAGGAAGGCCCGCATGTCCACGGCACCGGCATTGCCGGCGCGATCGTGTCGCACGCGCGGCTGATGGGGAGCGCGCCGGCGGCGCGGATTTTGGCGATCCGCGCTTTCGGCGCGGCGCCGAAGGGCGCGGAAAGCACCTCGTACGTGATCCTGAAGGGACTGGATTACGCAGCGGCGCACGGCGCGCAGATCGTCAATATGAGCTTCGCCGGTCCGAAGGATCCGCTGATCGAACGCGGTATCGCCGCCGCAATCGCGAAGGGCATTGTGATGGTCGCCGCCGTCGGCAATGCCGGACCGAAATCGCCGCCGCTCTATCCCGCCGCCAATACAAATGTCATCGCGGTCACCGCCACCGACGCCCAGGACAGACTGTTTGCGGCATCGAACCGTGGCAGCCATATCGCCATATCCGCTCCTGGCGTCGATATCTTCCTCCCCGCACCGGACGAAAAATATCAGATCACGTCCGGCACCTCATTTTCCGCCGCCTACGTCAGCGGCCTCGCAGCCCTCATGCTGGAGCGCAATCCTGCGTTGAAGCCGGGCGAGCTGCGCGCGATCCTGATGAAAACCGCCCGTGATCTCGGCGCCCCCGGCCGCGACGATCTGTTCGGCGCCGGAGAGGCGGATGCCTATGCGGCGGTCTCGGCCGTCAGCACCGTGCCAGCGGCGCCGGTGGCCGCGGTTTCCGATACCCCTGCCGCCGAAAAGGTTTCGGATCGGCCGGAGGTTCCCGCGACCAGGGCCCTGAGCCAGCCGGCGGCCGCCATGGCGTCCGACAAATCGGCCGCTGGCGAAGGCAATCGCCCCGCCGCGCAATAATTTTCCGTCCAAAAATTCCTGCCAAAAAGTTAAAAAATCGCAGAGCCGTTTGAACGTGCGGAGACCCTCCCGCGACACAACCTATGTGGGAGCGGTTATCCCCTCCCCATCGAGGCTGTATTCGGCGCGAGCGCCCATCCACCCCAAGCGCCCATATAGCTTGACCCGTCCGGTTGTCCCCCCGGACGGGTCTTTCGTTTTCGGGGAAGCGCCTATGGGGCTACCGCTCAACACAAATGGGGCCGGGCTTGAGCGGGCGACCAGTATTCCACAGCTTCAGCATTTTAGCCTCGTACCGGATCATCCGCTTCGCGAATGATGACGGTCGAATTGGGAACGGCTCTTCGCCTTCCCCTATGGGAGCCGATCGCAGCCCTGCCATCCCTCGGCCCGGCTTGACTGTGGATAGGGAGGAAACCCCGGATTCCTCCGGCTCCTGTCGATGACTGGCGTCGAGTAACGTTGCTGCTGGACAACGCAAAAGTTTTCCACAGAATATCCCTGTCACGTCCAATTGATTCGTCCCCCGTTGCGTCCGCGTCCGTTCTTTCTCCTTACGGGCTGATTCATGACACATCGAGCAGACGTGGCACGTGGCCGCGACGTTATTGCACGCTGGTGCGCGCTCGCCGAGCAGCGGCTGGAGCACCTCACCGAACTGTTCGATACCGGCCGCTGGCGCCGCTATCACAGCGAACTCGCCTTTCTCGAGAATATCCAGGAGGCCAAGGCCGCGGTGGAAATCTGGCGCGATCTGTCGTTGCGCGAGGCCTCCCGCGACAATTCCGCCGTCGATGTCTCCTGGCTCGGGCGCTCCAGGGCGACGCTGCCGCGCGGCCAGACCTTGCGCGATCAGGTTCATCGGCTGCAGCCGCAGCCGGCGCAGATCCCGGCCGAACCGCCGCCCGATGTTTCGATTGCAGCGGAAACCGATCGCGTTTGTTCGGACGACGCGCCTTCCGCCCCGGAGGCGGACGCGCCGGCCATGGACCCAGCCTTGAGAAACGCTTCGGAGCTGACGGTGGACATGTCAGCGATACAGGAACGCTATCCGCTGCTGCGCAATGCGCTGTAGGTCTGCAAGACGCTTGCGCGCTGCGCCTACCTTCTCACCGCATTCGTCCCCATCACCACCTGAGCAAAACGTTGCGCGCCCTCGGCGGACAAATCCGGCGTAATCGGCCGCGCGTGATCGAGCCCGACCACGGCGCCGCGCGGCGTTTCCGAGATCATGTTGTTATTGACCAGCGCGGTCCCTGCGCCCGGCACCACCGACACGCCGACGCCGACGAAGGCGTTGCGGATCACGTTGCCTGAGATGACGACGTCGCGCAGATATTTGCCCCAGCCGGCGATGATCCCGAATGATGGCGCGTTCTCGATCACATTACCGGTGACCGAGGTGTCGGCCTCGACATAGATGCCGATGCCGGCGTCGTCGTCGGGCGCGGTGCCGATCGGCCGCTTCGGCAGCAGGTTGCGGATGATGTTGCCCTGCACGACCGCCATGCGTCCGCCCTCGTTGAAATTGCAGACCGAGACACCCACCGCCGCGCCGTCCACGGTGTTGTTGGCGATCACGGCGCCCTCGAACGAAAATTCGGAATACAGCGCCACCTCGCGGACGTTGCTAACGCTATTGCCTGTTACCTGGATATTGGACGCCGAATTGCCGCGCACCGCGGAATAATCGCAGTTGCGGATACGATTGCCGCGCACGATCACATTGCCGGCGCGAAACGCGTTGATGGCGTTGCCGTATTGTCCGGAGCCGCCGGGGCCGGCCTTGATGTCTTCGATGCGGTTGTCGAGCACCTGCGTGCCGTCGTCTCCAACAGCAGTGCGCAGGATTTCGATGCCATTGTCGTTGCTCCCTTGAAGGGTGTTGCGCGCCACCAGCAAGCCATGCGCGTCGAACGACACGATCGCGGTGGTAGCGGTATTGGTGATGATGTTGCCGCTGACGTCGCCGGAGACGTTCTCGAACCAGATGCCGTTGCCGCCGCTGCCGGTGATTTCGCAATCGGCGATGCGGATGTCACGGCCGCTAAGGCAATGCACGAGGCCGCGCCGTGTCGGCAGCGGAATGCCGCCGCCATCCAGCGTGATGTTGGTGAGGCCGATGCTGTTTGCGCCTTCGCCAGAAAACATCGACCCGCCGCCGTTGAAGGCGAGTCTCGTCGCGCCGCGGACGCCGACCAGTTGCGTACCGTTTTGCAGGCGAAGCATCCCGGTGCGATAGATGCCCGGCGGCAACGCGAGCGGAACCTGCGCACGCGCGGCTTCGTCGATCGCGCGCTGCAAAGCTTTTGTTTGATCGTCGGGACTGCCTGGGCGGACGCCATATTGGGTGGCGTCGCGCCCGAGCGCCGAGGTCAGCGGCGCCGCACGCGCGGCGTCAGGCCGCATGACAAGCGCGCCAGCAGCGCCGGCTACTGATGCCCCGATGAGATGGCGGCGATTGACGTCCATGATCGCGTCTCCGGCAGGCGCGCTCGAAAGCGGGGCCCGCAAGCCTTGGAGTAACGCAAAAATGCGGCGGCGCGGGGCGTGGCGGAAGGTGGGAGACGGCGATTGTTGGGGTAGGGTTAATGCGACGCCACCACTTACTCAACCTCGCCCCGCTGGCGCGCAAGCGGGGCGAGGGAGTCAGACTGCCTCCCTTGCCTCCCTTGCCGCCCTTTGCGTCAGCCTCACCATCTCCAGCAGCATGGCTTCGCCGCCGTCGACCAGTTGTTCCAGAGTAACGCGGTGCGCTGCGCCTTTGCGCTGCGATGCGCCGTCTCGCTTTAACAACGGCACATGCACGAAGGCGGCAAGGCGGGGACCTCCGTCAGTTTTGACGGCCTCGATCGCGCGCCAGCTCAAGTAGTTGCAGAGATAGCTCCCGGCATCGCGCGAGGCCCGTGTATCGACGCCGGTGCTATCAGCCGCGCGCAGCAGTTTCGCGGTATGCGGGCCGAACATCATGGCGTCGGCGCCACCTGCAATCGATCCTTTGCGTACCGGCGCATGGTCAGCGTCCGGCCACAGCATGGTGACGGCGTTGCGCGCGCGGGTTTCAATCCGCACATACGGCGTGCGGGTGGCGAGGCCGAACATCAGAAGCGCCTGCGGCCTGTGCTTCGCAAGCAGTTGCGGCAGTTCGTGATCGACCGCCTTGTAGGTCACCGGAAAAATGTGCCCGTTGAGTTCAACATCGCTGAGCGCAGGACGGCGCAGCCGCAACAGCCGCGCCACCAGCGGCTGCGTCGGATTAAAGGGCGCACCGGGAAACGGGCCGAAGCCGGTGATGAGGATGCGTAATTTATCGCTCATATCACCTCAGCAGCTCCGCGATCTGCTCGGCCGCCAGCGCCGGTGTGATGCGGCCTTCGGCCACTTCGGCTTCGGTCTTTTTCACTTTCGCACGGATCGCCGGATCGGCGCGCAGCCGCGCCATCATCCGCTGCTCCAGCATCGACCACATCCACTTCACCTGTTGCTGCCGGCGCCGCGCGGCGAATTCGCTCGAGGCGTTCATCGCGGTGCGGTGATCCAGAATTTTCTGCCACAGTTCGGGAATGCCGGTGCCGGTGAGCGCCGAATAGGTCAGCACCGGCGGATGCCAGTGCTCCGAGCGGGGGGTGAGGATATGCAGCGCGCCGCGATATTCGGCCGCCGCAAGATTGGCGCGCTTGATGTTGTCGCCGTCGGCCTTGTTGACCGCGATCATGTCGGCCAGTTCGACCAGGCCCTTCTTGATGCCCTGCAGCTCGTCGCCGGCCCCCGGCAGCATCAGCGCCAGGAAAAAATCAGTCATATCGCACACTGCGGTCTCGGATTGCCCGATGCCGACGGTTTCCACCAGCACCACGTCGAAACCCGCGGCCTCACACAACAACATCGCCTCGCGGGTCTTCGCCGCGACGCCGCCGAGCGTGCCGGACGCCGGCGAGGGCCGGATATAGGCGCTGTCGGAGGCGGAGAGCCGCGCCATCCGCGTCTTGTCGCCGAGGATCGAGCCGCCGGTGCGCGCGGAGGAGGGATCCACCGCCAGCACCGCGACCTTGTGGCCGCGCTCGATCAGGAACATCCCGAGCATGTCGATGGTGGTGGATTTGCCGACGCCGGGCGAGCCGGTGATGCCGACCCGGATCGCATCGCCGGTATCGGGCAGCAACCCCTGCACCAGATCGCGCGCCGCGGCCTGATGATCGCCGCGCCGGCTTTCGATCAGCGTAATCGCGCGCGCCAGCGCCGCGCGGCTGCCGGCGCGGAGGTCTTTTGTCAGTTTACCGATATCGACGGGGGAATTGTTCGGCAGGTTCATGCCTTGGTTTACAACAGCAAAGCGTGGCAGGCGAGGGGAAGCGCTACTCCGCCGCCTCGCTATGGCCGAGCCGTGCGTTGAGTTTGTGGATCAGCTCTTCGGCGGCATCCGCAATCACGGTGCCGGGCGGAAAGATCGCCTCGGCGCCGGCCTCGTACAGCGCGTCGTAATCCTGCGGCGGCACCACGCCGCCGATGATGATCATGATATCGTCGCGGCCTTGTTTCTTCAGCGCGGCCTTCAGCTCCGGCACCGCGGTGAGATGCGCTGCCGCCAGCGACGACACGCCGAGAATATGCACGTCGTTTTCGACCGCCTGCCGCGCCGCCTCGTCGGCGGTGGCGAACAACGGCCCGATGTCGACGTCGAAGCCGACATCGGCAAAAGCCGAAGCGATCACCTTCTGGCCGCGGTCATGGCCGTCCTGGCCGATCTTGGCGACCAGGATCCGCGGCCGGCGGCCCTCGGCATCCTCGAACGCATCGATCAGCGCCTGCACTTTTTCGACCCGGTTGGACATGGTGGACGCCTCCCGCTTGTAGACGCCGGTAATGGATTTTATTTCGGCGCGGTGCCGCCCAAACACCTTTTCCATCGCATCGGAAATTTCGCCGATGGTTGCTTTGGCGCGCGCGGCATCAATGGCCAACGCCAACAGGTTGCCATTGCCTTCGCCGGCGCTCCGGGTCAGCGCCGCCAGCGCGTCATCGACGTCCTTCTGGTTGCGCTCATTCCGCAAGCGCGACAGCTTGTCGATTTGCAGCCGGCGCACGGTGGAGTTTTCGACCTTCAGCACGTCGATCGGCGCTTCGTCGACCGGCTTAAATTTGTTGACGCCGATCACCGCCTGCTTGCCGGCGTCGATCCTTGCCTGGGTTTTCGCGGAGGCTTCCTCGATCCGCAGTTTTGGAACGCCGGCCTCGATCGCCTTGGCCATGCCGCCGAGCGCCTCGACCTCCTGGATGTGACCCCAGGCCCTGGCGGCGAGATCGCGGGTGAGCCGCTCGACATAGTACGAGCCGCCCCAGGGATCGATGATGCGGCCGGTGCCGCTTTCCTGCTGCAGGAACAGTTGCGTATTGCGCGCGATCCGCGCCGAAAAATCGGTCGGCAGCGCCAGCGCCTCATCGAGCGCGTTGGTGTGCAGCGATTGGGTGTGGCCTTGCGTCGCCGCCATCGCCTCGATGGTGGTGCGCATCACGTTGTTGTAGACGTCCTGCGCGGTCAGCGACCAGCCCGAGGTCTGGCAATGCGTGCGCAGCGACAGCGAGCGCGGGTCTTTCGGATTGAACTGCGTCAACAGCTTGGCCCAGAGCAGCCGCGCCGCGCGCATCTTCGCGACTTCCATGAAGAAGTTCATGCCGATCGCCCAGAAGAACGACAGCCGCGGTGCGAAGCGGTCGACGTCGAGACCGGCTGCGAGCCCGGCGCGAAGATATTCGACGCCGTCGGCCAGCGTATAGGCGAGCTCGAGATCCTGCGTCGCGCCGGCTTCCTGCATGTGATAGCCGGAAATCGAGATCGAATTGTATTTCGGCATTTTTTGCGAGGTATACGCAAAAATGTCGGAGATGATCCGCATCGATGGCGCCGGCGGATAGATGTAGGTGTTGCGCACCATGAACTCTTTCAGAATGTCGTTCTGAATGGTGCCCGACAGCTTTTCCGGCGGCACGCCCTGTTCCTCGGCAGCGGCCACGAACAGCGCGAGGATGGGCAGCACCGCGCCGTTCATGGTCATCGAAACGCTCATCTGATCGAGCGGAATGCCCGCAAACAGCGTGCGCATGTCGTAGATCGAATCGATCGCTACGCCGGCCATGCCGACATCGCCGGATACCCGGGGGTGGTCCGAATCGTAGCCGCGGTGGGTGGCAAGATCGAACGCGACCGAGAGGCCCTTTTGCCCGGCGGCGAGATTGCGGCGGTAGAACGCGTTGGAATCTTCCGCCGTGGAGAAGCCGGCATATTGCCGGATCGTCCAGGGCTGATTGACATACATGGTGGGGTAGGGGCCGCGCAAATAAGGCGCGATGCCCGGCCAGGTCTCGAGGAAATCGATGCCTTCGAGATCGGCCTCGCTGTAGCCGGGTTTTACAGCGATGCCTTCGGGCGTGAGCCAGGGTTCGGCGCTGCCGGCCGATGCCGGCGCGGCGACCGGCACGAACGCGACATCAGCGAAATCGGGAATCCTGCTCACAGGCGGCTTTCCTTCAATTTCATAATTCGTGCCTCACAGTCGGCAAGATGTCGACGGGCTTCGGGCTCCCCGGCCGGCTGCCTTGTCGGCCACCCCGTAAGCGTATCCCCCACCCGAAAGTTGATACCGAATACGGTTATCTTTCGCGTCAAAATGTACGCCGCTAGTCCTAAGAAAACTACCGAGAAAACAAGGCCTGAAAGCGCAATTTGACCAGCGACAATCCCTGCTACAATCAAAGCTCCGATACCCCAAATCATCCCAACCGCAACCCAACGAAGCCACGGTGGTATTTGAAACCATGGCGATGTTTGAAGCACTGGGCCGTCGTGATAGGCGATCATGGATAGCAATCGATCGCGCTCCGCTTCGAGTTGAGCAAGTTCATCCTGACCGGCCATATTCGTGCTCATGGTGTCTGTGCCAATCGATTGATGTTGCCTCAATCATGGTCCGGATGCTGGTGGCTGACGATGCCGTTGAGCTTGTCCGGACCGTAATTCTGCAGCGTGGTGTGGCTCGGCAGATTAGCAATGCCCACCACCCAGCCAAGTCGGGATTCGGTGCC
>Ga0208984_1000143_pt1 | contig 10138 bp, 8 predicted proteins | sample MedBloCAOM3_M3_FD_187851 | JGI IMG/M metagenome (GOLD analysis project Ga0208984, IMG submission 187851) | Forest soil microbial communities from El Dorado National Forest, California, USA - Mediterranean Blodgett CA OM3_M3 (SPAdes) (version 2) | ecosystem: Environmental > Terrestrial > Soil >... | reverse complement strand
GGCAAGCCGCCGACATTGTGGTGCGATTTGATCGTCACCGACGGGCCGCCGGTGAACGATACGCTTTCGATCACGTCGGGGTAGAGCGTGCCTTGCGCCAAAAAGTCTGCGCCGCCGATTTTCTTCGCCTCGGTATCGAACACATCGATGAACAGGCGACCGATGGTCTTGCGCTTCAGTTCGGGATCGCTGACGCCGGCGAGTTCGCCCAAAAACAGTTTTGACGCATCCACATGCACCAGCGGAATGTTGTAGTGGTGGCGAAACAGATCGACCACGGTCTCGGCTTCGTTCAGCCGCAGCAGGCCGTGATCGACGAACACGCAAGTCAGCTGATCGCCGATCGCCTCGTGGATCAGGACCGCGGCGACGGCGGAATCGACACCGCCGGACAATCCGCAGATCACCTTGCCCTTGCCGACCTGGCCGCGGATTTTCTCGATCGCCTCCTCGCGGAAGGCGCGCATGGTCCAGTCGCCGGTGAGCCCTGCGACCTTGCGGACAAAGTTGCGGATCAGTTTTGCCCCGTCCGGCGTGTGCACCACTTCGGGATGAAACATCAGCCCGTAATATTTGCGCGTCTCGTCCTGGATCACGGCGAACGGCGCATTCGGCGAGACGCCTGCGACGACAAAGCCCGGCGGCATCTTGGTGATGCGGTCGCCATGGCTCATCCAGACCGGATGCCGCTCGCCCATGCCCCAGGTGGAATCGAACAGCGCGCTTGCGGCCTTGACCTCGACATCGGCGCGGCCGAATTCTCTGGCATGGCCGCCCTCGACGTCGCCGCCGAGCTGGGCCGCCATGGTCATCTGGCCGTAGCAGATGCCGAGCACGGGCACGCCGGAATCGAAAATTGCCTGCGGCGCACGCGGCGAGCCTTCCTCGTGCACCGATTCCGGCCCGCCGGAGAGGATCACCGCCTTCGGCTTCATCTGAAAAAAGGCCGCTTCCGCCTTCTGGAACGGCACGATTTCGGAATAGACGCCCTCCTCCCGCACCCGGCGCGCGATCAGTTGCGTCACCTGGCTGCCGAAATCGACGATCAGAATCTTGTCATGCGCCGAGGCCACCGAAGGCATCGACTCGCGGGCTGGCTGTGCTGCTGTCATGGGTAGGAAGTAAACGACGGGCGGCGGCCTCGCAACCCTCAAAGGCCGTCATGACCGGGCTCGTCCCGGCCATCCACGTCTTTGATAGGCAGATAAAAAGCAAGGCGTGGATGCCCGGCACAGGGCTGGGCATGACGAATTTTGCGGCCTCAGCCCGTTCGCCGCAGGATGGAGACGAAAAATCCATCAGTCCCGGTGCGGCGCGGCGTCATCAATAGCCCCTCCGGGGATTGCAGCGTGGCGGCGGCGAAATCCTCGGCCTTGTCCCACAGCACCGTTACGGTCTGCGATGGCGGCAGCACGGCAAAATCCGGATGGCGGGCGATAAAGGCGCGGATTTGCTCGCCGTTTTCCGGCGGCAACACCGAGCAGGTGATGTAAGCGATCCGCCCACCCGGCTTGACCAGCGCGGCGGCGCGATCGAGCACCGCAACCTGATCCTTCAGCCGCACCTCCAGCGCGCCCGGGCGCATCCGCCACTTGGCATCCGGATTGCGCCGCCATGTGCCGGTTCCCGTGCAGGGCGCATCGATCAAGATCAGATCGGCGGATGCATGGATATCGCTCAGCGTGTCGTCCGGCCCCTTCGGCGTGCGCACGTCACAATTATGCACGCCGGCGCGGGATAGCCGCTCGTAGATCGGTGCGAGCTGCCGCTTGTCGTGGTCGGTTGCGATCAGCCGGCCCTTGCCCTGCATCATCGCCGCCAGCGCCAAAGTCTTGCCGCCGGCGCCGGCGCAGAGATCGATCACCTGCTCGCCGGGCTTCGCCGCCGACAACAACGCCGCAAGCTGCGAGCCCTCGTCCTGCACCTCAATGGCGCCCTTGATGAAATCTTCCTCGGCATGAATGCCGGGATTGCGCGCGTCCGCGCCAAGCTCGATGCGCAGGCCGATCGGCGACCACGGCGTCGGCAGCGCGCCGAGATGGGCGAGCGAGGGCAGAATCTTTTCGCGCTTGGCTTTCAGGGTGTTGACGCGCAGGTCGAGCGGCGCCCGGCTCGCCATGGCGGTAGCCTCCGCGACGCGGTCATCGCCAAACACCTGCGCCAGATATCCATCGAGCCATTCCGGATAGTCGCCGGCGATGTGCGCGGGAGCCTCTTTGAGGGATCGCGAAGCGAACGCGGCACGCTCGCGCTCGGTCAACGGCTCAGGCGCAAAACGACCGCCGTCACACAGCGCGGCGATCGCATCGACATTCATCCCGCGCTCGAGCATCAGCATGCCCAGGACGCGCGCACGCGGCGTATCGTCGTCCATGACCCACGCGCTCGATGCGCGCCGGCGCAGCACATCCCAGATCAGGCCGGAGATCGCGGCGCGATCGCCCGAGCCGGCATAGCGATGCGCGGTGCCCCACTCCTTCAGCGCCTTCGCCGCCGGGACGCGTTGGGCGTCGATGGTTTCGATCAGTTCGATGGCCGCGGAGAGCCGGGCAGCAGGAGTCATTTAAAACTTTCAGTTCGAGAACAGCGCGCTTCAGATCAACAGCAGAATCCTCAGCGCGAAATAGATCCACATCGCGAACAGCACCAGCACGCTGGCGAACCACGCCAGCGAGCGTCGGTTGAGGTCGTTGGAGGTCACAAAGATGCCGGCGTGAACGAAGCGCGTAACCACGAACACCCACGACATCAGCACGATAAACAGATCGGCGTGGCGCAAGGGCAGCGCCAGCGCGATCAGGGCGTAAAACAACAGCGGCAGTTCGAACTGGTTCTTGAAACAATTGCCGATCTGGGTGGCTCGGGTGGGCCAGTTCGGCTGTCCCAGAGCAATGTCCCTGATCTTGGTCTCGCCGCCGACGAGCGCCTGCCGTCGCGCCCCGGCCATCCACAACAGCAGCGCGAAAGTGAGACCGACCAGAACGAAGACCGGCAGCAAAACCATTTGAACCGACATTGGAATTCTCCCCCGCTTGAGCCCGAGCCCCCGCTATAGCGACCGCGCTCCCCCCTGACAATAAATCCGCGACCGCAGCTTTGAACCGCAATCACCGTTCCGCTAACTAACGGCCGATAATTCCAGTGATTTCAGCATCGAACAAGCTTAACGCACCGCGCCATATTGCGATGAACCTCAACTCCCTATTCCCAAAGGGCGCGGCAGAGGTGGCCGGACTCCCCGGCTATTTTTGGAAAGTGCATTGCCATATGACCGACGAATTCGATCATTCCAGACCCTTCGGGACCGGATCACTCTCGGCGCTTGCGCGGGCACCTTCTGTTTTGACGGCAAGAATTAAAATCGACACCTGACATACGTATGGTGGCGTCGAAAGGACCGTTCGATGCCCGAATTTCGCCTGACCCAGATTTCCGATCCGCACCTCGCCCGCCGCCAGCCGAAGCTCATCGACAATTTTCATCGGGTGAGCGAATACATCGACGCGAAGCGCCCCGATCTCGTCGTCAACAGCGGCGACCTCGCATTTGATGGCCCGGCGCAGCGGGACGATCTCGAATTCGCCAAAACGCTGCACGATGCGCTTCCTGTCGCCTGCCGCTACCTGCCCGGCAATCATGACATCGGCGACAATCCGACGGAGGTTGGTCCAGTGCCATCTCAACCGGTCACCGAACAAAGCCTGCAGGCGTTCCACTCGATTTTCGGCGAAGACCGCTGGCATTTCGACGCCGCCGGCTGGTGTTTCATCGGCCTCAATTCGCTGGTCATGAATACGGGCCTTGCGAGCGAAGCCGAGCAGTTCGACTGGCTCGCTTCGCAGCTCTCCGGCGCCAATGAGAAGCCGGTAGCGCTGTTCCTGCACAAGCCGCTTTTTCTGAATTCAGCCGACGATCCGGAACTCGCAGCGACATCGATACGCTACGTTCCGATGCCGGCACGAAGCCGGCTGGTGGAGATGCTTCGTTTTGTCGATCTGCGGCTGGTCGCCAGTGGCCACGTTCACCAGCGCCGGGATTTTACCTTTGGCCACGTCAGACACATCTGGGCGCCTTCCGCCGGCTTCATCATTTCGGATGCGAAGCAGGAAGTGATCGGCATCAAAGAGGTCGGGCTGGTGGAATACCGCTTCCAGCCCGACGGCTTTGAGGTTCGTCACATCCGAGCGCCCGGCCAGATCGATGTCGATATGGATTCCCTGCTCGGCCCGGCTTCGAAGAGCCAGGGCCCGTACTGGTAAGAATACATTCCGCTCTTTGTCCGCCAACGGCTCACGCCTTGTCAGGCCCGACCCGCACCAACTGTTTGCCGAAATTGGCGCCCCGTCACTCAGGCGGCGCGCATATAGGGATCGAGCGACAGCCAGATGGTACGCAGCAGGACCTGGCCCTCGCCCGGTGTCGGCAGCGTAATCCTCAATACGGAAGTCCGACGCCTTGGCTCGCCTAAGCCGTGATTTTCGCCAGCGCCGCGTCGAACGCCGCCGCCGCGCTCGGCAAATCCTTGAACATGAGCCCGCTATCGGCCGACTGCTTTTGCGCTTCCGTCGCGGTGGGGCGAATCTCGGCTACCGGCTTTCCACCGTCGAGCAAGGCCTGTGGTGCGATCACGTGAAACTCATGGTCTTCGATCGGTTGATCCTTCAGCAGAAACACGCTCAGCGAGACGATGTCCTTGCCGCGCCGATAGGAAATATATCGGTCAACCGCGACCGAGCCGTCGCGCTGCATGCCGCCAAGCTTTGCATAGCCCTTGGCGTCCAGCAGTTTGTGCGCCTTGAAGCCCTTCACGCCCACCGAGTTTGCCTTCGCAGTCTCTTCGGAAAGATCGTACTTCTCGGCCATCTCCTTGCCGATTGCGGCGAGCTGCCCGGCCATGTCGTGCTCGAATTCTTTCAATTCGGTGCGCGGCTTCGATGCCTTGCGAGGCTTTGCGGCATCCCGCTTTTCCATCTCGGCCTTGCATTGCGCGATAACTTCCGCGACGGATTTCCGCTCCGCATTGACAAGCAAATTCTTCAGATCCTTATCTGAAAGCGCGGCAATCCTGTCGTCCGACCAATCGACCATAGTGACCAACTTCTTTTCTGAATGGTGTTGAGATGAATCTCTGATAACCGCGGCACAATCGCGGGCGTGGATCCCTGTGCGGAGCGGCGATCCCCGGCTCGAACAGTACCGCGTTTCGCGGCACTTGTAGTGGTCAATTTCGGCCTTCGGGGGCTATGCCCCGCCAGGGTAATTCGGGCTCTCGCGCGTGATGGTGACGTCGTGGACATGGCTTTCGCGCAAGCCCGCTCCGGTGATGCGCACGAATTGCGCCTTCTGATGGAACTCGGCGAGGTCTTTTGCGCCGACGTATCCCATCGCCGCGCGCAAGCCGCCGGCCAGTTGGTGCATCACGTTGCCGACCGAGCCTTTGTAGGGCACCTGACCCTCGATACCCTGCGGCACCAGTTTGAGCGTGTCCTTGATGTCGTCCTGAAAATAACGGTCTGCGGAGCCTCGCGCCATCGCGCCGACCGATCCCATCCCGCGATACGCTTTGTAGGAGCGGCCCTGCCACAGATACACCTCGCCGGGTGTCTCATCGGTACCGGCGAGCAAGGAGCCGACCATGGCGATGTCGGCGCCTGCCGCGAGAGCCTTGGCGAGATCGCCGGAATTCTTGATGCCGCCATCGGCAATAACCGGCACCTTGGCCTTCTTCGCGGCTTCCACTGCATCCATGATCGCGGTGAGTTGCGGCACGCCAACGCCGGCAACGATCCGGGTGGTACAGATCGAACCGGGACCGATGCCGACCTTGATCGCATCCGCACCGGCATCGATCAGCGCCTGCGCGCCCTCCCGGGTAGCAATATTGCCGGCGATCACCTGCACCGCGTTGGAGAGCCGCTTGATGCGATTGACCGCGCTCAGCACATGCGAAGAATGCCCGTGCGCGGTGTCCACCACGATCAGGTCAACCCCGGCGTCGATCAACCGCTCAGTGCGTTCAAAGCCGCCCTCGCCGACGGTGGTCGCAGCCGCGACCCGCAGCCGGCCTTGCGGATCCTTGCAGGCCAGCGGATGCGCGACCGCCTTCTCCATGTCTTTCACAGTGATCAGGCCGACGCAGCGGTACTGATCGTCGACCACAAGCAACTTCTCGATGCGGTGCTTGTGCAGCATCCGCTTTGCCTCGTCCTGGCTGACGCCTTCGCGCACCGTCACGAGGTTTTCGTGCGTCATCAGTTCGGAGATTTTTTGTTTGGGATCGGTGGCAAAGCGCACGTCGCGGTTAGTGAGGATGCCGACCAGCTTGCCCGGCACGCCCTTAGTCGCGCCGGTGACCACGGGAATGCCGGAGAACCCATGATCGTTCATCAGCGCCAGCGCGTCCGACAGCATCGCGTCGGGGCCGATGGTCAGGGGATTGACGACCATTCCGGATTCGAATTTCTTGACCTGACGTACCTGGGCGGCCTGGCCATCGACATCAAAATTGCGGTGGATGACGCCGACGCCGCCGGCCTGTGCCATCGCAATGGCCATTCGCGCTTCGGTGACGGTGTCCATTGCGGACGCGATAATCGGAATATTGAGCGGAATGGCGCGGGTCACAAAGGTGCGAATGTCCGCCTCGGCGGGCAGGATATCCGAAAGGCCCGGCTTCAGGAGCACATCATCGAATGTGAATGCTTCGCGTATCCCCTGAAGTCCCTGCACCAGCGCCATTACCAACTCCATTCGGCGGCACAATCGCCGCGCTAGAACCTCAGGATGAGCCAATCTGTCGGCGATGCACTGCATCGTCGTCGAATCGAAGCCCATCGGTAGGGTTGGCGGTGGTCGATAGCATGGCGGGCGGCCGAATCAAAGGGTCTGCCAGCCATGCACAGGCTTTTCGTGAGCGAAGCCGCACTTCCCCGCGTCAGCTCGGATAACCCGGCGGCGGGCCGTGCTGGCGGATCGCCTCAACCACCTCCCGATGCCTGCGCTCTTCCCGTTTCATATGAACCGCGATCAGGGCATGCGCCGACGGCACCAGCAGCAGGACGTGAAAAACCAGCCCGAAAATCCCGCAAAAGACGATCAGGACCAGATTGAATATCGCCGAAAAAGGCTGTCCGTTCAGCAACAGCCCAAGCGGCGGCAGTAGGGCGGCGAGGACGTAGATCATCGGCGGATCTCCGGCGGCGGTGTCACGCAGGAATATTGTCACGCAGGATTTAGGTGGTTTCCGAGGTTCCGCAATAGCCTGTGCGACAACGGGATGATACAGCCCCTGCTTCTTCATCCTGTCGCTCTCCCCCGAATCTCCATGAACAAAGAACGCCTGATCCCGCTCATCGTGGCCACCGCCCTGTTCATGGAGAACATGGATTCGACTGTGATCGCGACCTCGCTTCCGGCGATCGCGGCGGATATCGGCACCAGCCCGCTGACACTGAAGCTCGCCATCACCTCGTATCTGCTGTCGCTCGCGGTATTCATTCCGGCGAGCGGCTGGACCGCCGATCGTTTCGGCGCGCGCATGGTGTTCTCGATGGCCGTCGCCGTTTTCATGATCGGCTCGATCGGCTGCGCGCTGTCCTCCTCGGTCACCCATTTTGTCATCGCACGAATTCTGCAAGGCGCCGGCGGAGCGATGATGACGCCGGTCGGACGGCTGGTGCTGCTGCGCTCCATCGACAAAAGCGCCCTGGTCAACGCGATGGCCTGGGTCACGGTGCCGGCGCTGGTGGGCCCGGTAATTGGTCCGCCGCTCGGCGGATTCATCACCACCTATTTCTCCTGGCACTGGATTTTCCTGATCAATATCCCGATCGGGCTGCTCGGCATCTTTATGGCGCTGCGCTACATCGACCCGATCCGCAGCGAGGACCCAGAACGCTTCGACCTTTATGGACTGGTGCTGGCGGGAATCGGACTCGGCGGTATAGCGTTCGGCCTTTCCGTCGCCGGTCTCAACCTGCTGCCGTGGACCGTGGTCGCCGCGCTGGTCGCTATCGGCACCATTTCCATGACGCTCTATGTCATCCACGCCAGGCGAACCGCTTCGCCGGTGCTGGATTTTTCGCTGCTGCGGCTGCCAACGATGCGCGCCAGCATCATCGGCGGCTTTCTGTTTCGCCTCGGCATCGGCGCGCTGCCGTTTCTGCTGCCGCTATTGATGCAGGTCGGTTTCGGCCTGTCGCCGTTCAAATCCGGACTGGTGACGTTTGCGTCCGCGGTCGGCGCGATGGGCATGAAGACGCTGGCAGCCCGCATCATCAGAACCTTCGGTTTTCGCAATATCATGGTGATCAATGCGGTCGTGAGCTCAATTTTTCTCGCCGCCTGCGCGCTGTTCACGGAATCGACGCCGCTGCTCCTGATCATGATCATTCTGGTCGTCGGCGGCTTCTTCCGTTCGTTGCAGTTCACCGCCATCAACACCGTTGCTTATGCCGAGGTTGAACCGGCGCAGATGAGCCGGGCTACCACTTTGGTCAGCGTCAACCAGCAACTTGCCGTTTCAGCCGGAGTCGCCGTCGGTGCGTTCTCGGTGGAATCCACCATGCTGATACGCCATGTGAGCGAACTGAGCGCAGCGGAGTTTGCGCCGGCATTCGTCGTGGTGGCGATCATCTCGGCGATTTCGGCCTACTTTTTCTATCAAATGCCCGACGATGCCGGGCACGAAATCTCCGGCCGCAAGGCGGTCGAGATTTCCAGCCGCAAGGGCGCGGCCAAAGCTGCGGCCAAAGCGGCCAGCGAGACCACCGAAGACGCGCGGGATCAGCGGCTGGGGTAATTACGGAAACGGCAGCCCGGAAAAGACCGTCGCGCAAGTGGGATATCCAGTACGCTGCCGGCAACTTCCTCAGTCACTCACCGGCTCGCGCATAGGCCTATTTCGGCCGCTGATCGTCGGCCGGCTTGTTCGCCGCAGGTGCGAGGTTGGTCGCGGGCGCGGATTTCGGCACCAGCGGCTTGGCGGCGCCTTCATGCGGTTGCTTGGCACCGCTAACAGCGGGCTGCTTTTGGGCCACGAGCGGCTCAGGGGACGTCGGCGCCGCAGGCCCGCTCTGGCCGATCGAGACCGAGATGCCAAACAGCCGCCATTGTCCGCTGACCGCCGCGAACGACAGATCAAAATTGACCTGGGTTGGCACCGAAGGAAAGAAGCCGGCCATGTGCATGAGGCCGTTGGCTTCGATTTCCGGCAGCACGTTGAGCTGCGGATCAATCACAGCGACACCTGAGAGGTCGAGATTGTCGCTTCGGAGCTTGGCGAAGATCTCGCCCAGCCGTGCTGCGGTGTTGGATTGAAAACCGGGCGAGCCGATGTCACGCAGAACCGTATAATTCCCGGTCTTGTTGGCTTGATCGAGCGCGAGCAGCGTCGATCGAACCAGGATCACCACGCCGTTGCGATCGATCTGCGCCGGCTTCGGCACTTGCGCCCGCGCGGTGGACGCGAATGCCGCCAGCACGATAACTATGAGTTGCCACCCGAGGCGATTTCCAGTCACCACTTTGCGCTCACCAGGCGACGGTGAGTCCGGCGCGGCCGCCGACGCCACCTTGCGCAAAGCCGCTGGCGACCCCGCCATTCATGACGACATACTGGCTCAATCGCATCTGGCCACTCAGGCCCACGGCATTTTCGCCACGGAAGGTGCCCCAATTCGCCGAAAATGCAAACTTCTTGTCCGCCGGCAGCGCACTTCCGCCAAGCGCGATCGCCATCGCGGTGCCTTCGAATGCCTGCCTGATCTGCGTCTGCAAGGTGCTGACGTTGGACTGCAAGGTGGCAATATCCTGTGAGTTGGAAACTCCGCTGAAAGCCGCCGTCGCGAGATTGCCGGCGGCATCGGTCGTCACCACCTTAATCGGGCCGGACTGCGCTGAGAGGCTTGCCGCCGAGGCAACCCCTGACAGCTTGTAAGTGTTCAACGTTGTGCCGACCGCAATCTGGTTGGGGGCGCTCGCGGTCGCTCCGGAGCCGAACGCAGCGGAATTGTTGAAGGCGGCGCTCGCCCCGATGCCGATGGCGGTCGCATTGATACCGCTGGCGGCACTGCCTTGGCCCACCGCTGTTGCCCCAACGGCGCTTGCCGTGCTGGCTTGGCCGATGGCAGTAGCGGCA
>Ga0208984_1000140_pt1 | contig 10178 bp, 8 predicted proteins | sample MedBloCAOM3_M3_FD_187851 | JGI IMG/M metagenome (GOLD analysis project Ga0208984, IMG submission 187851) | Forest soil microbial communities from El Dorado National Forest, California, USA - Mediterranean Blodgett CA OM3_M3 (SPAdes) (version 2) | ecosystem: Environmental > Terrestrial > Soil >... | reverse complement strand
CCGGCGTCGGTATCAAGACGACCGGGACCAACGTGACCATCGATGCGTCCGGCAATACCGGCATCGGCATTATTTCGGGCACGGCGTTCGGCATCAAGGCCGCCAACGGTGCAATCGCCACCGATATAACCGTCAGCAACGGCACCGGCACCATTACAGGTGGCCTGTTCGGCATCGGGGCCGCGACTGCCACGATCAACAATGCCGGCACGATTTCGGGGACGGCCGGTGCCGGTATCAGCAGCACCGCCACCGCCACCGTCAACAACGCCGGCACCATCTCGGGCGGAGTGTTCGGCATCAGTGCCACGACCGCCGCGACAATCGACAATGCCGGCATGATTTCGGGGACGGGCTCTGCCGGTATCAGCAGCGCCGGCACCGTCAGCGTGATCAACAGAAGCGCCGGAACGATCTCCGGTGCCGATGGCATCGACGCCACTTCCAACCTCACCGTGACCAACGCCGGTCACATCCTGGCCGACGCAACCGGCACTGGCATCTCCGGCGTCGCCGCCAACGTCGGCAACAGCGGTACCATCACGGCAGGTTTGGAAGCGATCCGCGTCAGCAATGGCGTCGTCAATAACTCAGGCCTTATCTCCTCCACGAATGCCTCGGCAATCAGAGTCGTTGACGATGTCGTTGTGACCAACTCCGGCACCATTTCTGCGGGCGCTGGGACTGCTATTCTTTCAAACTCCGGTAGTATCACCATTGCCGCCAACACCGGGACGATTTCAGGCCTTGTCGGTGTCCGCGCTACCGTCAACGCCACGATCAATAACGCCGGCCTGATTCAGGGGGCGGCGGCGACCGGCATCGGTATCTCCACGTTCACGGCTACCATCGCGAACGCCGGCACCATCACGGGCAACATCGGCATCAAGGCGACCGCGGCGGCCACCATCACCAACTCCGGCACCATTACCAGCACGGCCGGCGCGGCGGGCACCGCGATCCAGCTTTCCGCCGCCGCCGACACCCTGACCCTGAAGCTCGGCTCGCAGATCGTCGGCAAGATCGACATGGGGGGCAATACCGCTGACGTCATCAACGTCGAGGCCACAACCGGATCTCCGGGACGCGGATTGTCGACATTGACCCGCAGTGCGACGGGTGTGGTACAGGCGCTGCAGGCGCAGCTCGTCAATACTTTCCAGGGCGTCATCAACACGGTCCTGGTCTCGCTCGGATCGGGCAGCCAGCCGAGCGTGACGGTCGGCGGCGTCATCGCCTCGCTCGATCCGACCGCGCTGGCGCAAGCCGACCGCGCGCTGATGGACTTCACCGGCGGCGTGTCGTCGATGGTGCAGGGCCGGCTCGGCGGCGCCGCCGGCACCTCGAACCTGCAGATGATGAGCTACGCCATGGAGCCGGCGCCAGCGACCAGTGCGCTCGGCTATGCGCCGGATGGTGCCGATCGTGCCGCCAATGCGCAGATGTTCATCAAGGCGCCGGCGGCGAGCTGGAACGCCGCGCCGGTCACGGTGTGGAGCAGCGGCTTCGGCGGCCAGCGCGTCCAGGACGCGACCGATGCGACCTTGCGCTCGACCTCGACCGCTTACGGCGGGGCCATCGGCCTCGACCGCAAGGTGCGGCCGGACTGGCTGATCGGCGCCTTCATCGGCGGCGGCGCCGGACGGCTCTCGGTCGACTTGAACTCGCAGAACGTCGATACCGATTACGTGTTCGGCGGCGCCTACAGCCGCTTCGAATGGGGCGCGCAGTTCGTCGACCTCACGCTGCAGGGCGGCAGCGCCCGCAACAAGTCACGGCGCCAGATCGCCAACAATGTGGCGGGCGGGGTGGATACCGCAACCGCCGGCTATAACGGCTGGTTCATCAGCCCGGAGCTGGCCTACGGCTATCGCTACCAGCTCGGCGACGGCTATCTGCTGACGCCGACCGCGCGGCTGCGCTATGTCGCGGGCTTGTTCGACGGCTACAGCGAAACCGGCTCGGTGCAGACCTTATCGGTCGGCAGCCGCACGCTGCAGGATTTCGAGGAGCGCGGCGAGCTCGACCTGTCGAAGGTGACGAGCTTGTTCGGCGGCGAGCACACCTTGAAGGCCAACGTGCATGGCGGCGTGATCGCGCTGCAGCGCGCCGGCGATCGCGCCATCAGCACCGTGCTGATCGGCCAGAATCTGGCCTTCGCCACCCCCGGCAAGGGCAGCGTGGTCGGCGCGGTGTTTGGCGCCGGCTTCGACTACCACACCAGCAAGAACGTCGCGCTGTTCGGCGCCATCGAAGGCATCGCGATGTCCGACCAGAGCCGCACCGCCACCGCCAAGGGCGGCGTCCGCGTCGCGTTCTGAGGCGCCGCGGCGGGCAGGGGCAAAGCCAGCGGGCCGCGCGACTGCGCGCCCGACGATAAGCTCCGCGTGCGTGGGTTGTTCGATGATTTTCGGTGTCGCAACATCCGTTGCCGTCGCCATTTTGCCGATTTGCGTCAGCGGCGCGCAAATGGTCGCATTTCGCTTTGGTCCCAATCCGCCCGCGCCTCCGTCCAAGTTTTAATTCGCAGTGACGTTTAGGGTTTTCGCACGCGGACTCTCGCAGGCGTGGGCCGCCTCGTCCGGAGAATCCGTGCGTTGAATCCAGTAGACGTCAAACTGCGGAAATGAATCTTCGACAAGAGGGACCATGAATAGCCGTTTGAACATGCCGCTCATTGCCATCTCGCTCGTCATCGCTGCGCTGTCCGCGACGCAGGCATCGGCCCAGGTGCCGGCCTCGCTTGCCGTGCCCGATGCAATTGCAGTCGCAACCTTGCACGCCGAAGGCGCTCATATCTACGAATGCAAGCCCGGTCCCGATAGCAATCCTGTTTGGCAGTTTCGCGAGCCTGTTGCCGCGCTGGTGCAGGAAGGAAAAACCGTCGGGCGCCATTACGCGGGACCGAATTGGGAGTCCATCGATGGAAGCGCGGTGCGGGGAAAGATTGCTGTCGCTGCACCGGGCGCGACGCTGGACGACATCCCCTGGCTCAGGTTTGACGTGACGGAACATCACGGCGAGGGCACCTTCGCGAAAGTGACAACCGTCCAGCGCCTCAATACGAAGGGCGGAATGGCGCAGGGACCATGCCAGAAGCCGGGCACTTACCGCAGCGTAGGCTATTCCGCGGACTACGTGTTCTTGCGCAAGAACAACTGAAGCTCTCGCGCGCTGGTTCACCGCCGTACGGTTCACACGCAGCTTTAGCCCTGCAGGTTAAAGTCCTGCAGGACTCGTGTTCTGGTGCCGGTTGAGAGGATTGAACTCCCGACCTTCGGTTTACAAAACCGCTGCTCTACCGCTGAGCTAAACCGGCGAATTGGTCCGCGAAATCCTGCTTTTGATTCCACTGATCTTTCAGCCGGTCGAATATCAGACTTGCCCGCAAAGGGCCAGAACCCCGGACCCGCTTGCAAATGTCGGCACGCGTAAAAAAGGCGGGGCTCAGCGCCGCCCTTTTTTCTTTCGCTAGGTGGATGTTTTACTGGCAGATGTGCCGGCGGCCGTCTTCGCCGCGGAAATAGCTGCCGGGCTGGCAGACGAACCAGCTGCGCGCGTAAGTATCCGCGTAAGTGTCATTGTACCCGCCGCGGTAGCCGTTGTCGTAGCTGGCATAGGAATCGCCGCGGAACGGCGCCGTATGATGGCGGTCCCAGGGGTCGTCGTTCCAGCTGTCATGCCAGCCGTTGTTCCAGTTGGTGTTGCTGCCCCAGCCGTTCCGGAGCTGGTAATCGCCGGTGTAGGGATTATCCGGTCCGTTGTTCTCGCAATTGGCGTTCGGATAGAACTGGGCGCAATAGCCGGGATCGGTGATCACCTGCTGCGCCACCACCGGGCTTGCGAGCGCGGATGAAAGGATCACGGCAGCAGCGCCAAAAAATCCAAGTTTCGTCATGCGTTTCTCCGTTGTAGTGACACAAAGCTAAGCGCCCGCGCGAACACACGTTCCAATTTTTCTCCTTTAGCGATTCAATCCGGTGTGATGCCGCGAACTCGCCGATTCAAACAGATGTGATGATGCTCCGGAAAACAAAAGGCGGCTTCGAAGCCGCCTTTTCCGAGAACGCTTGGTTTTGTCATTGCCGATGTCTCCGAAATGGTCGTGAGCGAAAAACAGCCGCGGCAGCGGATGTTCCGAATTTGCCTTGTGCTGCTACCAAACCGGTGTGAAGTTCCGGCTCCATCGTTTCGGGGGAGTGAGGCGGCCGCCGATGCAAACGCACGACGTCGATTACCGCCATGGGGCGGTCAATTTGCGCGGCTATCTCGCCTTCGACGAGACAGCAGCCGAGCGGCGGCCGGGCGTGCTGGTCTTTCACGAGGGGCTGGGCCTCGGCGATTTTGCGATGGCGCGTGCGCGCATGCTCGCGGAGCTTGGCTACGTGGCGTTCGCCGCCGACATGTTCGGTGATCGTCGGCAGGCGCGGAATCTGCAAGAGGTGGCCAAACTGGTCGGCGATCTCCGCGACGAACCGCAAATGCTCCGCGCCCGCGGCCGTGCCGCGCTGGCGAAACTTGCGGCGTTGCCGCAAGTCGATGCGAGCAGAATAGGCGCCATCGGTTTCTGCTTCGGCGGCTCGGTGGTGCTTGAGCTCGCGCGCGACGGCGCCGATCTCAAAGCCGTCATCAGCTTTCACGGCGTTCTCGCAACCAGGACGCCTGCGGTCTCCGGCAACGTGAAGGCCAGCGTGCTGGTCTGTACCGGCGCTGATGATCCGCTTGCACCGCCCGAGCAGATCAAGGCCTTCGAGGACGAGATGCGTGCGGCTGACGTCCGCGACTGGCAAGTCATCAGTTACGGCAACACGCTGCACGGTTTCACCAACCCGGCAGCGGATGGTTCGATGCTGCGCACCGCGCTTTACAGCGAGCAGGCCGACCGCCGCGCATGGGCGTCGATGCGAAGTCTTTTTAATGAAGTGTTTCGGAAGGATGGCCGGCAAGCTAAATAGACCGTCATTGCGAGCGCAGCGAAGCAATCCAGAGGGTGGATGTAGCGGTTACTGGATTGCTTCGTCGCTTTGCTCCTCGCAATGACGAGAAGTACAGTTGCCGGCCAGAATCTGAGGCGAGAAGGCAGAGGACACATGTTCGGAATTCTAGGGCTGGGATTTCTGCTGGGCATGCAGCACGCGCTCGAGGCCGATCACATCGCCGCGGTGTCCAGCATCGCCGTGCGCCGCACCCAAATTGGGGACATCGTCAAGCACGGCCTGACCTGGGGGCTCGGCCATACCCTGACGCTGTTCGCCTTTGCCGGCGCCGCGATTTTGCTCGGGCACGCGCTCCCAGAACATTTCGCGCAGCCGGTTGAAACTGCCGTCGGCATCATGCTGGTCGGTCTCGGCGCGCATGTGCTGTGGCGGCTGTGGCGCGATCGCGTGCATTTTCATAAGCACGGCCACGGCGACGGCACGGTGCACATCCACGCGCACAGCCATGCCGGCGAAAACCTTCCGCATGCCCGCGCCGCGCACGTGCACGCGCATGGCTTTCGCTGGCGCAGCCTGCTGGTCGGATTGATGCACGGCATGGCCGGCTCGGCGGCGCTGTTGGTGCTCGCGGTATCGCAGGCCTCCAGTCCCGCGGTTGCACTCGGTTACGTCGCCCTGTTCGGGATCGGCTCGATGGTCGGGATGGGCGCGCTGTCGACGGTGATTGCGGTGCCGCTTGCGGTCTCGGCGCACTGGCTGACCTGGGCTAACAGCGGCCTGCAGGGCGCGGTCGGCGTCATCACCATCGCGATCGGCATCATGACCATTGTCGCGACCGTGCCTGCGTAGCGGCAACGCGGGCGCGCCTCGCGGCGTTAACATTTCCATATCGCCAACTCTTGCAATTGAACGAGCGCGAATGCTTACGCGTTAGGCTTACCGTCAGTTTGGCCCGCAGCTTTAACCCTTGACGCCGCGCGTTCGGTTAAAATTCCCTGAGCAAACGGGACCAGAAACCATGCGCGCTGGGATAGCACTGGCAATTTTGATCGGAACGACGCTACCGGCTTTTGCCGGCGGCGGCTTCGACATCGTCATTCCCGGCCGCCCCGGCGTGCCCATCATCATTAACGGCGTCGACGCATCCTACGCCGTCGTCGAAGGCGAATGGGGTCTCGGCAGGGGCGAGCAAGTTCAGCCCACGGTCTATGGCGGCCGCTATCTCGATCTCGCGCCGAACGTCGGTCATTACTATCCGAGCGCCGGTCAGTCGCCGGGCTACGGGCGTCTCGAAATCGAGCCGCCGGCCAACCGCAAGCTGCCGCAGCCCGCGGAGAGCTATCATCGATCATGGTCCGCGGAATCCATGCCGGAGCTGATGCAGCCCGAAGTACCCTTTTATCCGCCGCCGGTGATCCTCGCGCCGCGAAACGGTGACGCAGGCCTGCCGCAGGATTTCTCATACCCGCCACAAGATTTTCAGTATCGAAAGCCCCGGAAGTTGCCATACTAACTCCATGCCAACTCCACAGGAGAGAGTAGTGGGTCAGACGATTTCAGGACTGGTAGCGGCAATCGCCGTGGTGACCGCGAGCGTTGTGCCTGCGATGGGCTGCGGCGGACTATTCGAGAGTTCGTGCTCGCCCTGCGGACAGGCCTATGTCAGCCCGTGCGCGCAGAGCTATGTCCCGACCGTTGGTTATTCGAGCTGCAACAGCGGCTGTGGCGGCTGGGCCTATGAGCGGCTGCCCGATCCGGTGCAGCAGTACTATCTATCCAATCGAGTGCAGCAGTACTATTACGTCAATCAGGGCCCGACCTACACCGGTCCTGGCGATTTCGCGCCCTTTCCGACCTATCAGGAAAGCGCAGTGTCAGGCTGGGACGCCTATCGCCGTCGTCCTTACTATTATGGCTATGATGGCGGCCGTTACGCCAACGCCAGCAATCATTACTATGATGGCGCCGGCATCGAAGGTCCCGCGATCTACAGCTACCGCGCGCGTCCGCACTTCCGTCCCTTGCGCACACGCACCGGCTATCAATATTCGGTACGTCCGAGCGTTCGTTACGGATATGCGCCCCGTCGCAGTTACGCGCCGCGCTACTACGGCCAGCGCGAGCAGGTGCTGCGCCGCTATAACTGATCGCTGAATTAACTAAAGACATCAGCGCCCGTTCGCATCCTGCGAGCGGGCGTTGTTTTTTTAGCGCTCAACCCATCAGGCCGAGCCTGTTGGCGCCGATATAGAGCGCCAGCACCGCGGCATTCGAGACATTGAGGCTTTTGATTTCGCCGGGCATGTCGAGGCGCGCCACCACGCTGCAGGTCTCGCGCGTCAACTGCCGCAGGCCCTTGCCTTCGGCGCCCAGCACCAGCGCCAGGGGCTGCCGCAGCTCGACCGCGCCGAGATTTTCGCTGCCCTGGCTGTCGAGCCCCACCGTCATGAAGCCCTGGTCGTTTAAGCCTGAAAGCGCGCGCGCGAGATTTTGCACCGTGACCAGCGGCACCAGCTCCAGCGCGCCCGAGGCTGATTTCGCCAGCACGCCGGTTGCTTCGGGACTGTGACGCGCCGTGGTGACGATGGCCTTGACCGCGAATGCCGCCGCCGAGCGCATGATCGCGCCGACATTGTGCGGATCGGTGATCTGGTCGAGCACCAGCACCATGCCCTCCTGCGCCAGCGTATCGATATCCGGCGAGGGCAGGGGATCCGCTTCCGCAAGCAGGCCCTGATGCACGGCATCCGGACCGAGGCGCTGGTCGATCAGACTGGGCCGCACGATTTCCGGCGTCACGCGGGTGTCGATGTTGTCGTCGGCAAGACGCCGCGCGGCGTTTTCCGTAAGCCACAGCTTGCGAATATGCCGCTGCGGATTGGCCAGCGCCGCCGCCACGGTGTGCCAGCCATACAGGATCACCGGCCCGTCAGGGCTCGATTCGCGGCCGTGCCAGGCCGGCCGGCGGCCGGATTCGCGCCCCCTGTCGGGTGCTTTGCCGCCGCCGCGCCGGAACTGCGGTTTTCGATCGCGATCGCTCATGGCAGGCTTGTGTCATGGGTTCCGGATTATGGCAATTTGAGCCCCTGAGGCCGCGTATTAGCGGCTGGCATTGGTTGACTTTGCCGGGGCGATTCGCCCATAAACGCGCCCAGCCGGGAGCCCGTGAGCGGGTCCGCGGTTTTAACGTCATCCATGGCCTTGTCTCCGCCATTTCGGCGGATGGGTTGCGATGCTGTTGAGCGGGGGAGTGTCCCGAGTGGCAAAGGGAGCTGACTGTAAATCAGCCGTCTTATGACTTCGAAGGTTCGAGTCCTTCTTCCCCCACCACGCTTCGCCCTTACGGGCTACGCTTGGCGCAGCCATGCGGAGACCGTCAGGCCGAAGCAGTGACCGGCGTAGCTTGAGCGAAGCGAAAGCGTAGACGGACCGGAGCGCCACGCAGGATTTGCATGCTCGCAGATGGACATCCCAGGCGGAGCGGGGTTGTCGCACAAGCGGAAGGCTGACCCGTGTCCATTTTCCAGGCCTGGTTTACGACCGAGAGTATCCGGTTTCGGACCCGGGCGCTGAAGGCCCTGCTTCGCGATCAGAGAGCCGAGTTCAGCGTTATCAGGCGGCACCTCCGGCCGGGCGATATTGCCTGTGATATCGGCGCCAACAAGGGCAGCTTCATCTACTGGCTGTCGTGGTGGGTCCGGAATGGCCGGGTGGTCGCGTTCGAGCCGCAGCCGGAGTTGGCCCGCCGCCTCACCAACGTCTGCCGGGTGATCAGGCTTTGCAATGTGAAGGTTGAAGCAAAGGCCGTCTATTCGCATTCCGGCAATCAGGACCTGTTCGTGCCGAAAGGCCATGGACCCGGCGCGTCTCTCAATCGCAAGGCGCTGGAGACGGAGAGTTTTGCAACGCTATCCGTGCCGCTGGTCTCGCTGGACGAATATTTCAAGGAAAACGACAAAATCGGGCTGCTCAAGATCGACGTGGAGGGCGCCGAATTCGGGGTTTTGAAGGGCGCCGAACGGATTCTGCGACAGCACGCGCCATTGCTGGTTTTCGAGTGCGAAAATCGGCACCTCGCGCCCGGCAATGTCCAGGATGTATTTTCCTATCTCGAAGGCCTCGGCTACGAGGGAAGCTTCGTCTGGCGCAATCAGGTTTTTCCAATCGCCAAATTCGATGCCACGATTCATCAGCGCCAGCACCACGAATGGTTCTGGAAGAGCAAGGACTATTGCAACAATTTCATTTTCTGCAAATCGCGCCCGTGATCGCCCTTGAAGTACGTTAAGTGGCGCATCCTCAGATGTGCAATTGCACATCGGGGAATGACGACCGCACAGTTCCAAATAAATAATTCCAATCAAAAAGGCGCGACGGGATTGCTCCCGTCGCGCCCCAATTTTTGTAACTCGCTGGTCCAGGCGCTGAGAGCGCCCTGGTGCAAAGCCCTGAGAGCTTAGCGGGCGATCCCAGCGAGGTGACAGCGCTTGGTGTAAGACACTGGATCACCTCCTTTCGTTGTTGATGGAAACATCAGTATAGGCACCGAATCATCGCCTGTTAAGGGGCGCGCCCCGTGCGACGGTCGCCGGTGGAACAGGCCCCAAAATGGGCGCATGGCTGTTGAGGCCGCTTGCGTGGCGTGATAGTTCATCGGTCGCGCGCGGGTGTAGCTCAATGGTAGAGCAGCAGCCTTCCAAGCTGAATACGAGGGTTCGATTCCCTTCACCCGCTCCAATTTTTTCAAGGCTTTGTCGCAGCCGCCAGTTTTCATTCTGACAAACCCGGCTGTTTCATTCTGACAAATGTTCACTTTCCGGCCGCCTGCTTGCGCCGCTTGATGCGCTTCATTTGCGCGTCCTGTTTGCCCTCGTCGTCGTGTAGATAGTCGCTAGCTCACCATGGCCGCAATCGACGACCGTTGTCCCTTCGTCATCAACTGCGTCGGGGGTCAGGCCGGACGTGTTCGATTCGGTGGCACCGCCATGGCGTCCGAATGACGTAACAGTCAGCTCAGGTCGCAGGTCAGCAGCAAGGATGATCTTCTTCGAGATACGCTCGACCTGCGTTCGTATTCATGCACTGAGCACGCCTGTACGGCTTTCCAATTGAGATTGCCGATCAGATGGCATGGTCTTCGATGGGGAAAACAAACGGGGCGAATTTTCATATGACTGTCATACTTCAAAATTGATTGATACTTGTTGATGAGTGTGTCGTACCGGTCCCTGATATCTCACC
>Ga0208984_1000139_pt1 | contig 10189 bp, 7 predicted proteins | sample MedBloCAOM3_M3_FD_187851 | JGI IMG/M metagenome (GOLD analysis project Ga0208984, IMG submission 187851) | Forest soil microbial communities from El Dorado National Forest, California, USA - Mediterranean Blodgett CA OM3_M3 (SPAdes) (version 2) | ecosystem: Environmental > Terrestrial > Soil >... | reverse complement strand
CTCTCGCGGTTCTGGGCTGGGCGATTATCGACCTTGGAATCCTTGAAGGTAAGGCCGCTGAGCCGGTCGCAGCGTAATGACCAAACTTATCGGAGAGCTACGATCCAGATGATGAACGGGCAGTTTCATCGCCAGAACCTCTCGTCGTGATCGGGAGCTGAACCCCTTCGACAAACCCGCCGTCAGAGCCCTAGGGAGTCCCCTGGCGAGTCTGTTCGCCGGGGCAAATCGAGCCTAAACTTAATGTGAAAGTTCCGCGGGAACCCTTCGTTCCCCGGTCATCACTTACTTCCGCAACCTCAGTGCAAAACACTTTCTGCCCGAACGGCTGCGCCGAATGCTTTTCTAAATTTCAATTTAATGGTGTCGGCGGATTGCGAACCTACATCGGCTTCACGCATTCGGCGTCCCCGTGAATCATAGTGGAGCTTCCCTATGCCGAACACCACCGTAAAAATCGCTTTCGCATTCTTTGTGGTCTTGGCCACCTCTGCGGCTTCATTTGCGCAATTCGCGCGAAGCGCAGGTTCGGCGGCAACGGGAAATGTGCCGATCAATGGTATTGCGCCGGGCCCGGCAAACGCAGGTGGAATGAACAATGTGGTGGTCGATCCGAGTGGGGTCGGCAACGCTTCCAGGGTAGCCCCGCTTCCGCCGCCACGCATAACCGTCCCAGCGATTCCGAAGTTTAAGTAAGAAGTTTAAGTGATGCGAAGAGCGCTCGCGACTTCGCTCGGTCGTAGCAGCGGCCTGTGGCGCCGCGTCGTTATCACGGGTTCAATTCTCTGGTTGGGCGATGAATATCCTTGATCCACAGGGTCCGATTGCAGCCGCCGAAAAAACCATCCTGATCGACTCTGTCGCGATCATGCTTGCGATCGTGGTGCCAACGATCGTCGCGATCTTTGCCTTTGCCTACTGGTTTCGGGCATCCAACAGCAGGGCGTTGCACTTGCCGGACTGGGAGTATTCGGGCCGCATCGAGCTTGTCGTGTGGTCGATCCCTACGCTCACCATCATTCTGCTCGGCGGCGTTGCATGGATCGGCGCCCACCAGCTCGACCCGGCGAAGCCGATTGAGGGATCTTCGAAGCCCCTGACGATTCAGGCGGTGTCTCTCGATTGGAAGTGGCTGTTCATCTATCCCGACCAGAAAGTCGCAACCATCAATACGCTCACCGTCCCCGCCGGCGTGCCGCTGCAATTCCAACTCACCTCGGCAAGCGTGATGAACGCGTTCTTCATCCCGCAACTCGGAAGCCTGATCTACACGATGTACGGCATGACCACCCGGCTCAATCTGCAGGCGGATACGCCGGGGACTCTTCAAGGCCTCTCAGGGCATTTCAGCGGCGACGGATTTTCCGACATGCACTTCGACGTCCACGTCGTGCCCACGGAGCAATTTTCCAAATGGGCGCAGGATGCCTCACAGGTGGAGAAGTCGCTTGACGAGCGCAGCTATGAACAGATCGCCAAGCCTTCGATGAAGAATACGCCGGCCATATACCGGCTGGCCGATCCGGATCTCTTCCGATCGATCGCGACGCAGAAGATAGCGCCGGCTCCGGGAGCGCCGTCGGGCGTGATAGGAGCTGCACTGCCGGGGGTTGCCGATGCTCGGTAAGCTCACCTGGGCCGCCATTCCCTTCGATCAGCCGATCCCGATGATCGCCTCCGGCGTCGTCGCGCTCTCCATTCTGGCTGTCCTCGCCTGGGTCGTCATCAAGGGACACCTGCCGTATCTGTGGCGGGAGTGGATCACCAGCGTCGACCACAAGCGCATCGGCGTGATGTACACGCTGCTCGCCATGGTGATGCTGCTACGGGGCTTTGCCGACGCGATCATGATGCGGGCGCAGCAGTCGGTTGCGTTGCATAGCCAAGGTTTCCTTCCGCCGGAACATTACGACCAGATCTTCTCGGCGCACGGCACCATCATGATCTTCTTCGTCGCCATGCCGTTCATGATCGGACTGATGAACTTCGTCGTGCCGTTGCAACTCGGCGTCCGCGACGTCGCTTTTCCGACCCTCAACTCGGTCGGCTTCTGGCTGACCGCCACGGGGGCGCTGCTCATCAACATATCTCTGGTGGTCGGCGAATTCGCGCGCACCGGGTGGCTGCCGTATCCGCCGCTGTCGGAGCTCACTTATTCGCCCGGCGTCGGCGTCGACTATTATCTTTGGTCGCTCCAGATAGCCGGCGTCGGCACGCTGGTCTCGGGCATCAATCTCGTCACCACCGTGCTCAAGGTGCGCACCAGGGGCATGAGCTACCTCCGCATGCCGATGTTCTGCTGGACCACGCTGGCGACAAATCTGTTGATCGTCGCGGCATTTCCGATCCTGACCGCGACATTGGCGATGCTGCTGCTCGACCGCTATCTCGGCTTTCACTTTTTTACCAACGAAGCCGGCGGCAACATGATGATGTTCATGAACCTGATCTGGACCTGGGGTCATCCGGAAGTCTACATTCTCGTGCTTCCGGCGTTCGGCATCTTTTCGGAAGTGTTCGCGACATTTTCCGGCAAGCCGTTGTTCGGTTACCGCTCGATGGTGGCCGCGACCATGGCGATCTGCATCCTCTCCTTCATGGTTTGGCTGCATCACTTCTTCACCATGGGCGCGGGCGCCGACGTCAACGCGATCTTCGGCATCGCGACCACGATCATCGCGGTGCCGACCGGCGTGAAGGTTTTCAACTGGCTGTTCACGATGTACGGCGGCAAAGTACGGTTTGAGACGCCGTTATTGTGGTCGATCGGCTTCATGGTGACGTTCATCATTGGCGGCATGACCGGCGTGCTGCTGGCGGTGCCGCCCGCTGACTTCGTCCTGCACAACAGCCTGTTCCTGGTTGCGCACTTCCACAACGTCATCATCGGCGGCGTTCTGTTCGGCGCGTTCGCGGGCTACACCTTCTGGTTTCCCAAGGCGTTCGGTTTCAAGCTTCACGAAGGCCTTGGGCAAGCGGCATTCTGGTGCTGGCTGGTCGGCTTCTACGTCGCCTTCATGCCGCTTTATGTTCTCGGCCTGCTCGGCATGACGCGGCGGATGCAGCACTATGACGTGCCGGAATGGCGTCCCTGGCTGATCGTTGCCGCCTTTGGCGCAGCCCTGATCCTGTGCGGCATCGTGCTTCAAATCGCTCAGCTCGTCGTCAGCATTCGCCGGCGCGAGAAACTGCGCGACGAAACCGGGGATCCCTGGGACGGCCGCTCGCTGGAATGGGCGACCGCTTCGCCGCCGCCGGCCTTCAATTTCGCTGTGCTGCCCGAGGTCTCCGGCGAAGACGCCTATTGGAAGCTCAAGCACCCCGCGACCGGCCAAGGACGGTCGCACGAGAAGCCGGAATATGGGGCCATCGAGATCCCGCGCAACTCACCGACCGGCTTCGTCTGCGCCTTCTTCGCCACCATGATGGGTTTTGCACTGATCTGGCACATCTGGTGGATGGTTGCCGCAGGAGCAATCGGCGCCTTCGCCACATTCATCGTGTTCGCCTGGCGTGACCACGACGAGGATGTCATTCCGGCAGCGGAAGTCGCGCGGATCGACGGCAGCAACCGGGCGCAGCGTCACGCGATATTTGGCAAAGAGGCTGCCGAATGAGCACAGTTGCACTGACCGAAGCGCATCATGGCTCCGCCGGCCGCGAGTGGAGCGGTCCGGCGCCCAAGCGCACCGTCACCGGGTATGGCTTCTGGATCTTCATTCTCAGCGACATTGTCATGTTCTCGGCCTTCTTCGCGACCTACGCCGTTCTGCTCGGGCAGACGGCAGGCGGGCCGACTGGGCGCGAGCTGTTCGACCTGCACGCTGTCGCGATCGAAACCGCGTTCCTGCTGGCCTCGAGCTTTACCTGCGGCATGGCCGCCATCGCGGCCGATGCCCGCAGCACGATCTGGTTCCAGCTTGCCATGGCCGTCACCTGCGTCTTCGGCCTCGGCTTTCTCAACCTTGAGCAGCAGGAATTCGCCAGCCTCGTTGCCCGCGGCGCCGGGCCGACGCGGAGCGCGTTTCTATCGGCGTTCTTCACGCTGGTGGGCTGCCACGGGCTACACGTCTCAGGCGGCATTCTGTGGCTGCTGACGATGATGGCGCAAGTTTACGCGAAGGGGTTCAGGCCGGACATCCAGCGCCGCATCCTGTGCTTTGCACTGTTCTGGCACGCGCTCGACATCATCTGGATCGCCGTGTTCACCATCGTATACCTCTTGGGAAGCGCGAAATGACCAATGGACACCATCAAGCCGTCGACGATAGCGACGTCGCGCCGGGCGACGAGCACTTAGAAGGCACCAGCATCGGACAGCGGGTCGTCGGCTATCTCACCGGACTGGGGCTCGCCATTCTGCTGACGGCAACCTCTTTCTTTGTCGCGCGCACCGATCTCGTATGGGAGCCGAGCATTCCGGTGGCGCTTGTGGTCTTGGCGATCGCGCAGATGGGCGTGCATCTGGTGTTCTTCCTGCACATCACCACCGGGCCCGACAACACCAATAACGTGCTTGCGCTCGCTTTCGGTGTCCTGATCGTCATGCTGGTGATGGTGGGATCGCTCTGGATTATGGCGAACCTGAACCACAACATGATGCCGATGGATCAGATGATGCAGATGCAGCGCTAGCCCGGGCGTCGCAGCGGCTCTCGTCAAGCTCGGTTGAGCAATGGCCTGCCGGATTGCGCCGTGCCGGTGCACTTCGTTGGCATCTCCGGAAAGCGCCACCTTAAACGCCGCGCCATGCTCAGATCCCCTGTTCCAGCAGCTCGGTCCGCCCCGCGTAAAATTAAGGCTTCTTTTAGGCTTGATTAGGACTTCATTAATCACAGAAAGTTGTTGTTCCCCAGCAGGTTAGGAAGTCACTTGGTGTGGCCGATGAGTGACAGCTTTTTAGACAAAAGCTGGCTAAGTGCGGGGCATAGAGGATGCCGATATGCGGCCAATCTAAAAAACCTAATGACTGTCTGGAGAACCAACTAAATGAAGAAGTTTCTACTCGGTACTGTGGCCCTCGTTGCTCTCGGCGCGACCGTGCCAGCACTCGCAGCCGATCTTCCGGCCCGCACCTACACCAAAGCCCCTCCGGCTTACGCGGCTCCGATCTACAACTGGACCGGCTTCTACATCGGCGGTCACCTCGGCGGCGCTTTCGCGGGCGACAATAGCTTGACGGGCAACAGTGGCCGCTTCCTCGGCGGTGTGCAGGGCGGCGCAGATTATCAGTTCGCCCCCAGCTGGGTTATCGGTGTCGAAGCCCAGTACAGCTGGCTTGCCAGCAACAACACCGGCGTGCTGTTCCCGGGCGGCGTTCTCGTGACCTCCAATAGCGACCAGCTTGGATCGGTCACCGGTCGGCTTGGCTACACCTGGGGTCCGGCCCTGCTTTACGGCAAGGGCGGTTTTGCCTGGAAGGATCGTAACAACCTCGGCGTAAGCGTCAACGGCGTGCCGCAGCCGTTCACGACCGACGGCAACCATCGCGACGGCTACACCGTCGGCGCCGGCCTCGAATACATGTTCGCGCCGAGCTGGTCCGCCAAGGTCGAATACCAGTACTACAATTTCGGCGACACCACGTTCACGTCCGGTCCCGCTCCCATCGTCGGCGTCCGGTTCCGCGACGACGAGCATACCGTCAAGGCAGGCGTGAACTACCGCTTCAACTGGGGTGGCCCGGTCGTCGCGAAGTACTGATCCGCGTCCGATCGAAACTTGCGGAAAGGCCGGCTTTACGCCGGCCTTTTTGTTTCACCGCGCAAAAATCGCGGAAATCGTTCAATTTTCCCGACTTGTTAACCCGGTAACGCGATACTGCCGCCCAACGACTCATCCTGACGGATTTAGCGGGCGGGGACAGCATGGCGGCGCGATTTACGATCGGTAGACTTGGCTGGCCCTTAAGATTTTTGCGTCCGCAGTGGGGTGTCAGGGGCAGCCTGTTCGCCGCCTTTGCCGTGATCGCGGGCATGGCGATCGTTATCAGCGCCGGCGCCGGCATGGTGCTGGGACATCTCGGCGGGAGGATGGTTGATCTCAGCGGGCGGGACATTCCCCGTCTCGCGGCCAGCCTGCAGCTTTCCGCCCAGAGCGCTAGCCTTGCCAGTCAGGGACCGGCGCTGCTGGCGTCGCGCAGCGAGGATTCGCTGAACGAACGCGCCAAGAAAATAAAGGAAACCCAAGCGGTCACGCTCGAGAAGCTCGCCGAGGTCATCAAACTCGGCGCCGACAAGGCGGTCGTCGCCGCGCTCGGCGAAACCGTGAAGAACATCGACGAAAACATCAAAAGCCTGGTTGCGGCGGCTCGCGAACGGTTAGAGGCCGCGGCCCAGCACGAGAAGCACTATAATGCGCTGCGCAACGCGCAGGCGAGCTTCGTTGCCGCCGCCAACCCTGCGATGTTGGACGCCCAAACCCAGATCAACGCCATCCTCGGCTCCGCCAATCTTTCCCAGGACGACGCAGCAGAGGCCGCGCGGACCGTAGACCAGCTCGGCAATGTCATCGCCAGCAGCAATCTGATGGCATCCGAGATGATCGCCGCGCTCTCGGCGAACAGCAGCGACACGCTCGAAGCCATCGAGAACGAATTCAAGGCCACGCAAGCGCGCGTCAAATCGAATCTCGATTTGCTGCCTAAAAACTCCGGAACAGCGGCGCTCGGAGACGCCGCGCTGAAATTGCTGGCGCTGGGCGAGGGCAAGACCGGTGTCTTTAAACTTCGCCAGAAGGAACTGGACGCCAACGATTACGGCCAGCTCATTCTCGACGAAACCCGCAAGCTCAATGTTGGCCTCGGCATCAGCGTGCAGCAGCTCGTGAATGGCGTACAGAGCGAGACCGACGCCTCGACCTCGCAGGCGCGTCAGGAGATTTCGCTGGCGACCACGGTGATGCTTTCGCTTGGCGCCCTCACCCTGATCGGATCCGTGCTGTTCGTCTGGCTCTATGTCGGCGGCAACATCCTGCGCCGGATCGGCAATCTGCAACGCTCGATGCAGCTTCTGTCCAGTGGCGACCTCGAATCGGAAATTTATTGCTCGAGCCAACGCGACGAGATCGCGGCGATGGCGAATTCGCTGCAGGTTTTCCGCGAGAGCATGATCGAGGCCCGCGCGCTGAGCGCCGATCAGGACAAGGACCGCATCGCCAAGGCCGAACGCGCCTCCCGCATGGAGGCCCGGATCGTCGAATTCGAAGCCACCGTCCGCGCCGCGCTGGACAGCCTGCAGAAATCGGCCAATTCCATGCAGACCACGGCGCAAAGCATGTCGGCGACCGCCGATCAATCCAGTGCGCTGGTGAGCGCCGTGGCGGCCGCCGCCGAGGAAACCTCGGTCAACGTGCAAACCGTGTCTTCGGGCACCGAGGAACTGTCCACATCGATCTCCGAAATCAGCCGCCAGGTGATTACTTCGGCTCAGATTGCCCGCAAGGCGGTCGATGAAGCCGGCCAGACCGACGCCACCATGCAGGGTCTTGCCGAAAACGCCGGCCGCATCAGCGTCGTGGTCGATCTGATTCAGGTTATTGCTTCGCAGACCAACCTGCTCGCGCTCAACGCCACCATTGAAGCCGCGCGCGCCGGCGAAGCCGGGAGGGGCTTTGCGGTGGTCGCCTCCGAGGTGAAGAGCCTCGCCAACCAGACCGCGAAGGCTACCGAGGAGATTCGCTCGCAAATCGCCAGCATGCAGCAGGCGACGACATCCGCGGTCGGCGCCATCCGAAACATCGGTCAGACCATCGGCGAGATCAACGAGGTGACTACTGCGATCGCGGCCTCGGTCGAACAGCAGGGCGTGGCGACGCGCGAGATCGCCCGCAACATTCAGCACGCCGCCGGCGGCACCAGCGAGGTTTCCAGCAACATCGTCGGCGTCAGCACCGCCTCGGCTGAAGCCGGATCGGCGGCCAGCGAGGTGCTGAGCGCGTCCGGCGCGCTCCGTCGCGAAGCCGACGTCCTGCGTTCGGAAATCGACGCCTTTCTCTCCAATATTCGGGTTGCATAGAGCGTTTTGCGGCAAAGCGGGATCTGGTTTGCCGCAAGAAAATGCTCTAATTTGATCATTGGCGCGCATTCTACCGCACAGATAAGTCTATACAGGCTCAAGCCTGGGCCCGAGCGCATGGATTGCGTCGCCTTTGCCGGTGGTAGAACCCGCAGGGGCGTGTTTTTGTCGAAATCGCGTTTGTTTTTCGGCTAGCGCCGCGCCGATTGTGCGGCTAAGCCGATACGAGCGCGACCAGCAAAAGTGGGATCCGGTTTTTGCGTCCGATCGCGCTCCCATTATTAAGTGGGCGCATGATCTTTTTCGCCAAACCGCTCACACTTTGGCGGATCATGCGCCGCAATTGCGACGCGAAACGATGCATTCAAAGACAGACACGATTCAGTCCTCGGCCGAGGCGCTGCGGTACCCTTGGGAAAATCATCCCGGCCCCGATCAGGTCGTCGAGGTGATGTCCGGCGTTTTATGGGTCCGGCTCAAGCTGCCGTTCCGCCTCAACCATGTGAACATCTATCTGCTCGCCGACGGCGACGGCTGGGCGATGGTGGATTCCGGATTCGGCAACGAGGAGTCGATCGCGGCCTGGACCGCGCTGTTCGAGGGCCCGCTGGCTCACGTGAAAATCACGCGGCTGATCGTGACCCATTCGCATCCCGATCACGTCGGTCTGGCGGGATGGATCGTCGAGCGTTTCAACTGTCCACTCTACATGTCGCAGGTCGAGTATCTGCAGTCGGTCTATCATCAGAACCGCGGCACCGAAGAGCGCAGAAATGCGCAACGGCTGTTCTTCCGACGACACGGCATGGACGAAAACCTGACCGACAAACTGCTCGGCCGCGGTCAGGATTACCTGAAGCGGGTTTCGATCCTGCCACCGGCCTATCGCCGCATCTCGCATGGCGATGAAATTTCCATCGGCACGCGGCGCTTCAAAGTCATCACCGGAGGCGGCCATGCGCTCGACCAGGTGATGCTGTATTGCGTCGCCGACAAGCTGTTCCTGGCAGCCGACCAGGTGCTGAGCAAGATTTCGCCCAACGTCAGCGTCTGGGCCGTGGAACCCGATCAAAATTCGCTCGGAGAGTATCTGGCCTCATTGGCGAGCCTCACCACCACGCTGCCCTATGACGTCATCGTGCTGCCCGGTCACGGCGTGCCGTTCTACGGATTGAAGACGCGTATCAAGCAATTGGCCGATCATCACGAGGAACGTTGCCAGCTGATCGCCGACGCCTGCCGGGAAACGCCGAAAACGTCGAAGGAACTGGTGCCGGTCGTGTTCCACAAGCACGTGCTGGACGTGCATCAGATGGGTTTTGCCGCCGGCGAGTTGATCGCCCATGTCAATTACATGCTGGTCGAAGGGCGTCTGACGGCTGAGGAAGCCGACGGCGTGCTCCGCTTCACGACAACCTGACTGTCAGGCAACCGGCCAGCCGCTTATTGGGCTTGCGGAGACCGGATTCCGGCTCGACATCAGCCCTTGAAACGCTCTAAAAAGCGCGGTGCCGCTCAGGTTTCAGGTTTTGCAATGGATTACAGCAAGTTCTTTAGTAGTGCCCTCAGCCGCCTGCATGATGAGCGGCGCTACCGGGTTTTCGCCGACCTCGAGCGGATCGCGGGCCGGTTCCCCCATGCGGTATGGCATTCGCCGAAGGGGCCGCGCAATGTCGCGATCTGGTGCTCCAACGACTATCTCGGAATGGGGCAGCATCCCAAAGTGATCGGCGCCATGGTCGAGACTGCAACCCGGGTCGGCACCGGCGCCGGCGGGACCCGCAACATCGCGGGCACCCATCATCCCCTCGTTCAGCTTGAGCAGGAACTGGCCGATCTGCACGGTAAGCAAGCGGCGCTGTTGTTCACCTCGGGCTATGTCTCGAACCAGACCGGCATTGCGACCATCGGCAAGCTGGTTCCGAATTGCCTGATCCTGTCGGATGCGCTCAACCACAATTCGATGATCGAAGGCATTCGCCAGTCCGGCTGCGAGCGCCAGGTCTTCCGCCACAGCGACATGGCGCATCTCGAAGAACTGCTGCGCGCCGCAGGGCCCGACCGCCCGAAACTGATCGCCTGCGAGAGCCTGTATTCGATGGACGGCGATATCGCGCCGCTGGCGAAGATTTGCGATCTCGCCGAGCGCTATGGCGCGATGACCTATGTCGACG
>Ga0208984_1000138_pt1 | contig 10237 bp, 11 predicted proteins | sample MedBloCAOM3_M3_FD_187851 | JGI IMG/M metagenome (GOLD analysis project Ga0208984, IMG submission 187851) | Forest soil microbial communities from El Dorado National Forest, California, USA - Mediterranean Blodgett CA OM3_M3 (SPAdes) (version 2) | ecosystem: Environmental > Terrestrial > Soil >... | reverse complement strand
ATACCGCTGATCGACATGCTCAGGCGGCGGCAGGCGTTGGGTAATCTCTCAGAGGACCCCGAGCGGTACCTCGCCGATCTGCGCCGGCAGCTCGCGGCCGGCAAGACCTCCTATGCGGTCGCGCAACTCCCCGACGGACGCGCGGCCGCGGTGCAGAACCAGCCGGTGGCCGGCGGCGGCTGGGTCGCGATGCACGAGGACATCACCGAGCGGCAGCGCGCTGCCGCGCAAGTCGCCCACATGGCGCGCCACGATCACCTCACCGATCTGCCCAACCGCGCCCATTTCGGCGAGAAAATGCAGGAAGCGCTCGGCGCGCTCGACGCCGGCGGCCAACGCTTCAACGTGCTCATGTTCGACCTCGACCTGTTCAAGGCGGTGAATGACTCGTTGGGCCATCTGATCGGCGACGAACTGTTGAAGCTAATCGCCAAGCGCCTGCGCGGTTGCCTCGACGAGAATTGCACCGTGGCCCGCTTCGGCGGCGACGAGTTCGCGATCCTGCAGCTCGCCGACGCAGACCAGCACGATGACGCGATCATCCTCGCGACTCGCCTGCAGTCCGTCCTGAGCGAGCCCTATTACCTCGAAGGCCACCAGATCGTCATCGGCATAAGCGTCGGCATCGCGCTCGCCCCAAGCGACGGCGCGACCCAAGTGGAGCTGCTCAAATGCGCCGATCTCGCGCTTTATCGGGCGAAATCGGAAGGACGTAAGGGACACCAGTTCTACGTCAGCGAGATGGATTCCGAGGCACGGCTGCGGCGAGCGCTCGAGTTGGACCTGCGCGACGCCCTGGCGCGCGATCAGTTCGCCCTGCATTACCAGACGATCACCGACGTTCCGACGCGGCGCGTCTGCGGTGCCGAGGCGCTGGTACGCTGGAAACATCCGACCTACGGCCTCGTGCCCCCCGACCGGTTCATCTCTATCGCCGAGGACTCCGGGCTGATCGTCCCGATCGGCGAATGGATCCTGCGCACCGCCTGCGCGGAGGGGGCGAAATGGCCCGCCCACGTCAATCTCGCGGTCAACCTGTCGCCCGTTCAATTTCAGCGCGGCGATCTGGTGAGCGCGGTTACCCGCGCCCTTTCCGAGTCCGGCCTCTCGCCCTCGCGGCTCGAGGTGGAGATCACCGAATCCGTGCTGCTGCAGAAGAACGCCGAAAACCTCGCCGTCCTGCATCAGCTCAAGGCGCTCGGGATCGCCATCGTGCTTGATGACTTCGGGACCGGCTATTCTTCGCTGAGCTATCTTCGAATGTTCCCGTTCGACAAGATCAAGATCGACAAGTCGTTCGTCGCCGAATTTTCAGAGCGGGCCGATTGCGCCGCGATCGTCTGCGCGATCACGGGGCTCGGCCGCAGCCTCAACATGGGGACCACCGGCGAGGGCGTCGAGACCGCCGAGCAGTTCGAGCTGTTGCGCGCGGCCGGCTGCACCCAGGTGCAGGGCTATCTGTTCAATCGCCCGCTGCCGGCGGAGGAACTGGATTTCTCCCCCACCAGCGACGAGCGCCTGCGCCCGCAGCGGTTCGGGGACGTGGCATGAGCCCCGGGCGCTGCAGTGGCCGCCAGCGCTGACATGGCGGGCAGCCTCCGCGATATCCAGCGGGCGGTCGCACGCGCGCCTGCCGCCCGGCGTGGAAAGATGCTCGAGCACATCACTACCCTGTTCATTGAGGCGGCCGAGCAATATTCGGACGACGAGATCGGATTGTTCGACGAGGTTATCACACAGCTCGCGGGCGAGATCGAGCGCGAGGCGCGCATCCTGCTCTCCGAACGCCTCGCGCCGGTGCCGAATGCGCCGCCGGCCGCCATCCGGATGCTGGCTTTCGACGACGACGCGGCCGTCGCGGCGCCGGTGCTCAGTCTGTCGGAGCGGCTCGACGAGCAGATGCTAGTCGAGAACGCGAACACCAAGAGCCAGGAGCATCTGCTCGCTATAGCCCGCCGCCACGCCTTGGGTGAGGCGGTAACCGACGTTCTGGTCACACGCGGCGACCGCGCCGTGGCGGTGACCGTCGCCGACAATCCCGGAGCGCGTCTGTCTCCTGCCGGATTTGCCATGCTGATCGGTCGTGCCAAGGGCGACGATACGCTTGCCGAGCGGGTCGGCGCACGGCAGGACATTGCTCCGCACCTCTTCTTGAAGCTGCTCGCCATCGCATCGGAGCAGGTGCGCACGAAGCTCCGCGCGCGCCATCCGCACGCCGGCACCCATATCGATCAAGTGGTCGCCCAAGTCGCCCGCCGAATAAGGCGCAGAGTCGCCGCGCAGCCGCGCGACTATTCGGCGACGTCCGCTCTGCTGGGCGCACGCCATCGCGCCGGCGTGCTGGGCGAGGCTGACCTTGCCGCCTTTGCGAAGAGCGGGCGAATGGAGGAGAGCGTCGTCGCGCTAGCGCTTCTCGCAGCGCTGCCGGTCCCGGCGGCTGACGACGCCCTGCATAGCGATCGCTCCGACACCGTCCTTGTGATCGCGCGCGCCCGCGGCCTCGCTTGGCCCACCGTCAAGGCGCTCCTGCGCCTGCGCGCCGGCCCGAAAGGCATCTCGATCACGGAGCTGCAGCAGAACCTGGTGAGCTTCGAGCGGCTGAGTCAGTCGACCGCCGAGCAGCTTCTGCGGTTTCACAGCATGGCGCCGGCATCACACCCGCCAAGGCCGAGCTGAGGCTCTGTCTGGAATGAAATAACGACGGTGCCTGGCGGCGCTGGCCGACCGCACCTAGGGCGCGTCCATGGTGGCTCCGATCTAGCCGACGCGTTGGGGGCAGCACTCTCTGGCGATCATGGAACTTGGCGGCAAACGCTCATTGAATTATATGAGAGCGCGTCGAGAGGCCGCATGAGCCGATTCTATGCAAAAGCGGATGACGAATATCGGTGCCGCAAAGCGGTTCTGAGGCACGACGTGGTCACGATCACTGGGTTGAGTTCTGATGGAACGGCCAATGTTTTCACCGGCCGGGTGCAGGCAGTAGAGGGCGGACACCGGATCGTTCCCGGGTACCCCCGCCAGGTCACAATTGACGATTGCGAGCCGCCAAAGCCAGCTTAGCACGCCCTGGGCAGGACGGCAGAAAAACACGTGGATTCCGTGGCTGAGTCGGGAACCTAACGAAACTCCGCACGTTGAATTCGACTTGGGGGCAATGTGCGGGGATGCGTGATGGCCGACATGGACGACGTTCAGGAATACCGTCGCTGCGCCGAAGAGTGCGTGGGGATTGCCAGTTCCCTCAGCAATCCGGCCCAAAGGGTTGCGCTCCTTGAGATGGCTCGCGCTTGGCTGGTCCTCGCGGACAGGGCTGGAAGTAGGCCGCGCGGCGTCATCGATAATGCCCCAGCCGTAGAGTCTCCAATCGTCTGAACATAAGCCACCCGGCACATTGGAAGTCGCGAGAGTTGGCGCGCGACTACTACTCCGCCGCCTTGATGTTCGGTTGGTTGGGCAGGTCGAAGACCACATGGATTTTTCGGGCTCCCGCATCGCGGGCGACGAAAGGACTGCCGCATAACTAAAAGCGCATCGCCTTTGGATGAATTGGCTTGACTACCGCGGCGTGATCTTCACGCCTGCCTGCTTGCGGATCAGTTCGACCAGCGCGCGCTCGTAATGGTCCTCGAAGGCTTCCGGATCGAAGTGGCCCGCCTTGGACTTCGATGTCTCGCCGACGAGCTCGACGAATCGCCTGGGCAAGCGCTGCGCGCGACATGGGGGCACGCCGCGCCAGCTCATCGATCGTCCACGCGCGCGCCGAATGGCCTCTACGGAGCGCAGGTGGCGCGGTCGTTCAACGTGGTCGTGTTGTAACTATGGCGGCGAACCAGGCCCCTAGCAGGCCGCCCACTGCCACAACATACACTAGCAGCCAGCGCCACGACGGCATCACCAGTGTCAGGGCATAGGCTACCAGGAACAGTAAGATGAGTACGACCGCCATTGAACTATTGTAACGTTGCTATCGGCCATTTTGAAAGGTGTATGCCTGACGTGATTAACGCAGCATTTCCGCTCTTGGCCGATTCTGTTGAAGAAGTCGGGTGGCGGATTGGGATGGATCGAGCCGTCGTGCTCGGAGCACGGTTAATTGTCGGGCTAACCAATTCTCAGGCTGGCTTGGGGTTTGGTATCGGTACCAGCTTCGCCAGCTTGCGGAGATTCTGGGCGGTTGCCGCGAGGAGGAACTCGTCGCGGGCACCCTTCGGTCCTCGTAAGCGAAGCCGATCGAGCTTGAGGATGCGTTTGAGGTGAGCGAACAGCATCTCGACCTTCTTGCGCAGTCGGCGAGACACGTGGCCCTCCCAAGACTTTGCGATCGCACGCGCCATGTCACGCGCGCCCTCGTGGATTGACCGCGGCACCTTTCGGGCCGCCTCCTTCGGACAGCAGCGGGGCTTCAAGGCACAGGCATCACAGTTTGCCTTGCTCGCGCGATAGAGCAGCGTCGCGCCGTCATTCACGCGCGTGCCCGTCGTGGTCAGCGTCTTGCCGCCGGGGCAGAAGTAAACGTCGCCGGCCGGATCGTAATTGAAGTCTTCGCGCGAGAAGGTGCCATCCTTGCGTCCTGACTTGTCGAACACAGTCACATGCGGCTCAATGCCGTGCTCGTACACAAGCCAACCGAGCATCTCGGCCGAGCCATAGGCGCTGTCACCCAGGAGCCTGGCCGGGTAGAGAGCAAAGCTCTCCATCGTCCGTTCGATCATGCGCTTGGCGGCCAGCACCTCGGCCTGCCGGATCGCTGTCGTCGCCTCGACATCGACGATGATCGCGTGATCGGTGTCGATTAGATAGTTGGTGGCGTAGGCAAAGAAGGCCTGCCCGCCATGGGCGCCCGTCCAACGCGCAGCCGGGTCGGCCGGCGAGATGAACTTAGGAACGACCTCGGTCGCGGCGCCGAATGCTGCGTCGTCGAGCACGGCCAGATACTCATCGACTGCATGGCCTGCGGCTTCCGGCGGGAGCCACTTCTCGCCCTCGATCCCCTTCTGCCGGTTCGCGTCTGCCTTGATCAGGCTGGCATCGACCGCAAAGTTTTCCCCGCCGACCAACCCCTCATGAATGCAGCGCCGCAGGACCGTCTGGAAGACGCGCCGCAAGAGATCGCTCTGGCGGAAGCGGCCATGCCGGTTTTTCGAGAACGTGGAGTGATCCGGCACGCGGCCATCGAGCCCGAGGCGGCAGAACCACCGATACGCTAGATTGAGGTGAACCTCCTCGCACAGACGCCGCTCGGAGCGGATGCCGGAGCAGTAACCTACGATCAGCATCCGGATCATCAGTTCGGGATCAACCGAGGGCCGGCCAATGGCGCTGTAGAACGGAGCCAGTTCCCGCCTCAACTCGCCAAGCTCCACGAACCTGTCGATCGAGCGCAGCAGATGATCGGACGGTACATGCCGTTCCAGCGAGAACTCATAGAACAGAGCAGCCTGTTCGACTTGCCGATGTCCCATCATGATTCAGCCCTCTCGTAGTGACTGAATCAACGATCTTCACCCCGCGCAACTGAAGACTTTTTCAACAAAATCGGCCCTTCTCGGACCTCCCGCGATGTCGGCTCTTGCGCCGCTATTCGGGGAGAAGCAGACATCAAGCGCCTCTAATCCGCACGTCCCGACTATGAGCACACGACCTAGGTCTCGCCCCCGTCCTTTTTCTCACCGCGCGCCACGATCCGAAGCGTCTCATCGGGTGCTGGACGCTGCAGGGACAGGGCTTCATCGGCCGGCGCGCTCATCCACAACTCCCTCGGCTCTGCCGTCGTGAGGATGACGGGCGTCGCCTTGGTGCGACAAAGGAGCGACCCCGGCATCTCTTCGTCGACTATCTATTTGCGGGGTTGGCCTGTGGGTTCAATCACCAGAACTGGAGCTGCGCGATCTTCCGGGCGACACTCCAAACCGCCTTCGAAAGGCACGGGCGAAGGAGCTTTCCGAATCATAGCCAACCTCCGCCGCCAGCTTCGCCAAGCCCACGTTAGTGGAGGCGAGACGATGGCGCGCGAGCTCCAGGCGCAGTTCGCTCAAGAAAGCAAGCGGCGCGAGGCCGGCAGCCTTGCGGAAGATCCGCACCAGGGTCGCGCGGGAGACCCGGGCTTCCGCGGCAAGCGCGTCGAGCGTCCAGGCCCGCGCAGGCGCCATCAACATGGCTGTTACGGCACGGGCCGACGGCGGCGCGACCAGAATCTTCATGAGATTATTGGAACATGCCGCCTGATCGAAATGACCCCGGAGCATCATGACGAAAAGGGCGCTGGCGAGATCCTCGGCAACGGCCGTAGCCCCGGGCCGGCCAGCCTCGAGCTCTTCATCGATGGCCTGCACGAGCATGCGCATCCGATGGAACGGCTCTCCCGGGCCCAGGCGGAGCACGATCGCCGCGGGCAGCGCGGCAATGATCAGATTGTCGGGCGCGGCATGGAACTTCAGGCGGCCGCAGATTAATTCCGTGTCGCTTTCGTCTTCGGTATTCGTCTTGATCCTGACCGCGTTGTTGAACTCGATGCGGATGGGCGCTGTGATGCGGCCTTCTCGGCCCGCCGACCGCACGACGTGAGCATCACCATGCGGCAGCAACAGGAGGTGGCCTGCCTGGAGCAGCAGGGGCTCTCCGTAACGCTGCTCGAGAAAGCAGCGTCCCTTGGTCACAATATGAAACTGTGCCCAGCCGAGCGGCTCCGCTTGATGCTCCGCCTCCCATCGCGCGGCGAACCTGCAGATTTCCTGGATTTCCGGGCGCACACGGAGCAAGGGCGCGATGGCGCTCAACGGATCCGCTGCGAGCGGACGCTTTGTGGGGGCCGAGCTGGTCATTGATCCGATCGGCACAGTCTTTGAGCCGCTCGAACATAGCCCGGCTCCTTTCCGATCTCATCTTATTTCTCGTGAATGCATTGGAGACTTCGTCATGTCTATGCTCGATTGGAATGGCTATCGCCAACAGGTTTTGTCCGGCGTGGGCGCTTTGGGGAAGCTCAGCCCGGACACGGTGAAAGGATACGTCACTCTCGGCGGTGCCGGTCAGAAGACAGGCCGGCTCGATGCCAAGACCCGGGAACTGATCGCGCTCGCCGTGGCAATCAGCCTGCGCTGCGATGGATGCATCACCGTGCATACCGAAGCGGCCAGCAAAACAGGCGCCACGAAAGAAGAGATTGCAGAGGCCCTGGGCGTAGCAGTCAGCGTCAACGCCGGCGCGGCGCTCGTGTATTCCACGCGCACTCTCGACGCGTTTGACGCGGCGTCAAACGCTTAAACCACCGTCCCGAGGAGACCTTCCAATGACCGCAAATGTCCGTCGCATACTCGGTATGATCGCCACTCCGGTTTCCCAGCGGATCGGCGTTGCTGCCCTTCGAATTTCCATCGCGATTGTTTTCTTGTGGATCGGTGCGCTGAAGTTCGTGCCTTATGAAGCCGACAGCATAACGCCGTTCGTGGCCAACAGTCCCGTGATGTCCTTCTTCTACAAGCATCCAGAGGGCTACAAGGCCCACCTTACCCGTGAAGGCGAGCTTAAGCCTGCTGACCGTGCCTGGGAGACAGCAAACAACACCTACGCGTTCTCATACGGACTCGGGACTGTTGAGTTGACCATCGGATTCCTGGTTTTGGCAGGCCTTGTGTCGGTGCGCTTGGGATTTGCCGGAGCAGTCTTGGCGTTCCTTACACCCTTCGTCACCCTCTCCTTCCTCGTGACGACGCCGGAAGCTTGGGTGGCGGCTCTCGGCGATGCACAACACGGCTTCCCCTATCTCTCCGGTGCTGGCCGCCTTGTGCTCAAGGACACTATCATTCTGGCCGGCGGATGGCTTCTTGTCGTAGACGGCGCGCGCGCAATACTGGCGCAAATGGCACGCCATCCCGAGGCAGAACGAGCAGACCGAAACCGCTCCGTCGCCCCAGCACGAATCTCAGCACGCCGCTGACGGCAGCAGCCCACCGTCCAGATAACGGCTCTGCCGTTAATGTCTCCTACATACGCAGCAGCCAACATCAACATAGAGAGCAAGCCATGGAAATGCGAAAGATCGACACAGCAGTAGTCTTTATCGACCCCCAAAACGACGTGCTGAGCGAGAAGGGAGCCAATTGGGGGGCCGTCGGAGCGAGCGTGACCGAGAACAGGACAATCGAGAACATGGAGCGGATCTTCAAAGCCGCGAAGGTGCGCGGATACGAGGTGTTCATCTCGCCCCACTATTTCTATCCGACCGACAGCGGCTGGAAGACAAACGGGCCGCTCGAGGCGGACGAATTCAGAACCCGTACGTTCGCCCGAACTGGACCACTGACTCTGGCGGGATTCGAAAACTCGGGCGCGGATTGGCTGCATCGCTTCAAGCCGTATATCGAGGACGGAAAGACCGTGGTTGTCAGTCCGCACAAGGTCTTCGGCCCGGAGACCAACGATCTGGTCCTGCAGCTACGCAAGCGGGGCATCGGTAAGGTCATCCTCGGCGGCATGCTGGCCAACATGTGTGTCGAGTCCCATCTGCGCGAGCTTATCGAGCAAGGCTTTGAGGTCGCAGTTGTCAAAGATGCAACGGCTGGACCGCGGCATCCGGTGTGGGGCGACGGCTATCAAGCAGCGCTCATCAACTATCGATTTCTCGCCCATGCAGTGATCTCGACCGATGATGCCATCAAGGGCATGCGATGACTAAACGAACCCTCGGACAATTGCGGACCCAAATTCATACGGGGCTGCTCATGAGTAATGATCTCGGACTCGGGGGCCGGCGGGCGCTCGTCACGGGTGGCACCAAGGGGATCGGCGCAGCCGTGGCGGCGCCAGAGGAGCCGGTCAAGCAAGGGAGCTCTGCGATAAAACGTCGCTTCTTCACATCAACGTGGTCCGGGCATCTCCGTGTCGGACTGCTGACGATTTCCCTCTTGATGTACGGCTTCCCGATGAGCGGAGCTTCGGCGGAGGATACGGTGAGACTAGAAAGCGCCTATTCGTTCTTAGATACGCTCGCCCGGTTGCGGTTCGCCCTGCAGGGCAAGGGCTTCACGATCTTCGCAACCATCGACCATCGCGCCGGCGCCTTGTCTGTTGGGCTCGATATGCCACCAACTACGGTCCTCATCTATGGCAATCCAAAGGGCGGCACCCCCTTGATGCTTGCTGCGCCTGACTTTGCCCTTGAGCTTCCCTTGCGCGTTCTGGTCCGGGAAGGCGGGGACGGGAAGACCTATGTGACGTTCAACCCGTCCACGACCCTCGAAGGCAAGCATGGCCTGCCCGCGGGCATGGCAGAGAAACTCGCCCCAGCCGAGAAGCTGATGGCCCGCGCTGTCGGAGCGCCGATGGGAGACGAGTGAGCAGGCTTAGACGCTACTCCGGACGACAAAGCAACCGCGCCGCAGCCCGGCGCTCGATCAGCTCACCTTCGTCGTCAACCCGCACGCGCGCGATGAAGAAGCGTTGGAACAGCACGGCGCGCAGTGCGGCCTTGGTGGCCATGATCGTGTACGCCAGCACGCCGAGCCGGCGCTTCAGCGCCTCGAAACGCAGATATGCGTCGCCCGCACCGGCCGGGCGGAGGTCGTCGACCTGCAGCTGGCAGCGCCCGTCCTTCGTGTAGAGCTCGATGTAGCCGTGCGCGAGCACCTTGTTGCCGTCGCGCGGCGTGAGCGCGATCTGGGCCGCCTTCATCGCGAAGAGCACGCACTGCAGCTGCCCAACGTTGTCGCGAAGCGTGAAGTAGACGTGACCGACCGGCGAGCTTCTCGCCTGCACCACCTCGCCCTCGATCCAGAGGTCCTTGAACTCGTCGCCCGACTGGATGTGCGCGGCCAGACGCGTGACGACCTGGCCGACGCGCAGGATCCCGCTAGGCGCGCTCGAGGTACTCACCGGTCCGCGTGTCGACCTTGATCTTGTCGCCGCGCTCGACGAAAAGCGGTACGTTCACGCGAATACCCGTCTCGAGCGTCGCGGGCTTCGTCGCACCGGTCGCCGTATCGCCCTTCAGTCCGAGATCGGTGTCGGTGACCGTGAGCACGACCGACGCCGGCATCTCGACGCCGATCGGCGAACCCTCGTATTCACTCAGGATCACGGTCATCCCATCGGTGAGGTAGTTCGTGGCATCGCCGAGCTGGTCGTCGTCGAGCGCGATCTGGTCGTACGTCGCCGTGTCCATGAAGTGGTAGTGCGTGCCGTCCTTGTACATGAACTGGACGTTGCGGTGGTCCAGACGGGCCCTCTGGTAGCGATC
>Ga0208984_1000136_pt1 | contig 10341 bp, 11 predicted proteins | sample MedBloCAOM3_M3_FD_187851 | JGI IMG/M metagenome (GOLD analysis project Ga0208984, IMG submission 187851) | Forest soil microbial communities from El Dorado National Forest, California, USA - Mediterranean Blodgett CA OM3_M3 (SPAdes) (version 2) | ecosystem: Environmental > Terrestrial > Soil >... | reverse complement strand
CGTAGATCGGCGCGCCCAGTCCCGCCGGCACGCCTTCCGCGACAACCTCAATCACCGCGCCGATCGACGATCCCTTTTTTCTGATATCGTCGAGATAGCCCTCGAAGAACGCAGCCTTGTCCTTGTCCGGGCAGAAAAACGGATTGCGCGCGATCTCGTCCCAATCCCATTTTTCGCGGTCGATCTTGTGCGGGCCCATCTGCACCAGCGCACCGCGCACGGTCATCTCGGGAACGATTTTGCGGGCGATGGCGCCGGCCGCGACCCGCGTCGCGGTCTCGCGGGCGGAGGAACGCCCGCCGCCGCGATAATCGCGCAGGCCGTATTTGGCCTCATAGGTGAAATCGGCGTGGCCCGGGCGAAACTTGTCCTTGATGTCGGAATAGTCCTTCGAGCGCTGATCGGTGTTCTCGATCAACAGCGCGATCGGCGTGCCCGTCGTCACCTGCACGCCGGTCTCCGGATGCGCCATCACGCCGGAAAGAATCTTCACCGCGTCGGCCTCCTGCCGCTGGGTGGTGAAGCGCGACTGTCCGGGGCGGCGACGATCGAGATCGTGCTGGATGTCTTCGTTGGTCAGCGGCAGCAGCGGCGGGCAGCCATCGACCACGCAGCCGATCGCGATCCCATGGCTTTCGCCGAAGGTCGTGACCCGGAACATGTGGCCGAAGGTGTTGAAGGACATCGCGTTGAGCTCAATTTGGTGACATGCAACGATTTCGTTGAATGTCAACGTAATGAGCACGTGTGGTAACGCGGACGCTTCCGGTGGTCAAATCAGACCGGCAGCACTGAGCACCGTCATCATCCGCGAAGGCGGATGATCCAGTACTCCCGGTCTTTCGTACGCTATCGGCGCGGAATACTGGATGCCGCCTCTGCGGGCATGACGATCGCGGTTCGGTCCTTAACTATATTTCGTCAGTCCGCCGTCGCTGAACACGTAGACCACACCCTGCCCGATCGGCGTCTCGGCGGCCTCAAGCGGCATCGCGATGCCGAGGGCAACCATCAGGGCCCGCATGGTGCCGCCATGGGCGACAGTGACCGTGTCTACAACAAGGGAATCGAACCACTCGCGCATTCGCAGCGTGACGCTCGCATAGCTCTCGCCCGACGGCGCGGCGACACCCCATTTGTCCTCGTTGCGGGCGGCGAAGGTCGCCGCGTCGTGGCGCTCCATCTCGGGCAGCGTCAACCCTTCCCACTGGCCATAGCCGATCTCGCGCAGGCGATGGTCAAGGGCGTACTCGTCGGGAGACAATTGCAGCGTGCCGCGCATCAGCTCCATGGTCAGCCGCGCACGGCTGAGCGGGCTTGCCACGAACGCCAGCGACGATACCTCGCGGTCGTCGCGCACCAAAAGATCGGCGAGTATGCCGCCGGCCGTGACAGCCTGTGATCGGCCGAGGTCATTCAATGGAATGTCCTGCGATCCCTGGAAGCGTCCGTCGGCATTCCATGCCGTCTCGCCATGGCGAATGTAGTAGATTGTCGGCGCGGGCATCGAAACTGCAGCTATTCCTTGCTCAACGAATTGCTCAGCGAAATATCCGGCGCGTCCGGGCGCTTCATGCCGACGACATGATAACCGGAATCGACGTGATGCACCTCGCCGGTGACGCCACGCGACAGATCCGAAAGCAGATACAGCGCGCTGTCGCCGACTTCCTCGATGGTCACGGTGCGGCGCATCGGCGCGTTGTATTCGTTCCATTTCAAGATATAGCGGAAATCGCCAATGCCGGACGCCGCCAGGGTCTTGATCGGCCCCGCCGAAATCGCGTTGACGCGAATGTTCTTCTCACCGAGATCGGCCGCGAGGTAGCGCACGCTCGCCTCCAGCGCCGCTTTCGCAACCCCCATTACGTTGTAATGCGGCATCCATTTCTCGGCGCCGTAGTAAGTCAACGTCAGGATCGAGCCGCCGTCGGTCAAGAGTTTTTCAGCGCGCTGCGCGATGGCCGTCAGCGAGTAGCAGCTGATCAGCATGGTTTTTGAAAAATTGTCGGCGGTGGTTTCGAGATAGCGGCCGTCGAGCTGATCCTTGTCGGAGAAGGCAATCGCGTGCACCACGAAGTCGATCTTGCCCCACTTCTGCTTTAGCACGTCGAATGCCGCGTCGATGGTCGCGGGTTCGGTGACGTCGCAATGGCCGAGCAGGATACCGCCGAGTTCTTTGGCCAGCGGCTCGACCCGCTTCTTCAGCGCGTCGCCCTGCCAGGTGAGCGCGATCTCCGCACCCGCCGCGTGGCAGGCCTTGGCGATGCCCCAGGCGATCGAGCGGTTGTTGGCGACGCCAAGAATCACTCCGCGTTTGCCCTGCATCAGACCTGAATTTTGCGACATTTAAGTTTCCAATCGACCCTGATCAGGTCTGGAGGTACACCAGCGCTTCCGGCCGGTACAGCCCAAATCCGCCCCTCGATTTGGGCGGTTTGGCTCGTAAGCTTAATAGCCGGAATAGTGGCGTCATTTCGGTGTTATGTTGTTTGAGGCGTTCGCGTTGCCGGTATTGGACGCCAGCCGGATGAACCCAAGGCTGAGATCCGATGACCGCGTTTCGCCAGAGTGTCGAAGCCATGATTCCGGCCCTGCGCCGGTACGCGCGCGCGCTGGCGCGTGATGCCGATGTCGCCGACGATCTGGTGCAGGATACGCTGGTGCGGGCGCTGCGTTCGGAACGGCTGTTTCTCGGCGGTGACGTCAGGAGCTGGCTCTACACCATCCTGACCAACCTCAACAAGAATCGCCGGCGATCGCTGGCCCGGCGGCCGCAATTCATGCCGCTGCTCGACAACAATCCCGATGCCAGCGGGACCGAAGCGGAAGGCCGCGACATCGCCCGCGCGCTGGCAACGCTGGTGGAGGAGCAGCGCGCGGTGCTGCTGCTGGTGATGCTGGAAGGCTTGAGCTATCGCGAGGTCGCCGACATTCAGGGCGTGCCGATCGGCACCGTGATGTCGCGCCTCGCCCGCGCGCGGGCCCATGTAAAAGCTTCGCTCGAGGGCGAAAGACCGGTGCTGCGGCGGGTGAAATGATGGCAGGTATTATGCATGTGGACGTGATGAACGGGTTTGAGTTGCAATGGTTTTCTTATCCCAGCCCGTTGTGGGGAGGGATGTTGCAACCGGCCGACAAACAATTTTCGATCAAGACCAGACAGAGACATCGACCATGACCGACCCAAAGATTCCCGTCACCGAAGACGAGCTGCACGCCTATGTCGACAACGAACTGCCGGCGGAGCGTCGCGGCGATGTCGAGGCATGGTTCGCAGCGCATCCTGACGATGCCGAGCGGGTGCAATCATGGCGCGCGATGGCGGAGGCGCTGCATGCGCGCTACGATTCCGTCGCCGACGAGGCGGTGCCGAGGCGGCTTGAGATCGAGCGGCTGGTGCGGCAGCCGCGCAAATGGGTCTACGGCGCAATTGCCGCGACGCTGCTGGCGTTCATCGGCGGCGGCGGCGTCGGCTGGCTGGCGCGTGGCGCGTCCGCTTCACCGTCGGCGTTCCAGAGTTTCACGCTGGATGCGCTCGGCGCACACCGGCTGTATGTCGTCGAGGTCCGCCATCCGGTCGAGGTGCCAGGAAGCGAACGCGCGCATCTCCAGCAATGGCTGACCAAGCGCTGCGGCTGGGATGTCCGTGCACCGGAGCTGGACGCGACAGGGTTGAAGCTCGTTGGAGGGCGACTGTTGCCCGGCCCTACCGGGCCTGCATCATTTCTGATGTATGAGAGCGCGTCGGGTGAACGCTTCACGGTCTACTCCGCGCGAGCGGAAGCCGAAACGGCGCACATGCAGTATGCAAAACCTGATAAGGATGGCGCGCTGTTTTGGGCCGACCGCGGTGTCGGGTACGTGGTGAGCGGCGGCGGCGACCGCGAGCGTCTGACGCAGATCGCTCGGCTGGTCTACGACCAATCGGAGAAAAGCGGCGGCTGAGTTATGTCATGGTCATTGTCCCAATTCCGACATTGAAAATCTGGAATTGGAACATCGGCACGTCTCAAAATCGCACCGGATGCTGATGCGAAGATGTCCGGCGTCGATCCGCCGATCGACGCACGCGGCCTCGATCGGGGTTTTTGTACCGCGCTGGTCCCCCGGTCGAGGCCGCACTTTTTTGCGTGGCTTAAGGCGATCGCCCGAGATCGCCGCGCGGATTGTAAGGGTGTCCGTCGCGCCACTTCTGCATCAACGCCTCGAGTTCGGCATCGTTCCCATCCGGCAGCATAATGCGGGTGGTGACGTAGAGGTCGCCCGTCCCGCCGGTCGCCTTGGGCAGACCCTTGCCCTTCAGGCGAAAGGTCCGGCCGCTCGAAGTGTTCTTCGGTATGGACAATTCGACTGCGCTGCCCAAAGTAGGCGCGCGAACCCTGCCGCCGAGCACGGCTTCATAAAGCGTAATCGGCAGATCGACGCGCAGGTCGCTGCCGTCGATTTTGAAGAACGGATGCGGCGCGATGCTGACCGTGATCAGGAGATCGCCCGGGCGGTGGCCGGGCGCGGTCTCGCCCTGCCCCTTCAGCCGGATCTGCTGACCCGCGGCAACTCCAGCGGGAATCTTGACATTGAGTTCTTTGCCGGTTGGTAACCGGACGCGCTTTTCCACGCCCTTGACCGACTCTTCAAGCGACACCGTCATGGCGACGCTGAGATCGAGGTCGAGCGCTATACCGCCGGTATCGAACTCGAAGGTTTGGCTTGTGCCGGGCCGCGCGCCGCGCGCCGTAGCGGCGCCGAACATGCTGTTGAGAATGTCCTCGAAACCGCCGCCGCCGGCGCCGCCGGTTCGGAATGTGTGGCTCTCAAAACCGCCTCCGCGCCCGCGCGGGCCGCCGCCGGGAAAGCCCTGGAAGCGCGGCTTGCCCTCGGCGTCGATCTCGCCGCGATCGAACTGCTTGCGCTTGTCCTCGTCGCCAATGATCTCGTTGGCCGAATTGATCTCGGAAAAGCGCGCCGCTGACTTCGGATCGTTCTTGTTGTTGTCGGGGTGATGTTTCTTGGCAAGCTTGCGATAGGCGCTCTTGATCGCCGCAGCGCTGGCGCCCCGCGGCACCCCCAAGACCTCATAGGGGTCGCGCATCAGTCAGATCTCCTTCAAGGAAATTATATCTTAGACCCCGGGCGGCCCGCCCGCTTCGATTTTCATCTGGGGTCTTCGTGGCATTTTTGCAACGGGGTCTAGCGCATGATCCGCCAAAGTGTGAGCGGTTTGGCGAAAAGATCATGCGCTCTTTCAATAGTTTAGAGCGCGATCGGACGGAAGACCGGATTCCACTTTTCCTGATCGCGCTCTAGCGTTCAGCCCCGCCTCCACGGCTTCAACGTATGAATTTCCCATCGGCCATGGCCGGTCTGGCAGGCGGCGCCCTGCAGCCAGCTTTCCGACCGCCCGTTGACATAGCTCGCCAGAAAATCCCGGCAGGTGCGTCCATCCGAGGAATAGGCCTGAGCCAGCGGCGTTACCGAACCCCGCGCGCCGGTCTCGGGATTTTCCCAGGGCTGGCTGGAATCCTTGTCGCCCTTGGTCAGCACGTCGGAGGCGGCATTGCGGGCAAAGGCAAGATCGCTCTCGGTCGGCACCGGCCCGCTTGCCTGTGCCGCGCCAATTGAGCCCGTAACCTCCTTGTCATCCATCTTGGCGAAGGCGCCATCGGTGCGGGACAGGCTGCAGCCCCCCGAGCCGACGCCGATTAGAATCAATGTCATCACGGCCCCCGCCGGCCCGATCGCCGATAGGCCAACGCGTCCCCATGTCTTATATAGGGAGACCCCGCATCGGGGCTGCAACGCGCTCTGGACCGCGGGCGGACGCAACTCGGAACTCCTGAATGACCGACACGACCTCCATCAAGCACCCAACACCCTTAACATCCGGTGATTTCACCGCGGCCGAGGAGCCGTTTGCGCTGTTCGGCGACTGGTTCGCGGAAGCCGTGAAGGCCGAGCCCAACGATCCCAACGCCATGTCGCTGGCCACCGTCGACGCCGACGGCCTGCCCGACGTGCGGATGGTGCTGATGAAGGGCTACGACGCCGACGGTTTTGTCTTTTACAGCCACATCGCGAGTCAAAAAGGCCGCGAGCTCGCCACAAATCCTAAGGCCGCTTTACTTTTTCACTGGAAATCGCTGCGCCGGCAGGTCCGGATCCGCGGCAACGTGACGCCGGTGACCGAGGCGGAGGCCGACGCCTATTTCGCGACAAGGCCGAAGCAGGCCCAGATCGGCGCCTGGGCGAGCAAACAGTCGCAGCCCCTGGAAAGCCGTTTTGCGTTCGAACAGGCGATCGCAAAGGTCGCCGCCAAGCACATCGTCGGCGAAGTGCCGCGCCCCCCGGGCTGGAGCGGCTGGCGGGTTACGCCCGCACAATTCGAATTCTGGCACGACCGCCCGTTCCGCCTGCACGACCGCATCGAATTCCGCCGCGCGGCGCCGGATCAGCCATGGTCCAAGACGCGGCTTTATCCCTGATGTCTAGAGCCTGAAGGACCTCCATGCCGAATTCCGCCAACACGCCGCGGCGCACGCTGCTTCTGACCGGGGCCAGCCGCGGGATCGGCCATGCCACCGTGATCCGCTTTTCGAGCGCCGGTTGGCGCGTCCTCACCTGTTCGCGGCATCCCTTCCCGGAGGAATGCCCGTGGGGCGCAGGCCCTGAGGATCACATCCAGGTCGACCTCGCCGACCACGCCGACACCACGCGGGCGATTGCGGAAATCCGCGGGCGGCTGGAAGGCGGCGCGCTGCACGCGCTGGTCAACAACGCCGCAATTTCCCCGAAGGCCGCAGGCGGCGGCCGGCTCGGCTCTATCGAAACCGACATCGACGCCTGGAGCCACGTGTTCCGGGTCAATTTCTTCGCGCCGATCATGATGGCGCGCGGACTGATCGAGGAATTGAAGGCGGCGAAGGGCTCGGTGGTGAACGTCACCTCGATCGCGGGTTCGCGGGTGCATCCATTCGCTGGCGCGGCCTATGCGACCTCGAAGGCGGCGCTCGCCTCGCTGACCCGCGAGATGGCGTCGGATTTCGGCCGCATCGGCGTCCGCGTCAACTCGATCGCACCGGGCGAGATCGACACCTCGATCCTGTCGCCGGGCACCGAAAAAATTGTCGAGCAGCAGATCCCGCTGCATCGCCTGGGTACGCCCGATGAAGTTGCGAAGATCATCTATGTGCTGTGCACGGAGACGAGTTCTTACGTGAACGGCGCGGAGATCCACATCAACGGCGGACAGCACGTGTAGGGTTCGTCATCCACCACCGTCATTGCTGTGCGAGGAGCGCAAACCACGAAGGCAATCTCCAGCCTTATTTCACCGCTCTGTGATGGCCCGTTAAGATTCCGTTTAGCTCCGGGCGTGATCATTCTCTTGGGCCATAAGAGGATCCGATCATGCAAGACCGGCAGCGGAATGCACTTGGTCAGATTGGACCATCGGAACCTGAGGCGGTCAGCCAGGCAGGTGAGGACCCGACGCAGGCTGCAAGCATCTACCCCTGGGATTGGTCAAGCCGTGATCGAGACGGGATTTTGGTCTCCGCGAAACTAGGCGGCGAGCGCACAACCTGGGTTATCGCAGGCGCTCTCGCCGCGCTGTTCGGGCTGGGATGGGCGGGCGGTTCAAACTGGCATCGCTTCGCAAATATCGAGGCGGCCTCCAACCCACTTACTCAGAAAGTTACGTGTTCGCGCCGAATTCGCGATTCCGAAATAAAGTCGACCAGGAAGATCGATGGCGTTGTTCGAAGGACAACGTCGGCGACCAGTTTGCAATCAAGCACAGCCTCCTCGGCTATCCAGGCAAATACGAATCCATCCGGAGCCTCGGTCGCGCCGCGCGAGACGATGGTGCCGGTACCCGAGACGAGGCCGACAACAATTGAAGGTTGGACAGTTCGTGATGTACGAGACGGAACGGCTATTCTTGACGGCCCCGGCGGCGTTTGGACGGCCACACGCGGCGACACGGTGCCAGGCGTGGGACGAATTGAGTCTATCGTTCGGTGGGGCGGCCGTTGGATAGTCGCGACGGCTAGCGGATTGATCGCGACGCCCTAGATCAATCACTCCCTACACGCGGCCGCCGCGATCTTCGGGAAGCGATTGATTGGTCTAGTCATGCCGCGACGGGTGAAGACCATGAAAGAGACCAGCAGGTCGGAGGCAGCGACAAAGAAAGCGGTCAAGAAGGTCGACAATAGCCGTAAGCGTGTAGCGCGCCGACTGGCACGTTAGCTCTTTCCATTAAAGCGCGAGGGCCCCACCCCGGGGCGAACTTATTGCTTGATCCCAGGAACATCATTGGCTGCGTTCTGTTGCCTTGCGGCGCTAGAGATTTGCTGGTGCGGTCGGCACGACCAGAAGGCGCTACCCTCGATGCAGCTGCACGCCCGACACCTCCCACTCCAAGCTGCGCGGCCTCAAAGCTCGTCCACGGCAGAGCCGGCAGCTGGTCGACATTGGGAGGGACAGTGGAAGGACTGGGCTGCCCTATCAGCCGTCGTGGTGCTGGCCGCGTACTACTTCTTCTTCGAGCAAGGAACATCCCGCAGTGTGTCCGTGAACACGGCCGCTGCACCACCTGAGAGGGAATCCGATCAAGGTCGCGGCCGCCTCGCCAACGCCCCTTCCGAGATACCCGTAAGCGGCTGGAAGGATATCTTGCTCCGCGTGTACAGGAACGTTTCGGATCATCGCGTAGCTCTTTTGGCCGCTGGCATCACCTTCTATAGTTTACTGGCGATTTTTCCGGCGCTTGCGGCACTGGTCGCAATCTATGGGCTCTTCTTCGATCCAGCTACGATAACGGCGCATTTGGACAAGGTGTCAGGACTTCTCCCGGGCGGTGCGATGGACGTTGCCCGAGACCAGCTCACCCGGGTCGCATCAAAAGGCAGACAGACGCTTGGTTTGACTTCCCTCATCGGTCTCGCAGTATCCTTGTGGAGTGCGAACGCTGCGATGAAATCTCTATTCGATGCGTTAAACATCGTTTATGGCGAGAAGGAAAAACGCGGCTTTATCAAGCTCAACGCCGTTTCTCTATCATTTACGCTGGCAGGAATTGTGTTCGCGCTGCTCGCACTCGGAGCGGTCGTCGTGGTGCCGGTTGCGCTAAAATATATCGGGCTGTCCGATGTTACTGATCTGCTCGTGCGCATTGGGCGATGGCCCGTCTTGTTCGTCATGCTGACGCTGGCCTTGGCGTTCATCTATCGGTGCGGCCCTAGCCGCGAGACAGCGCGCTGGCGCTGGATCACGTGGGGCAGCGCTATTGCAGCGGTTTTGTGGCTCGCGGCATCTGCCTTGTTCTCGTGGTATGCGGAAAGCTTCGGCAAGTTCAACGAAACATATGGGTCACTAGGAGCTGTGATCGGCTTCATGACGTGGCTTTGGATTTCGGCCATTATCATCCTCATCGGGGCGGAGATTGACGCCGAAATGGAGCATCAGACCGCTCGCGATACGACCACGGGTGCAGATAAGCCGATGGGCGCCAGAGGAGCTCGAATGGCTGACACATTGGCACCGGCGCAGACCGCCTAGCGCAAGGCCGTCAAGAACGTCCGTGAGAGCCAACAGATCGACTTGATACTGCCGCTATCGGAATTGAGACAGCGCTCTCAAAAGGCACTTTTAATCCGGCTACGACGCCGCCCGGGCGACGCCGCTTCGCAGTTCCTCAGGATAGCGTTGGTATAGGGGCGCCACTCAATCCACGCGAAATTTGCGCGGTCCGCTACGCAGGCCGGGCGCGTTGACGTTGGAGGCGCTGGAGCATTCGTCTTCGCTCTCGCCCTCCGATAGCGCCGCGCCGCAATGCCGGCAGGCCCGCGCCGACATCGCCACTGCCTTGCCGACGGCGTTGCGGCCCAGTTGATAGCGCGCGAAATCGACGACGTTGTGGGGTGACGTTATGACTTTTTCAACCATTGCTGTCCTCGGGGCTTGAGGACGGCGTTATGGCAGAAAGGTTTCGCTCAAACGTTCAGCGCAACGCTCAAATTTTAGGAGAGAAATTGAGGCAGATTTCTGATCTCGTCCCGACCGCGCGGAGTTCCGTTCGGTTACCTACAGCCACTTCTTCCATTTAAAGAGCAGGTAAGGCCCGACCGCGGCGAGCAGCATCGCCACCAGTGCGTACGGATAGCCGTGGGTCCATTCCAGTTCCGGCATCGACTTGAAATTCATGCCGTAGATCGAGGCGATCAGGGTCGGAGGCATCAAGACCACCGCCATCACCGAAAACAGCTTGATGATGTTGTTCTGCTCGAGATTGACGACGCCGAGCATCGCATCCAGCACGAAGGTGATCTTGTTGGAGAG
>Ga0208984_1000134_pt1 | contig 10379 bp, 10 predicted proteins | sample MedBloCAOM3_M3_FD_187851 | JGI IMG/M metagenome (GOLD analysis project Ga0208984, IMG submission 187851) | Forest soil microbial communities from El Dorado National Forest, California, USA - Mediterranean Blodgett CA OM3_M3 (SPAdes) (version 2) | ecosystem: Environmental > Terrestrial > Soil >... | reverse complement strand
GATTCGGAAACAGCGTGTGATTTGAGTGAATACTTGTTTAAAATTCGCTAGCTTGCCGGAGAGGTCACGCGCCCGGCAGCGCTAGGGGGCGCCTTCCGCAGGGTGCGCCCCTCCTCATCTCTTCCTCTCTCTCTCTCTCTCTCGCCGGAAAAAACTGGAACCGTTAGCTTGCTTGCCAATTCCATACAGAGCAGTCGGCAGCAAGGAATAATGGTTAAGTTTTGCCTCCGGCTGGATTGCAAGAATGATTTCATCGACAAAAACTTAGGCATGAAGCTGGTCGCGAATATGGATTTCGAGGTCAACACCTACATTCCGGGCATCCGCATCAAGACCTCGCCGACGGATTTTATCCGATCGAACAGGTGCGGATGATGAAATTCACCGGCGAGAAATGGCAGCTGTTCGGCTCGATCATCGACGGGCATGCGGAGTAGGATTCCTGCCGCGGAGGCGGGACGACGGCATCCGTGTCCCGCTATTGTCGGGGGTCAGCGATGAGCCCGCTGCACCGGGCGCGGTTTGATGGTCCGGGCCGGTGCAAGCGCCGGAGACCTTGTGTCGCATTTCCCGCCGCGCTTCATGCGCGCCTTGAGTTCTTCACTGGCGCAGACCAAGCGCGCGCGCAGCTCTTGCGCCTGCGCGATGTGACGGTCGAGCTCATTCAGTTTCAGCGTGATCCGCCCGATCAAATAGTCGCGACGCAGGCCGTGATCCTTGGTCTCCGCCAGCGCTCCCTTGATCTCGTCGAGCGTAAAGCCGAGCGATTGTGCCTGCAGGATCATCTTCAGCGCGTCGGCCGAACTCTCGTCATATTCGCGGTAGCCGGCCTTAGTCCTGCGCACCGGCCGCACCAGGCCTTCGTCCTCCAGGAAGCGGATTTTCGACGGTGCCACGGCGAACCGCCGCGCCAGTTCACCGATCTGCATGGCCGTCTCCTTCGATTAAAGCCTTGACCTTCAAGTTAGGTTGAAGGTGTAGGGTGCCCTCATCCGTCCCCGAATTCAAGGTCAATCCATGCACGCGTCCATCCCGCCATTGTCGCTGTTCGCTCCGCTGACGTTGCCCAATAGAGCGGTCGTTCCCAATCGTATTGCGAAAGCGGCGATGGAGGAGAACATGGCGGACGGCGGCCAGCTTCCGGGCGAAAACCTGCGGCGGCTCTATGCGAGCTGGGCCGGTGGCGGTGTCGGCCTGATTCTATCAGGCAATGTGATGATTGATCCGGCCGCGCTGACCGGACCGGGAGGCGTGGTGCTCGATGAGCGCCAGCCGATCGAACCATTCAGGGCCTGGGCGCGCGCAGCGAAAAGCGGCGGCAACCAAGCCTGGCTGCAGATCAACCATCCTGGCCGGCAGATGTTCGCCGCGATGGGACAAGAGGCGGTGGCGCCGTCGGCCATCGGCGTCGACATGGGCTCCTATTCGCATCTGTTTCCCGTGCCGCGCGCGCTGGATGAAGCGGGCATTGCGGTGATCGTCGCGCGTTTCGTCACCACCGCCAGACTGGCCGAGGCCGCCGGCTTTTCCGGCGTGCAGATCCATGCCGCCCACGGCTATCTGATCAGCCAGTTTCTTTCGCCGCTGACCAACCGCCGCACCGATGCGTGGGGCGGCGAGTTGCACAACCGCGCGCGGCTGCTGCTCGACGTGGTCAAGGCGGTGCGCGCCGCGGTCTCGCCGGGCTTCTGTGTCGCGGTAAAGCTCAACTCGGCCGATTTCCAGAAGGGCGGCTTCGAGGCGTCGGACGCCGTGCAGGTGGTGCGCTGGCTCAACGAGTTGCCGGTCGATCTCGTGGAATTGTCCGGTGGCAGCTACGAAAGCCCGGCCATGCAAGGCGCGCCGCAGGCCGGCAGCACCGCCGTGCGCGAAGCTTATTTTCTCGATTTCGCGCGCGACATCAGCGCAGTTGCGCGGATGCCGGTCATGGTCACGGGCGGTATCCGCCGGCGCGCCGTCGCCGAGCAGGCGCTGAAGCCAGACGAGGGCAGGCCGGGGGTCGCCATGGTCGGCATCGCCAGCGCCATGGCGTTCGAGCCAAAGCTGCCCGAACGGTGGAAGGGCGGCGAAGCACTCGATATCGAAATGCCGAGCGTCGGCTGGCGCAACAAGGCCTATGCAAGCCTTGCGAGGATGGCGCTGGTGAAGCTGCAACTGCGCCGCCTCGGCAAAGGCAAGCGGCCGAAACCTGACGCCAGTCCACTGTTGGCATTGATCCGCCAGCAGATCCTCACCAAGCGGCGCACCCGGCTTTACCGGACCTGGGTGTCACAAGCACGGGTAGAACCCGCCGGCGCGTGATATCATGCGCAGCCGAGCAAGCGGGGGATCAGCGTTTTCCGCGCTGAGCGCAAAAAAATCGTTCGGAGAGGAATTTCAACCATGCAATCTGTTGTCATCACCGGAGCGTCCACCGGCATCGGCTGGGCCACCGCGAAGCTACTGCTCGATCGCGGTTTCCGTGTGTTCGGCAGCGTGCGCAAGCAGGCTGATGCCGACCGCCTGAAGAGCGAATTCGGCGCGAATTTTACGCCGCTGCTGTTCGATGTCACCGATGAGGCCGCGGTGCTCGCAGCCGCTCGCGAGGTCCGCGCCGCGCTGGGTGGCGAGGCGCTCTTTGGCCTCGTCAACAATGCCGGCATCGCGGTCGCCGGGCCGGTGCTCGAGCTCGCGGCCGACGAATTCCGTCGCCAGATGGATGTGAACGTCGTCGGGCCGATCATCGCCACCCAAGCCTTCGGTCCGCTGCTCGGATCCGATCCGTCGCTGAAGGGACCACGGGGGCGGATCGTGATGATCAGTTCGGTGGCCGGCAAAAACGGCAACCCCCTGATGTCGGCCTATTCGGCATCGAAGCACGCGATCGAGGGACTTTCGGAAAGCCTGCGCCGCGAAATGATGCTGTTCGGCATCGATGTCATCGTCATCGCGCCGGGCGCCGTGAAGACGCCGATCTGGAGCAAGGCCGAGGAAGTCGACATTTCCGCCTACAAGAACTCGCCGTTTTTCCCGGCGCTGGAACGAATCCGCAAATTCATGCTGCATCTCGGCGAAACCGGATTGCCGGCGGAGAAGATTGCCGAGCGGATCGCTGACGCTCTGACTTCGGCCAGCCCAAAGGTGCGCTACCAGATCACGCCGGATCCGATGCGGCACCTGGTCACGGCCGTGCTGCCGAAGCGCATGGTCGACAAGATCATTGCCAAACGTCTCGGGCTGTTGCCGCCGGCATGAGCCAAAAATGCGCGCCATGCCGCCGAGAAGGTTAGTCGCGGCCGTATCGATCTGCCTTCTGGCGCCGGCTGCCCATGCCGCCCATCAGTGACCGGCACGGCTATCCCGCCCGGACCGTCCGCGCTGACGCCATGGCGATCAGCCGCGGCGGCATTACCGCCCGTAAACCGGGGCCGAGCGCAGCGCGGAGGCGATCATCGATCTCTTCATCGAAGGCATGGCAAAGCATCCCCGGACGGCCTCACCCCCGCTCCCGGTAAGGTTGCTGCGCCAAATTAGCTCAGGCGGCGGCCCTGCTTGCCGATTCTGTTGCGTTGCGATGACGGTTCCACTACATTTTTATGACACGAGGCAGGTTCCGGCTGCGTCGTCCGTCTCCTGGTCATCGCCAGCCAAGGCTGCAAGGCAGTGCCGGGTGTAGTTGCGTCCAGCCCCATGGCGCCCGCGCCAAATCCAGGTCCAGGTCCGTCCGCTGCTGTCACCGCCGGGGGCATCGCCTCGGTTGGCATCTGGCGGCTCCTTGCCCTCGTGGCGCCACATCTGGCGGCGCTGGCCGTCATGCTTCAGACCGAAACCGACTTCGGTTCGCGCACAGGCTTTCTGCTGTCGTGGGGGATCCTGAACTTCTTCTGGATCGCCTTGTTGAGGCGTCCCGCATTGTCGGGCGCGCTGTCGCTCACGTTGGTGGTGGTGTTGATCCTGCTGTCGCGGCTCAAGCACGACATCGTGCAGATGACCGCGAACTTCGTCGATCTGATGGTGATCGACCGCGATACCGCAGCGTTCCTGTTTACGATCTTTCCCAATTTGCGCTGGTCTGTCATCGGTGCAGCCATCGTCATCATCCCTTTGATGTACGCGCTATGGTGGCTCGATCCGTTCCGTATCCGCCGCTTGCCGGCGTTGGCCTGCAAGCTGGCGTGTCTTGCAGCCCTGGTCGGATATTCCTTTGCGTGGCCGGATGAAGCCTGGCGCGGCTATTACGACGACGGCTATCTGTCGAAATTCTCCCGCTCCGGCGTGACAGCTGTTTCGGATTTCATCAATTATGGTTTCATGGAATCCGACGCGGTCGCCGCCGAGCGTCTCAAGGTGCCGCTCCTGGATTCCTGCCATCCCGCCGGGCGGCGGCCGAACATCATCATGATCCATGACGAGTCCAGCTTCGACATTCGTCAGGCCGCGGGCGTCAAGGTGCCGGCGGGCTATGGCAGCCATTTCAAATCGTTCGACGGCAACGAGCGCAAGTTCCTGGCCGAGAGCAATGGCGGCCCGAGCTGGTTCACCGAATACAATGTGCTCGCCGGGCTCTCGTCGCGCTCGTTCGGCCGGTTTTCCTATTTCGTGACCCGCATCGCCTCCGGCCGCGTCGAGCGCGGCCTGCCGTTGGCGCTGCGCCGCTGCGGCTACAGCACGATCTCGCTCTATCCGGCCTATGGCGCGTTCATGAGCGCGCGCAGCTTCCAGACCACCACCGGCATCCAGCATTTCTACGACGCGCGCGATCTCGGCGCCAAGGACGTCGAGCCCGACAGCTTCTTTTACGATAAGGCCTTGAAGCTGATGTCGCAGGAAGCGCCGACCACGCCGCTGTTCATGTTCGTTTATCTCGCCGCCAATCATTTTCCCTGGGAAAACCGGTTTCGCCCGGACCTGATGCCGTTCTGGCGCAAGCTTGGCAACGAGCCCGTGGTCGATGAATATTTGCGCCGGCAGGCGATGAGCGCCGACGATTACGCTGCGTTCATCGCGGGATTGAAAAAGAAATTTCCGGCACAGCCGTTTTTGATTGTGCGTTACGGCGATCATCAGCCGGAATTCTCGCCGCACCTTCTCGATCCTGACCTCGACGAGGCCGGTGTGGGCAAGAAGCTGATGAATTACGACCCGCGCTACTACGCGACTTATTACGCCATCGACGCGATCAACTTCGAGCCGGTTAAAAGCCCCGCCGTGATGGAGACGATCGATGCGGCCTATCTGCCGCTGGTGATCCAGGAGGCCGCCGGCATTCCGCTCGATCCCTCGTTCGAGGAGCAGAAAAAGATCATGCTGCGCTGCAAGGGCCTGTTCTATGCCTGCAAGGACGGCGCGGAATCCCGCCGGTTCAACCGGCTATTGATCGACGCCGGCCTGGTGCGCGGACTGTAGGTTATCGAACTTAAGCTTCCCGGCGCAGCAGGGCGCGACGGTCGCCTTGAGTGTGGTGGCGTGGGGCTGCTAATAAAGCTGCGCCAGAAGGCTTTTTTCGGGTTTTCTCAGCCATGCTGATGCGTCTGTTCGCGCCGCAGTTTCTTGTGGTTTGGGCCTTCCTCGGCTCCGCCGTCGCGGTACATTGCCGCGGTAAGGTACGGCTCAGGTCTTCTCCCAGAGCTTGACCTTGGGCGCCCACTTCATACCAGATGAATCCATGAACCCGATCCGAACGATGTTTCTTGTTCTTCCAATCGCCGCCTGGTCGTCGGCGTCGGCAGAGACCATGAGGTTTGAGGACTCAGCAGGGAAACTGGGTACAAGCTGTGCCACGGATATCGGTGCAAGCTGCCGCGGTGTAAATTTCGATTCGATCCGTCTGAAAGACTGTCTTCTGCGGAACGAAGACAGTATGTCGGCCCAGTGCAAGACTGACTATGTCCGAGCTTTCGACGCTACCCAGAAACGTGTGGCCGCTCGCGCTGCCGTCCGCAAGCTATGTGAGCGCGAGCTAGTCAAGCTGTGCGGCGGCGCTCAAAAGGACGACAGCAACGCTCTCGAATGCATCTTGACGGCGACGCGTGGAGTAAGCGCAAAATGCAACCAGGCTATTAGTGAGGCGGGGTTTGGCTCCATGGCGCCCTCGGCTGAGGCTCAAGCTCAGCCGGGTGCGACAACGCAAGGTTGGGTCAATGAGCTTGTCGGCCTTGAAACCGCGCCGGACATGGATGTCGCCGCACTGCGGCAACAGGCTTTGGAGAGAGTTAAGTCGAAAGTAGATGGGGTCCCGCTAAAGCGACCGCCGGTCGCAGCTCAGCTGCTTAAGTTGCCGAAACTTGTCGTCGAGATTCAGTTCGATGAGGACTCTCCGATCGTTCGCCCTGAATCCTATCGAGCGCTCGGGCGCATCGCCGATACGCTCTACCATCCCACGCTGCTGCCATACAAATTCTTGATTGTCGGCCATACCGCGGCGACCGGTAAACGCGAATATAATCTCACCTTAAGCCAAAGGAGGGCGGACGCTGTTCGCGACGTGCTGGTGACCACGTTCAAGATTTCGCCAAAACGCCTTCAGGCGATCGGTCTGGGCGAGGAGCAATTGCTGGACGCCGCCCATCCGACAGCGACGACCAACCACCGGATCCAGGTTGCGACGGTGGGAAAGGCGCTTTAGCGCCGGGGCTCACCCGGCAATTCCGGGAAGCGAAAATGAAACAGGTCAGGATCGGTGACATCACCATCGATGCGGTGATTGAACGCGGTTTGGTCAGGACGGAAGAGAATCGATTCAACTTCCGGTTCAAGCGTGATTAGCAGCCCGCACTCTCCCGGGCATGAAGGTTCCTGCCCCTTGCGTGCAAGAGAACGAGTGGCTTGGCGTTTGGCAGCACTCTTCCGCAGGCGCGCCACATGGCATAAGAGCGGCCGCAACTGTTCCAGGCTCGTGTGCACATGATTCGTCTCGACAACATCAGCAAGCAAAATGGCCACCAGATCCTCTTCATCGAGGCCTCTGCGGCGCTCCAGAAGGGGGAGAAGGTCGGCCTTGTCGGTCCTAACGGGGCCGGCAAGACGACGCTGTTCCGGATGATCACGGGCCAGGAGCATCCCGACGAGGGTCAAGTGGCCGTCGATCGGGGTGTCACCATCGGCTACTTCAGCCAGGACGTGGGCGAGATGTCGGGCCGCAGCGCCGTGTCCGAGGTGATGGACGGCGCCGGCCCTGTCAGCGCCGTGGCTACCGAGCTGAAGGAGCTGGAGGCTGCGATGGGAGATCCGGACCGGGCGGACGACATCGAGACCATCATCGAGCGCTACGGTGAGGTGCAAGGGCGCTTCGAGGAGCTGGACGGATACGCCCTGGAGGGCCGGGCGCGCGAGGTCCTCGCGGGCCTGAGCTTCAGCCAGGAGATGATGGACGGTGACGTGGGCGCACTGTCGGGCGGGTGGAAGATGCGCGTGGCGCTGGCCCGGATCCTCCTCATGCGCCCCGACGCCATGCTGCTGGATGAGCCGAGCAACCACCTCGATCTGGAGAGCCTGATCTGGCTGGAGGAGTTCCTCAAAGGCTATGAGGGCGCGCTGCTGATGACCTCGCACGACCGGGAGTTCATGAACCGCATCATCACCAAGGTGGTGGAGATCGATGGCGGTGCGCTGACGGCGTATTCGGGCAACTATGAATTCTACGAGCAGCAACGCGCGCTGAGCGAGAAGCAGCAGCAGGCCCAGTTCGAACGTCAGCAGGCGATGCTTGCCAAGGAAATCAACTTCATCGAGCGCTTCAAGGCGCGCGCCTCGCACGCCGCGCAGGTGCAGAGCCGCGTGAAGAAACTGGAGAAGATCGACCGAGTGGAGCCGCCAAAGCGTCGTCAGACTGTGGAGTTCGATTTTATGCCGGCGCCGCGCTCCGGCGAGGACGTGGTGAGCCTGAAGAAGGTGCACAAAGGCTATGGCAATCGAAGTATCTACGAGGGCCTCGACTTCCAGGTGCGCCGTAGGGAGCGCTGGTGTGTCATGGGTATCAACGGCGCCGGCAAGTCCACACTGCTGAAACTGGTGGCGGGCTCGACGCAGCCGGACGATGGCACGGTGGCGGTCGGTGGCAGCGTGAAGATGGGCTACTTCGCGCAGCACGCCATGGATCTCCTGGATGGCGAGCGCACGGTGTTCCAGTCGCTGGAAGACTCGTTCCCGCAAGCCGGGCAGGGCTCGCTGCGCGCGCTGGCCGGCTGCTTCGGGTTCTCCGGCGACGACGTGGAAAAGAAATGCCGGGTGCTATCGGGCGGTGAGAAGGCACGGCTGGTGATGGCGACGATGCTCTACGATCCGCCAAACTTCCTGGTGCTTGACGAGCCCACCAACCACCTCGACATGGCGACGAAGGAGATGCTGATCGCAGCGCTGTCGCAGTACGAGGGTACCATGCTGTTCGTCTCGCACGACCGGCACTTCCTGGCCGCGCTGTCCAATCGCGTGTTGGAACTGACGTCCGAGGGCATTCACCAGTATGGTGGCGGCTACACGGAGTATGTGGCGCGCACGGGCCACGAGGCTCCCGGTCTGCGTGGCTGAGCCGGCAAGCGCCGCGCCCGGTTGCCAGGCTAACGCTTCTCGATCTTCTCCCACAGCCAGCGCGCCACCGTACCGGGCGACGACGCGCCGTCACCCCCGGCGGCGCGCAAGTTCGCCTCGCGCATCGCTAATATATCGATTTTTCCGAGCAGCGGCTGCAGCGCCGCCCGCAGCGCCTGATCGCCGGCTCGTTTCGGCGCAATCAAGACAATCGCGTCGTAGGGTGGGATCGCGTGTTTGGGATCGTCCAGCACCACCAGATCGTATTTCGCAATCAGCCCGTCGCTGGTATAGCCCGCGATCACATCGACCTCGCCGGAGGCGACGGCTGCATACATGAAGTCCGGCTGCATCTGCCGCTGCGCGCGAAGCGACAGCCCATAGGCTTCTCGCAGCCCGGCCCATTCCGGCCGCGAAAAGAACTCATAATCGGCCGCCATCGATAGCGCCTGCGCATGCGATGCAAGATCGGCAATGGAGTGAATGCCGAGCGCTTCGGCGCGCTTTCGGGGCATCACCAGCGCGTAGGCGTTCTCAAAACCGAGTTCGCCGAGCAGTGTGACTTTCTGCTGAGCCAGCGTCGCTTTCAATTCGCCGAGCAATTGCTCGCGCGGCTTGATATCGGTGTGGCGAAACTGGTTGGCCCACAGCGTGCCGGAGTAATCGACATAGACGTCGATATCGTTGGACGCGAGCGCATCGAAAATCACATTGGAACCGAGGCCCTCGCGCGAACTGGCCGACAGGGCCGCCGCCCGCAGCCGCTGCGCGATCAGCGCCGACAACACATATTGTTCGGCAAACGTTTTGGCGCCGACGATATATGTCGATTGTGAGCGCGCCATCGATGGCACCAGTGTCGCTGCGACCAGCGCCGCGATGCCGATGCCGCCGAGCGTCGCGCGCACGCGGCTGCGTTGGCGAATGCCTGTCTCGATCAACGCCAGCAATTGATCGACCGCAAGCGCCAGCACTGCCGCGGCGAGGCAGCCGAACAGCACGAACACCCAGTTCTGGGTCTGCAACCCCGCGAAGATGTAGTTGCCGAGGCTGGTCTGGCCGATCGGGGTGGACAGTGTCGCGGTGCCGATCACCCAGACCGCCGCGGTGCGGATGCCCGCCATCATGACAGGCAGCGCCAGCGGCAACTCCACCATCAATAGCGACTGCCGCTCCGTCATGCCGACGCCTTGCGCGGCCTCGAGGATCGCGGCATCGACGCCTCTTAGGCCGGTGATGGTGTTGCGCAGCACCGGCAGCATGGAATAGAGCGCCAGCGCCAGCACTGCGGGGAGGAATCCGAACGCGGAAAAGTCAAATCCGAACCACGACAACGACAATGCCGCGAGCGCCAGCAGCACCGGATAGAACAGCGCCAGCAGCGCCAGGCCCGGCACCGTCTGCACGATGCTGGCGAGACCAAGCAGCCCGCCGCGCATCACCGGGTGGTTGCGCGCAGCAATCGCCAGCGGCAGGCTGACCAGTAGTCCCAGCGCCAGCGCGGTGACGCTGACACGCACATGATTGCCGAGATAATCCGGCAGATGCGCCAGCGCCTCGCTCCAGCGTGGGTCGGAGAAAAAGCTCATGCCGCGCCATCCCGCGGCAGCAGCACCTTGAGTCGCTCGGCCTGCCGCCGCGGCGTGCGCAGCAGTTCGCCGACGTAAGCATCGTCGCTGTTCGCTAGCTCTGATGGCGTGCCCTGTGCCAGCAGCCGTCCGGCGCGCATGACGGCGACGCGGTCGGCGAGCAGAATGGCCTCGGTCATGTCGTGGGTGATCATGACCGTGGTCAGCCCGAGCTTGCGTTGCAAGGCGCGGTAGTCGTCGCCGAGCGCATCGCGGGTGAGGGGATCGAGCGCGCCGAACGGCTCG
>Ga0208984_1000133_pt1 | contig 10411 bp, 6 predicted proteins | sample MedBloCAOM3_M3_FD_187851 | JGI IMG/M metagenome (GOLD analysis project Ga0208984, IMG submission 187851) | Forest soil microbial communities from El Dorado National Forest, California, USA - Mediterranean Blodgett CA OM3_M3 (SPAdes) (version 2) | ecosystem: Environmental > Terrestrial > Soil >... | reverse complement strand
CTCCCAGGGGGCGCGCGGCGCGAAGGTGCACGATGTCGGAGGAGCGCGGAAACGGCGAACGGTAGAAATGCGTAGTCGTCGAACCCGCGGCCGTCAGCACGATCTCGAGATGCCAGGATGGATCGACCTGGGCCGGACCCCAGCGTCCGTCCTCGGCTGACTGCGAGGCGTGGATCGCGCCGCCGATGCGTTCGCCGGTATCGGGAGATACGCGGTAGATCTCCACCGCTGCGCCGGCAACCGGACGATTGGTCTGAACGCCGCCAGGCGTGCCCGTCACGAGGCCGCTCAGTTTGACTTCCGCTTCCGGTGTGATCGCGATCCGATCCGGCTCGCGGCCGGCGATGAATTTATAGATCTCGCGGAACGCGCGCGGGTGAAACGCGGTCTCGCGATGGTCGACCGCGCCGAGCACGAGATTGGTTGCGCCTTTGAGAGCGGGCCCTTCTGCCGTAATACCGGTTGGCGTGCCCGGCTTGCCGACGAAGCGGCCATCGGCTTGGGCATATTTGTCGATGCCGTCGCTGCGCAACGTCAGGAACGACGTGCCCGGCGTCACTTCGCTCTCGCCCTCGTTGAGCCCGCGCAGAAAGGGACCGCGGCCGTTGAACTCGTTGCCGAGCCCGTCGTCCCAATCATAGACGCCGTGATTGGGCACGCCGCACAGCACGGCGTGGCTGACATCCGCGCCGCCGCTTTTGATATAGCTGCGAATCGAATTACCGCCGCGCGAATTGCCGACGAGAGCCACGCGCGACGCGCCGGTGCGGCGTCGCAGTTCCTTGATGGCCTCGCCCAGTTCGCGGCGCTGGTCTTCGGTCGAGGACCGGTTTTGTTGCGGCACTGAATCGTCGGTTCGCGCCAAGGGATCGGTGAAATTGATCGCAAACATCCGGTCGCGCGGAACCCCATTCGATTCCATCCGCCACAATGTGGTGATCCACAGTGCCGCATGGTCGCCGTTGCCATGCACGAACAGAACAGGCGGAACTTCAGTCGCGCTCGGGGCGGCGGGAGGTGCTTGCGCAAAGGCCGAGAATCCAAAATTGCCGGCTGCCAACGGCAGGGTTCCGACGCCTTTCAGTACTGTCCGTCGCGATAGGTGCATTTAGTGACCTCCCGTCATTTTCAGCATTTTATCCGCCCGATGTGACCACTGATAGCGGCCTAACCACTGGACAGCCAAGGACTTTCGCGGGCATCACTTCAAATCCCAGGGGACCAAAGGCCGGCCACGACCGGCACCAACGGAACAGGCAATGACCGAACTGCCGAAACGCTCGATGTTTGCCGCCGACGGCGTCGCGGCCCCGCTGCGGCATGCGGTGTTCCGGCGCATCTGGCTCGCCAGCCTGCTCTCCAACCTTGGCCTGCTGATCCAGGGCGTCGGCGCCGCCTGGGCCATGACGCAGATGACGTCGTCCGCCGACATGGTCGCGCTGGTCCAAACCGCATTGATGCTGCCGATCATGCTGATCTCGATGCCGGCCGGCGCCATCGCCGACATGTATGACCGGCGCATCGTGGCGCTGGTCTCGCTGTCGATCGGGCTTGCGGGCGCAACGGCCCTGTCGGTGCTGGCGTGGCTCGGCCTCGTCACCCCGCAAATCCTGCTGGCGTTTTGTTTTATCGTCGGCAGCGGCATGGCGTTGTTCGGACCCGCCTGGCAATCTTCCGTCAGCGAGCAGGTGCCGGCGGAAACATTACCGTCCGCGGTCGCGCTGAACGGTATCAGCTACAACATCGCGCGAAGTTTCGGTCCCGCCATCGGCGGCATCGTCGTCGCCACGGCCGGCGCGGTCGCAGCCTTCGCCGCCAACGCCGTGCTCTATATCCCGCTGCTGGTCGTGCTGTTTCTCTGGCGCCGCACCAGCGAGCCGTCACGCCTGCCGCGCGAGCGTCTCCACCGCGCCATGGTGTCAGGCGTGCGCTACATCGCCAACTCGCCCTCGATTCGCATCGTGCTGGCGCGGACGCTCGTGACGGGGGTGATCGGCGGTTCGGTATCGGCGCTGATGCCGCTGGTCGCGCGCGATCTCTTGCACGGCGGCGCGCAAACCTACGGCATCATGCTCGGTGCATTCGGCATGGGCGCGGTGATCGGCGCCCTGAACATCGCCGAAGTGCGCAAACGGATGAGCGGCGAGGCCGCCGTGCGCGCTTGCGCGCTGTGTATGGCGGGCGCCATCGCGGCGGTCGCGCTGAGCCGGGAACCGGTACTGACCGCAGCGGCGCTGGTGGTTGCCGGGGCGGTTTGGATGCTGGCGGTGGCATTGTTCAACATCGGCGTCCAGCTCTCCGCGCCACGCTGGGTCGCGGGCCGCTCGCTGGCGGCATTCCAGGCTTCCATTGCCGGCGGCATCGCGATCGGAAGCTGGGGCTGGGGACGTCTGACCGACGCGGCCGGGGTGGAAACCGCGCTGCTGGTTTCCGCCGCCCTGATGCTCGTTTCGCCATTGCTCGGCCTGTGGCTGCGAATGCCGCCGGTCGGCGCCCGCAACGAAGACGCGGAGATCCTTGCCGACCCCGAGGTGCGGCTGCCGCTGACCGGGCGCAGCGGGCCGCTGGTGGTCGAGATCGAATACCGCGTCGCCCAGGAGAGCGCCCGCGCCTTCCACGGCGTGATGCAGGAGGTGCAGCTCAGCCGGCAGCGCAACGGCGCCTATGGCTGGTCGATCGCGCGCGACATCGCCGACCCCGAACTCTGGACCGAGCGCTATCATTGCCCGACCTGGCTCGATTATCTGCGCCAGCGCAATCGCACGACGCAATCCGAGCGCGCGCTGCATCAGCGCGCCATGGATTTTCATCTCGGGCCCGACCCGGTGCGCGTCCGCCGCATGCTGGAACGGCCGTTCGGATCGGTGCGCTGGAAGGAAGACACGCCCGACCGCGCCGCCAGCGAGGTCTTGCCGGTCGCCACGGTGGCGGGCAGCAGTACGTGAACGGACGACTACGCCACAATTGCCTGGCGCTCGCGGCTGGCATCGCACACCTGGGCCGCATCGTAAGGTCGCATCACCGCTACTAAACTTGCCAAACCTCTACGCAAACCTCTAGAGTTGGAACCAACCAATAACAGCCGATCCACCAAGGATCGGTTCAAACCGGGGAGGATGCCATGACCACACCGACCAAGGACAAAACTTCGACTCGTCGCCGTTTCTTGAAGGTGGCTGCTGCGGGAGCCGCCGCCACAATAGCCGCTCCGGCCGTTGTCAATGCCCAGGGCCCAATCAGCATGCGCTGGCAGAGCACCTGGCCGTCGAAGGACATTTTTCACGAATACGCGCTCGATTACGCCAAGAAGGTCAACGACATGACCGGTGGCGATCTCAAGATCGAGGTGCTGCCGGCAGGTGCCGTGGTGCCCGCGTTCGGTTTGCTCGATGCGGTATCCAAGGGCGTGCTCGACGGCGGCCATGGCGTGCTCGTCTATCACTACGGCAAGCAGACGGCGCTCGCCCTGTGGGGCTCGGGACCGGGATTCGGGATGGATGCGAACATGCTGCTGTCCTGGCACAAGTACGGCGGCGGCAAGGAACTCCTCGCCAAGCTGTATGCATCGATCGGCGCGAACGTCGTCTCGTTCCCCTACGGACCGATGCCGACGCAACCGCTCGGCTGGTTCAAGAAACCGATCACCAAGGTCGACGATCTCAAGGGCCTGAAGTATCGAACGGTAGGCATTTCAATCGACGTGTTCACAGCGATGGGCGCCGCGGTCAACGCACTGCCGGGTGGCGAGATCGTGTCGGCGATGGATCGCGGCCTGCTCGATGCGGCCGAGTTCAACAACGCCTCGTCGGATCGCGCGCTTGGATTCGCCGATGTCTCCAAGGTCTGCATGCTGCAGAGCTACCACCAGAACGCCGAGCAGTTTGAAATCACCTTCAACAAAACAAAATACGACGGCCTGCCCGAAAAGATGCGGGCGATCATCGCGACCGCCGTCGACGCGGCCTCAGCGGACATGTCGATGAAGGCAATCGACCGGTATTCACAAGACTACATCGAGCTGCAGGCCAAGGACAACGTCAAGTTCTACAAGACGCCCGACGCCATTCTCAAGGCGCAGCTCGAGGTCTACGACGAGGTCGTCAAGAAAAAATCGGCGGAAAATCCGCTATTCAAGGAAATCCTGCAATCGCAGCTCGCGTTCGCCAAGCGGACGACGCAGTGGGAGCAGGACACGGTCGTGAGCCGCCGCATGGCGTATGACCATTACTGGGGCGCTAATGGGGCAGCCAAGAAGATCTGACCCCGCGCTGGCGCAAACTATTGATCTAGAGCATTTTCCAAACTGGACTCCACCTTTGCTGGAAAATGCTCTTACCAGCAAAGCACCATTCGGGGGCGCGACCCGGATGGTGCTTTGTACTATGAGATCCCCTCACCTGAACGGTCGCACCACATGAACGTCCAAAGTTTTCTGCACACGATCGATGGCGTGAGCACCTGGGTCGGCAAGGCCGCCGCCTGGCTGATCATCCTGCTGATGGGTGCCGTCTGTATCGAAGTCTTCAAGCGATACATCATGAACATGCCGACGTCCTGGATCTTCGACCTGGACAACATGCTGTACGGCACGCTGTTCATGCTCTGCGGCGCCTATACGCTGGCGCAGAACGCGCACGTCCGGGGTGACTTCCTCTACTCGTCGATGCGGCCGCGCACCCAGGCATCGCTCGACCTCGTGCTGTATATCGTGTTCTTCCTGCCTGGCATCGCCGCGCTGGTCTACGCCGGCTATTTCTACGCCGCGGACTCCTGGCGTATCGCCGAGCATTCAAATGTCACGGCGGAAGGGCCGCCGGTCTACCACTTCAAATCGGTCATACCGATCGCCGGCGCGCTGATCATGCTGCAGGGCGTTGCCGAGATCGTACGCTGCGTCGTTTGCCTGCAGACCGGCGAGTGGCCGAGCCGGCTGAAGGACGTCGCCGAGATCGACGTCATCGGGGAGCAACTCGCTCACAGCGAATACGTCGACGAGGAATCGCGCAAGCTCGCGATCGAGGGGGCGCAGCGAATCGACGAAATCGCGCGCCAGCGCGGAATGGGCGGGGACATAAACACATGAGCGATCCAGCACTCGGCCTCTTGATGTTGGCGCTCATCGTCGTCGTCATCATGATGGGCTTCGCGACGGCCTTCACGCTGATGGGCCTCGGAATGTTCTTCGGCTTCATCGCGTTCTACGATCCGATGCAGGCCTGGACGCAAAACCGCGTCTTCGATCTGATGGTTCAGCGCACCTACGGCGCGATGACCAACGACGTCCTGATCTCGATCCCGCTGTTCGTGCTGATGGGCTACGTGATGGAGCGCGGCGCGCTGGTCGACAAGATGTTCTATTCGATCCAGCTCGCGTTCCGCCGCGTGCCGGCTTCGCTTGCGGTCGCGACCCTGATCGTCTGCACGTTTTGGGGGATCGCGAGCGGCCTTGTCGGCGCGGTCGTGGTGCTGATGGGCGTCATCGCCTTCAACCCGATGCTGCGAGCCGGCTATGACGTGAAACTCGCCTCCGGCGTCATCACGGCCGGCGGCACGCTCGGCATCCTGATCCCGCCGTCTGTGATGATCATCGTCTACGCGGCCGTCGCGGGGCAATCGGTTGTCAAGCTGTACGCTGCTGCAATGTTCCCCGGCTTCTTCCTGTCGTTCCTCTACCTCGTCTACATTATCGGTTGGGCGCTGATTGATCCGAAGATCGCGCCGCCGTTGCCGGAGGAGCAGACCCGCGTAAAGGTGCCGGCCTGGATCACGAAATTCGAGACGCTGTATTCGCCCAACATGTTCGTCGGCTTGCTCAAGGCGCTGATCTCGCCGGCGCAGGCGAAGACCCTGGAGGCCGACGGCAAGCCCATGACCTACGGGGCGATAGTGCAGAATTTCGTCATCGCACTGGTGCCGTTCTTGCTGACCGCCCTCACGCTGTCGGCCGTGTGGTGGTACGTCGTCATCCATCAGCAGGCCGCCGCTGCGGCGGCTCCGATTGAAGGTCTGCAGCAACTGGGCAGCGCTGCGTCGGCGCCGGCGGCGACGCCAGCCGAACAGGGTCCGGACTTCCAGTTCTATCTCTGGTTCTGGATCAGCGCGGCGGTATTGATGCTGTGGACCGCGCGCTCCTATTGGCGCATGACCGGCGAGCGCTTCGAGGTGCTCAAGCTCTTGACCTCGTCCGTGATGCCGCTCGGCATCCTGACCGTGATGGTTCTCGCCGTCATCCTGTTGGGGATCACGACCGCGACGGAGTCCGCGGCCGTCGGTGCCGCCGGAGCCTTCATCCTGGCGTTCCACGCCCGCACGCTCGACTGGAAGCGCACCAAGGAAGCGGTGTTCCTGACCGCGAAGACCACCGCGATGGTGTGCTGGCTGTTCGTCGGCTCGGCGCTGTTCTCGGCGGTGTTCGCGATTCTCGGCGGGCAGGCGCTGCTTGAGCAATGGGTGCTCTCGCTCAACATGACACCTCTGCAGTTCATGTTTCTGTCGCAGGCGATCATCTTCGTGCTCGGTTGGCCGCTCGAATGGACCGAGATCATCATCATCTTCGTGCCCATCTTCCTGCCGATGCTGAAGCACTTCAACATCGACCCGATCCTGTGGGGAACGCTGGTGTTCGTGAACCTGCAGGCGGCGTTCCTGTCGCCGCCGGTCGCGATGTCGGCGTTCTACCTCAAGGGCGTCGCACCGAAGCATGTCACGCTCAACCAGATCTTCGCCGGCATGATGCCCTACATGCTGATCGTTATCCTGTGCATGGTGCTCATGTATCTCTGGCCGGGGATGACGCTGTGGCTGCCGAACTACCTCTATGGCGGCTGAGGCGCAACGGCCGCGGGCAGCACTACTTGACGTCATTCCGGGCGTCGCGGAGCGATGAAACCCGGAATGACGGCAGCAGCGGAAGAGTTCGCGCGGCGCTTACTGCCCGTGATCGGCCAGAACTTTCGCGCAGGTGCGGCTTAGCCGGGCGCGGTTTTGCTTCAGGCACGCCAGAATGACCTGGTCGCCGTCATTGATGTTGGCCCGGCAAAAACGCGAGACATCGCGCGCGCAAGCATCATGCCCCTGCTGCGCCGAAGCCACCGAGCCCATCAGAACAAACGGAATGATGAAAAGAAATCTGGCCATGTTTTACGCCCACCCGGTCATGATATCAGCGCGTTCTAATGCGCTCATAGCGACGCTGCAATGTCTTACAGCAACAGCCGCAATAGCGAAGTCGTCATGCCCGGCCTTGTGCCGGGATCCACGTCTTTACAGCATATCCTGGAAGAAAAACGTGGATGGCCGGGACAAGCCCGGCCATGACAGAGAAAACAATGATCTACAAAACTGAAATTACTTCGCTGCGACCTTGCTGGATTGCTTAGCAGCGAGGTCCCTGTCCATCACCGCGGCGTGTTGTTGATGCCCATTGGTGCCTCAACGGCTTGGTCCGAGCTGTGATGTCGGTCACCCTGCCAGGCAGGCTATGATGTCCGTCACGCAGCCAGAATCGAGCCCCGGCCGCCAGATGGGCGGGTGATGGCAATTTTGTCCGCGGAACCAGGCTGCGTTGGTACGGCGTTAAGACCTCTACGCATTAATGGTTTGGCGCGAGAGCTGGGCGCTGGCTTTTGGAAAAGAGTAAAGATGCGTAATGCGCTAGGTCTGATGTTGGCGAGTGTTGTGACGGCTGTTGTCATCACGGCCATATGGTTTTTCACGGCTTCCCCCCGCCTTGATTTGGCTGCTCCCAACACGGTGAGCGCCGCGCAGGCCGGGCGGCTTCCGGCGACCGCTGCCGCCAGGCCAGTCCCAGCGCGCGAGGACGTCGAGGTCACCGCCGCCATTCCGGAAAAAGCTCCGGTTCCTCCGCAGCCGAAAGCCGCGTGCGCAAATCCGGATGCGCTCGGCGTCAGCCGCGTGGTGGAAATCGACACCACGGGCGGACCGGGTTTCGGTTTCGCGCATTTCAAGCAGCTTGATTTTCTGGCCGACAAGGAAGTCGTGCTGACGTTCGATGACGGTCCGTGGCCGGTAAACACGCCATCGGTACTCAAGGCGCTGGCGGACGAATGCACCAAGGCGGTGTTTTTCCCGATCGGCAAGCACGTGACCTACCATCCCGAAATTCTCAAGCAGGTCGCTGCGGCCGGTCATACCATCGGGGCGCACACCTGGTCGCACGCGAACCTGAACAGCAAGAACCTTAGCGAGCAGCAGGCCAAAGACGAGATGGAAAAAGGCTTCAGCGCGGTAAAACTGGCGCTGGGCGCGCCCCCGTCACCGTTCTTTCGCTTTCCGCAACTGCAGCATGGTCCCGCGGCGGTGGCCTATCTCGGGTCGCGCAACGTCGCGATCTTTTCCTGCGACCTCGACTCCTTTGACTTCAGGGCAAAGGACGCGACGCAAATCGTCAATACCGTCATGACCAAGGTGGACAAGTCGGGCAAAGGCATCATCCTGATGCACGATTTCCAGAAGCACACGGCGGACGCCTTGCCGACCCTGCTTCGGCGGCTAAAGGCTGGCGGCTATAAGGTGGTTCAGATGAAAGCCAAGGCGCCGCTGCAGACGTTGGCCGAATACGACGAGGCTCTTGTCAAGGACATGAAGCTGCCGGTCGCAAGCATACGGCCGGTTGGCAGCGTGGTTCAGACGGTTTCCGAGTAGCCGTTCTGAAATGAGGCCGCCGCGATCGGCATCGGAGACGGCGGCGCGGGAACGTGCGGATATTTGAGTTCCGGCGCCACAGCCAGCCGATAGACTCTCAACCTGGGTTCCTGCCAGGATTGCAAAACCCCGCCGCAGACGGTGCAGCTAATCAATGCGACGCCCGAATGGCCGTCAATGAAGCGACCGCCGTTCCCGACGGCAGATAATCGTGATGGGTTGGCCGCTGATGTCCTGATGTCGGGAACCAGACTCGGCTGGTGCGGGTGCTTTCGCCACCGACGCGAGCAAGAAGCCACACCAACCGCCCGGCACAGGTCGGCCGTCGAAGGCAAAGCCGACGCGTCGGCGCTTTACCGAGAGATCCCGTAGCGATGCCGTTCGTATATCACGCGCGGTTCAGGCGATTCGCTTCTGCCTCAGCGGCGATTCCGACTACTGGCCGTGGCTCTGGAATACCTTTAGACAGGCAGAACTTAGTTTCCGCCGGTTCTGTTGCAGGCACTGTTGAACCGACGCATCGTCGCCCAATTGCTTTCGACAAAGGCGGGAAGCATCGCGCGAACACGCCTGCTGCTCCTGAGAAGTCCCAAGGTGTCCGCTCTGAGCTGAAGCTAAAGACAGGCCCGCACAAAACAACGCAAAAGCCAGAATTAGTTTTGACATTGAGGTCCTCCAGGATTTAACGATCGCGAAAACGGGTTGCCAATTTCGCTCGGCTGTGCCGGCCAATCGTGAACGCCCAAGGCGGAGATTTGTTCTGTTAGTTGCCAGGGAAGCGCAGGCACAACGTCCACGGGCGCGGTGCCAGGCACGATCCCGCGCGCGGTGGTGGATCACGAGGGGCCGGCACCGCATTGCAGCGAGGGCCGAGCCAATAAAAAACTGCCGTCGAGCCCAATCTGGATGTTGCTCGTCAAACTATCGGGCTTACAGTGAGGGGAGGGAGGGGTGGCTTCGAAAGGAGGCAACCGTGAACCCCAAAGGAGCAGTTTTTCAGCCTGAATTGATCGAGTTGATGAAGTCGGTGCTTGATGATGCCACGATAATGCTTCCTGAGGCGAAGCGCACGTCGGCGATGAAAGCTCAGATTGCCTCTCACATTCTTGCATGCGCCGCGAAAGGCGAGCGAGATCCGGTGACACTGAGAACGGTTGCCCTATTGGCCGTCGTTGAGTGCTCGAACTATTCTCACGATATGTCGCCAGCGCGCCGGGCTGTTTGAGGCGAGGCATTCCGAAACCAACTGACCTGGAAAGTGCCCTGTGCGGCGCCCCACAGAGCAGCATCCGCTTGGGCGCAATGCCGCGTCACCAATAGATGCCGTGGCGATGCAGCTCGTAAATCACGCGCGCTTCAGTCTATCCGCGCTTGCGCTTCGGCTTTTCGGCGTTGGGCGTTTAAATATTTGTCGGCGAGGGATTTTGCCAGGTCAGCCTTCGGCGCTTGCGTCGTCGTATCGACGGCCGCAGGCCTATCGACATATTTCGGCCCTCGGCAGCTTTGACGTTTCGACAGTCTTGGGCGCTTCAACCAATTTAGGCGCTTCGACAGCCTTGGGCTGCTCAGCGGCAGCCAGCGTTCGATGCCAGCGTCAGGCGTCTGGTTTCGCCCACCTGCGCTTTCAGCTTCAAGAAAAGTGGTGCCGCAAACAGGATTCGAACCTGTGACCCCGTCATTACGAATGACGTGCTCTACCAGCTGAGCTATTGCGGCGGACCATGCGGCGCGTTCAGCAACGGGGCCG
>Ga0208984_1000132_pt1 | contig 10416 bp, 8 predicted proteins | sample MedBloCAOM3_M3_FD_187851 | JGI IMG/M metagenome (GOLD analysis project Ga0208984, IMG submission 187851) | Forest soil microbial communities from El Dorado National Forest, California, USA - Mediterranean Blodgett CA OM3_M3 (SPAdes) (version 2) | ecosystem: Environmental > Terrestrial > Soil >... | reverse complement strand
AAGATTGAACGCTTCCGCGAGCCTTGCGATCTTCATAAAGGCTGTGACGCCACCGCAATTGGTGACATCGGGTTCGGGATACGACACCGCGCCAGCCGCGGCCGACAGTGTAAGTATAGCCAACACCTTCGGCCAGAACAGTGCGTAAAAAGCCCCCACATTTCGCGGGGCCTTTCTTTGGTTCATTTACCTCCGGAGCCCGGAGCCCCGACCCGTCGGAGTTATTGTTGATCCGCTTGGCGAACCCATGGGAGCAAGAGTGTTCCCGGAAGCGTTCCCAGCCCTGGGCATAGGGCCTGAGGGACTTGGGTTGTTAAACGTGGGGATTTGGTTTGTTGAACCGACCGACTGGCCCGTTGACGAACCCACCGATGGAGCCACGGACGATCCGCTCCCAGAAAGTCCGGCTTGCGCAAGTGCGAACGTGCTTGTGAGAGCGAAGGCTGTTGCGAGTACGATTGTCCTAAGTTTCATGAGGTGTCCTTCTTGTCGTTTAGACAAGCGACAACCGCACCTTCTGTTCGGTTGTTCCATTAAATTCTTCTTTAAGCGCGATGGAAATCGCCAAGCTGTTCACATCTCGCAGAGCTGGCGGTGTACGGTTTGGCCTATTTGAAACAACTGCACGAGGGGCGAGACCCTCGGTTTACCGGTTGCTAGAATCCTAGCGTCGCTATCTCGGTATCAGGAAGATGAGGGGTGAGGGCGTAGTTGCGCGCGCAAGGTTGGCGAGGTCGCTCTTTAGCGTACCGGCATAGCGCAGAGAGAACTGAACAATGTGGCCCTTTATGAGCGAAGTTGAACGGCTGCTGGTAAAACCGATTTGAGAGACTAGGCGTACCTGCAAAGGGATATTGGCGACGAAAAACTTTTAAGGATCAATGTGTGAGAAGACCTAAGCCAACAGAAGCCGAGACAGAAGTTATCTGTCTGGCGTGCGACGGCACCGGATTTGCGAGAGTCGAACAACCGGCCCAGCCCGGTCGAAAAATTTATCCACCGCGCTGCAAGCAATGTTCTGGCAAAGGGCGCGTGCCTCAGTAATTTAGGCGCTATCACCAACTCCGGCTCCTGTCTGGTTGCCGACATAGTCGGGCGCTAGACGCGGATCATTAGTTAGATAAACTCTCTCCGGGCTTTGTTGTGGGGCGTATCGGTCGCTGAATGACCGCTCCTGGCGCAAAGGGGGCATTTGCCAAACGCCGACGGCACCTAAGTGCCAAGGTCTCAGACAGGTCAATGCCCGACGATCTCCGGCAGCTTGGTCGCCGGCGGCGTGTTGCGGCTGCGCTGCGTCCGGACGATGCCGTCGATAATGGTCATGCCGATGCCCGGAAGGTCGCCGAGCTGAACGCTGTCGAGGATGTTCTTGCCTGCGGAATGCTGCGCCCTGTCCATGATGACGAAGTCGGCCGATCGCCCGACTTCGATAATGCCGCAATCCAGCGCGCGCATCCGTGCGGTGTTGCCGGTCGCAAAGCAGAACGCGATTTCCGCGGGCACCTCGCCGAGCGATGACAATAGCGACACCATGCGCAGAATGCCGAGCGGTTGCACGCCGGAGCCGGCCGGCGCATCGGTGCCGAGGATGACGCGGCTGAGGTCGCCCATCTCGCGCGCGATCCGCAATGTATAGAGAGCCGAACGCTCATTGCCGTTGTGAACCAGTTCAAGGCCGCGCTTGCAGCCTTCGCAGATGCAGCGGATTTGATTGTCGGGCAGGGCGGTGTGACCGCCGTTGATATGGCCGATCACATCGGTGTCGGCTTCCAGCACCACATCCTTGTCGATCAGGCCGGAGCCCGGAATCGATGGGCCTCCGGTGTGGATGGTGCTCTGAATGCCGTACTTTCGCGCCCATCCCACCATCTTGCGCGCGGTCGGGCCGTCCTTGACGCCGCCGAGGCCGACTTCGCCGAGCAGCTTGACGCCGGCCGCGGCCAATTCCTTGAAATCCTCTTCGACCATCTCGTGCTCGATGACGGGCGCACCGGCATGAACCTTCACGCCGCCGGGGCGGAGCGTCCAGAAGGCGCGTTGTGCAAAAATGGCCATCGCTTTCAGGCCGACGACGTCGCGTGGCCGGCCGGGCATGTGGACCTCGCCCGCGGAGATCATGGTGGTAACGCCGCCGTGCAGAAAACTATCGATCCAGCCGATCTGATTTTGCCGCGGCGTCCAGTCGCCGGCGACGGGATGAACATGGCTGTCGATCAGGCCGGGTGTGACGGTGGTGCCGTTGGCATCGATAATGGTGGTGGCGCCTTCGGCGTCGATATCCTTGGCGCGGCCGATCCCCGTGATCTTGCCGTCTTCCGCAACGATCGCATCGGCGTCTAGTATCGGCTGCTCCATGGCGCCGCTTAGCAGCAGGCCGATATTGCGGATCACCAGCTTGGTGGGGCCGGCTGCCTGAGGTTCATCATGGGCCATGGTTTTTTCCTTTTTGTTCAATGCTTCGCAGGCCGCGGGATGCGTATCTTGCGCGCGGCTTGACGGCGGGATCAAGCTGGATTATTCATTCGTATACAAATGAATGTATACAAATGAGCTAATCGGCACAAATCGGCTTGCAGACGGTGGAAAGATGAGCAGCTTCAACCAGGAAAGCGTTCTGAGCGTCCATCACTGGACCGATACATTGTTCAGCTTCACCACCACCCGCAATCCGTCGTTTCGTTTTCGAAATGGCGAATTCACGATGATCGGCCTGAAGCTCGGGGAAAGGCCGCTGCTGCGTGCCTACAGCGTCGCCAGCGCCAATTACGAGGATCGGCTCGAATTCTTTTCGATCAAGGTGCCGGACGGGCCCCTGACCTCGCATCTCCAGCATCTGAAGCAAGGTGACGAGATCATCGTCAGCCGCAAGGCGACCGGCACGCTGGTGATCGACAATCTGGAGGATGGACGAAATTTATATCTTATCGGCACCGGCACCGGGCTGGCGCCGTTCCTGAGCGTGATCAAGGACCCGGAGACTTACGGGCGCTTCGAAAAAGTGGTGCTGCTTCATGGCTGCCGCCGCGTCGCCGAACTCGCCTATGGCGAAATGATCACGAAAGAACTGCCGAAGGACGATCTGATCGGTGAATTGGTACGCAACCAGTTGATCTATTATCCGACGGTGACGCGCGACCCGTTCCGCAACCGCGGCCGGATCACGGACTTGATGACTTCAGGCAAGCTGTTCAGCGATGCCAATCTTGCTCCGCTTGCGTCTGAACATGATCGCGTCATGATCTGCGGCAGTCCGGCACTGGTTCATGACACGCGAGCGCTGTTGCTCGGCAAGGGCTTCATCGAGGGCAATCACGGGGAGCCGGGTCAGTTCGTGGTCGAGAAGGCATTCGCGGAGCGTTAATAGCCGAAGAACCGCCGAGGGAAGTCGCGAAGGCTCCGTCGGCTAATTCCCTGCTGCTAGAGCCTTTGCTTTGCGCTAAAGTTCTGGAGATCAACTCTTCGCAGGTTCAAATGCAGATTCGGCCGGGCGACGACGATGTGCTGCTGATCATCGACGTGCAAAACGATTTCTGCCGGGGCGGCGCGCTTGCGGTTGCCGACGGCGACGCCGTGGTGCCGGTCGTCAACCGCCTCGCTGAGCGCTTCGACCATGTCGTGTTGACCCAGGATTGGCATCCGTCCAGCCATAGCTCCTTCGCCACTTCACATGCCGGCTCTGTCCCGTTTGAAACCATCAGCATGCCCTATGGCCAGCAAACCCTCTGGCCTGACCACTGCGTCCAGGGCACGCCCGGGGCGGCCTTTCATCCGCAATTGGCGACCGGGCGGGCGGAACTGGTGATCCGCAAGGGATTTCGTCCCGAAATCGATTCTTACTCCGCGTTCTATGAAAACGATCGCCGCACTCCCACTGGCTTGGCTGGCTATTTGCGCGAACGCGGCTTGCGGCGAATCTTCCTGGCCGGGCTCGCGACCGATTTTTGCGTCCATTACTCCGCGGTGGACGCGCGCCGGCTCGGCTTCGACACTGTGCTTATCGAGGCCGGATGCAGGGCGATCGATTTGGCGGGCTCGCTCGACGCCGCCTGGGCCGCGATGGCTGCGGCCGGCGTGCAGCGTGTCGAGGATCTCTAGCGCGTATTCCGCAAAAGTGGGCACCGGTTTTGCGATCAGAATACGCGCAAATATTGGAGACGATCTGATATTACGCGGTTCGCGTGGTCCGGTTCGGCATTCCACCGACCGCTATGATTTCCGCACTCAATTGCTCGATCGTCGTGCGGTGGCGCATCGCGGTCTGCCGGATTAGCGTAAACGCGTCCGCTTCGGAGAGATCGTGACCGCGCATAACCTGCAGAACCGCGGCGAAGACAACGCGCCGGGAACGAATGCGGTCTTCCAGTCTTTCGATATAGGCGGCTTCATCAATTTTCCGATGCGCGGAATCGAACGCAACAACCAGTGCGGTATAGAGTCCGGCCGAGCGCAGCGGTTTGATGAGAAACGATGCTGGCTGCAGGTCGAGCAGCCACTTCAACCGGCTGGGCGTCTCCGTTCCGATCAGCGCGATGATCGGGGCGCCAACCTTCCACAGCGTGGCCAGATCGGACTTGATGGGAATGGTGTCGGCGTCCATCACGATGACGTCAACGGGTTCGTCCGGCGGCGCCTCGGCTGGATCATGTTCTGAAATCGTCATGCCCAGGCGGTTGAGCTGGCGGCGCACGATGGAGATTTCGCGCTCATCTCTCATCACCATGAGAGCGCGACGGCCGCGGACGGAGAAAGGCGATGGCCTTGTCATTTCACGACACGCAGATGGTTTGACCGCTTCGATATCGCATCATTGCTCTTTTCCGGCCTTGTGCCAATCGCTGTCAGATCGAGGTTCGAAAGATAGGGATCGGGGCGTTCAGGGGCATCCGCTTCCCAGAAGATCTTGAACTGGCATCCAGGCACAGAGCGTGCCAAGCGGGGCGTCAGGAAGCAGTGATTATTGTCGGGATCGACCCAAACCGGGCCCTGCGGAGAATCATAGCGATGATTTGCGGCAGCGTGCCGGACAGCCCCGACATCCGCCGAACCTGCCCGGCAGATGGCGCGGGCAAGCAGCATCACGCAGACATAAGTTGATTGTCCATCGACGGAGGGAGTGCTGTCCGCGCCGTGGCGGGCCTTCCACCGCGCAACAAAAGCGTGATTTTCAGATCCCTCGATGCTCTCGAAATAAGCAGATGATGTGAGGCATCCAACAGAGGCCGCTGATCCGATCAGCTTGAGCTCGGGCTCGCACAGGCTGCAGCTTAGCATGGGGATCATGAGTCCGGCGCGCGTCGTCGCCGCATGGAGCGCGCGCATGAAAGAGTAGCTGGATTCACCGACAAGCGTGTTGAATACAACCGGTGGCTTTCGGTCGATGATCTCCTTGACGATGTGGTCCACCGCGGTTTCGCCGAGCTCCAGCAGACGTTCAGCGAGGATGCGGCCGCCCGCGCTCGTCACGATTTCACGAATGACCCTGTTGGTTTCCCATGTCCAGACATAGTTGGACCCGATGCAAAACACGTCGCCGGAGATGTGATCCAGCATATATCGCACCAAAGGCACGACGTGTTGATTGGGCGCGGCCCCGACATAAATGACGTTGTCGCTGCTTTCAAACCCTTCGTATCGTGCCGGATGCCAGAGCAGCCGTTCGGTGCGCTCGACAATCGGAATCACCTGCTTGCGCGAGGCCGACGTATAACAACCGACGATATGATCGACGTGTTCGTCGCGAATTAAATCGGCGCACGCGGTATGATAAGCGGAGACAACGCCGCCGGGATCGCGCAGATGGGGGACGAAAGCGAAATCGAACGCGTCGCTTTGATTGATTTCGTCGATCGCCATCACCGCGCTCTTCAGCATCTCGCCCGCCATCATCGCGTAAGGTCCCGATTGGGAAAATACGAGGCCGAGAGGGATGGATGGCTTTTGCATAAGGAGCTCAGGAGCTGTGCGGCAATGATCTCATCGTAAGAAGGTCGATCCGTCACCTTGTATCATCAATCAGCACTGCGCGTCATTTGTGCTATCCTATGCATAAAAAAGGTGCCGACGTCGCATTGACAAGGTTGGCGACGCTAAGACACAATAACTTCGTACGTGAATGCGTGCATTGCGAAAGAGTTCTTGCGCAGCCGATGATGTCTGAGTGACGACCTCTGAAGTTTCGTTCTGCAACGTAAGCCCACGCGACTATTGATAGCAGCGGCATTGATGCCATTCGGGGCCTTTTCGGGCCGCGGATGGCTTTTTTCGTTTATCTTTCAAAACAGAATAGGTGGGTGAAGCATGGCAGTTCGCCTTCCGACATTGGAGCAAATCGATAATCTTGGATCTGATTTCGGTCTCGTTCTCACGGCTGGCGAAGTTGCGGCCTTTCAGCAGGCCTTCAAAGGACCGTTGGCCTCGTACGGCCGGCTTGACGAATTGGTGCCGCCCGCCTTGGCGCCGATTGCGCCGCGATCTCCGGGATACCGGCCTTCGGCATCGGATAATCCGTACGGCGCCTGGTACTGGAAGACGAATATCCATGCCGGCGGACAAGGTCTGCTGAGCGGCAAGAAGATCGCAATCAAGGACAACATCTGCGTAGCAGGCGTCCCGATGATGAACGGCTCGGCGTTGCTTGAGGGTTATGTCCCGGAACTCGATGCTACTGTGGTGACGCGCATTCTTGAAGCCGGAGGTACCATCGCCGGCAAGGCGGCCTGCGAAGATCTCTGCTTCTCGGGGGCAAGCCACACATGTGCGAGCGGAGTGATACGCAATCCGCATAACGTCGCTCACAGTGCCGGCGGTTCATCGGGCGGAAGTGCCGCCCTCGTGGCGGCCGGCGAAGTGCCGATGGCTCTCGGCGGAGACCAGGGCGGGTCGATCCGTACGCCGTCAAGTTGGTGCGGTATTTATGGCTTGAAGCCGACCTGGGGGCTCGTGCCGACCACCGGCTCGATGCCGATCAGTTATTCCGTCGACCACTGCGGCCCGATGGGCGCAACCGTCGAAGACGTCGCACGGCTGCTGACGGTCATCGCGGGCCATGACGGCTGGGATACGCGAACGATCGCAGCTCGCACCGGCGACTACATGGCCGCGCTCGGCAAGCCGGCAAAGGGATTGCGCGTCGGCATCCTGCGTGAAGGATTTGGTCACCCCGAAAGCGATCCCGCTGTCGATGCCAAGGTGCGGCAGGCGATAGCGTCACTGGGAAGGGCCGGCGTCGAAAGCGAGGAAATCTCGGTGCCCTGGCATCTCGACGGACCGCATGTCTGGAGCGGAATCATCCTGGAAGGCGCGGCCGAGATGATGCTGAAGGGACATGGCGTCGGTAACAACATCCAGGGCTACTATCCGCTTTCAATGCAGGAAGCCTTTGCCCGCGGCATGGGAACGCGGATCAACGACGTCTCGCCCACCGTGAAACTGGTGCTCATGCTCGGCGAATACATGCATCGCAATTATCACGGACGCTATCATTCGAAGGCGCAGAATCTGCGGGTGTTGCTGCGTCGCGCCTACGACGAGGCGCTCGAAAAGTTCGACGTGCTGGCGATGCCGACGATTCCATTCACGGCAACGTCTATACCGCCGGCCGACGCGCCGCTTGGCACCGCGATCGATACCGCCCTCAACATGCAGGCCAATACCTGCTCGTTCGACGTGTCCGGGCATCCTGCCATCACCGTGCCATGCGGCCGTGTCAATGGCTTGCCGGTCGGCTTGATGATGGTCGGGCGCCATTTCGAGGAAACGACATTGATACAGCTTGCTTCGGCGATCGAAGCCGGCGGCGACTGGAAGCTGAGCTAGAACCGGAACGAGGCGACTCTCTGATGCCGGCGCGCGATCTGCACCACTGTGAACTGGTCGAAGTTGGGCAACGCATTCAGAAACGCGATTTGTCTGCTGTGGAGGCAACGCAAGCCCAGCTGGATCGCATCGCACGCCTCGATGGCAAGCTGAAAAGCTACGCGCATGTCATGGGCTCGTCGGCACTGGAGCAGGCGGACGCGGCCGACAAGGAAATCGCAAAAGGTAAGGTGAGGGGGCCGCTTCATGGCGTGCCGATCGCCGTCAAGGACCTGTGCTGGACCCAGGATGCGCCAACCGCAGCGGGCATGAAGATTTATCGCAATAATCGTCCCGGCGAAGATGCGACTGTCGTCACCAGGCTGAAAGAGGCCGGTGCGGTCATTCTCGGCAAGCTGCAACTGACGGAAGGGGCCTACGCCGACCATCACCCGGACATCGATCCACCGCGCAACCCGTGGGATGCGACGCTCTGGCCGGGCGCATCCTCAGGCGGCTCCGGCGTCGCGACGGCCGCAGGACTTTGTTACGGTTCCCTGGGATCCGACACCGGCGGATCGATCCGCTTTCCGTCAGCCGTCAACAGTGTGACCGGCCTGCAGCCGACCTGGGGGCGGGTCAGCCGCTACGGCGTCTTCGAACTCGCCGCCACGCTGGATCACATCGGGCCGATGGCGCGAAGTGCCGTGGATTGCGGCGCGATACTGGGCGCGATCGCCGGAGCGGATCCGAAAGATCCGACGGCCGTGCTGGAGCCGGTACCTGGTTATCTGACGAACTTGAATGGCAACTTGCGGGGAACACGCATCGGTGTCGATCGGCGCTGGTCCAGCGAGGGCATCGATGCCGCGGCGGCGAAGGTTTCCAGGACGCCCTGCGCATTGCCACCGATCTTGGCGCGGAAATTCATGGCCGCCGGCGAAGCGTTCCAGCGCGTCACCGAATGGCACCGCCGCGATCCCATGCTTTGACAATATGAGGATATCGCGATGATCAACGATCCCTGGCTCAAGACCTCGATTATGGCGAAGCGCGGCCTTGTCAAAGGTCAGCCCGGGAAGCGCCACGAGCTCTCCATCGCAACGCAAGGCGACTTCCACTATGTCTACGGGCCCTATGCCAAGCCGGTACTTACGATCGATCCCGGCGACGTCGTCGTGGTGGAGACGGAAGACGCCTTCGGCGGCGTCATCACCAGCGAGCAGGACAGTCCGACCGCAAAATTGCGGTTTCCCTTTCTCAATCCGCAATGCGGCCCGGTTGCCGTCAACGGCGTGGAGAAGGGCGATTGCCTGGCCGTCCACATTCATGCCGTGGAGACACGGGGCGCGCAGCCCGCAGGCACCACGTGTATCATCCCGGAATTCGGCGGCCTGGTCGGGACCGCCTCTACCGCAATGCTCAATCCGCCGCTGCCGGAGCGGGTGAGGAAAATGCACGTCGACAAAAACGGCGTGCGCTGGAGCGAAAAGATCATCCTCCCCTATGAGCCGTTCATCGGCACGATCGGGGTTTCGCCCGAGATCGAGGCGATCTCGTCGCTGCAACCGGACTACCACGGCGGCAACATGGATTTGCCCGATGTGTCTCCGGGCGCGATCCTTTACTTTCCGGTGCATACCAAAGGCGGGCTTCTCTACGTCGGCGATTGCCATGCCACGCAGGGCGACGGCGAGTTGTCGGGGGTCGCGATCGAACAACGCGCCACCGTCACCCTGCAGATCGACGTCATCAAGAACTGGAGCTTCGCGTGGCCGCGGCTTGAGACGCAAAACTTTCTGATGACGATCGGCAGCGCCCGGCCGCTGGAAGATGCGGCACGCATCGCCTATCGCGAACTCGTGCGCTGGATGAGCGCGGACTACGGCTTCGATGAGATCGATGCTTACATGCTCCTCAGTCAGGCCGGACGCATCCGGCTCGGAAACATGGTCGATCCAAAATATACGATGGGCGCGTCGATTTTGAAAAAATATCTGGTCTCATGACGTATCGGCAACAACGAGGAGGAATACTTCAATGAAGGTCGATCGCAGAAGATTTTTACAGGGTACCGCCGCTATCGCTGCTGCCGGCATGTTCGGTCCCAACGCCTGGGCGGAAGATCCGATCAACGTCGCAAGCATCCATGATCTCTCGGGCGGACTCGATATCTATGGCAAACCGATGGTCGATGCGCTGACATTTGCCGTCGAGGAAGCCAACGCGGCCGGCGGTCTGCTTGGACGGCAGATCAAGCTGATCAGCTACGATACCCAGTCGAACATGCAGCTCTACACGCAGTTTGCGCAGCAGGCGGCGCTGAAGGATAAGGTGGCCGTCGTGCATGGCGGCATTACCTCGGCCTCGCGTGAGGTGATCCGGCCGGTGCTCGACCGCTTCAAGACGCTGTATTTCTACAATACGCAATACGAAGGCGGCGTCTGCGACCGCAACCAGTTCGACACCGGCGTGACCCCGGCGCAGACCGTGGAAAAGCTCGTGCCTTACGCCATGAAGAAGTGGGGCAAGAAGGTCTATGTCATCGCAGCCGATTACAATTACGGCCAGATCACCTCGCAATGGGTGAAGAAATACGTCACCGAAAACGGCGGCGAAGTC
>Ga0208984_1000129_pt1 | contig 10487 bp, 9 predicted proteins | sample MedBloCAOM3_M3_FD_187851 | JGI IMG/M metagenome (GOLD analysis project Ga0208984, IMG submission 187851) | Forest soil microbial communities from El Dorado National Forest, California, USA - Mediterranean Blodgett CA OM3_M3 (SPAdes) (version 2) | ecosystem: Environmental > Terrestrial > Soil >... | reverse complement strand
GTCGCCGCCTTCGGCAGGCCGTAGGGGCCGAAGTCGGGTCCGGGATTGACCGCCTGCTTGGAAACATTGAACAGCAGACAGCCGCCGGTGCCCTGCGCACGCATGATCTTGACGGCGGCCTGCGCCACGCGCTGGTGGCCGTAGAAATTCAGCTCGAAACTCTGCCGCAACACCGCCTCGTCGACCTCACCGATCCGGCCCTGCCAGGCGGCGCCGGCATTCGACACTGCGATGTCGACCCCGCCGAATGCCGACGAGACTGCCGCGAACGCATCCCGTACCGATGCTGCGTCGGTGACGTCGCACCGAAGTCCAAGCACAGCAGTGCCGATCGCCCTGGCCTTCGCTTGCGCGGCAGCCTCGTCGACATCGAGCAGCGCCACTTCGGCGCCGGCCGCCGCGAATGCCTTGGCGGTTGCGAAACCGATGGCGCCGGCGGCGCCGGTGATGACGGCGACCTGTCCCGCAAGCGGCAGCTCCTTGGCGTTGCCCAGTTTCGCCTGCTCGAGCGACCAGTATTCGACATCGAACAAATCAGACTCCGGCAGCGGCTCAAAGCGGCCGACCGCCTCCGCATCCGTGATGGTGGCAATTGCAGCCTCGGCCAGGTCGGCGGCGATTTTCGCGTCCTTGTTGCTCCGACCGAGCCCGAACAGACCGACACCGGGCACGAGCACCACGCGCGGCATCGGATCGAGCATGGTTTTGATCCCGCCGACGCGCGCATTGTTGGCTGTGAAATAGCTTTGATATCGGTCGCCAAATGCCGCCACGGCAGTGCGGACCGAGGCTCTGAAGACGTCGAGTGCTCCATCCTCGGGCGCGGCAACGACGAGCGGCCGGTTCTTGATTCGGATATTGTGATCCGGCGTCACCACACCGGCTTGACCGTAGCGCGCTACCTCGACACCGCTAACGAAATTCATCACCGCATCCGATCCGCGGAAGTCGAGCACGAAGCGCTTCCAGGCTCCGTCGATTTTGCTGTCCGGCAAGCTGCAGGCGCCACGGACGATCGGCGCGACATCTGCTACCCGTGCCGGGCGGGCCGGCAGCTTTGCACTGACGAATGCCCGCTTGCGATTCCTCGCGAGCCGCTGCTCCGCTGATGTCACCAGCGCGATCATGCGCTCGTAGGATTCCCGCGCATCGGCGCCGAAGCTGAAAATGCCGTGCTTGACGAGGATCAGGCCTTCGACGGATGGGTCCGCGTCGAACACCTCCGCCGCGGCCTTTGCGAGGCCGAAGCCCGGCATGAGATATGGCACATAACCGACGCGCGCGCCGTAAACCTCGCGGCACAACGCTTCGCCATCCGGCTGGTCGGTGAGCGCAAGCACCGCCGTCGAATGGGTGTGGTCGATGAATTTGTGCGGGATGAAGGCGTGCAGCAAGGTCTCGACCGACGGATTTGGAGCGGCAGGGTCGATCAGGTTGGCGCGCTGCAACCGCACCATTTCCTCGTCGGAAAGCGTCTTGCGTGCGCGAAGTTTCAATAGTGGAGTGAGCCGCACCGCTGGCAGACCCGCGGGCTCGATCGCGCCCATGTCCCAGCCCGAGCCTTTGACGCAAAGGACGTCAACAGTATCGCCGTTGAGATCGGCAAGGCGCGTCTTCACCGAGGTGTTGCCGCCACCGTGCAGCACCAGGCGCGGATCCTGCCCCAGCAGACGCGTGGTATAGACCCTGAGCGCCAGATCGCGGCCGAGGCTTGCATAGCAGGCAAGCGCCGCATCGGCGTCGCGATCGATCCACGCACTCTGCATAGACTTTCTTCCTTCGCTATTCGGCCGCTGCGGCTGTTCGTTCGGGAAACGCGGCTGATAGCGCGGCGCGATCGGCCTTGAGCACGCCGCGCTCGGTGATCAATCCCGTCACCAGTCGCGCCGGCGTGACATCGAAGCCGTAATTCGCAACCGGCGAACCGTCGGGCACGATCCGCACGGTCTCAATCCGCCCCTCGGCGGTCCGCCCCGTTATGTCTGTAACTTCTTCACTGCCCCGTTGCTCGATCGGAATCTGTCTGATCCCATCATCGACGCTGAAATCGATGGTAGGCGATGGCAGCGCCACATAGAACGGCACAGCATTGTCATGCGCGGCGAGCGCCTTGAGATAAGTGCCGATCTTGTTGCAGACGTCACCATTCGCAGTCACCCGGTCGGTGCCGACGATCACGAGATCGACCATCCCGTGCTGCATCAGATGGCCGCCGGTGTTATCGGGGATAACGGTGTGCGGCACGCCGTGATGGCCGAGCTCCCAGGCCGTGAGCGAGGCTCCCTGATTGCGCGGGCGGGTCTCATCGACCCAAACATGAATGGGGTGACCGCGCTCATGTGCCAGATAGATCGGAGCAGTTGCGGTGCCCCAATCGACCGTTGCCAACCAGCCGGCGTTGCAATGGGTCAGCACGTTGACGCGCTCGCCCGGTTTCTTTGTTCCGGCGATCGCCTCGATCAACGCAAGGCCGTGCTGGCCGATACCCCTGTTGATGGCAATGTCTTGTTCGGCAATCTCGGCGGCGCGAGAATAGGCCGCCGCGGCTCGTTCCGACGACGGCAACCGCCGCAACGCCAGCCGCATCTCGTTGAGCGCCCATTGCAGGTTGACCGCCGTCGGCCGCGTCGCGATCAGCGTGTCGTAGGCGTGATCGAGCGCAGCATCCGATCCGTCGGCCCGCATCGCCAGCGCCATTCCGTAAGCCGCGGTCGCGCCGATCAGTGGCGCGCCGCGCACCAGCATTGACCGGATCGCATCAGCCGCGGAATTACAGGTCGTCAGCCGGGCAATGACAAAATCGTGCGGCAGCCTCCTCTGATCGATCGCGCTGACCGACCAGCCGTCGGGCTCGAGCCAGATACTGCGGAGGTGCCTGCCGTCGACCTTCATGACGCACCCATCGACACTGTAAGCCTCATGCGCGCAGGATCCGCCCCGCCACCGCATCGAGCTTCTTCAAGAGCTCCGGATCGCGCGCTTCCGGCGCGGTAATCAAAGCCGTGTCGAGCGCGCGGTCGGAGCCGATCGGACACGGCTCGTGCTCTTTAGGGAAATCCCTGGCGAAGCGCGCCACCAGACCTTTCGCCTTGTCGGCGTTCGAGGTCAACACCCGGATGATATCCTGTACCGTCACGGCATCATGGTCGGGATGCCAGCAATCGAAATCGGTCACCATGGCAACGGTCGCGTAACATATCTCCGCCTCGCGGGCGAGCTTGGCCTCCGGCATATTGGTCATGCCGATCACCGAATAGCCGAGCGTCTTGTAAGTCATGCTTTCGGCATAGCTCGAGAATTGCGGACCTTCCATGCAGAGATAGGTGCCGCCGCGCGCGATCGCGATACCCTCGGCCTCGGCGGCAGCGGCAAGATGGATGCGCAGCCGCGGCGACACCGGGTGCGCCATCGACACATGCGCAACGCAGCCCTTGCCGAAGAACGAGCTTTCGCGCTTGTAGGTGCGATCGACAAACTGGTCGACCAGCACGAAAGTGCCGGGCGGCAATTCCTCCCTGAACGAGCCGCAGGCCGACAATGAGATCAGGTCGGTGACACCGGCGCGCTTCAGCACGTCGATGTTGGCGCGGTAATTGATGTCGGACGGCGACAGCCGGTGACCCCTGTCGTGGCGAGGCAGAAACACGACCGGCAAGCCGGCGATGGCGCCGCGGCGTAGCGGCGCGGAGGGCTCGCCCCACGGGCTCTTGATCGCCTCCTCGCGCGCGTGCTCCAGTCCCGGCAGGTCGTAAATGCCGGAGCCGCCGATAATGCCGAGAACCGCCTTGGTCATGATTTCTCCTCTTCCCCGTTCGACGAAGTGTCACAACCGTATTTCGGGGCTGTCCATTGGCGATGCAAAGGTGGGAGGGGCCGGCGGAGGGAGAGCAAGTGGGATCTAACTTCTCCGCGGGCCATCGTAACGGATCCTGATCGCACAGGCAAAGCCGGGCTTTTCCGCGGCTTTTGACGCATATTTGCCCGAAGCCGATTGGGAAGTGAATATGTGTGACCGCCCGAATCAGGAATAGACGTATCCGTATGCCTGTTCCCGCCATCGTCTCAGCCCCTAACCGTGAGTCCGACATCGCTCCCAACGCGCTCGCCGTCCTGAATTCGGTGTTTGGCCTGCCTGGCTTCCGGGGCGCGCAGGAAGAGATCGTCAGGCATGTCGCGGAGGGCGGCAATTGCCTGGTGCTGATGCCTACCGGCGGCGGCAAGTCGCTGTGCTATCAATTGCCGTCGCTGTTGCGCAAAGGCTGCGGCATCGTCGTCTCGCCGCTGATCGCGCTGATGCGCGACCAGGTCGCCGGGCTGATCGAGGCCGGCGTGAACGCGGCGGTGCTGAATTCCACGTTGTCACTTAGCGAAGCCTCCGCGGTCGAGCAGCGGCTCCTCGCCGGCGAACTCGATCTACTCTACATTGCGCCTGAGCGGCTATTGACGCCGCGCTGCCTTGCCATGCTCGGCCGCGCGCAGATCGCCTTGTTTGCGATCGACGAGGCGCATTGCGTGTCGCAATGGGGCCACGACTTTCGCCCGGAATACATTGGCCTGTCGGTCATCGCCGAGCGCTTTCCCGACGTGCCGCGCATCGCGCTGACAGCTACGGCCGACGACCTCACGCGAAAGGAGATCGTCGATCGGCTCCGGCTTGCCGGCGCGCCGAGCTTTGTCGCGAGTTTCGATCGCCCGAATATCAAATATGAGATCGTCGACAAGCAAAACGCGCAGACGCAGCTGAAAACCTTCATCGCTGAGCGCCATGCCGGGGACGCCGGAATCGTCTACTGCCTGTCGCGCGCCAAGGTCGAAGATACCGCGGCCGCGCTGACCAGCGCCGGCGTAGAGGCGCTGCCCTATCACGCCGGTCTTGACGCCAACTTACGCGCCCGCAATCAGGACCGATTCATCAACGAGGACGGCGTCGTGATCGTCGCCACCGTCGCGTTCGGCATGGGCATCGACAAATCAGACGTGCGCTTCGTTGCGCATCTCGATTTGCCGAAAAGTATCGAGGCCTATTATCAGGAGACCGGGCGCGCGGGGCGTGACGGCAAGCCGTCCAGCGCCTGGATGGCGTATGGCCTGTCTGATATCGTGCAGCAGCGCCGCATGATCGACGAGTCCAGCGGCGCGGAAGCGTTCAAGCGCGTGTCGATCGGCAAGCTGGAGGCGCTTGTCGGCCTGGCCGAAACCACGAACTGCAGGCGCAGCCGTCTGCTCGGATATTTTGGCGAGACGCCTGCGGCCGCCAAATGTAACAATTGCGACAACTGCCTTTCGCCGCCGCTGCTTCGCGATGGCAAAGTCATCGCGCAAAAGCTGTTGTCCTGCGCCTATCGCACCGGGCAGCGGTTTGGGGCGATGCACCTGATCGATGTTTTAGTCGGCCGTGCGACCGAACGCGTCAAACAGTTCGGGCATGACAAGATATCCGTGTTCGGAATAGGCCGCGAACTCAATGAAAAGCAGTGGCGCGCCGCCCTGCGCCAGCTGGTGGCGATGGGCCATCTTCAACCCGACAGCGAGGCCTTTGGCGCGTTGAAGCTGACCGAGTCCGCTCGCGGCGTATTGAAAGGCGAGACCGAGGTGATGCTGCGCGAGGAGACCGCCGGCTCCCGCATCCGCGCCAGCCGGACCAAATCAAGGCGCGGCGATATTGTTCCCCGACTCGCTGGCTCGGGTGAAACCGGTAGTTCAGCTCTGCAGGGCATGCTCAGAACGTGGCGTTCGGAAGTGGCGCGCAAGCGCGGCGCGCCGGCCTATGTCGTGCTGCACGACACTACGATAGAGGGCATCGCGACCGCGCGCCCGACGACACTTGAACAACTCCGCAGCATCCCCGGCATCGGCGACAAGAAGCTCGAACATTACGGGGACGAACTGATCGCGCTGGTGAAGAAGGCGGAATAACGAATGTGGGCCGATTACATTGCGGTACGAGACTGGGAGTGCGAACCGTCGCGTACGATCCACCCCAGTCGAGACAAATGTCTGGCAACGAAAAGCCTCAATTCCTGACAAACAAAGCCTCAATTCCTGACGAACAATGAGCTTCATAAGCGACCAGGGGGAAATTGTGATGCGCACCAAATGGTCTCTCACTATTCACCACGAAGAACGGGGCAACCGTTCGATCATCTCGGAAAACAAATTCAACCATTTCGCGGACGTGCACGCGACAATGAAGAGAAACAAAGGAAAAATCTTTGTGGTGACAATTCCCAAAACGGCCAAGCCGATGGAAATTCAGGCGTTCCACAACCTTAAACAATTGGGATACGCCGTCGAAGCGCGATGACACGAGGCGGCGGGCGCTGCTGATCAGTGGCAGAGCGATGACCTACGCCGGGGGCAAGCAGCGTTTTATTTTCTTGTCGGCCCTAATGTGCATGAGCATCCAAAAAACCAAAAATGGTGTTCATGTCCGACTGCGCAGGTAGCTCGCCGCCGGCATCGTCATCGACAACGCGTTGACACGCCTCGATCGTGGCCGCGTCACCGAGCTCGTTGGCTGCCGCAAGCACCATCCAGGCCGTTTCCACCCAGATATTGTCAGGCTTTGCCCAGCTCGCAGCGATACCAAAGCATGTATCGGCTAATGCGTCCGGTATTCCCTCGAATGCCGTCATGAGCCACCCCTTGTTTTGTTTTGGGGTGTCATAAGCAACAAATTCTAACAACCACCTCGCAGATCAGTTCGCATTTTAATTGGCTGGGTCCGGAAAATTCCACCAGCAGCGGGTCGACCGATCGTCGGCCGCGTCAGGTAAAGCCCGGCTCAAATAACCAGATAAAATTTTGCGGACTTCGAATCTCGTTTGTTCAAATCTGTTCGCTATCGCTGAGCCGCCGGTTCTCTTGCGCGGGCGGGTTATATTTCAGGCGGTACACATGAATCATTCGCTGTATAGTGCTGATCGTCAAACACACCGCAGGATAGTTGGGTCAGCTTTTGTCGCGATACTTATCATCACGATGGTTTGCGTCGCGGTTATTTCAAAATTCGAGCGGCAACCGGCGCAGCCTTCCATCGCGGTGCTGCGGGTTGCCACAACTGACGGCGGCTATTTTCTCGTCCGTTGAGGGGGCGGTGTTTGCGGAAGTGTCCGCGCACGTCACGGCTGCTTTTAAAAACGTCTCGAGCAACGCACCCGCGTCATGGCCGGCAAGAGCGCCTCTTCGCGCTTGCTGATCCGGCTAGCCATCGGCTTCTGAAAATCGCTTTTGAAAGGTGATGGACACGCGGGGTTAGGTCCGCGTACGGCGCCGAAGTGCGGCAGCGTTGCGCGCCTCAGCGACCCCTTTCCATCTTCAGGTTTCGCTAAGCGGACAATTTGTTCCGCCCGCCGGCCATTTTCGCCAACTAAATTCCCGTGGTTGCTTACGGCGAAAACCGAGTTCCCTAATTCCCAACTATCATGAATCCAAATAGAGTCTAAAAAGATACTTTTCAGTACACCCATTAACGGCTAGCTTTTTGGCATGGCCACAGAAAAAGCCGAAACCGACCGTGTTCCGATTACGTTGGCGCTCTCTACCATCGGCTATCTCGAAAAGCTGGTGAGACAGGGCACCCACGGCACCAGTGTTCCCGGCGTCGCAAGGACCTTGGTCGAGGAAGGCATTCGGCTCGCCATCAAGGACGGGCTGCTTGCGATCCGCGACAATGGCAAGACGCCATAAAGGGAGCCTTCGCGGCGCAATGGTCCGGACGACAGCTTGGCCAACAGGATTCGGAGTGAACACTCGTAGCTTGGGACCATCAACATGCTCGCCAACGAACCCACCTGGACTGCCGAACGGGTCGAACTCCTGAAGAGCCGCTTTGAAGCCGGGCTGTCCTGCCGCGAAATAGCGGGCGACATCGGGGTGAGCCGCAACGCCGTCATCGGCAAACTCTCCCGCCTCAATCTGACGCGCGAAAAAAGCGGCGATGCACAACGCCCGGCGCGAAAGGCTGCCGCGAAGGGACGCCGCGCGGGAACGCTGCCAAGGCTCCACCGTCAGATGCTTCTGGCGCTGTACGCCGAGCCGGAGCCTGCGGCCAACGACCAGCCGATCCACAACGAACACTGCTGCTCGTTGCTCGAGTTGAGCGAGGAGAGATGCCGCTGGCCGATCAGCACCCCGGGCGCCGAGGATTTCTGTTTCTGCGGCAACACCCCGCTCGAAGGCCTGCCCTATTGCGCGGGCCACACCCGGCTCGCCTACCGGCCGGGTTCTCGCCAGCGCGTCGCGCGGGGGTGAGGTTGGGCGGTCTCGTCCTCTTCTAGCGGAGATAGCGGTAAACAGCTTCTTCCAGAAAATGCCCAGGCCGCGAAGGTAAAGAGTTGAGCAACGCTTCGAATGTTATTCGAGGCGCTCGGTGCAAAGAGAAAATCGCAGCGCGAAAAATTCGCGCTGCGATCCATTCAGTTCACGTTTGTTTCGATTTATTGCTGCTTGCGGTCGTGGCTGCCGTCGTTGGACGGCCCTCGACTCGACCCGCTCGCCGCCGTTTTTGGCGTCTGGGTCACAGTCACGCCTCCTCCGCCGCCCGACGTCTTTCGATGATCGCGGACGGCCGGCTCTGTCCCGCTGCTGGGTGGCGGGGTCGTGCTGACAGTTCCAGCGGGCGGCGGACTGCCGGGCGCGGGAGCAGCAGCCGTACCTTGGCGATGATCGTTGACGACCGGGGCGCGATTACCCAATGCGTCGAGGTTGCGATGGCCGGTCGGTTGGGGGACTGGCTTGCCCGCTGCGATCGCTCTGTCGCGGACCACCTTATCGCGCGCCAGAGCGTACTCGTTTTTCGCGGCGGCGGGATTAGCATATGCGGCATCGACGCCTGCGGCCTTGAGTTGTCTGGCCAATTCAGGATCCCAGACCTGATAACGGACCCCGTTCGGCGCCAAAATCATCTGTCCATTTTCGATCGGAACGCCCTGTTTGACCGTGTAGGTACGGGTGCCTCGCCCATCTGGAACGACGACCGTGGTGTACTGGCCGTTCCAGCCCCGGTTTGGATCGTTGGCGATGGCTTTACCCTTACCGTCATCCGTACCCTTACCGTCTCCTCGCGGACCACCAGACGGTGTCCCCTCACGACGATTAAGATCTACCATGGCGCACGACCCCGACGCTGAACAGTTAATAGACATACCGTACTCAGGGCGCATGCAACTAAAGGCCCCCGAATTCTCGACAGTGAATATCCCACCAGTTGCGTTGCAGTTTTTGCTCAGGTAGGCCCGGCCTTGGTAGAACCGCTCGGCAGACGACGTGTCAGTCAAAAGACCAAAGCTGATCAGCGTGACCGCGATGGTGAGTGTGGTGGTGAGTGTGGTGTGGCGTGAAAACTTACGCATTCCGGTCTCCGGGCTGGTTCACAGGCTCTCCTGCCTGGGGAATGGCTGAATCGCTCACCCCCGTAAGCTGTCCGCAATCATGGTCGCCTACCGATCGCGCCGCGTCGTGCGATCGGAGGATACAGGCGGTGTTTTCCCAAGATCGCTAGTCGCGCGAACCGATGGATCGTCATCGATGACGGTCGCAGCGCAAATTTTGACGCTGCGATCTCGTCTCAAGACACATCCGTTTCGATCTGCGGCTTGCGGCGAGGCTGGATGAGCGCCGCAGCTCTCAGGCTCTTGTTCTTTTGAAACTTTCTGGTCGCTTATCCTCCGATCGAACGATTTTCCGCTGACCCATTTCTGTCAGGATCGCGCTGAACTCAGGGGGCCTCCCAGGGTCGTTTGCATGAATCGGCCAACCGCCATGCAGCCAAACGCCTTAGGTGATCGAGCAAAACAGGAGACGACCATGCTAAAGAGCCACATGACAACACCCCGTATCGTTGCGACGCTTGCGGCCGGGTTCATCCTGATTGCAGCCACCGAAGGCGCACTCGCCCGGGTCAACACCGGCCCTCGCCCCACTAGCGCCGGCAAAGCCTTTGGCATCAATGCCGGCGTTGGCAAAGGCGTCGGCGGTGATGGCGGCGTTGCCGTGGGCGGCGGCGGTGGCGGCAGCAGAGTTGTTGCCCCGCCGCCGCGGCGCCATCACCCACCCCGCACCGGCACCCCGGATTAGCTGACGTCAGCTCTGGCGGCGCGGCTAAAGGCGAGTGGATCAAACCTGTCGGCGGCGGCAGCCGGCTTCGACGAAGGCTGAACGCATGAGGGGAAAAGGCCCCGAACCTCACGAGGCGGTTGCGGGCGCAGCTTTTGCTCAGCCTTGGTAGAACCGCTCGGCAGACGACGTGTTCGTTAAAAGACCGCTGTGATCAATGTGAGCGCAGAGGTGGACGTAGTGCGATGTGAAAACTTACGCATTCCGGTCCCGGGCTGGTTCACAGGCTCTCCTGCCTGGTGCCGCGTCGAGAGCTTTCCGTCTCCGATCGGAGGACGATGGCGGCGAAACGAACACGAAGCATCGACTCGCCGGGATCCGCGAATTGAGCGCACCCGGCACGGCATCGCGGGAAGCGATCCCGTGCCGGG
>Ga0208984_1000128_pt1 | contig 10498 bp, 9 predicted proteins | sample MedBloCAOM3_M3_FD_187851 | JGI IMG/M metagenome (GOLD analysis project Ga0208984, IMG submission 187851) | Forest soil microbial communities from El Dorado National Forest, California, USA - Mediterranean Blodgett CA OM3_M3 (SPAdes) (version 2) | ecosystem: Environmental > Terrestrial > Soil >... | reverse complement strand
AGCGCGGCTCGCTGGTGGCGCCGGATCGCTTACGCTTCGACTTCGTGCATCCCAAGCCGATCACGCACGACGAGCTGGCTCGCATCGAGGATATCGCCAACGACGTGGTGCTGGAGAATGATGAGGTTACCACGCGGCTGATGGCGGTGGATGACGCCCGCGAAGCGGGTGCCCGTGCGCTGTTTGGCGAAAAATACGGCGACGAGGTGCGCGTGGTCTCGATGGGCAAAAGCGCGCGCGAGTACGGCAGCAATGCGCTCGGCTGGTCGGTAGAGCTGTGCGGCGGCACCCATGTGCGTCGCACCGGCGATATCGGCCTGATCTCGGTGACCGGCGAAAGCGCGGTGTCGTCGGGCGTTCGCCGAATCGAGGCGCTGACCGGACGCCATGCCCGGCAGCATGCCAACGACGCCATTGCGCTCGCCAAGACCGCGGCAGCGGAGCTGCGCACCACCCTCGACGACATGCCGGCCCGCATCGCGTCCCTGATGGAAGAGCGCAAAAAGCTGGAGCGCGATCTGTCGGATGCGCGCAAGAAGCTGGCGATGGGCGGCGGCGGCTCTGTTTCCAACGGATCGGCAGCGAATGCCACGGGCGTTCGGGAGATCGGGAACGTCAAACTGATGACACGCTCCGTCGAAAACATCGAAATGAAGGATCTCAAGAGCCTCGCGGATGACGGCAAGAAGCAGCTCGGCTCCGGCGTCGTCGCCATCGTCGGCGTTACCGGGGATGGCAAGGCCGGAATAGTCGTCGGTGTCACCAGCGATCTCACCTCCCGCTACAACGCGGTCGATCTGGTGCGCGTCGCTTCCGAAGCGCTCGGCGGCAAGGGCGGCGGCGGCCGGCCCGACATGGCGCAGGCCGGCGGCCCCGATGGCGCAAAGGCCGGCGCAGCGCTCACGGCCATCGAAAAAGCGATGGCGAGCGTGTGACAACGGGGTTTCTCGCTAAGGCATTTCCAGTGCGGTGGCTTCATCCTTTGAGACGCCGCGTTACGGCCTCCTCGGGATAAGGTCCTCTAAAGCCTCATGGTGAGGAGCGCGGCAACGCCGCGCGTCTCGAACCACGAGGCCGTTGGATGCGCACAATCATGGCGTCACCTGCAGATTGATTGGCATCGCATAGCGTTTCACGACGCCTCGGCCGAAATCCTCGCCGCTCAACCCTTGCGCAGGAAGACGTAATCCGCGGTGTAGGGCATGCTACGGCTGTCCCCCGGCCTGTCGCACGCGTCGTCGAGCTTGCCGCCGATTGTATTGATGCGCTGTACCGTCGTGACGTTCGAAAGCATGCCGCTGCCGCGCCGGGAAGCCACGTCGAGCCTGAGCCAGTCGATGTCCTTTGCCGTCGCGCCGGGCGCGCTGGCGGCGACCTTGCCGGCCACCGCGCTGCCGTCGGTCAGCTCCCAGGTCGGGCCGGCATAATGGCGGCCGACAATCTTGTCGTCCGCAATCAGGGTCGCGACCGGCTCCCGGAAAGCCCAGGCCAGCTTGCCATCATTGCCGGCCTTGCATTCGTAGACCTGCGCGCCCTCGGCATGCACGGTGAGCACGATTGTTTCTCCCGGCGCCGCAATGGCGTCGGGAAGCGGTGTCTCGGCGGCGCCTGCGCTTAAAGGCGAAGCCGACAGCAACAGTAACGCCAGAGCGGCACTCTTAGAGAACAGCATGGTCGTACACTCCCATGTTGGTCCAAGGGAACGGTCAATTCCCCCATCAAAGGTCGCTTATGCCGCCATCGCCTTGGTCAGGTTCTCCGCGACTTTATCGAGGAAGCCGGTGGTGGACAGCCAGCGCTGGTCGGCGCCGACCAGCAGAGCAAGATCCTTGGTCATGAAGCCGGCTTCAACGGTATCGACGCAAACCTTCTCCAGCGTGAGCGCGAACTTGCCCAGCGCCTCGTTGTTGTCGAGCTTGGCGCGATGCGACAGGCCGCGGGTCCAGGCGAAGATCGAGGCGATCGAATTGGTCGAGGTCTCCTTGCCCTTCTGATACTCGCGGTAATGCCGCGTCACCGTGCCGTGGGCCGCCTCGGCTTCGACCGTCTTGCCGTCCGGCGTCATCAGCACCGAAGTCATCAGGCCGAGCGAGCCGTAACCTTGCGCGATGGTGTCGGACTGCACGTCGCCGTCATAGTTTTTGCAGGCCCAGACGTAACCACCCGACCATTTCATGGCAGCGGCGACCATGTCGTCGATCAAGCGATGTTCGTAGGTGATCTTCTTCTCGTCGAATTTGGACTTGAACTCTTTGTCGAAAACCTCCTGGAAGATGTCCTTGAACCGCCCGTCATAAGTCTTGAGGATGGTGTTCTTGGTCGAGAGATAGACCGAATAACCCTTCGACAGGCCCTGGTTGAACGAGGCGCGGGCGAAATCGGCGATTGAGTCGTCGAGATTATACATCGCCAGCGCCACACCGGCGCTCGGGGACTTGTAGACTTCCCGCTCGATCACCTTGCCGTCGTCGCCGACGAATTTCATCGTCAGGGTGCCCTTGCCCGGAAATTTGAAGTCGGTGGCGCGATACTGATCGCCGAAGGCGTGACGGCCGATGATGATCGGCTTGGTCCAGCCCGGCACCAGCCGCGGCACGTTCTTGCAGATGATCGGCTCGCGGAAAACCACGCCGCCGAGGATATTGCGGATGGTGCCGTTCGGCGATTTCCACATTTCCTTGAGGCCGAATTCCTTCACCCGGGCTTCGTCCGGCGTGATGGTGGCGCATTTGACGCCGACGCCGACCTTCTTGATGGCGTTGGCGGCGTCGATGGTGACCTGATCGTTGGTCTTGTCGCGGTGTTCCATCCCCAAGTCGAAATACATCAGGTTGATATCGAGGAACGGGTTGATCAGCTTGTCCTTGATGTATTGCCAGATGATCCGGGTCATCTCGTCGCCATCGAGTTCGACGACGGGGTTGGTCACCTTGATTTTTGCCATGGAGATCGGGGCCTTTTTGGAATAGCGCGCTTCGGAATGGATGGGGTGATGTATCCGCGCTATAGCACTGCAAACGCGCTGGCGAAAGCCAAGGCGTTATGCACTTTCAACCCATCTTTTAGCTCAGAGCCTCGGTTCTTATTGACCAGAACCGAGGCTCTGTCTCTTTATTTTGACGCGCTTTCTTCATGCGAACCGGTAACCGCCCCGGATCAAGTGCGGGACAGGCTTTCGCTTGAAAACGCTCTAGAACGCCGTCTGCATGGCGGTGGGCGATTGCCAGCAGCGGCACCGACCGGATGGCGACGATCGTGGAGAGCGAAATCCCAAGTTCAAGCGAAGGAGAAATTCCGTTGAACTGGTAAAGAGTCCACTTTCGAAAATATCCACGTCTGCCAAAGCACCGATGTTGAGTAGCGTTCACGAACCGAAGGTATCCTATTTCCCCGCCATTCAATGCGTTTCGAACTGAGGTCTTAACCCGACCAAGATCGCGAGCGGCCTATGGGAGGTTTCACCCGAAACTTAAAAAACCGTCCTAACCGCGTTATTTTTGCTTGAGAAATACCGCCGGACAGGCAATCGAATAGGGGCCGCAAGTGAGGCGTTGAGTCAGGTTCTTCGGAGCTTGATTCAAAATCTTCAGACACTGAATCAGAAAGTGAAGTGAGATGTCCGGTTCGGGCACCGACAAGACCAAATCAGGCGTCACACTCGCCGGCCCCGTTGTGATTCTGGTCGAGCCGCAGCTCGGCGAGAACATCGGCATGGCCGCGCGCGCGATGGGCAATTTCGGGCTGACGCGGCTCAGAATCGTCAATCCGCGCGACGGCTGGCCCAACGTTCACGCCCGGCGCGCCGCCTCGGGCGCCGATCATGTTCTGGATCATGTGGAGCTGTTCGACACGGTCGAGCAGGCGGTCGCCGACTGCACGTTGCTGTTCGCCACCACCGCCCGCGCGCACGATCAGGCCAAGCCGGTGGTGGCGCCGGAAGCCGCCGCGCGCGAAATCGCAGCCGAGATCACCGGCGGCGGCAAGGTCGGCATATTGTTCGGGCGCGAGCGTTATGGCCTGCAGAACGAGGAGGTCGCGCGCGCGAACCGCATCGTCACCTTTCCGGTCAATCCCGGTTTCGCCTCGCTCAACCTGGCGCAGGCGGTGCTGCTGATCGGCTATGAATGGTTCAAGCTTTCGACCGAGGGCGAATTGCCGTTCGCGATGCCCGAACGCTCCGAGCGAGCCTCGCAGCATCAGATGCAGGCGTTCTTCGACAATCTGGTGCGCGAACTCGACAAGGTCGAATTCCTGCGTCCGGTGGAGAAACGCGAGACCATGTTGGTCAATCTGCGCAACATTTTTGCCCGCATGGAGCCGACCAAGCAGGACATGCACACGCTGCACGGCGTGGTCATGGCGATCGCCGAAGGGCGCAAGGGGCCGGCCAAGGGCGGTGTGCTCGACGGCGAACAGGCGACAAGGCTGCGCGCGCTGCTTGCCGAGCACGGGCAGGGCGCGTTGCCGTCGGAAAGCGGTACGGTGCGCGGGCTCGCGCGGTTGCTGCGGCGAAATCCGACCGACGCGGAACGCATCCTGTGGCAGGCGTTGACCACCGACCGCCGCTTCGCCGGACAATTCAAACGCCAGACGCCGGTCGGCCGGCACATTCCGGACTTCGTCTCATTCGTGCACCGCGTGGCGATCGAACTGATCAATCCCGACGAGTCTGAGGTCATCGCAAAAGACCGCGCCGGGCGGCAGGCGTGGCTGGAGCAGCGCGGCTACAGGGTCATCAACATGGATGTCGCTGTTGTCGAGGGCGACTTGGCCAAAGAACTCGACCGGCTTGAAGCAGGTTTCGTTGAGCGCCGTTAGCAAATTCCTGAAAGTGTTCGCTGCCGCAGCAATTCAGGCCGCGAATTTCCTCCGATCGCTCGGGATTAATTTGCGCGAGAGAGGGTTCAACAAGATACGAACTTGAAAATCCAGGGAGGCTAAAACATGCGTCTTGTCAGTCTTGCGTTACTCGCTTCTGCGACAGTTCTCGTGGCCGAATCCGCCTGTGCTCAGGCGCCTCAACTCGAAAAGAATGTGTCGATGGCGATGGCGCTCGCCATCATGCAGGGCACAATCGATCAGTGCACAAAGGATGGTTACAAGGTCTCGGTCACGGTCGTGGATAAGGCGGGCAATGTCGCCGCCTCGATTCGTGGCGACGGCACCAATCCCCACACCATGGAGTTCAGCCGCCTGAAGGCCTACACCGCCCGTACCCGCGGTCAGACTTCGCTTGAGTTCATGAAGCTTACCTCGGATCCGGCGAGCGCTTACCTGCGTCAGATTCCGAATGTGGTGGCGGTAGGCGGCGGCGTTCCGATCAAGGTCGGAAACGAAGTGATCGGTGCTGCTGGTGCGTCAGGGGCTCCCGGCGGCGAAAAGGATGAAGTCTGTGTTCTTGCCGGCATCGCCAAGGTCGAGGCCGCGCTCAAGTAAGCGCGTTAGGCCGATCGGCGCCATCCAAGTCGGCTGTTGCCGACTTGGATATTGATATTGCCGAACTCGGAGTAAATCCGAGTTCGGTCGGCGCAGGTCGCGTGGTTGCCTAAAATTGTGGCAGTTCTGCCGCTTTCTACGGCCCCATATACATTCGCCCGATACGCACCAAGGATTTGGACAAGTTGGCTTCCCAGCGCGGGAAGCTGACAAGCAGCTTTGGCGTGATCTAGTGCAGCCGCAACGAGCGGTTGCGACATTCTGTCCACGTTATCAGTCATGGCACAGCGATTGCACTTTTGAAGGCGTCGACACGGCGCCGACAAGGAGCAATTGATGTCCACATTTGACAACCCGTTCGATCCCGACCGCGGCCTTCGCTCTTCTGGCTGCAGCTGCGGCCAGCATGTCAGCGAAGCCGAGCATGAGGCCGCTGCTCAACTGCAGATCCGGGCTTCGATCGAGAGCGAGCAAAAGCGCTACGAGGGCGTGGTCGCCTCCGCCGTAATGCGCGCGATGTTTCCGCAGGATGCCGCGCGCCGCGCGTTCCTGAAATCGGTGGGGGCAGCGACGGCCGTCGCGGCACTGTCGCAATTCTTCCCGCTGAAGACCGCGACCGAGGCCTTCGCGGAAGGCGGCCCGCTGGAGAAGAAAGACCTCAAGGTCGGCTTCATCCCGATCACCTGCGCGACGCCGATCATCATGGCCGCGCCGATGGGCTTTTATGCCAAGAACGGGCTGAACGTCGAAGTCATCAAGACCGCGGGCTGGGCTGTCATCCGCGACAAGACCATCAACAAGGAATACGACGCGGCCCATATGCTGTCGCCGATGCCGCTCGCCATCACCATGGGCGCCGGCTCCAATCCGCTGCCCTACACCATGCCGGCTGTCGAGAACATCAACGGCCAGGCGATCACGCTCGCGGTCAAGCACAAGGACAAGCGCGATCCGAAGGATTGGAAGGGCTTCAAGTTCGCCGTCCCGTTCGACTATTCGATGCACAATTACCTGCTGCGTTACTATCTCGCGGAGCACGGCCTCGACCCGGATGTCGACGTGCAAATCCGCGCGGTGCCGCCGCCGGAGATGGTCGCCAATCTGCGCGCCGACAATATCGATGGGTTCCTGGGTCCCGATCCGATGAACCAGCGCGCGGTCTATGACGGCGTCGGCTTCATCCACATCCTGACCAAGGATATCTGGGAGGGGCACCCATGCTGCGCCTTCGCCGCCTCGAAGGAATTCGTCTCGACGATGCCGAATACCTATGCCGCGCTGCTCAAATCGATCATCGAGGCCACCGCGTTCGCGCACAAGGCCGAGAACCGCAAGCAGATTGCGGAAGCGATCGCGCCGGCGAATTACCTGAACCAGCCGCAAATCGTGCTGGAGCAGATTCTTACCGGCACTTTCGCGGACGGATTGGGCAATGTCGTCACCCAGCCGAACCGCGTCGATTTCGATCCGTTCCCGTGGCAGTCGTTTGCGATCTGGATCATGACGCAGATGAAGCGCTGGGGTCAGGTCAAGGGCGACATCGATTATGCGGGGATCGCCTCGCAGGTCTATCTCGCCACCGATGCCACCAAACTAATGGCAGAGGCCGGGCTGACGCCGCCGACGACCACCAGCAAGAGCTTTGTGGTGATGGGCAAGACCTTCGATCCCGCCAAGCCCGAGGACTATCTCAACAGCTTCAAAATCAGGAAGGCGTCGTGACGGTGGCGCGAATACATTTGCACCCATCGTCCCGGCGCAAGCCGGGACCCCAGCGTGAGCGCAAATTGCGCTCATCGCGGGGGCGCGGATTCGCGTTCCGGCGTTGGGTCGGCTGGCTTCAAAATGCAGCACCGGGGGTTATGGACCCCGGCGTTCGCCGGGACGACTCGCTGAGGGGTCGTACCCCATGACTTCCTCCCTCCGCTTTCGCGCGGCGGTCGTGTCGATCGCGCTGTTCCTTGCCTTCATGGGCATTTGGCATATCGCCACGCGCGGCACCAGCGCCGTCGCCAGCATGACGCCGGAATACGCCAAGCTGATGGGCCTGACGGCGACGCAAGGAAAATCGGCGATGCCGGGGCCGCTCGATGTCGGCGCGAAATTGTGGGAGCACCTCAAGCGGCCGTTCTACGATAACGGGCCGAACGACAAGGGCCTCGGCATCCAGCTCGGCTATTCGATCGCTCGCGTCGGGCTCGGCTACTTTCTCGCGGTACTCGTCGCAATCCCGCTCGGCTTCCTGATCGGGATGTCGCCGCTGATCAACAGGGCGCTCGACCCGTTCATCCAGATTCTGAAGCCGATCTCGCCGCTCGCCTGGATGCCGCTGGCGCTCTACACCATCAAGGACTCCGGGCTATCCGCGATCTTCGTGATCTTCATTTGCTCGGTGTGGCCGATGCTGCTGAATACCGCGTTCGGCGTCGCCGCCGTGCGTAAGGAATGGATCAACGTCGCGCGCACGCTCGAGGTCGGCACCGTCAGGCGCGCCTTCACCGTAATTTTGCCGGCGGCGGCGCCGACGATTCTCACGGGCATGCGGATCTCGATCGGCATTGCGTGGCTGGTGATCGTCGCCGCCGAGATGCTGGTCGGCGGCACCGGCATCGGCTACTTCGTCTGGAACGAGTGGAACAACCTCTCGATCACCAACGTCATCATTGCCATTTTGGTGATCGGCGTCGTCGGCATGCTGCTCGATCAGATTCTCGCGCGCTTCACGCGCATGGTGACGTTCCCGGAGTGAAGCGATGACCGACAAATTCATTTCCATCGAAGGTATCGCAAAACGCTATCCGGGCGCCGGTGGCGGCGAGATCGCGGTGTTCGAAAATCTCTGGCTGTCGATGGCGCGGGGCGAATTCGGCTGCGTGATCGGCCATTCCGGCTGCGGCAAGACCACGGTGCTGAACGTTCTCGCAGGGCTCGACCAGCCGAGCGAAGGCACCGTGATCGTGGACGGACAAGCGATCGAGGGCACCAGCCTCGACCGCGCCGTGATTTTCCAGAGCCACGCGCTGCTGCCGTGGCGCACCGTTCTCGGCAACGTCGCCTATGCCGTGACGTCGAAATGGCGGGATTGGGACCGGGCCAAGGTCAAGGCGCACGCGCAGACCTTCATCGATCTGGTCGGGCTCACCGGCGCCGAGCACAAGCGACCGTCGGAACTCTCGGGCGGCATGAAGCAGCGCGTCGGCATTGCGCGCGCGCTCAGCATCACGCCGAAGATCATGCTGATGGATGAGCCGTTCTCGGCCCTCGATGCGCTGACGCGTGGGACGCTACAGGACGAGGTCCGCCGCATTTGTCTCGAGACCGGGCAGACCGCGTTCATGATCACCCACGACGTGGATGAGGCGATCTATCTCGCCGACAAGATTTTCCTCATGACCAACGGGCCGGGCGCGGTGCTGGCCGAGATCGTGGAAAATCCGCTGCCGAAGGACCGCGGCCGCATCGATCTGCACCGGCATCCCTATTACTACGCGGTGCGAAATCACATCGTCGATTTTCTGGTCAGCCGCAGCAAGACTTTCGCAAGCGATGTGCCCGATCACGATCCACGCAACGTGCCGCTGGTCCGGATCGGCAAATCCGAGTTGGTGATCGCATCGGTGTCCGATGCGCCCCACGAGGAATCAAAACAGACGTCATGGCCGGGCTTGTCCCTGCCATCCACGTCTTCTTAGGCAATGAGAATGAAAGACGTGGATGCCCGGGACAAGCCCGGGCATGACGAGTGCAAGGGAGACGACATATGAAACGATCCGACCTCACCGAAAAGCTGCTCGACATCAAACGCGAGAACGGCTGGAGCTGGAAACACATCTGCGGGAAGATCGGCGGCTACTCCGAAGTCCTCATCGTCGGCGCCATCCTCGGCCAGATGAAATTGACAAAACCGCAAGCCGCGAACGCCGGCGAACTGTTCGGCCTGTCCAAATCCGAGACCGCGATGCTTAACGAGACGCCGATGCGCGGCGAGGGCACGCCGATGCCGCCGACCGATCCCCTGATCTATCGCTTCTACGAATTGGTGATGATCAACGGCCCGGCCTGGAAGGCGCTGATCGAGGAGGAATATGGCGACGGCATCATGTCGGCGATCGATTTCGACATGGTGATGGAACGCCTGCCCAATCCCAAGGGCGACCGGGTCAAGATCACGATGTCGGGCAAATTCCTGCCGTACAAATATTACGGCGCCAGCGGCAACGTGCCGGAATATGGGTTCAAGGAAGGGTGAGCCTTGCTGTCATTCCGGCGCCTGAAGCAGGAACCCGGAATCCCGACGAAACACTTCGAGATTCCGGATCGCCGCGGTGCAGCGTCCGGAATGGCGGCAGAGGTGGGGCTCGCCTCTATGTCCCGGCCTTCACCTGCGCGACAGCCTGCGCCATCAGCTCGTCCATCTTGGCGCGAATCTGCGTTTCCGTGATGGAAATGCCCTTGGCGCTGAGATCGTCGATCACCTTGCGGACCACGTCGGCGGCACCGGCTCCCGCGAACTCGGCGGCGACGACTTCCTTGGCATAGGCGTTGGCCTCGTCGCCTGACATTCCGAGCATCGAAGCCACCCATAATCCAAGCAGCTTGTTGCGGCGCGCCTCGGCCTTGAACTTCAGTTCCTCGTCGAGAGCGAACTTTTTCTCGAAACCTTCCTCACGCTTGTCGAATGTGGTCATGACCAAGGTTCCGATCCCTGTCGAAACGGTTACGGCGGCCTCGTTGCGGCGGCTCGCCTTCGCGCCTAGATAACTGCAGAGAATAGTTAAAAACAACAGCCTCGAAGCCGCAGGGCTTAGGGTCATCATGGGGGCACTAATGCGGTAAAACTCGCTCCCGAGGGGGCCGGATCGATTGTGCTGGGTAGGCCAATCGGATAGGTTGATCCCGGGCCGGTTCTCGTTCTGTTTCCCGTTCCTGGCCTTCACGGCAGCTCCGTCGTGGGTCTCAATCCTTGTCATCCGGAGCACACCAAATTCATGGATTTCAACAACACACGGTACATCCCAATGAGCCGTCGACGCCGCATTTATGAAGGCAAGGCCAAGGTCCT
>Ga0208984_1000123_pt1 | contig 10788 bp, 9 predicted proteins | sample MedBloCAOM3_M3_FD_187851 | JGI IMG/M metagenome (GOLD analysis project Ga0208984, IMG submission 187851) | Forest soil microbial communities from El Dorado National Forest, California, USA - Mediterranean Blodgett CA OM3_M3 (SPAdes) (version 2) | ecosystem: Environmental > Terrestrial > Soil >... | reverse complement strand
TGATGAGGCCGGTCATGAACGGGAAGGTGCCGGCATCGACGCCGGCGCTCGACCAGCCGATGCCGTTTTGCACGCTCGACGCCGCGACGGCTGCGCCGAACGCTCCGGTCAGCGTCGCGGTCGCGGCTTCAAGACCCCGGCGGGAGATCATGGGCGCGGCTTTAGTTCGAGACCAGCCAGCCCTCGTCGGCCGCGATCTTGCGGACGCGCTCGATATCCTCGTTCATGAATTTGTCGAACGACGCGCCGCTCAGGAATGTGTCGGTTTGCGAGGTCCGCTCGATATATTCCTTCCACTCCGGCGCCGCCTGCACCTTCTTCATGAGGTCGACATAGAAGGCCACCTGCTCGGGCGTCACTTTGCCGGGCAGCCAGACGGTGCGCGGCTGCTGGAACTGCACCACGTTCAATCCGGATTCCACGCAGGTCGGGATGTCGTGCCAGCCTTGCGTGGCGGTGATCTTGGGGCCGACAGGAAGGCGTTGCGGGCTGAAGGCGCACAGCGGCCGTTGCGTGCCGCCGCGCCATTGCCCGAGGCTTTCGCTCGGGTTGTTGACGTGCGAGTCGATGTGGCCGCCGGCAAGCTGGACCGCGGCCTCGGCGCCGCTCTTGAACGGGATATAGGTGATCTTCACCTTGGCGGCCTTCTCGATCAGGCGGGTGAGGACTTCGTCGGTGTCCTTCGATTGGGCGCCGCCCATCCTGAAATCGCCCGGCTTGGCGGCGACGGCCTTCAGATAGTCCTGCACATTCTGATAGGGCGCATCCTGCTTGACCCAGAGCAGGAACTCGTCCTGCACCAGCGCCGCGATCGGGGTGAGGTCGGTGTGCTTGTAGGTGACCTTCGCCACCATCGGCTGCTGCCAGGCATTCGACGTGCCGAAGACGACCCGGTAAGGGTCGCCCGGAAGCGACTTGGCATAGACATAGCCTTCGGCGCCGCTGCCGCCCGCCTTGTTGACCACCACCACCGGCTGGTCGACGAGCTTGTGCTTGGTGACGACGGCCTGGACGGTGCGGGCGAGGTTGTCGGTCCCGCCGCCCGGACCGGCGGTGGCGACGAATTCGATCGGCTTGGTCGGACGCCACTCGGCGGCGGCGGCGTGGGCCGACACCAGCGCCAATGCGCCGGTCAGAAGCACGCCTTGAATTCTCGCTGACTTCGACATCACTCGACTCCCTCTTGGTTTTTTGCCCTTGCGATCAAGCGACCTTCTGGCGCCCGGCGCCCGCTTTGGGCGCGACCACGGCTCCCTCCTGCTCGAGCGCCGCGATCTCGTCGTCGTCGAAGCCGTATTCGGCCAGAACGTCGCGCGTATGCTCGCCGAACAGCGGCGCGCCGCGCCGAAGCCCGCCGGGCGTTGCGGAAAACTTGACCGGCAGGCCGATGGTTTTCACCGCGCCGAGCGTCGTGTGCTCGACCTCGACCACCATCTGGCGCGCGGCGGTCTGCGGATCGGCCAGCGCCTGCAGCATGTCATAGACCGGCCCGCTCGGCACGCCCTTCTGGTCGAGCCGGCTGAGCCAATATTCCGACGTCTCGGTGCGGAAGCGCGCGGCCAGCTCGGTCTCCAGCGCCTTGAGGTTGGCCATGCGGGCCGCGTTGTCGACAAAGCGCGGATCATCGGCGAGCGCGGGCGCGTCGATCGCTTCGAGCAGCAGCCGCCATTGCTTGCGGTTGGCGCCGCCGACCACGATCCATCCGTCCGAGGTCTGGAACGCCTGATAGGGGGCGTTCAGCGGGTGGGCCGAGCCCATGGCGCGCGGCGCAACGCCGGTCGCGAGCGCGATCGCCGACTGCCAATAGGTCTGCACCAGCGCGGCCTCGAACAGCGAGGTCTCGACCCATTGGCCTTCGCCCGTCTTCAGGCGGTGCGCATAGGCCGCCAGGATGCCCATGGCGGCCAGCAGGCCGGCGGTGATGTCGGAGAGCGGAGCGCCGCACTTGACCGGCGGGCTGTCCGGCCCGTCGCCGGTGAAGCTCATGATTCCGCTCATCGCCTGCGCCATCAGGTCGAAGCCCCGCCGGTGCTGATACGGGCCGGTGCGGCCGAAGCCCGACAAGGAGCAGTAGATCAGCGCCGGATGGTCTTGTCTCAGTTCGTGGTAGCCGAAACCCAGGCGGTCCATCACGCCGGGCGCGAAATTCTCCACCAGCACGTCGGCCGAGGCGATGAGGCGGCGCATGATCTTCTTGCCGCCCGCCGTCTTGAGATCGACGACGATGCCGCGCTTGTTGCGGTTCATCATCAGGAACGAGGCCGCCTCGTCGCCGATCTTGGGCGGCACCGAGTGCCGGCTGTCGTCGCCGGCCGGATTGCGCTCGATCTTGATCACGTCGGCGCCCATGTCGGCGAGCATGAGCGTGCAGGTCGGGCCCGCCATCACATGCGTGAGATCGAGAACCTTCAACCCCGACAACGGACCCATTTCTTCACCTTGCGTGGTTTTTACGGTGCGCGCTTCGGCGGATTATTCGCCCGTCCATTGCGGCGGACGCTTGTTGAGAAATGCGTCCATGCCCTCGCGGAAATCCCGGCTCATGTAGCAGCTCAGGATGAGGTCCTCGCCTTCCTCGCGCGAGAGCCGCACCTGCAGGCGACGGAGCGCTTCCTTGGTGGCCCGCAGCGTCAGCGGCGCATTGCCGGCGATCAGGCGGGCGAGCTCCTCGGTCCGGCGCTCGAGCGCCGCGAAATCATCGACCACCTCGGTCACCAGCCCGGCCTGCAGCGCCTCCTTGCCGTCGAGCAGCCGCGCCGTGAACACCAGATCCTTGACGCGCGCCGGCCCGACCAGCGCCGCGAGGCGGCTCAGGTTCGACATCGACAGGCAGTTGCCGAGCGTACGGGCGATCGGGAATCCGAACTTGGCGGTCGCGGTCGCGACCCGCAGGTCGCAGCAAGCCGCGATCCCGGCGCCGCCGCCCGTGCAGGCGCCGGCGATCGACGCGATGGTCGGGACGGGGCACTGCTCGAGCGCGCCCAGAATGCGGTCGATGCGCGACTCATAGGCGAGGGCGTCCTCCGGCGTCTTGAAGGCGCGGAACTGATTGATGTCGGTGCCCGACGCGAAGGCCTTGTCGCCTTGCCCTTTCAGCACCAGGACCTTGAGCGAGCGGTCGGAGGGCGCCGCCTCGCAGATCGCGGCGAGACGCTCATACATCGCGAAGGTGAAGGCGTTGCGCGCCTGCGGCCGGTTGAAGGTGATCCGGCCGATGCCGTCGCGGACCTCATAGAGGAGGTCGGATTCGGCGGCCTGGGGGCTCACGCTGGCGATGCTCACGCGGCGTCTCCTGGATGGGGTCAACGGGTCGCTCTCTTTATTTTGAATGCAAAAAGCCGTTATCGCAATCTCTTTTTGGCGATCCACGGCCGAAGCTGCTATGGTTTGAATGCAAAAATTTCACGCCGAGGCGCACAATGCATGAAGAGGTCGTAGCCCGGCTGCGCCACAAGCTGGTCGAAGGAGAAATTCCGCCCGGCGCCCGCGTCCCCGAGCGCGAGCTGTGCGAGGCGCTGGGCATCTCGCGTACGCCCTTGCGCGAGGCCCTCAAGGTGCTGGCGGCCGAAGGTCTCGTCGTGCTGCTGCCCAATCGCGGCGCGCGCGCCGCCAGACTGACGCGCGAAAACGTGCAGGACCTGTTCGAGGTGTGCGAAGGCCTGGAGGCGCTCGCCGGCGAGCTCGCCTGCCAGCGCATTTCCGACCAGCAGGTCGCCGAGATCGCGGCGCTGCATGCCGCCATGCTGACCCACTTTCGTGCGGGCGAGCTGATTTCCTATTACGGCTGCAATCGGTTGATCCATGAAGGCATCGTGCGGGCGGCGGATAACGCGGTCTTGTCCAGTCTCTACGAGTCCGTTGCCGCGCGCATCCGGCGCGCCCGCTTCATCACCCCGATGACGCCCGAGCGCTGGACGCTGGCCGTCCAGGAGCATGAGGCCATTCTGAACGCCCTGCTGCGGCGCGACGGCGGCGGGCTCGCGCATATCCTGCGGACCCACCTTCGGCACAAGCGCGCCGAGGTGGAGCGCGCGGGATTTGCCGAAACAGAGGAGCCCGAGGCGATTTCGCCCGTCAGAGCGCGTCGCTTGTCATCCGCATGACGGCCGCATCATATGGCGGCGTGAACCGAACGGGAGCCGCATGAGCCGAGACGCCGCCATCGCCCGCGCCGCCGATTATTTCGACACCGGCGGCTTCAAGGCCGACCTCGCCCGCCGGGTCGCGATCCCGACCGAGAGCCAGAATCCCGAGCGCGCGGCCGAGCTCGCGCGCTATGTCGAAACCGAGATGAAGCCGGCGCTCGAGGCGCTCGGCTTCGCCTGCCGGGTGCTGCGCCACCCCAAGGCGCGCGGGCCCTTCCTGGTGGGCGAGCGCCACGAGGGCGCCGGGCTGCCGACCATATTGGCCTACGGCCATGGCGACGTGATCCGCGGCTTGGAGGCCGGCTGGAAGCCCGGCCTGTCGCCCTGGCAGCTGGTCGAGACCGACGGCCGCTACTACGGCCGCGGGGTCGCCGACAACAAGGGCCAGCACACCATCAACATCGCGGCGCTCGCCGCCGTGCTGGCGGTGCGCGGCCGGCTCGGCTTCAACATCAAATGGCTGATCGAGATGGGCGAGGAGACGGGCTCGTCCGGCCTGCGCGAAGTGTGCGAGGAGAACCGCGCGCTGCTCGCGGCCGACGTGCTGATCGCCTCCGACGGCCCACGCCTCACCGCGGATCGCCCGACCATCTTCCTCGGCACCCGCGGCGGCTATCCGATCGACCTGTGGGTTGACGCGCGCGAGGGCGGCCACCATTCGGGCAACTGGGGCGGGCTCCTGTCGAGCCCGGCGATCCAGCTCGTCCATGCGCTCTCGACCATCGCGGGCCCGACCGGCCAGGTGCGCATTCCGGAATGGGTGCCCGACCGCATCCCCGAGCCGGTGCGCCGCGCGCTCGCCGATTGCGAGGTGCGCGCGGGCCCGGGCGATCCGGTCATCGATCCGAACTGGGGCGAGCCCGGCCTCACGCTGGCCGAGAAGGTGTTCGCCTGGTGCTGCTTCGAGATCCTGGCGATGACGGCGGGCAATCCCGAAAACCCGGTCAACGCGGTGCCGCCGCGCGCCTGGGCGCGCGGCCAGTTGCGCTTCGTGGTCGGCATCGAGATCGAGGAAATTCTCCCGGCGCTGCGCCGCCATCTCGACCGCCACGGATTCCCGATGGTGCAGATCGCCCAGGGACGCGACGAGATCTTCCACGCCACCCGGCTCGATCCCGATCATCCCTGGGTGCAATGGGTCGCCGGCTCGATCGCGCGCACCACCAACAGGCCGACCGCCATCCTGCCCAATTCCGGCGGCTCGCTGCCCAATGACATCTTCTCCGAAGGCCTGGGCTTGCCGACCATCTGGGTGCCGCATTCCTATCTGGGCTGCTCGCAACACGCTCCGAACGAGCATCTGCCGGTCGAGATCGCGCGCGAGGGGCTGCGCCTGATGGCGGGGATGTATTGGGATCTGGGGGAGGCGGGGGTGCCGGTGAGTTTGGCGCCGAACGAGAAGTGAGGGCGGTGGCGCGGGCCCGACGAAGTTATTTGTCGGTCAGCTGTTTCGGATCATTCAGGATGATCTGCGGCTTGCCCTGGTAGAGCTGGATCTGGCCGGTGACGCAGACCTGCTTTCCCTGCACGGCCTTTTCGGGTGTTCCGAACTTGGCGCGGTCGCTCCCGAGGATGAGTGCCGTGAAGATGGCATTGGGATAGGGCTTGCCGAAGTCCAGGAAGGTCGGTCCGCCCCTGGCCTGTCCGGCATATTTGGCGGAGGCCACCAGGCCGCAAATGGTGACGGTCTCGCCGACATGCTTGGCGGCCTCCTCGGGGGTGAACGTGGCGGCGCGCGCCCCGACCGCCCACAGGACCAACGCCGTGGACACGATGAGCAGTCTGAGCCAGGACATTCCGGTGACCCCACTTCGCAAGCTTCGCCCCGCCCGAGCGGTTGACGATGCTAACCATTTTAATGTCGACTCGGTAGCCACCCGCCTGGTTCCATCCCCAAACCATCGGAGACCGCCTTGCCCGTCATGTCCGGAAAGCGTGCCTTCCTCGAGCTCTTGAAGCAGGAGGGTGTCGACATGGTGTTCGGCAATCCCGGCACCACCGAGCTGCCGCTGATGGATGCCTTCGCGGTCGAGCACGACATCAAATACGTGCTCGGCCTGCAGGAAGCCGCCCTCATGGCGATGGCGGACGGTTACGCCCAGGCCTCCGGCAAGCTCGCGGTCCTCAATTTCCACGTGGCGCCCGGGCTCGGCAACGCCATGGGCATGCTCTACGACGCCCAGAAGGCGGGCTCGCCCATTCTGCTCACCGCCGGCCAGCAGGATCAGGATTACATCGTCACCGAGCCGATTCTCTCCGCCGACCTGCCCACGCTGGCGCGGCCCTTCGTCAAATGGGCCGCCGAGGTCCATCGCGTGGCCGACCTGCCGCGCCTGGTGCATCGCGCCGTCAAGACCGCGCTCGCGCCGCCGACCGGGCCGGTGTTCCTGTCGCTGCCGGGCGACATCCTCAAGCACGAGGGCGACCTCGACCTGATGACGCCGACCCGCATCGCGCCGCGGCTGCGCGGCGACGCCGCCGCGATCGCGGCCGCGGCCGCCCTTCTGGCCGAGGCCAAGCATCCGGTGATCATCGCCGGCGACGCGATCGCGCACAGCCGCGCCCATGCCGAGCTGGTCGAGCTCGCCGAATTGCTGGGCGCGCCGGTCTATGCCGAATTCGTGCCGAGCACCGCGTCGTTTCCCGCCTCGCATCCGCTGTTCCGCGGCGCCACCGCGCGCACCCAGGCGGCGGTGCGCCAGGCGCTCGACCCGCACGACGTCCTGTTCTCGGCCGGCGGCGATCTGTTCACCTGGTCGCTGCCGTCCAATATCGATCCCATGCCGCCCGGCATGCGGCTCATTCATCTCGACACCGATCCATGGGAGATCGGCAAGAATTATCCGGCCGAGGTCGCGATCCTGGGCGATCCGAAGGCGACCTTGCCGGAGCTCACCGCGGCGACGCGGGAGCGCATGACCAGCGGCGGCCGTGGCGCGGCGCGCAGCCGGCTGAAAGCCGCGAGCGACGCGACGCTGGCCGAGCGCGCGGCGCTCAAGGCCAAGGCGCGCTCGCTCGCCGGGCAGACGCCGGTGCTGCCGCTCGCGCTGCTCGAAGCGATCGGCGACATGCTGCCGAACGACGCCGTGGTGATCGAGGAGACGCTCTCTTCCGCGCCCGGCATCCGCTCGCTCATCCGCAGCGACGATCCGCAGAGCTTCTTCGGGTTGCGCGGTGGCGGCATCGGCTGGGGCCTGCCGGCCGCCATCGGGGCCAAGCTCGCGCTGCCGCACCGGCCGGTGGTCGCGCTCATCGGCGACGGCAGCGCCATGTACACCATCCAGGCGCTGTGGACCGCCGCGCATTACCGCATTCCCGTCGTGTTCGTGATCCTCAACAACACCTCCTACCGCATCCTCAAGCAGCGCCTGCATGCGCTGCGCGGGCATGCCGAGCAGGTGGATGCCTATGTGGGCATGGAGCTCGTCGATCCGGCGATCGATTTCGTGGCTTTGTCGCGTTCGCTCGGCGTCGCGGCCGAACGCGCCAGGACGGTACGCGAGGCGACCGACCTCGTGGCGAAGGGCATCGCGTCCGACGCGCCGCTGCTGATCGACGTCGAGCTCGACCGCGCCTTCAAGCCCATGTGAGGGCGGCGCTTACATCCACAGAGTCGTCATGGCCGGGCTTGTCCCCGGGCTAAACAACAAGCCCGGGCATGACGAAGGCAAGCCTCACACCTTCGACACCTCGAATGTCGAACGCGCGAACAGCTCCTCGACGCCGACCTTGCGGTCGACCAGGCCCTGCTCGTGGGCATATTGGGTGAGCGCCTCGATCTCGCGCATGTTCTCGTGCACGCCGTATTTCCAGAAATCGTCGCCCATCGCCGCCATGGTCTCACGCGTCTCGGCTTCGAGGAACGGCAGGGTCACCAGCAGCGCATTGACGTCGCGCAGGTTCTCCATCGCGATCGCCTTGGCGTCGCAGAAGGCCTTGTAGACGCTGGTCGCGAGCCACGGATACTGCGCGACCAGGGTCTTGCGGATGCCGATCAGGTGCATGATCGGAAACAGGCCGGTCTTCTTGAAATAGGCGGTCTCCGCCTCCCGGGTGTCGACAAACAGCCGTGCGATATGCGGCTCGCCGCGCAGGAATGACGAGGGCGCGCGCGCCGTGAACAGGGCGTCGAGCTCGCCGCTCGCCAGCATGCCGACCAGCGTCTGATCGTCGCCGATCGGCTGCAGGTCGATGCCCTTGATCGGCTTGAGCGGCGTGCGCTCGTGCCGCCCCGGCTCCTCCTGGCCGCCGCTGCGCCAATGGATTTCCGATGGATGCACGCCGTATTCGTGCTGCATCATCCCGCGCATCCAGACCACCGCGGTGATCTGGTACTCCGGCAGCCCGATGCGCTTGCCGCGCAGATCGGCCGGCGTACGAATGCCGGCGTCGCGGCGGACATAGATGCCGGAGTGGCGGAAGATGCGCGACACGAAGGCCGGAATCCCGATATAGGCGGACGTCCCGTTCGCCACCGTCCGGATATAGCTCGAGAAGGAGAGCTCGGAGACGTCGAACTCCTGGTAGCGGAAGGCGCGGAAGAAAATCTCCTCCGGATAGAGCGGCAGGTAGGTGACGGCGCAGCCCTCGAGTTTCACCACGCCGTCCTTGATCGCCTGGGTACGATCGTAATTGCCGCACGCAACGGTTATCGGCACGTCCACCATTCGGGTCCTCGCGATGGCCTGATGTTTCCCGGGAGCCGGGTGGCGCATTCAAGCAGAAGCCCGCCGCGCCGTCAGCTTGTGGCCGGCGGCATTGCGGGATATTTTTTGCTGCCGGACCGCAATGCGTTCGCGGTCGAGCCGGCAAGGAGAAAACCATGATGTCGACGGTGATTGGCGGGGCCATGCTGCCCCACGCGCCTCAGTTTTTCACCATGCCGGACACCGAGGACAAGGCGCTGGTCGCCCATGTGCGCGAGGTGGCGGCCGACATCGGCGAGAGGTTGCGGGCGCTCGAACCCGATCTCTGGATCATCTTCTCCAACGATCACGCCGAGCAGTTCTTCCACCATGCGGCGCCGCCCTTCACGGTCCATGTCGGCGGCGAGGCGAGCGGGGAGTTCGCGGGCCGCAAATTCCACTGGAAGGTGCCGAGCGAGATCAGCTTCGAGCTCGTCCGCCAGCTCTACCGGCAGAGCTTCGACCCGGCCTTCACCAGCACCGCCAAGATCGATTATGCGATCGGCATTCCGCTGACCCATCTCGGCCACACCGGCCCGGTGCTGCCGATTTACGTCAATGCCTATCTGCCGCCGCAGCCCACCATGGAGCGCTGCTACGCCTTCGGCCAGGCGGTGGCGCGCACCGTCACCGCCATGGGGTTGAAGACCGTCATTCTGTCGAGCGGCGGCATGTCGCATTTCCCCGGCACCGATCGCTATTCAAATCCCGAGCTCGCCTGGGACCAGCGCGCGCTCGCGAAGCTTGCGACCGGAAACCTCAAGTCGCTGATCGGCTATGACGAGACCGAGCTCGACGAGACCGGCAATATCGAGCTGCGCTGCTGGGCCTGCGCGGCCGGCGCGCTGGGCGAGCGCAAGCCCGACGTGGTGTCGATGGACCCGAGCTGGCATCACAACTATGCCTCGCTCGCCTGGATCGGCAGCCGTCCGGAAGAGCACGCCGCGCATTATCCCTCGATCAAGCCCGAGCTGGTCGAGCTCACCGCCGCCCTGCACGGGCTTGCGCACGAAGCCGACAAGCGCGCCCAATATGTCGCCAATGCCGCCGCCTATGCGGACAAGTTCCGCCTGCCGCCCGAGCAGCGCGAGGCGCTGGTCCGGCTCGACATGCCGACGATCGTGAAGATGGGCGCGCATCCGCTCGTGCCCTTCCTGGCGCAGATGCAGATCCAGCGCCTGCGCGCGGGGCGGTGAGAGCCGACGGGCGGCCGGGGAGGGGAACAGAGAGATGCTGTCATGCGCGGGGAGAGGGCGCGCGGGCGCCGTGCATCGCTCAGCTCACGCCGCCTTCGCCAGCCCCTCCAGCGCCGCGCGGGCGCTCCACGGCTTCCACCACAGCTTCAGCCCGAGATCGCGCGCGATGATTCCCGCCGCCACATAGCTCGGGCCGCCCGAGATCGCGCCGCCGCAATGGGCGGCGGAGCCGGCGTAATAAAGGTTCGGGATCGGGCTGCGGTAGCCGAAATGGTTGTACATGACCTGCTCGGCGTTGAACGCCCCCATGAAGATGTCGCCGCCGCGCATGTTGACGAGCTCCTGGACATATTCGCGGCCCGTATAAGCGTATTGGGCGATGATGTTTTTCCTGGTCATGTTCGGGCAGTAGCGCGCCCAGGTGTCGAGAATCCTGTCGGAGAATTCCGCCTTCCAGCTTTCGTAATCCTGCTCGCCGATGTCGGGATCGAGCGGCATCACGTGCCACGCATAGCTCGTGTGCTTGCCGGGCGGCGCCTGGGTGGGATCGAGCAGGCTCAAGGGGCCTGAGCCGAACTGCACGATGTCGGGCATCTTGCCGGCCATCACCTGCTGATGGGCCGCGAACAGATCCTCCATGGTTTCGGCGCCGATGCTCCATTTGAGCGCGCGGTTGATGTTGGGATCGAATTTTTCGGCGGCAAAGCGCGGGCTTTCATTCAGCGCGAGGTGGAGGCCGAACAGCGCCCATTTGGTGTACTG
>Ga0208984_1000121_pt1 | contig 10872 bp, 12 predicted proteins | sample MedBloCAOM3_M3_FD_187851 | JGI IMG/M metagenome (GOLD analysis project Ga0208984, IMG submission 187851) | Forest soil microbial communities from El Dorado National Forest, California, USA - Mediterranean Blodgett CA OM3_M3 (SPAdes) (version 2) | ecosystem: Environmental > Terrestrial > Soil >... | reverse complement strand
CTGTCGATGGCCTTGATCAATTCGTTCGAACTGCAAATCAAGGTGTGAAGGCCGCTATGATCAAGGACGTGATGGTTCGGCTCGATGGAGGCTCCGGAGACGCCGCGCGTCTGGCCGCCGCAGCACAGATTGCTGAGATTTTCCAGAGCCATATCACCGGACTGTTCCTCAATGTTGTGCCGGACGAATTCAATGGCGCCAACGTCAATCAAGCCGCCCAAGCGCCTGACGCTGCGAGGCGAGCCGGAGACGCCGTTGAGACCATGCTGTTTCAGCGGCTGACCCAGTTGCAGCAGCCGACCAATCTGCGGCGGTTCGACGTGGCCGGCGCTCTCGATATTTCCGGGACCGCCCTGCCTGTGGTGCGCACCGCCGATACCTTCGTCGCGCTCCGGCCAAATGATCGGTCGAACGAACCGGAAGACCTGATTGAAAACCTGCTGTTCGGCACCGGACGCCATCTGTTTCTGGTTCCCGATGACTGGAAAGGATTCACGCCCCTAGACAACATCGTCGTGGCGTGGAACGGGAGCCGGGAATCGACGCGCGCGCTGGCCGAATCCCTCCCCTTCCTGCACCAAGCGAGCAAGGTTGGCGTTCTCGTCGTGGAAAGTGAGCATCAGACCAAAACCGACGCGCTGAATGCCAACGATGCCGTTCTGCACCTTCGCCATCACGGCATCAACGCCATCAAATATCGCGCCGTCGGCGAGGAAGACGAGACGGCCGACGTACTGATCGCGGAGTGCCGCAGTCTCGGTGCAAACCTGCTGGTGATGGGCAGCTATGGCCACTCTCAACTACACGATTTGCTGCCGGGATCTACGACCAGCCGGGTCCTGCATCGTTCACCGGTCCCCCTACTCATCGCACACTGACTGCGGTTCTGTGGATCTCCCCGCCAGCGATTGACGGCCGTCAAGGTGGCGCCACGCGTCGCATCATAGGTTCGGTCGGCGCTTTCGCACCAGCTCAGGGACCTGCCCCATGGCCGCTATCGATCCAGGAACGCTAATGTGGGCCAGGGCTTGCGAGTTGATCGATCGCGCCGAGCGATTGCATCGCCAGTTCTTCCAGCCGACGGCCGCGCCGGTCCGCGACCTCTGCTGGGAACCGCCAGTCGATATCATCGAAACCGATTTCGAACTCCTGATTGGCGTAGCGCTTCCCGGCGTCAACAGCGGCGCGGTGAAAGTGACGGTCGATACCGACGGAATCATCGTGACCGGCGTCCGCCGGGCGAACGTGATTCCGCGCGGCGGCATGGTTCATCGGCTGGAGATTCCTTACGGGAGATTCGAACGTCGGATCACTCTTCCAGCGGCCGGCCTCCAGCTTGGTCAGGCGGAATTCGCCGACGGCTGCCTGATGCTGAAATTCTCCAAGCAGCCTTTGACGGAAGAGCGGTCCGATGTCTGATGCGGCCAACAATCCGGGCACAGTGCCCGATCAAAGCCATCCTTCCATCCCTGCGGATGCAACGATCATCCTGCCGGTTCGAAACACGTTGCTGTTTCCGGGCATGGTACTGCCATTGACGATCGGCCGGCCGGCCTCGATCGCCGCGGCTCAGGAGGCGGTTCGAAGCGGCGGCAAGATCGGCCTGTTGCTGCAGGACGATCCCGCCGTCGAACAGCCGGGACCTGAGCATCTGCGGCGCGTCGGCACCATTGCCGACGTCCTGCGCTATGTCACCTCGGGAGAAACCCATTACGTCATTTGCCGCGGGTTGCGGCGCTTCTGTGTCGACGAATTTCTCACCGGGTTTCCCTATCTCGTCGCGCGCATCACCGAGATCGGTATATCCGAAGCGATCACGCCCGACATCGAGGCGCGGATGCATCTGCTCAAGATGCGCGCACGCGACGCGCTCGGGCTGCTGCCGAACCCGCCCGCGGAGATCGGGCCCGCCATCGACAGTCTGGACTCGCCGACGATGCTCGCCGACTTTATTGCCGGCATCATCGATATCCCGGTCAGTGAAAAGCAGGATCTGCTGGAGACGTTTGACGTCACGCTGCTGCTCGACAAGCTACTGGGGTTGCTCGCGAAGCGGATCCAGGTGCTGGAACTTTCAAAGGAGATCGGCGAACAGACGCAGCAAACCCTGTCGTCGCAGCAGCGCGAGCACATCCTTCGCGAACAGCTCCGTCAGATCCAGAAGGAGCTTGGGGACGACGACGTCAAGTCCACTGAGCTGAAGGAACTTGCTGAAAAGATCGATAAAGCCGGCATGCCCAGGGATGCCGAGGAGCAGGCCAGGCGCGAATTGAAGCGGCTTGAACGCATGCCGGAAATGGCGGCCGAATACGGGATGGTGCGGAGCTATCTCGATTGGCTGGTTGAACTGCCATGGTCGAAGCTCGATGCGGAGCGCATCGATATCGCCGAAGCGCGGCGTATTCTCGATGAGGATCATCATGGCCTCGAGAAAGTAAAGCGCCGGATTGTCGAATATCTGGCGGTCCGCAAGCTCAACCCCGACGGCAAGAGCCCGATCCTCTGCTTCGTCGGGCCGCCCGGCGTCGGCAAGACGTCGCTGGGCCAAAGCATCGCGCGCGCGACCGATCGAAAATTCGTCCGGCTGAGCCTCGGCGGCGTCCACGACGAGAGCGAGATCCGCGGACACCGGCGGACCTACATCGGCGCGCTCCCCGGCAATATCATCCAGTCGATCCACAAGGCCGGCACCCGCAATCCCGTGATGATGCTGGACGAGATGGACAAGCTGGGTGCCGGATTTCACGGCGATCCCGCGGCAGCGTTGTTGGAGGTTCTCGATCCCGAACAAAATGCCACGTTCCGCGACAATTATCTTGCCGTTCCCTTCGATCTCTCAAAAGTCCTGTTCATCGGTACCGCAAACGTCGTCGACAATATCCCGACTGCGGTTCGCGACCGGATGGAAATGATCGAGATGCCCGGCTACATCGAGGACGAGAAGCTCGCGATCGCCCGGCGTTATCTGGTCAAGCGACAATTAGCATCGGCAGGATTGACCGAGAAGCAATGCCAGATCAGCGACGACGTCCTGCGCGCCATCATCCGCGACTACACCCGTGAAGCCGGGGTCAGAAATCTCGAACGCCGGATCGGAGCGATTTGCCGTCACGCCGCGATGCGGATCGCCGAGGGCAACGCGACGCGCGTCATCATCACGGTGGCGGACCTTCAGGCCATACTGGGGCCGAAGCGCTTCGAGCAGGAGATCGCCATGCGCACCAGCGTGCCGGGCGTTGCGACCGGACTCGCCTGGACGCCGGCGGGCGGCGATATTCTGTTCGTCGAGGCGACCAGCATTCCCGGCCGAGGCAAGCTGATCCTCACGGGCCAGTTGGGCGACGTGATGAAGGAAAGCGCGCAAGCCGCGCTGACGCTGGTCAAGTCGCGCGCCGCCGAATTCGGCATCGACCCGGCCGAGTTGCAGAAGTCCGACGTCCATGTTCATGTTCCGGCCGGGGCCATCCCCAAGGACGGTCCGAGTGCGGGAGTTGCGATGTTCCTGGCGCTGACCTCGCTTTTGACCGGACGCACGATCCGCAGCGATACCGCCATGACCGGCGAAATCTCGCTGCGCGGACTGGTGCTTCCGATCGGAGGCGTGAAGGAAAAGGTGCTGGCGGCGATCCAGGCCGGGATCACCACCGTCATGCTTCCGGCGCGCAACCGCAAGGACATCGAGGACATACCCGAAAACGCCCGCAACCGGATTCGTTTCGTCTGGCTTGAGCGCGTCGACGACGCGATCGAGGCCGCACTCAATCCACCGAAGGTAAGCGGGCCGGACCTTTCTCGTACGACGCACACCGCCACGACGGAAAAACGCGTAGCGCGATCCCGATAGCCGACGGCGTTGACCGCCCGTCCGACGCATTTGATCCGCGAAACTGACCGACGTCAGGGCCGCAGCCGGTAATCTCGTTCATGCACGCAGAAAACCCCGCCAAGGAAGCCGGACGGACGCTCGGCATCAACCCACGCACGGTCGACTTCCACAGCGCCAATTTGCTGAAAAAGCTGGCGCTGGGAACGCCGCCGATCTCGTCCATATGGTGCTCGAAGAATAACCCGCTGCCGTTCATGATCGGCAAACCCGCTTTTTGACAGGCGTCAATGCGTGCCGTCCCGCAAGCGCTAAACATGACCGCGCGTCAACCGACCAACCGGCTGCGGGAGCATGTCATGGCCAGCACCACTTTTAACAGCGCCTCTGACGTTCAAACCGATTCTGCGACGGCGACGCTCGCGCAGAACTGGTGGCTGTTCACCCTGCGAGGCGTTTTTGCCATTATCTTCGGATGTCTCGCGCTGGCCTTTCCCGGGCCAACGATGTTGTCGCTGGTGCTGCTGTTCTCCGCCTACATGCTGGTCGACGGGGTCGCCGAGATCATCTCCGCCGTGCGGGCGATGCGTCGAAATGGCCGCTGGGGATTTCTAATTTTCGCAGGCCTGCTCAATATCGCCGTGGGTATCTGTGCTTTCCTCTGGCCGGGCCTTACCGTCCTTGCCTTCGTGTTGCTCGTTGCTTCCTGGGCAATTGTCACCGGCGCGTTGATGACGGCCGCGGCTTTCCGCCTGAACATAGAGCATGGCCGGTGGTGGCTGGTGCTGGGCGGGCTTTTGTCGCTTGCGTATGGGGCGCTGCTGACCTTTACGCCCCTGATCGGTGCGCTCGTGCTGACCTGGTGGATGGGCGCCTACGCCCTCGCCTTTGGCATCGCGCTGGTCATCTTCTCGTTCCGGCTTCGGTCGCGTCAGAATCAGGGCGCCAGCCCTACGGCCGTCGGGACCGCCGCTTGAGGTGAACCCGTGACGATGCAGCACCGCAAGCGTCAGCATAGTCAAACCGGCCGGGCTAGCACTCGGCCGACGCGTGAGACGGAACCGACCGACGTCGACGATGAACTCACCCTCAGCCTGATTGAGACGTTTCCCGCGAGTGATCCTCCCGCCTGGATTCCCCTGGCCCGCCTGGGCGTCCCCAAACGACGGATGAAATCACATCCTGGTGTGAAAAGGCCGCGTTGATCGAAATGAATTTTCAATGACACTTTTCCGAGCGCCCGGCAACGTAGGGTAGCGGACAGGACGTTTTCACTTATCAGTGGCTCCCGCAGCAGGCAACGCCCATTTTTTGTGCGTTGCCAACTCCAAAAGATCGGCGTCAAATCATCCCGGCCGCCGCGAAGAATGACGCAAGGCGCAGCGAATGCCGTGGACCGAGCCGCCTGCAAATTCTGACGAGTTGCGGCGTTGCATTCGCGATCTCGTCGCGCTTTCAACGTTTCCCGCAGCGTGGCGAAACTATGATGAGCGCCAGATCGGCGACAGCATTGTTGCCGCGCTCATCACCATGCTGGCCGCCGATTTCGTTCTCATCATACTCCCCGGCCAAGGCAATCAGCTCGCCGAACTGATCCGCAGCGAACTTGACCTGAATCCCGCTAGCCTGGACCATGTGCGGACCGTGTTGAAACAGGAAAAAGCAGCGTTTAGCTTCGAACAGGAGTTCATTGTCGCCAATGCGTCCGGCGGCAACGTGCACGTAGCAACCTCACCGATCGGGCTGGGCGGCGATGCCGTACTTGCCGCCGGTTCCTCTCGCGGAACGTTTCCCACCAAAACGGAACGACTGCTGCTGACGACCGGGGCAAATCAGGCGGCGATTGCCTTCCAGCAGTGGTTGGGCGACGCCGATAAGAGACGGTTCACCACGTTGGTGCAACGGTCGACCGATTTCGTAGGCATCACCTCGCTTAGTGGCCATATTCGGTACGTCAATCCGGCGGGTCTGCAATCGCTCGGACTTTCCACCCTCGACGATGCGCTGCGCCTTCACATGATTGATTTCGTTTCGCGAGAATACCAGCAGGTGGTACGGAACGAGATCTGGCCCCTCGTGCTGCGCACCGGACGGTGGAAGGGGGAACTTGATCTCCAGCATTTCGGGTCCAGGACGCCAACGCCGTTCCTGATCGACTGGTTCAGGATCGACGATCCACGAACCGGAGAGCCGATGAATGTCGCAACGGTCGGCCGCGATCTGAGTGCACAAAAGGCCGCAGAAGTGGAACTGCGCCTTCTGAACGAGAATCTCGAACGACGCGTGGAGCAACGAACAATCGAATTGGAGGTCGCGCACCGAAAGCTGCTGGCGGATAATCTCGAGCGCGAGCAGGCCGATCGCCGTATCCAGAAATTGCGTGACGAACTCTTCCATATGGCGCGCCTCACGGCCGCAGGCGAAATGGCTGCCGCCCTCACCCACGAACTTACCCAGCCGCTCACGGCAGTCATCAACTCGGTCAATGCAGCAAAGCGGTTGCTGGCACGAGAGGATAGCGCCAGCCTCGCGATAGTGCAGGACATCGCAGATGAGGCGGCTAGCCAGGCATTGCGGGCGAGCGAAATTATCCGCGGTTTCCGCCAGTTCGTCAGCCTGGACGAGACCGAGCGGCGAATCGAGGCGCTTCCTTCGATGATCGAGGAAGCGGGCGCCCTGGCATTGAGCAGCGCTGCTCCGCTCGCGGCGCGCCTCACGTTCGACTTTGACGATCAAGCCGCGGACGTATTCGTGAACCGGGTTCAAATCCAGCAGGTTCTCGTCAATCTCATCCGCAACGCGTTTGAGGCCATGGTGGATCAGGAATGGCGCGAAATCACCCTGGCAACCAGAGTTCTCGGCGACGGCATGGTCGAAGTTGCGGTGAGCGATATCGGACCCGGAATTCACGATGATATTGCCGGCCGGCTGTTCGAGCCATTCGTCTCGAACAAGCACAATGGCATGGGATTGGGCCTGGCGATTTCGCGTTCGATTGTCGAAGCGCATGGCGGCAAGTTGACGGCGGAGCAGAAACCCGGGGGCGGCAGCATCTTCCGCTTTACCCTGCCATCCGGCGGAGCGGCCGATGCCAGCTGAACGAACCGTTTACGTTCTGGACGACGACGAAGCCGTTCTTCGTTCGCTGGAACGTTTGCTGAGTTCTGCCCACTTCGAGCCGGTTACCTTCGAGCTCCCCGAACGGTTTCTCACCGCAGCGAAGACATTCAAAACTGGGTGTGTCCTGCTCGATGTCCGTTTGCCAGGCATGAACGGCCTGGACGTTCAGGCGCAGCTCAACCGGATGCGAAGCGATCTGTCGGTCATTATCGTGACGGCCCAGGGCGATGTCCAAACGGCAGTTCGTGCGATGAAGGCGGGCGCCAGCGATTTCCTGGAGAAGCCCTACAGCGATCACGCCCTGCTTGGGGCCATCGAGGCCGCGTTTGAGCGGGAACATCGCGTGACCAGCGATCGCGAAATCGTCGACGCCGTTCGGCGCGTCGCAAGCCTCAGTCCGCGCGAACGGGACGTCCTTGACGGGCTGATGGCCGGCCGTCCGAACAAGCTGATTGCCTACCAACTGGAAATCAGCGTACGCACGGTCGAGGTGCACCGCGCGCGCATGATGGAGCGCCTTGGGATACGCCAGCTCGCGGAAGCCATCCGCCTTGGCGTGATGGCGAAGCTGAGCGTCGCGCCAGCCGCCGACAAATGATGGCGTAGCTCAAACGCCCGCCACCATCGAGCTTTCGCTCATGCGGTCTTCCAGTGCGCTCCGGTTCAGAATCTTGATCGTCCGTTTGCCCGCCAGGCGAATGACGCCCCGCTGCCTCAGATCGGTCAGCGCGCGACAAACCGTTTCGACCGACACTGCGAGATAATCGGCAATGTCATATCGCGAGACCGGCAACACGACCTGCCCGCTTGCATCGGAAGCACGCCCGTCAAGTGAGAGCAGGAAGGAGCCAACCTTCTCGAGCGCGGTGAGCCGGCCAATGATCAGAAGCTGGGCCTGGGAGCGGGTGAGAGACTGGAACGCGACATCGCGAAGTTCTCTCGCAAACTCGACATCGCGTTCCGCGACCAGTTCGACCCGCTGGCCCGGATAGCTCGCAAGCACCGTCTCATCGGCGATCGCTTCGATTGTCGCCTCATTCTCACTGTCCGTAACAAAGAAGAAGTCCCGCGGCAGCATCAGGTCGACGATCTGCCGCCTTCCGTCCGAACGCACGGCGCATCGCCGGACCGCGCCGGTGATGACGTAGTACCAGTGACCCGCGGGCCCCGGGTTATTCGGTATTTCCTGACCGCGGTTGCAGGCCATGATCTTGGCAAACGCATCGAGGCGTTTCAGTGCATGGGGCTGCATCGAAAGCATCCGCCGATAGTAGTCCGCTGGATGGATCTTTGTTTTCATCGTCGCACCCTTCATTTTTTCGGAAGCCCAGCGCAGGGTGAACTATCGCGCTTCAGGAACGTTCGATGAATTTGGCAAAACTGCGTACCGTAAAAGTACGTAATGCAGCTGCGCGTGTCACAATAGGGACGGGGTGCAACATCGGATGACCGGAACATGGAGGTTCAGGAAGTTGACTACAGTCAACGACGCGAAGTCGCGCTAATTGTAACGTTGCAGTTCCGAACGATCCGTCCCTCTCGACACGTGTGAGGCACGAAATGTCATCCATTCTGGCTGCCGGGACCGCTGCACCGGATTTCACGCTGCGGGTCACCCCTGATCAAAACCTCACGCTCTCGAGCCTCCGAGGAAGGCCCGTAATACTGGCGTTCTATCCGGCCGACTGGAGCCCGGTTTGTGGCGATCAGGTGGCGCTGTACAACGAGATTCTTCCGGAGTTCCATAAACACAAGGCCGAGTTGCTGGGTGTCTCGGTCGACGGCGTCTGGTGCCATGCCGCCTTTGCCCGCGACCGCCGCCTGCACTTTCCGTTGCTCGCCGATTTTGAACCCAAGGGCGAAGTGGCGCGGAAATACCGCGCCTATCGTGCCAATGAAGGGGTCTGCGAACGCGCGCTGTTCGTGCTCGATCGACAGGGGGTCATTGCGTGGAGCTATTGCTCTCCGATCGCGGTCAATCCCGGCGCCGACGGAATTCTCGACGCCCTCGAAAAACTCACAGATCAGGCCAATGGCCATGGCCAATTTGAGAACGCCTATCACGAAAAGTGATCATGTTCGCGGACCGGAATCGGCGCCGATCACGCTTGTGGAATACGGCGACTATGAATGCCCGCATTGCGCGCTGGCCCATCCGATCGTCGACCGGGTGCAACTGTATTTCAGCGGGCGCATGCGGTTCGCGTTCCGCCACTTCCCCATGACCGAAGTTCATCCGCACGCCGAGATCGCCGCCGAAAGCGCCGAATTCGCAGGCACCGCCGGGCTATTCTGGGATATGCACAACGCCCTATTTGCGAACCAGAGCAGGCTGAGCCTGCCAACGATCTTCCTGATCGCCGAACAACTCGGGTTAACCGAAACGGCACTGCGGAACGCTCTGGAAACGGGGCAATACAGAAACAAGGTGCGCAGCGATTTCATGGGTGGAATCCGCAGCGGCGTGAATGGCACCCCGACTTTCTTCATCAATGGCGTGCGGCATGACGGCGGCTACGATTATGCCTCCCTGGTGGCAGGAATCCAGATGCGCCTCGCCGCCGACACGAGCGCGTAGCGGCTCCGCGGGCGGCATCGGTGCGATTTGCGATTCAAAAACCCTCCATGAATTGACAATGATCAGTGCCGCATCGAGGCTTCCGGATTATTCCTGCAACCCTGTTCAAAACCTCAGGAGAGAGCCATGGTTGCCTTCGCAGGATTTCAGACGCCATCCCAATCGCATGTTGATGCGACTCCGTTGCCGCAGAGCCCGACGCGTGCGGCGCGAGGCTCTTCAGGCTGGATGATCTGGACCGCGCTTGCGGTCGCCCTCGCTGCCGGTCCGGCACTGCCGCAGGCAGGAGTGCAACTCATCAAGGTCGATCTTTCGGTCGTGGCGAAGGGCTATCGGATAAGCAAGCTGGTCGGCACCACCGTGATCAACGACAAGAACGAAAAGATCGGGACCGTCGATGACGTGGTCGCGGACAAGGACAAGAAGCAGCTCAGTTTCGCGGTGCTGCAGGTCGGCGGCTTCCTCGGCCTCGGCGGGCATCTTGTGGTCGTACCGTATGACAGCCTTGTCATCGATGAGGCCGGCCAGAAGATCACTTTGCCCGGCGCGTCCAAGGACGAACTGAAGAAGCTGTCGGCATTCAACTATCCGGCGTGATCGAAACCGCTGCTCGGAAAACATCCATGCGCGCGTCGCCAGACGATATCCTAGACCGGATGCGCACCCGCGAAGTGACGGGCGTCTTCCACTCACGGAAGGCGCTCGTCGACGCCGCCGAGGAACTGCTTATTGCGGGATTCGATCGCGCGGACATCGATGTCAGCGCCCCTGCCGATGAGCTGCAGCGGCGCTTGAACTACGCGTCGATTCCGCCGGCAGATCTTGCCGATATCCCGATCGCGCCGAGGCGCCCTTTCACCGGCGACGACGATATCGCCGGCACCCAGGCCGTCGTCGGCAGCATTGCCGGTTGCGCCGCTGCGGTGGCAACGGCGTGCTTTCTTGTGCTGAAAGACGTGAGGCCGCTCGTCATCGGAATACTGTCAATACTGTGCGGGCTTGTCGTCGCCGGCATCGCCGTGCTCGTGGTACGTCGCCGATTCGACCAGGAGCGCAGGCGGGGACTGGATAAGTTTTCCGAATGGGACGGCCTGTTGATCTGGGTACGGATCAACTCGCCGGAGAAGGAAGCGCTAGCTCAGGAGATCCTGATGCGGCACGGCGGCGACGCGGTCCACGTTCATGAAATCGAACTGTCGCGAGGAACGGACGATCTTCCGCTCCATTCGCTGCGCCCGGATCCATGGCTCGGTGATGAACGGCTGGGACAGCCATAGCGCGACTTGCATCCAAGACCTGTCGCCAAGACCTGTCGCCGTCGATCCAGCACGAACCTTTTGTCGCCTGCCGA
>Ga0208984_1000120_pt1 | contig 10878 bp, 15 predicted proteins | sample MedBloCAOM3_M3_FD_187851 | JGI IMG/M metagenome (GOLD analysis project Ga0208984, IMG submission 187851) | Forest soil microbial communities from El Dorado National Forest, California, USA - Mediterranean Blodgett CA OM3_M3 (SPAdes) (version 2) | ecosystem: Environmental > Terrestrial > Soil >... | reverse complement strand
CCGCCGTCCGGCATGAGCCGGGCTACCGTTTGGACCTCCAATAGGAACGCCTGCGCCTGGGAATCGAGCGCCACACGCAACTGCTCCACGGTGAGGTCCATTGGGGGCCGATAGAACGCGGCGAGTTCCGGCCGCGCGTTGCTCACCAGAATGTCCAGCGTGCCGAACTCCCGCTCGATCCGCTCGAACATTCGCTGGATCTCCTCAGGGCGGGTCACGTCGGCTTGCACCACAAAACCATCGGCGCCGCGTTTGCGCACCTGGGCAAGTGTATCGAGTGCGGCAGCCTCGTTTTGGTAGTAATGGACGGCTACCTTGACGCCGCTCGCCGCCAGTTTCAGGGCGATTCCTCTACCGATGCCACGGGAGCTTCCGGTGATCAGCGCGTGTTTTCCGTTCAAAGACATATTTCAACCTCCTTGAATGTACGATCTAACAGGAACGAGATTGCAAACCCAGCCTCTTTGCAAAGGGGCTGCCGCTCAGCCACGGCTACCTAAGCCAAGCTCTCTTCCCAATAACGGATAACTCAGGAACCCAAGAAGCGGCGGTCTCCCCTGGCGCGCCGTAGTCCCGCGACTGCGGGACGAAGGAGGCAGACCGCTGTTTAATTAAATTCGACGGCTTGGAAGCCGGCGCCCTTGAATTCTCGTTACACGAGGTTGAACTCGACTTCGCGCTTTGGCAGGAGCCCATGCTTTTCGCATAACCTTTGGAACTCTCGCAGGCCTGCCCTTTCCTTTTCGCCAAAACTAAACCGCAAGTGCTCCCGGTAATAGCGCGCGCAAAATTCGTGATCAAATTCGCTTTCCTCGGCAATGAGCGTGTCGATCTTCGCGAGGTTCTCATCGCGCAACGCGCGCAAGCGGTCCGCGATTGATTCTGGATCGACAACTTCCGGTCGCACGAGCCAGAGCGCGTAAACAAACGGTAACTTCGCAAGGCCGTGCCAATCCTCCCCAAAATCCCAATAGCGATAGGCGTCACCAAATTTTTGTCGGAATCGTATCGCCTGATCGCCAATAAGCAGCTGCGCTGCATCCGAGGATTGCGACGTCCGGGGATTTTTTACAACGAGACGTGGATTCACTCCGCGTTCCGCGAGCAAGCAGCGCAGCAAGTTAACGGACGTTTCAGAGGCAGGATCGAGTTCGATCTCGTCGATTTCAGAAATGTTTCCGTGATGCGCGACGATCACGCTATAAACCGGACCGTGGGAAGAGATCGAGACGCCATCGACGATCCGGTAGATCGGGTTACGCAGAAATTCAAAGCTCGAGACAAGCGCGACATCGAGTTCACCGCGCGCGAGCTGCGCGCAGAGCGTGGCGGGATTATCGAGCGTAACTCGTCCGGGCCAACCGTGAATGAGCGGTCGTGCGTTAAGATATCCTACGCAACCGAGACGCGGCCGATGTCGATCTTGCACCACTCAGGCGCAAGCCAGTTCGGTTTCGAGAGGCTCCGCGCCGTTAGCCGAGGCGACGTTCCCATTGAGGTGGCGATAATAGCTATCGCGCTGCACTGGTTGACGACCGGCTTCGCGGATGACGTGCTGGAGGGTGGCCACGGTTTGTTCCTGCGGCGTGGTGGCGCCGGCCATATGGAAAATCTTTTCTTCCATGATCGTGCCGTGTAAATCGTCGACGCCGTAACTGAGAGAAACCTGCGCGAGCGGCAATCCCATACTGACCCAATACGCAGTGAGATGGTCGATGTTATCAAGATAGATGCGGCTGACGGCAAGATTGCGAAGTTGTTCGAAAGCCGACGCCGGCTTGATGTGTGCAAGGATGGTGGTTTGCGGTTGGAAAGCGAATGGGACGAAGCCGGTGAAGCCGCCAGTTTCGTCCTGGAGCTCGCGCAGCTGGCGCAAATGATCAACACGTTGCTCGAGCGTTTCGATGTGACCGTAAAGCATTGTGCACGTGCTATGGCCGCCCATTGCGTGCCAGGTGCGATGCACGTCGAGCCATTCCTCCGCAGTTTCTTTGCCGCGGCAAATTTCATCCCGCACTTCAGCAGCGAAAATCTCCGCGCCGCCGCCCGTCATGGAGCCGAGGCCAGCCTCGCGCAAAGCCTCGAGCGTGTCGCGGATCGACATGCGGAAAATTCGTTGCGCGAGATGGCGCACCTCAATAGCCGTGAACGCCTTGATATGCAGATTGGGATCAAGCGCCCGCAAACGCCGGACCAGATCGAGATACCAATCCTTCTTCAGGGTCGGGTGCAAACCGCCAACCATATGAACTTCAGTGATCCCCGAAGCGCGCGCGGCCTCAACGGCGCCAACGATATCGTCGATCGATCGCTCAAACGCGTGGGCGTCGCGCTTCTTCGCGGCAAACGCGCAGAACTGGCACGAGAGCACGCAAATGTTCGAGTAATTGATGTAACGATTGAGAATGTAAGTGGCGACGTTCCCGTTCTTCTGTTCGCGCACCGCGCTAGCCATAATGCCGAGCGCGTTGAGATCGTTCGATCGATATAAATCGAGCGCATCCGCATCGGAAATACGTTGTCTCGCCTCGATTTTTTCGGCGATCGGTCTAAGTTCTTTTGGTATTAGAAGGAGATTCATTCGCGCCCGAAATCACATAAGATCGCATAAGTAGCATGCACAGACGGCTTCGGGCTTGCAACAAAAAGCATGAGGGCGGCTCAAGGCGACGGTGCGGAGGCGCCGTGGATGTTGGCCTTGCCACGGGCGCGCCGGTTCGAGTGTTTATCTGAGCGATGCCGGGTCAAGATACAGAATTACAAGGCCGATCAGGGGATGACGCCGAGGACGTGCGGCTCATGGCCTTAGTAGGCCGTGGCGATACGGCGGCTTTTGAGGATCTAATCGAGCGCCATCAATCCTTGGTCGCCGGGACGATTGCGCGAATGCTCGGGAGCAATTCCGACGTCGAAGACATTGCCCAGCAAGTTTTCATTCGTGTGTGGAAAAGCGCCGGGCGTTATGTGGCGCGCGCCAAGTTTACGACCTGGCTATTGAAAATCACGCGCAACCTTGTCTTCAACGAGCTGCGCCGTTCGAAACGGCATGCCCTCGTTCCGCTGCAAACCGAACCAGGCGCCGAGGAAATGCCTTTGCCAGACCAAGTGGCACGCGCGCCGGACGCGTCTTTGTTAGAAACGGAACTTCAGCAGGCGATCGAACACGCGATCGTGGAGCTTCCGGAAAGCCAGCGCATGGCGCTAATTCTTCGCCGCTACGAAGAGATGAGTTACGAGCAGATCGCGGAGATTCTCGATCTTTCCGTGCCGGCGGTGAAGAGCGTTCTCTTTCGCGCCCGTACCGAGCTGCGTGAACGTCTGCGCGGTTACCTCGAGAAATAACAAAGAGGGCGGAAGTCTTTCGAGCATCCGCCCCCTCTCAACCCCACATCTGCAAATTTTTAGAAGTCGCGATCTTTGACCGAACTTTTGAACTGCACGTCGTTAGTCGTCTCGGGAGCCGGAGGAATCCCAGGCTTGGCATAATCGGCCGCGAGCTGCCGGTTAGCCGTTGGGACAAGGCGAACCGCCCCTTTGGCGTTGTTCCGCCAACCGTTCGGATCAGCATATTCTTCTCCAGAATGATGCACCCCGGACACTTGATCTTCCAGCCCGGTCCCGTAACGCTGGTCAATGATGGTTGGCGTCACGAACACGAGCAGGTTGCGCTTGTGGCGCTCATTCGTGCGACTTTGGAACAAGTAGCCGAGGATCGGAACATCGCCGACCAACGGAACCTTGGTGCGAGACTTGGTAATGGAATCCTGGAGCAAACCGCCGATGGCGAGGGTATCGCCACTCTTGATCAGCACGTTGGAATCCAAAGTGCGCGTGTCGATGATCGGACTGAAAACGTCAGCGCCCCCGAATTGGAAATGGAAATCCGAGACCTTGTTACTGATCTCGGGTTTCACGGCGAGCGTGATGAAGTTGTCTTTGTTGACCGAAGGACGAACGAGAAGGGTATTCCCAAATTTCTTGTCCTGAAATCCGCTGAAGACCGCCTGGGCGGTTTGTTCATTGAAATTCAATTGCGGGATCGGCTGGGAACGAGTGATCTCGATCTTGGCCTGTTGGTTGTCGGCCGTAACGACACGCGGATTAGCCAGAAATTCCGCATCCGAGTCTTCGTTCAACGCAGTCATGGTCGCCGACATCTGCGGGACAGTGAGAATGGCGTATTGGCCGGCAAGATGCGAGAGATTGCCCAAAATATTGTGGTTCGCGGGGTTTCCAAGAGCGAAGTCTTGTGTTGGGATTGTCGCGCCTGAAGGACTCGCACCAGGTTTCGGGGCGCCGTATTGGATAAGCTTCGGACTAGTGGCGCTGCCGACCACACCCGCCCAGTTGATTCCGTAGCTTTGGACCGGATCGGCACTCACTTCGACCAAGCGCGCCTCAATCATCACCTGCTTGGTCGGCCTGTCGATTGTCACAAACAGCTTGCGGATATTGTCGATGTTGCTGCGGGTTTCACGGAAGAAAATGGTGTTGGTGCGCTCGTCCACTTGCGGCGGATCTTTGCTCGCGAGTTGTGAAGCAAGCAGCGGAGCGACATCTTTGGCGCGAGAATAACTAAACTGATAGCTGTCGCTTTCGGTCGGCTCAGCCGTGCGCTCCGTGGCCGTCTTTACGTAATAGACATTGTCGATCTTATCCATGAAGAGGCCTTTGGATTTCACGATGATCGAGATCGCTTGCAGTGCGCTTACATCTTCCAAACGCATGGTCACGTTGCCGGTAACCGCTTCGCTCACGACCATGTTGACCTTTGCCTGGCGCGCGAGCAGTCGCAGAACTTGCCCTACTTCATCGCCCTGAAATTCACGAACGCCAACGCCACCACTTTCAATTTCGGCGTTTGGCTCCGCCCCAGTTGTGGTGGTTGAAGATGTGGTCGTCGTGCTGGTCGTCTTGGTTGGAGTAGTTGGGGCGGAGGCCTGAACGACTAAGAGATCGCTCGATTTTGCCGGCAAATTGCCTTGCGCTGCGGCTGGTTGGGGAGCGGCGGGATTCGCGCTCGCGGCTGGGACAGGGTTGGTTTGTGCTTGCGACAGAGACAATGCACCGAGCAGCACCGCTGTCGCGCAGTTCAATCGTTTGAAAGGAGTAACCATAATTATTTCCGGAATGATGTAGTGCTGCTCTGCTTAAAGCAGGAAGCAGACCACCCCCCATGGGGTTTCCAGGCCCGGTGCAAATCGTCGATCCGAGGCGGGCTATTATCGCCGAGCCCGCCAAGCCGCATCGATGAAGGCTTGCATCCGACCGTGATCCTTTCGCCCAGGAGAAGATTCCACTCCAGTCGTCACATCGACGCCAAATGGGCGAACTTCTGCTACTGCGGAGCCGACATTTTCGGGCGTTAATCCGCCGGCCAAAACGATTTTCAAGGCCGGCTGGGCTCGCGCGAACTGGCGAGCAAGCTCCCATGGAAAAGCCCGTCCGCTGCCTCCAAATTGACCTTCGCTCGTGGAATCGAGAACGACTGTCGTTGTATGAAATGAAACGGCATTTTGCAGAAAGGCTTTGTTTGAGACCGGAATCGCTTTGGCAAATTGAATTCCGCATCCGGCCAGGCGTTGGCATAACGCCGGCGACTCATTTCCGTGCAACTGCAAGGCATCGATGAAAGGGAGTGCCGCTATCCCAATTGCCTCCTCGAAGCTTGGGTTGGCCAGGATCGCAACCCTAGTCGCACTCGACGGCAACGTCGCCATCCAGTATGCCGCAGAGTTTATGTCGAGGTACCGTTTGCTGTGCGGAACGAAATTGAAACCGAGGGCATCCGTACCGCAGTCAATTGCCGCGAGCGCATCGGCCGCGTTGGTAATTCCACAAATCTTAATCCGAAGCCGCCCCTCGGCTTCGCTCTCTGTCTTGAACATAATGGCCGCTCTGAGGGGAGACAATTCAGGCGGCGCTGGCCAAGCCAATCGATTTACTGAAGTCTGGCGCGGGCAACTCTTTCACCAACTTGATGATTCCGTTCTGCCATCTGCGACTGATCTCCTGCAAATAAGGATCATCTTCATCGAGTCGCGCGCGCATGTGCGAACGGAGGGAATCGAGTTCATAGCACAAGATGTCGATCGGTGGACCGACCGAGACATTGCTCTGCATAGTCGCGTCGATCGAGACAATGCCAAATTTCACCGCGTCGCTGAGCGACGTTTCATAATTAAAGCCGCGATCCAAAATCGGTTTCCCGTATTTTGTTTCGCCGATCTGAAGAAACGGACAATCGCGCGTGGCGTGAATGCTGTTCCCTTGCGGATAAATGAGGTGCACTTCCGGGGCGAGGCCGGCGATTTGTCCGCCTACGATCAAATGGATATTGAAATCAAAACCGTCGGCCTCGAGCGCGACGCGATCGCGCTTTTCTATTTCGCGGACCTTTGAGCCAATGTAACGCACCGTCTCGTAAAGCGTTTGGCGATTCATGATGTGTTCGCGGTGGGCATCCGTTCCACCCAAAAGCAGATCTTCATCGATTAATGCGAGTGTGCCTTGGGTGAGCGAAAGATTGCCCGAGCTCATCACGCAAATCACCCTGTCGCCGGGTTTCTCGAAAATCCGCATCTTGCTACGCATGGTGATGTTGTCCATACCGGCACTAGTGCGCGAATCGGAGAGAAAGACCGCGCCGCTGCGACAAAGCATCCCCAGACAATAAGTCATTCGGTATAGCCTCCCTTTGGATCGACTACGCGACCCCGCACCCGCTTGATTTGGGTGTGGTGCGTGAGCACATGCACCTGCCCATCGCTGCCCCGGAAAAACGCGCTCAAAATCCAGCTGACAATGCTAATGATAATCGCGCCCCAAAACGCGCTGCCAAAACTATCCACGTGAAAACCGCTCACCAGATTCGGCACAAAGAGCAACATCAATCCGTTCAGGACCAGAACAAAGAAGCCAAGAGTTAAAAGGATTAAAGGCGCGCTCAAGATCAGAAGCACGGGACGAACAAATGCATTTAGAATGCCAAGCAGAAGGGCCGCGCCGATCAACGAACCAACGGTGTCGTAACGAATGCCGTGAATGACCGAAGCCGCGACCATCACGGCGACCGTGGTTGCGATCCAGCGAAAAACGAAATGACGCATAGGCAAACTTAGTTAAATGACGCCTTCTGGCAAAAACGAAGTCCAGAAACTACTTGCGAATCCTTTCGTCCACGATAACCGATTATTTAACCAAACAAATCTGTGCCAAAAAAAAGCAAAATTATCCAAGACGAAGATGAGGGATTAGCGGTGAATGCGGCCGCATCCGGAGGCGGGATCGAGAAGAAGCCAATTGCGCCAAGATCGACAAGCACCAAGAAATCGACCGCGGCTGGAAAGAAAAAGCCAGCCTCGAAAACGAAAGACGTAAGGAGTTCCAAGCCCGTGCCGGCCATTGAACCGAGCGATGAAGAAATCCGGATTCGCGCCTATTTCGTTTCCGAACGCCGGCAGCGACTAAATTTGACGGGAGATGCCAACACCGATTGGTTGGAGGCAAAGCGCCAGCTTCTTTCCGAAATCGGACCGCGCTGATGTAGAGGCGGGTGTGCCTGCACGCCGAAGCTGTGCGAAGGCGGGTCGTCCGCAGACTCCGTGGATTTGCGGCCGGCACCCCGCTTAGCGGGCCCCTAGATCTCTAAAGATTCCAAGCCCGGAACGCATTGCTTGGCCTTGTCCAGCAGCCGGTTCATCGAAAACGGTTTGGCGATGAGCCCGGCCACGCCGGGCTCTTTTAGCAATTCCTGGGCGCGTTCTTCGTCCGCTTTCCCCGAAATGAGCAGCAATGGCGGAACGTCGCGCGGCGGCTGCGCACCGTTGTAAACCTTACCAATCAGGAAAAAGAGCGTCGCTCCGTCGATTATCGGCATTTGAAAATCAAAGAGAAACAGATCGTAGGTTTTCTTGAGAGCAAGCTCAAAGGCGTAGTCGGGCTTGGGAGAAGTGTCCACTTCGCAACGCAAACACGACGTCAACGCCTCACGAACGACGCGAAGAAGCGTGACGTCGTCATCCACCATCAAAATCCGCTTCGGTTCGGATGGCTGCGCTTGTTGCTCTCCGCCTTCGTTCATTGATGCACGCTTGCGCGAAACGACGAGGCGTTTCAAGCTTAACTTTCAAAGCGCAGTCTCCGAACCAATGGAAAATGTAATTGTCGATCTTGCCAAGGCTTTGCGGGAACGCCTTGCCATTATTCGCGATGAGGAAGGCCGCCGCGATCGACATGCCCACATGGCGCGACTCCAAGCCGTCTCCGACCGGATCGACCGTTTGCAGGCGGCTTTGCCGCGCCCGCTTGATCCGCAATTGGCGCACTATCTAGAGCGCCGCAGCTACGACAAAGCGCTCGAGTTTTTGGAGGGCGCCGCGCCGTCGGCGCCAAAATATTAGGGACGCGACAGCGCGCATCGCTCCGAATTAGCGCGAATACAACTCGACGATCAACTGTTCGTTGACGATTGGCTGCATCTCTTCGCGCGAGGGGATGTGCGCGACTTTGCCTTTGAGGGCGTCGCGATCCACCGTCAGCCAATCCGGCACCGGCACGATTTGCGTAAGGTCGAGATTGCGCAAGGCGAGCTGGCGCGATTTCGGTTTGTCCTTGATCGCGATTTCATCGCCGGCTTTCACATTGAACGACGCGACATTGACGTTGCGGCCGTTCACCTGCACATGGCCGTGCGACACGAGCTGCCGCGCGCCGTTGCGCGTATTGGCAAGCCCGAGCCGGAAAATAACGTTATCGAGTCGCGTTTCTAAAAGTTGAAGCAGTCTCTCGCCGGTGACGCCGCGTTTGCGCAGAGCGTTTTCGAAGATGCGGCGAAACTGACGTTCGAGCAGGCCGTATTGGTAACGGAGCTTTTGTTTTTCTCCGAGCGCGATGGCGTATTCCGATTGTTTGCGCCGCGCGCCTTTCGGCCCGTGCATGCCGGGTGGGTAATTTTTTCGCTCGAGCGATTTCGACGGTCCAAAGATTTGCACGCCATAGCGGCGGCTCACTTTGGTTTTTGGTCCAGTATACCTTCCCATGATAAGTACGATGTCGATCTAAACGCGACGTTGCTTTGGCGGCCGGCAGCCGTTGTGCGGCACCGGGGTAACATCACGAATCAGTGTGAGGTCGAGTCCGATCGCCTGCAAAGCGCGGACAGCCGATTCGCGCCCGGCGCCGGGTCCTCTGACCAACACTTCGACTTCTTTGAGTCCATGTCCCATGGCCTGCCGTGAGGCGTCCTGTGCGACCATCTGGGCCGCGTACGCGGTGCTCTTGCGCGAACCTTTGAACCCCACTTTTCCCGCGCTCGACCACCCGATGACGTTGCCTTTCAAATCGGTGATCGTCACGATCGTGTTGTTGAACGTGGAAAGAACGTGCGCAATTCCCGAGTGAACGTTCTTGCTCCCTTTCGCCTTGACGATTTTGAGCGGCTCAATGTTGTCGCCGCTGAGCGAGAGGTTCTCAGCCGGAGCAGCTGGAGCGGCCGCAGCGGACGTGCCCTTCTTTGCTGCCGGGGCTTTCTTTTCCGGTTTGGGCGCAGCTGCCGGTTTTGCCATCGTTTCCGCCGCAATCGGTTCCGCTACAATTTGAGGCGTTTCCGGCGCGGCTTCCGCCGTTACTTGAGGAGATTGCTCTTCGGTCGCCGCAGGCTTCGGGGGCTTTGCCTTCGGCTTATCCGCTTTCGTCTTCGATGGCTTTTTTGATTCTGGCATTGAAATTATTGGTTAAACTTTGCCCGTCTTCGCTTCTTTGTTGCGAATCACGCCGACGGTTTTGCGCGGCCCTTTGCGCGTGCGCGCGTTTGTCGAGGTGCGCTGGCCGCGCACAGGCAGACCGCGGCGATGGCGCACTCCGCGGTAAGAATTGATCGCTTGCAAACGCTTCAAGTTGCCCTGCACCTCTCGGCGCAGATCGCCTTCGATTATAATTTTGTTGTTTGTGATCGCGTGAATGATTTCGTTGATCTGCTGCGGCGAGAGATCTTTCGCGCGCAAATTTGGGTCGATGTTCGTTTGCTCGAGAATACGTCGGGACGTCGTCAACCCGATTCCGTAAATGTAGGTCAGCGACGCTTCGATGCGTTTATCCGCTGGAATTTCAACTCCGAGTAATCTTGGCATGTTATTTAATTAATGATTGAACGAGTTAGCGATTGAATGATTGGCAACTGCATTTTGAAATCGCTCATTCTCTCAATCGCTAAATCGTTAAATATTTTCAGCCCTGGCGCTGTTTGTGGCGCGGGTTCTTGCAGATCACCCGCACAACGTTCTTGCGCTTCACTATCTTGCAAGACTCACAAAGTCTTTTTACTGATGGTCGCACTTTCATAAATTCAATTGTCGATCTAACAAAAAACCCGGAGGCCATCTCCGGTTGTCACTTCTGGCGGAAAGTGATCCGCCCTTTCGACAAATCGTAAGGGGAAATCTCTAGCATAACTTTGTCTCCTGGCAAGATACGAATGAAGTGCAGCCGCATTTTTCCCGAGATATGGGCCAAAACCCGGTGCCCATTCGGCAGCTCGACCCGAAACATGGTATTCGGCAGCAGCTCAACAACGGTGCCCTCTACTTCAATTGCGTCTTTGCGCGCCATGTCAGGATTTCGGGATCGTCTTTCGTAATTAAAACCGTGTGCTCGAAATGCGCCGATGGCATCCCGTCCGCCGTGCGCACCGTCCAACCGTCTTCCAAGAGTCTGACGGCAGCCGTGCCCATATTAATCATCGGCTCAATCGCGAGGGTCATTCCCGCCTTCAATTTCGGGCCGCTGCCGCGTTTGCCGTAATTCGGGATTTGCGGTTCTTCGTGTAATCTGCGGCCCACTCCGTGCCCGACAAACTCGCGCACGACCGAGAAATGATTG
>Ga0208984_1000118_pt1 | contig 10915 bp, 9 predicted proteins | sample MedBloCAOM3_M3_FD_187851 | JGI IMG/M metagenome (GOLD analysis project Ga0208984, IMG submission 187851) | Forest soil microbial communities from El Dorado National Forest, California, USA - Mediterranean Blodgett CA OM3_M3 (SPAdes) (version 2) | ecosystem: Environmental > Terrestrial > Soil >... | reverse complement strand
GCACATCATGCGTGCCCATCCGGGCATGGAGGGTAATGCGCCGGCGACCCGCACCATGCGCATCGATCAGCTGATCCACGTCGCAGGCGAGCTTTGCCTGCGCCAGCGTCTCGACGACGATAGCGCGTTTCCAGGCGCGGTAGCGTTCGGTTTCCCAGTGCTGGATCGCACAGCCCCCGCAGACTCCAAAATGCGGGCAGAACGGAATGACCCGCTCCGGGCTGGCGCGCTCGACCTGCAGCAGGCGCCGGCGGTCGGGATGATCAGGTACGGGTGCAACCTCGACGGTCTCGCCTGCGAGCGCATACGGCACATAAATGGTCTGCCCGTCGGCAAACGCGACGCCATCGCCACGATGCCCGACGTGATCGATGACGAGACGTTCAACCACGCCGCGCGCCGATGAAGAATTCAATATTGCCATCGCCACCTTTGATCGATGACGGAAACACCTGGATGCCGGTGCACCCCATCGAAGACACGAACGCCGCGATGTCGTCGCAGATTTCCTGATGCACCATCGCATTGCGGATGATGCCGCGCTTGGAATGTTTTCGTGGCGCCTCGAACTGCGGCTTGATCAGCGCCAGCAAATGCATCGGCGCCGCCGCCAGCGAAAGCGCTACCGGCAACACGGCTTTCAGTGAAATAAAGCTGACGTCGATGACGACGATATCCGGCCGCATCGGCAGGCGCTTGCCTTCAAAATTGCGGATATCGGTCTCCTCCATGGAGACGATCTTGAGATGGCCGCGCAGCGATGGATGCAGCTGCTCGCGCCCGACGTCGACGGCGAACACCAGACTGGCGCCATTGGCGAGCAATACCTCGGTGAACCCTCCGGTCGATGCGCCGACGTCGAGACAGACGTGATTCTCGATTTCGATCGGATACTGCTGCAGCGCGGCCGTAAGTTTGACGCCGCCGCGCGAAACAAAGGGATGCGCGGGCTGCGCCTGCAACAAGGCGTCAGCGGGAATGCTCTCGGATGGTTTCATGACCTGCTTGTCATTGGCCATGACGAGGCCCGCTTCAATCGCGGCCTGCGCCCGGGCACGGCTTTCGAACACGCCGCGCTCGACCAGCAACGTATCCGCGCGCTTGCGGGGAGGGGGCATGCTCCGCTCGTCCTTGGCCAAGTTCAACTCGATGCACGCGCACGCGCGGAGGCCAGCCTCTTGCCTGCCATGCGCAGGCAGGTCTCGAACGCCTCCAGATCATGCCAGATGTTCGCGGGCGCTTGCCGTGGCGTCACCAGCGCGCAGCCGTGCAGGTCGAGCGCATGAATCATCATCAGATTATCGGTCAACCCGAAATCCTCGACGGTCGATCCTAGCGCATCGATCAAGCGTCCATCGCGCGAACTCACGTCAGTGAACTCACGCACGCGATCGGCATACAAGGTCGGATCGTTGGAGTAGCCGAGACAGAGCTTGCCGCGTCCGGCCATATAGCCGAGTTCGTAGACGGTCCCGGCATCCGCTCCCGGTCCGCGAAAAGGAGTGAGATTTGCGATAATGGCATCGGCTTCGATCATCAGGGTTTCGTTGCCGCGAAATATCCGCAGTGAGGCATCTTCGGCCGCGGGGTCGATGGCATTGTCCAGCGGATACAGTCCGATCAGTCCATGACGCGTACACAGTTCGGCCTTACGCCGCCAGATTTCAACGGCATCGGGCAGGAAAACGTCGGGGCCGGCCAGGTAAATCTTCATTTTTGCTTGCGGTTTCTGCGCACGTTCGAGGTCTTGCGAAAGCAAGGCCCGAGCATGGCGAGCGCCTCACAGCGTGTCCAATAAGGTAAGGAAAAAGCCGATCCCTAAGCAGCCGCCAGCGCCGGTTCGGGCAGATGCCACCGGCGTGGGCGTCAGGCCAGTTTCACCGTTTCGGCTTTGAAATCCTTGCCGAGCGTTTCGAACACCTTGGCGACGATGCCCTTGGCGTCGAGACCGGCATGGCCGTACATCGCGTTCGGCGAGTCGTGATCGAGGAACACGTCGGGCAGCACCATCGAGCGCATCCGCAAGCCGCCGTCGAGCATGCCGTGCTCCGCCAGCGCCTGCATGACATGGGAGCCGAAACCGCCGATCGCGCCTTCCTCGATGGTGAGGAGGATTTCGTGCTCGCGCGCGAGTTTCAGGATCATGTCGACGTCGAGCGGCTTCATGAAGCGCGCGTCGGCAATGGTAGTTGACAGCCCATGCGCGGCAAGTTCGTCCGCAGCCTTCTCGCATTCGGCGAGACGCGTGCCGAACGACAATAATGCGATCTTGGTGCCCTCGCGAACGATGCGTCCTTTTCCGATCTCGAGCGCCACGCCGGCTTCCGGCATCTCGACGCCGCGGCCTTCGCCGCGCGGATAACGAACCGCGCTCGGGCGATCGTTGATCGCGACCTGGGTCGCTACCATGTGCACCAGTTCGGCCTCGTCCGAAGCCGCCATGATGACGAAATTGGGCAGGCAGCCGAGATAGGCGTTGTCGAACGACCCGGCGTGGGTCGCGCCGTCAGCGCCGACAAGGCCGGCGCGATCGATCGCGAAGCGCACCGGCAGGCCCTGGATCGCCACATCATGGACGATCTGGTCATAGCCGCGCTGCAGGAACGTGGAATAAATCGCGCAGAACGGCTTGTAGCCCTCGGTCGCGAGACCCGCTGCAAATGTTACCGCATGCTGCTCGGCAATGCCGACGTCGAAGGTACGCTCGGGGAAGGATTTGGCGAAGATGTCGATCCCGGTTCCCGACGGCATCGCCGCGGTGATGCCGACGATCTTCTCGTCCTTCTGCGCTTCCTTGACGAGGCTCTGGCCGAACACGTTCTGATACGCGGGCGCATTCGGTTTGGCCTTTGCCTGCGCGCCGGTGGCGACATCGAACTTGACCACCGCGTGATACTTGTCGGCGGACGCTTCCGCCGGGCCGTAGCCTTTGCCCTTTTGGGTGACGACATGAACCAGGATCGGGCCGGTTTCCATGTCGCGGACGTTTTTCAAGACCGGCAGCAGGTGGTCGAGATTGTGGCCGTCGATCGGGCCGACATAATAGAAGCCAAGTTCCTCGAACAGCGTGCCGCCGTCCATCATGAAGCCGCGGGAATATTCTTCGACACGATTCGCTCGGTTGGAGATGATTTTCGGCAGATGCTTGCCGAGCTGCTTGGCTGCCTCGCGCAGCGTGCGGTAGGTCTTGCCGGAATAGAGCCGCGACAGATAAGCCGACATCGCGCCGACGGGCGGCGCAATTGACATGTCATTGTCGTTGAGAATGACGATCAGCCGGGAATTCATCGCGCCGGCATTGTTCATGGCCTCGTAGGCCATGCCCGCGGACATCGCGCCGTCGCCGATCACGGCAATGACATTATTCTTGCCGCCGGAGAGATCGCGCGCCACCGCCATGCCGAGCGCCGCGGAGATCGAGGTCGAGGAGTGGGCGGCGCCGAACGGATCGTAATCGCTTTCGGTTCGCTTGGTGAATCCCGACAGCCCGCCGCCGGTGCGCAGGGTGCGAATACGGTCGCGACGGCCGGTCAGGATCTTGTGCGGGTAGGCCTGGTGGCCGACGTCCCAGATCAGACGATCGCGCGGGGTGTCGAACACGTAGTGCAAGGCCGTCGTCAATTCGACGACGCCAAGGCCCGCGCCAAAATGCCCGCCCGTGACCGACACGGCATCGATGGTCTCCTGACGCAGCTCATCGGCGACTTGCCGGATTTGTTCCAGCTTGAGCCGGCGCAGATCGTCCGGGGTGTGGATCGTGTCGAGAAGCGGCGTTTTACTAAATGTGGTCACGGCGATATTCCAATTTTGCATGTCGGGACCAACGGCCCGAATTGAGATGGGTTGCGCAGCATCGGCGCAGCGAAAACCCGGACGCCGGATGCCACCTGAGCAGGCCGAAGTCCGATTTGAAAACCTAGATGCGCTCCGGATCGTTCAATGTGATATACATCACGCTTGGCGGCTTCACCCTTCTCGGTCATTTTTGTGAGCTATTTGAAATGCTTACTACCGTCGAAAACTGGCGGCAGATCGCTCTCAACAGCCCACAGCCTTAGAGCTTTACACTAAAGCTGCGGTCAAAGCCAACCCGCCGGAACCATCGGGGCGCGATGGGATTGAGGTCGGCGCAAGCCCAGTTCTCAACCCCTGCGGCGGGCCGATGGTTCCATCTCACCTATATCGGCGGCATCCACACAACCAGCGACTGCTGTTTCGAGGCTTTTCCAGGCCCATTCGCGGGCCGCGGCGTCGCCGGTCGCGATAGCCAGCGCCGCCTCGGGACGAGCCATGCGTTCGCTCAACGGGATCGGCCCGCACACGATCATGAAAAAATCGTAGGCGTGCGGCCGCTCGTTGGCCATGACGAACTGGAAATGGACACGAAAGAACTTCCAGCGGAACAGGTTGTAATGCTCGGGCTTGATGATTTCGCGGAACCGGACCGGCACGATCGTGGGATTGCGTCTGGAAGCGCCGACGTCGATGCCGTGACCGGCGATCGGGTCGAACGGATAGAAATTCATCACATCCTTGCGCGACTGGCAGTCGATCCAGTCGATCGAAGGCTCGATCGCCAGCAGGCGAAGGTGATCGCGGAAATCCTGCGACACGGCATGAAATCCGACGATGGGGAAATTGCCGCCGATCGTAAGCAAGACGATACGCGGGCCGTGCCGCCCGAGAGCCGGATCGAGCTTGAGCGCGCGCCCCAATATCTCGGTCCCCAAAAATGATCCCGAACTGTGACCGACGACCACGATTTCCTCGGCGTCGCTGCTGCGCGCGACATTCACGAGGTATTGGGCAAAGCGGTCGATCCGCTCGTCCCATTCCGGCCGTTGGCGGTGAGAGAATTCCCAGGTCCAGATCGTGTCCGAGAGCAGATAAAGCAGATAGGTCAGGTTTTCGGTGTATTTCAGCATGGTTCCGAGTGTGGCGACGAACAGGGCCGCCGCCGCGGCCACACTCAACAGGCCGGGAATGCCCAGCGCTTCCAAGCCTTCCCGAAATGCAAAGGCGACGCCCAGAGCGCACAGGGCTTCGATGAACAGCAGGAAATGCGGGTAGGTGATGAAAGTCGCGAACCGCCAATGCGACTTCCAGAATCGCGCGATGGTGCCGCCGAAGACCAGACGCCAATAGATCCACATGGCATGGAGAACCGTGCGCCAGATCGGCGCGGCAAGGTCGCGCTGGATCAGGTCTTCGAACCGCAGGAAATCGTAACTGGTGCGGGTCTGCCACTCGCTTGCCTGGGTCTCGATGGTCCAGGATGCGGTCTCGCCGTCGGGTGCGACTTGCGGGCGGCTAATGGTGGCAGCGAGCTGATACAGCCGGCCAAATTTGCGCAGTTCGGTTCTGAACATGCGGTAATACTGCGCGAGGCCGCGCGGATCGTATCCCTGCACATAGATGATATGGCGGTGCTGAACGCGCACTTACTGCTGATCCCCAGACTGACCCGGGGACTATATCAGGCCGCGTAACGCGCCAAGAGCTATTTCAGCCCTCATCGGGGCCGCATGGTGCCGAATTCGCCTAATATTCTCTACTGTTGCCGGAGAGCGACGGGCACCGCGCCTCCGGCCCCCCGGCCGTCATTGAACGTCGAGCGGCTCGGTGCCGGTGACCTGGCCATTGGCGTCGGTGGTGATCTTGTCGACCCGCGCCTCCGCCTGCCGCAGTAATTCCTCGCACCGCCGTTTCAAGGACTCGCCCCGCTCGTAGATGGCGACGGATTCTTCCAGCGGCACCTTGCCGTCCTCGAGCCGCTTGACGATCGATTCAAGCTCCTCGATCGCGCGCTCGAAGCTCAGCTTTCCGACGTCGACTTGGGTGTTTTCGGCCATATTGCTTTCCCGGATGCGCCCTTATCCCGGCGCGGATTTAAATGAATTCATGCGGGCGTATTGTGGCCGGCGTTCACGAGCCCATCAATGCGGTGACGTGGGCCGCGACCGACTCTTTCAGGCCCTGCAGATCATAGCCGCCCTCTAGCACCGAGACAATTCGGCCGCCGGCGCTTGTATCGGCGATATCCATCAGTTTGCGGGTGACCCAGCCGAAATCTTCCGACTTGAGATTGAGCGACGCCAGCGGATCCCGGTAGTGTGCATCGAAGCCGGCGGAGACGATGATCAGTTCGGGACTGAATTTCTGCAACTGCGGCAGGATCACGTTTTCGAACGCGGCGCGGAATTTGGCGCTGCCGTCCTCCGACGCCAGCGGCGCGTTGACGATGGTGTCGTGCTCGCCGCGCTCGCCGCTGGCGCCGGTGCCGGGAAACAGCGGCATCTGATGCGTCGAGCAATACATCACAGTCGGATCGGCCCAGAAAATATCCTGGGTGCCGTTGCCGTGATGGACGTCGAAATCGACCACGGCTGCGCGGGCGATGCCGTATTTGCGCTGGGCGTGACGCGCGGCAATGGCGGCGTTATCGAAGAAGCAAAAGCCCATCGGCTTGCTGATTTCGGCGTGATGGCCTGGAGGGCGGATCGCGACGAACGCATTGTTATGAGCGCCCGACATGACCGCGTCGGTGGCGGCGACCGCGCCGCCGACGCCGCGCATCACGGCCTCCCAGGTGCCCGGAGACATCGAGGTGTCGCCGTCGAGATAGATCAGGCCGCTGGAGGGCGCGATGTGCCGGAGCTCACCTACGTAGTGCTCGTTGTGACAGAGCGTGACCGAATCCAGGCTGCCTTCCGGCGCTTCGCCGCGCACCAGCCTCTCGAAGCGCTGCTCCGCGAGTACCTGATCGATCGCGCGAATTCGATCGGGCCGTTCCGGATGCCCGGGAGGCGTTAGATGGTCGAGGCTCGCCCGATGCGTAAGAAGAAGCGTCGTCATTCAATACCCTGGCGCGCTGAACGCGCTTTTCGAGGAGGGGCTAATCTAGGGGCTCACCGGCCGCTGCGAAAGAGCCGAGCCCACGGATATGGCTTTGCATTTCAGTTCAATCGCGTAATGCGATCGGCGGTCGCGGGTGCGATCGGGCTGTTGGCCTGGAAATATCCGTACAAGGCATCGACGTCGTAGGTGCCGAATTGTTGCCCAGTCCCTTCTTTCAAGACAGTGAATCCGTCGCCTCCGACCGCGAGATAATTGTTCACCGTCACGCGATAGCTCCTCGCGGGATCGACGCGTTGTCCATTCAGCGACATGCTTTCGGCCCCCACGCGGTCGCCATACGGTTTTGCGCTGTCCCATGCGTAGTTGAAACCCTTCGAGACCTGCAGGATTCGCGGCCGCTTCGGATTGAGCCATTGCTGCTCGAGCATATTCTTGATCTGCGTTCCCGTCAGCGTCAGCGTGACCAGTTGATTCCGGAACGGCTGGCTGGCGAAGACATCGGCATAGGTCACCGCGCCATCCTGCTTTTTCGAAATGTCGGTGCGGACACCGCCCGGATTGGTGAATGCGACCACGGCTCCGCCATTTGTATCGGCGCGGGTCGCAGCCAGCTGGGCGTCGGCGATGATGTCGCCGAGCACGCTCTCGCCGGCATTATTGGGCACGCGCGACAGCGTTTCCATGATCGACCCCGCCCGGCGGTTGGCGATCGGCGCGGCAACTTTATCGTAAGACTCAAGCAACGCGGTCTGTTCCGGATCCCTGGCGTAGGCGCCGGTGCGGACGATGACGTTGTCGGCCTTGGCGCTGATGACGTCGCGTGTGACGGAATCGAGCTTCAGGTCGATTGCGGTGACGAGAGTGCCGTATTTGTCGCCTGACGTGACGAGCCGTCCGTCGATCTCGCAGACATAGGCCTGATGGGTGTGGCCGCTGATCACGACGTCGACCGCGCGATCGAATTTTCTGACGATGTCGACGATGGCTCCGGATATTGCCGGACATTCATTATAATCGCCGGTCGGAAAGCCGCCTTCATGGATCAGCACGACGATGGCCTCGACGCCACGCGCCTTCAGTTCCGGCACCAGCGCGTTCACGGTGTCGGCCTCGTCCCGGAATTCGAGACCTGCGACGCTCACCGGCGAGACGATGTCGGGCGTGCCCTTCAATGTCAGGCCGATGAAGGCGACGGGAATGCCCTCGAATTGCTTGATCTCGTAAGGCGGGAACACGGTCTTGCCGGTATTCTTCTCGACGGTGCTGGCCGCAAGATAGCGAAACTTCGCGCCGAGGAACGGGTGCGGCCCCTGACATTTGTCGATGGGATGACAGCCGCCATTCTGCATCCGAAGCAGTTCCTCCTTGCCCTCGTCGAATTCGTGATTGCCGACGGACGCGACCTCAAGCCCCATGATCGACAGCGATTCGATCGACGGCTCATCGTGAAACATTGCCGACAGAAACGGGCTGGCGCCGATCAAGTCTCCGGCCGCGACAAAGATATTGTTTTTGGCTCCCTGGCGGAGTTGCCTGACCAGCGTCGCCATGTACTCGGCGCCGCCGGCGGCGACTGCGATCTTTCTGGTCTTGTCGTCGGGATCGGCGATCCTGATTCCGCCCTCTGGCGGCCGAAGGTTGCCGTGGAAATCGTTGATGGCGAGAATTCGCAAATCGACCGGCGCGCCTTGCGCCTGGGCGCGCGGGGCGGGGCCAAGCGCCAACGCCAGCATCGCGGCGGCAGCGACCTGGCAAAACGAATATCTCATGACTTTCCACTATCCGTCATGGCCGGGCTTCGTCCCGGCCATCCACGTCCTTCCTGCTCAACTGCTATAAGGACGTGGATGCCCGGCACAAGGCCGGGCATGACGAGCTTTGCTCTACACCCTCATGGTGAGGAGCGCGTCTTCGCGCGTCTCGAACCATGAAGCCCGTGGCCCATCCTTCGAGACGCGCGCAAGGGCGCGCTCCTCAGGATGAGGTCGGAGATATATTCACAACCTCTTGGGATGAGGGCTTCCCGCCCATGCCGCGATTTCACGATAATCGCGGCTCAAGCCTTCTTGCGCGAAAAGAACGCCTTGAATGCGGCCACCGCCTCCATGGAACGCATCCGTTCGCCGAACAAATGGCTCTCCTGATCGATCCTGCGGGTCAGATCTTCGGGCGGCAATCTCAAGAGCTTTCGCGAGATTGCGACCGCTTCTGCCGGCAACGCGCAAATCTCGCGCGCAACCTTGCGCGCCTCGGCTTCGGTGTGACCGGGCGACACTACGACGTTGACGAAGCCCGCGACGCGGGCATCCTCGGCGCTGACCGTGCGTCCCATCACCAACGTGGCAAATGCACGATGGTATCCCATGGCGCGCGGCATCAAGAGACTGGAGGCGCCTTCCGGCACCAGGCCCAGATGGATGAACGGCGTCGAGAACGTCGCGGTGGTAGAGGCGAGAACGTAGTCGCAGTGGAACAGCATCGTGGTGCCGATGCCGATCGCGATGCCATCGACCGCGGCGATGATCGGCTTGACGTTGTGCGCGAGCGAATAGAGAAACTTGATGGCGTTGGATGCGCGGGGCATTTCGGCATCGGAGCTGCCGTCCTTTAGAAAGTCCTCAAGATCGTTACCGGCGGTAAATACACCCGAGCCGCCGGTGATGATGATGCAGCGGATCGCCGGATTGTTCTGCGCGGTATCGATCGCCTCGCTCATGGCGCGATACATTTCCTGCGTGATCGCGTTCTTCTTTTCTGGCCGCCGCAGATTGATCACGCGGGTTGCGTCTTCGTCGGTGACTAACAGGTGTCCGGTCATGAAGCCGTCCTTGCAACAAGCGGCAAAGGGTGCCGCTGGCGACTCTTCCAACCATACCCTACATCATCTTCACGTCGTCCCAAACCCGCCACTCCGGTTTTCAATAGTGTCAATGACGCGCGAGGAAGATGCAATGCAGTTGACCGGGATTCACCATCTGACTGCGATTTCCGCGAAACCGCGCGAGAATCTGGCCTTTTATACCGGCCTGCTCGGCATGCGACTGGTCAAGAAGACCGTCAACCAGGACGACGTCAGCGCCTACCATCTGTTCTACGCCGACGGAAAGGCCAATCCCGGCACCGACCTCACTTTCTTCGATTTTCCGGCGGCGCCGGAGCGGCGCGGAAGCGACAGCATTTCGCGCACCGGATTGCGCGTCGCCGGCGAGAAAAGCCTGGGCTATTGGAGGGATCGCCTGAAGAAAGCGGGCGGCCACACTGGCGAGGTAACCGAAGTCGACGGCCGGCTGACGCTGCCGTTCGAAGATGGCGAAGGCCAGCGGCTGGTGCTGGTCGACGACGGCGGGGCGGGTTCGGCCTCGCCATGGGAGCGCAGCGCCGTCCCGGTGGAGCACCAAATTCGCGGCCTCGGTCCGATTGTGCTGAACGTGCGCGATCTTGCGCGCACCGAGCAGGTGCTGACGGGCGTGATGAATATGCGTCGCGTGCGCGATTATGCCGCGCACGGGGCGCACATTCACGTGTTTGCGATGGGCGAGGGCGGTCCGGCCGCGGAGCTGCACGTGATCGAGAGTGCGGATTTGCAAATTGCGCGGCAGGGCGCCGGCGGCGTGCACCACGTCGCGTTCCGCACGCCCGACGATGAGCAATATCACGCCTGGACGCAGCGGCTGAACGCATCAGGTATCCCCAACAGCGGCGAGATCGACCGGTTCTATTTTCGCAGCCTTTATTTCCGCGAGCCGAACGGCATCCTGTTCGAGATCGCCACCGACGGGCCCGGCTTCGCCGCCGACGAGCCGATGGAAACGCTCGGCGAGAAATTGGCGCTGCCGCCGTTTCTGGAACCGCGCCGCGCGCAGATCGAGGCCGGGCTGAAGCCGCTGGCGTGAACTATCGGCGCGGAGGCCTTCGGCCAGCGACAACAGTCCCACTCGTCATCGCCCGGGAAGGAGGTTGTGAATATATCTCCGACCTCATCCTGAGGAGCGCGCTCTTGCGCGCGTCTCGAAGGATGGCCGCGAGTCCCTGCGTTGCGTCCATCCTTCGAGACGCT
>Ga0208984_1000111_pt1 | contig 11149 bp, 16 predicted proteins | sample MedBloCAOM3_M3_FD_187851 | JGI IMG/M metagenome (GOLD analysis project Ga0208984, IMG submission 187851) | Forest soil microbial communities from El Dorado National Forest, California, USA - Mediterranean Blodgett CA OM3_M3 (SPAdes) (version 2) | ecosystem: Environmental > Terrestrial > Soil >... | reverse complement strand
GCTCGAGGTCGATGCCGCCGGGCTCGACGCCATGGACCGGCGTTATCTCACCACCATCGCGATGAACTACGGCGGCGGGCCGGTCGGCGTGGAGACCATGGCGGCGGCGCTGTCGGAGCCGCGCGATGCCATCGAGGACATCATCGAGCCCTTCTTGATCCAGTGCGGCTATCTGCAACGCACGCCGCGCGGACGGCTCCTGACCTCGCACGCCTTCAAGCATCTCGGCCTTGCCGAGCCCGCGCGCGATCCGGCGCAGTTCGGATTGTTCGGCGGTGAAGAAGAGCCATCGTAATTCCGCTTCAATCTCGGGTCATGAACGGGATGCATCACGATTAACCATTCATGATTTCGCGCCGCCAGTTTTTGCGTTTCCTTGCCGGGCTGGGCGCTTTCAGCGCTTCAACCACGGCATACGGGTTCGGCATCGAGCCTGTGCTGCGGCTTCGCATTGCGCGGTACGACATTCTGCCGCAGCAATGGCCCGCCGATTTCCATCTCAAGATAGCCGTCATCGCCGACCTTCATGCCTGTGATCCCTGGATGTCGCTGGAACACATTGAGGCGATCGTCGAACGCACCAATGCGCTCAATGCGGACATCATCGTCATGCTGGGCGACTACGTGGCCGGACATCGCCATGTGACGCGCTACATTCCGGCCAGCGAATGGGCGCCCGTGCTTGCCGGCCTGAAGGCCCCGCTTGGCGTCCATGCGATCCTCGGCAATCACGACTGGTGGGATGACAAGACCGTGCAACGCGAGGGGCAGGGGCCGACGATTTCGCGGCGCGCGCTCGAAGCCGTCGGCATTCCGGTTTACGAAAACGACGTAAAGCGGCTTGCCAAAGCCGGTCGCCCGTTCTGGCTTGCCGGGCTCGGCGATCAATTGGCCTATCTTCCGGCGCGGCGGTTCCGGCCGGTCAAGCGTATCGGCGTCGATGATCTTGCTGCGACGCTTGGGAAAGTTACCGACGATGCGCCGGTCATTCTCTTGGCGCACGAGCCCGACGTCGCGATGCGCGTGCCGGCGCGGGTGGCATTGCAACTCTCGGGGCATACCCATGGCGGGCAGGTGCGGTTGTTCGGCTGGTCGCCCGTGGTGCCGTCGCGCTACGGCAAAAAATTCGCGTACGGGCACATGCGCGAAAATTGCGATGTCATCGTCTCCGGCGGCTTGGGCTGCAGCATCATGCCGTTCCGCCTCGGTGTCGCGCCGGAAATCGTGCTGGTGACATTGGGCGGCAAAGCCAGCGCCTAGCCGCCGATCTGCATGTCGCGATCGTGCAGCGTGCGCAAGCGGCGCAGATCGGATCGTTTGGCGGCCATCACGAGGAACGATAGGCATAGAAATCTACATCAAATGATGCTATATTTGATGTAACGGAGTTTCATATAATGAGAACCACGATCGCGATCGACGACGAATTGTTCGCCAAAGCGCAGGAATTTGCGGGCGTTACGGAGAAGTCCGCTGTGGTGAGAGAAGCGTTGAAGGCCTTTGTCGAGCGCGAAGCTGCGCGCAGGCTCGCCCGGATGGGAGGTACACAACCGGACGCCAAGGCACCCCCGCGCCGCCGTTTTAAATGATGGTTCTGGCTGACACGTCGATCTGGATAGACCATTTTCGTCGGAGCGATGCACGGTTGGCCCGATTTCTCGATCGGGGGGATATCGTCATGCATTCATTCGTAATCGGAGAATTGGTGCTCGGACGCGTACCTAAGATCGCCGACATCATCGACGATCTACACTCTCTTCCGAGAGCGATTGCGGCAAATACCGACGAAGTTCTCAAATTTATCTCAGATCGGAAGTTATCAGGATCCGGTATCGGATATGTCGATGCCCATTTGCTGGCCGCTGCCGCACTCGCGCCCGAGACATTTATCTGGACACGCGACAAGCGATTGCATGCCGCCGCTCAATCCCTGTCACTCGCTGCTGAAATCTGGGAGTAGCGATAATGTCCCTCGACGGCGCGATCCGCGACGGCCGCCACACCATGCAGGTCCGCGTCTACTACGAGGACACGGATTTTTCCGGCATCGTCTATCACGCCAATTACCTGCGCTTCATGGAGCGCGGACGCACCAATCATTTGCGGCTGATGGGCGCCGACCAACACGCGCTGTTTGCTGAAGCGCAGGCGGAAATCCCCGGCTTCGCTTTCGTCGTGCGCTCGATGCAGATCGATTACTTAAAACCGGCGCGGATGGATGATGTGCTCGAGGTGATGACCTGGCCGGTCGCGGTGAAGGGCGCCTCGATTACGCTGGCGCAGGAGGTGCGGCGCGGCGAGGACGTGCTGGTCAAGGCGCAGGTGCGCGTCGCCTTCATCAGCGAGGGGCGGGCACAGCCGATTCCGAAAGCGCTGCGGATATTGCTGAAGGCCGATCAAATCTAGCTGTTGGGCGGTAGGCAACGCGCCACTACCTTACTAGGTCGAGACGATATGCTCCCGGGCCATGCCAAACCTGGAGGTTACCATGTCGCGTCCTCCGCTTCCGCCGTTCACGAGAGAGACTGCCGCCCAGAAGGCCCGCATGGCCGAGGACGCCTGGAATTCCAGGGATCCCGAACGCGTCGCGCTGGCCTATACCGAGGACAGCCGTTGGCGCAATCGGTCCGAATTTTTCGAAGGCCGCGCCGCGATCGTTGCGTTCCTCACCCGCAAATGGAGCAGGGAACATGAGTATCGCCTGATCAAGGATCTCTGGTCGTTCGACGGCAACCGTATCGCGGTGCGGTTTCAGTACGAGTGGCATGACGACGCCGGTCAGTGGCATCGTTCCTACGGCAACGAACAATGGGAGTTCGACGAACACGGCCTGATGCGCCGGCGCGAAGCCAGCATCAACGATGTTGCGATCGCCGAACAAGCCCGCCGCTTCCGCTGGGCCGCGCCGGGCCCAAGGCCGGCGGATATTCCGGGACTGGGTGACAGTGCGTTTTGAATTTGCGTATCATCCTCCGGCGTCGTCCCCGCGAAAGCGGGACCATACGCCGAGGATTTTCGAATCGCGCGCAGTGTTGAGACGATTGCCTTAAGCCACGAACGCTGCGGGTTATGGGTCCCCGCTGTCGCGGGGACGACCCGTGGAAAGGTGGTGTTTACGCCGCCGCCTTGTGCCGCGCGAGTTCGGCCTGGTACAGCTTGAACTCCTCGGCGATCGCTTTTGCGATGCTGGGGCGCGCGCGCAAGCGCTCGTAATAGGCTTTCACTGTGGGCCATTTCGCCAGCTCGATCGGCGGCGTCGCCATGGTCCAGTTGATGACAGTGACGAGATAAGCGTCGGCGACGCTGAAATGGTCGAGCAGGAATTCGCGGCCTTCAAGATATTTCTCGAGGTAGTCGAGCCGCGACAGGCCTTTGCCGAGGATATAGGTCTTCACCTCAGGCGGAGCTTTCTTGTCGAGCACCGGCACGAACAATCCCTTGTGCAGTTCGGTGCCGATGAAGCAGAGCCATTGATGCAGCCGGCTGCGGTCCATGCCGGGGCCGGTTGAGATGCCGGCCTGCGGAAAGCGATCCGCGACATACTGCAGGATCGCTGCGTTCTCGGTGAGAACGAGTCCATCGTCGGTGCGCAGCGTCGGCACCAGCCCAAGCGGGTTCACCTGGTAAAAATCAGAGCCGTCGTTCTGCACCACCTTGGTCTTGGGATCGACTTCGAGATATCTGGCCTCAGCGGCGGCCTCATACAGCGCGATGCGGGTGGCCAGCGAGCAGGCGAGCGGCGAAAAATACAGGTCCATGGGTGCCTCCTTGGTTGATTTTTATACTGTTCCGCATAATATAAATCGCGTCAAGGGATTTATTGCGAAATGGTACAAAAAAGACAAAAAGCGCCGCCGCCGGCCAAACTGGCTGAGCCTGTCGCACCAAAGCGCCGCGGCCGGCCGCGCGCCTATCAGCCCGAGGTCGCGCTCGGCAAGGCGCTCGATCTTTTCCGCAGCGAAGGTTTCGCCGCGACCTCGCTCGACGATCTCAGCGCTGCCACCGGCATGAATCGGCCGAGTCTCTATGGGGCGTTTGGCGACAAGCGCGAACTCTACATCAAGAGCTATCAGCGCTATCGCGCCGACGCTCGTGCGGCGATGTCAGACATTTTCAGGGACGAACTGCCGATCCGCAAACGGCTGGAGCGAATCTATACGGTGGCGCTCGATATTTACCTCTCCGGCGACGCTGGCCCGCGCGGCTGCTTCACGGTGATGACGGCGGCGTCGGAAGCGGTGTCGGATCCCGATATCCGCGCCATGGTGCTGGAGGGATTTTCCGAACTCGACAAGGCGTTCGCAGCCTGCTTCCGCCTCGCCAAAGAAACAGGCGAACTGCCTGAAACAGCCGATCCCGTGATCCTCGCGCAGCTAGCATCCGCGACCATCCACACCATCGCAATCCGTGCCCGCGCGCGGGTGCCGCGCAGGGAGCTGGAAGCGATCGTGAAGGGCGCGATCGATGTAATGGTGCGCGCTTAGCTCCCCCCATGTCGTCCCGGCCAAGAGCCAACGGGTCGGCGCAAAGCGCCGCCCGATGAGAGGCTCCGCGAACGCGAGCCGGACGACGCTGGGGTGGTGAAAATTTTTGCGAGTCCCGTGTCGGCTTCGGACTTCCCCGTTCGTCATCATGTGGTGGTTCAAAAATCAAATCCAGGAGCTTTAGAAATGGCCGAACCCGTGCAGATCGTCACGCCGCATCTCGTCGTCAACGATGCCAATGCCGCGATTGAATTCTACAAGAAGGCGCTCGGCGCCACCGAAGCGGTTCGGCTGCCGGCGAAAGATGGCAAGCGGCTGATGCATGCAGAGCTGCGGCTCAACGGCGCGCGGATCTTCCTGAATGATGATTTCCCCGAGCATCGCGGTTCGCATGGCGTGGATGCCGTGTTTCCGCCCGACCAGATCAAGGGAACGTCCGTGACCATGCATCTCGAAGTCGAGAACTGCGACGCGGCGGTGAAGCGCGCGTCAGATGCCGGCGCGACCGTCACGATGGCGCCGTGGGATTCGTTCTGGGGCGCGCGCTATGCCCGCATCATGGACCCGTTCGGCCATTCCTGGAGCTTTGCGCACCCGCTGCCGGCGAAAGAGTGATCACGAGCCTTTAATAACCGCGCACGGGATCGACGACGTTCTCAAGCTGCCCGCCGGCTTCGAAGCGTTGGATCTGGCGTGCCACGTATTTCGATATTTCGTCGGGATCGGTATCGGCTGCGTTGTGCGGCGTCAGGACGACCTTTGGATGCGTCCAGAACGGGCTGTCCGGCGGCAGCGGTTCCGTTGCGAAGACATCAAGCGAAGCAGCGCCCAGCGTGCCGTCGTCAAGGCATTCCAGAATGTCGGCTTCCGCTTGCAGCCCGCCTCGCCCGGCATTGATCAGGACCGGCGCACCCATCGGGCTGTTTCGGTTGAGGCTTGCGAACAATTCGCGGTTCAAGATGTGCCGCGTGTCTGGCGTGAGCGGCAGCAGGCAGACCAGGACATCGGTACGTCGCAGAAACGCTTCGAGCTGCGCTTTGCCGTGAAAGCACGCGATCCCGTCGATCTGCCTCGGACTGCGGCTCCAGCCCGACACGCGAAAGCCCAAGCGTCTGAGTACTTCGGCCGCGTTCGTCCCAAGCGTGCCAAGGCCCATGATGCCGACCGAAATTGCGCTCGCCGGCCACTGAAACCTCGGCTCCCAGCGTTTCTCGCGCTGGCAGGCTCTTAGGTAAAGCTCCTGCCGGTGATGCATCAGCACGTGCAGCACGACATATTCGGCCATTCGATCGGTGAGATCGGCGACCGCAACGCGAACAAGCGGCACTTTAGGCAGGCTGGAATCGGCCATCAGCGCATCGACGCCCGCGCCCAGATTGAAAATGACGCGCAGATTTGGAAATGCCGCAAGCTCGCCTTGAGCCGGCTTCCAGACGGCGGCGTAGTGGACCTCGGCGGGATCGAACGCCGCGTCGGGCAACAGCAAAACACGCCGGTCCTTGCAGACATCGTCGAAGCGGCTCTTCCATCGTTCGGGAGACCAGTTTTCAGTCCCGCCATGCACCAGCAGGGCGAGTGCGCCTTTGTTCATCGGATTCTTGCCTCATAGTTGCGGAATCGCAGGCGACCTTATCGGCCCGGGGTGTCAGTGCAAAATATTTCCGTTCCTCGTCGGCTCCGGGCATACTCATACGTCTTTCAATCACGGGAACCCTTTCGCATGCTCTACGCCATCCTCTGCTATCACGACGAAGACACCGTCGGTTCCTGGACCAAGGAACAGGACGCCGCGGTCATGAAGAAGCTCGCTGTCGTCCAAGACAAGCTGACAAAACAGGGCCGGCTCGGACCGGTGGCGCGGCTGTTGCCGACGACGTCGGCGACCACGTTGCGCAAGGACGATCCGCCCATCGTGATCGACGGGCCCTATGCCGAGACCAAAGAGCAGCTGCTCGGCTTCTACGTCGTTGATTGCAAGAATCTCGACGAGGCGCTCGATGTGGCGCGCGAGCTCGGCGCGGCCAATCCCGGCGGCGCTTATGAAATTCGCCCAGTCGGCCTGTTTCAGCCCGGGAGCACTGCGACGTGACCGACACCGCCTGGATCGATGCCGCGCTCACCTCGGCGCGTCCCCAGGCGGTCGGCGCGCTGCTCCGCTATTTCCGCAATCTCGACACTGCCGAGGAAGCATTCCAGAACGCCTGCCTGCGCGCGCTGAAAAGCTGGCCGCAGAACGGCCCGCCGCGCGATCCCGCGGCGTGGCTGATCATGGTCGGGCGCAATGTCGCGATCGATGATATCAGGCGGAGCCGCAAGCAGGAGCCGCTGCCCGAAGACGAGGCGATCTCCGACCTAGACGACGCCGAGGACGCGCTGGCCGAGCGGCTCGACGGCTCACAATATCGCGACGACATTTTGCGGCTGCTGTTCATCTGCTGCCATCCCGACCTGCCGGCGACGCAGCAGATCGCGCTGGCGCTGCGCATCGTCTCGGGGTTGACCGTGAAGCAGATCGCGCGCGCGTTCCTGGTCAGCGAAGCGGCGATGGAGCAGCGCATCACGCGAGCGAAGGCGCGCGTCGCCGACGCCGACGTGCCGTTCGAGACGCCGGGCGCCGTGGAGCGCACCGAGCGGCTCTCCGCGGTCGCCGCGATGATCTACCTGATTTTCAACGAGGGCTATTCCGCTGGTGGAGACACCGCCGACATCCGCGCACCCCTGTGCGAGGAGGCTATCCGGCTGGCGCGGCTACTGCTGCGGCTGTTCCAGAGCGAGCCCGAGATCATGGGACTGACGGCGCTGCTGTTGCTGCAGCATGCCCGCGCGGCGGCCCGCTTCGATTCTCAGGGCGCATTGGTACTGCTCGACGATCAGGATCGCTCATTGTGGAATCAGACGATGATCGCCGAGGGGCTGGCGTTGATCGACAAGGCGATGCGACATCGCCGCAGCGGGCCCTATCAGATTCAGGCGGCGATCGCGGCATTGCATGCCCGTGCCGCAAAGCCCGAAGACACCGACTGGACACAGATCGATCTGCTCTACGGCGCGCTCGAGATCATGCAGCCGTCGCCGGTGGTGACGCTCAACCGCGCCGTTGCGGTATCCAAGGTGCGCGGGCCCGAGGCGGCGCTTGAGATGATCGAGCCGCTGGCGCCGCGCCTTTCGAATTATTTTCATTTCTTCGGCGTGCGCGGGGCGTTCCTGATGCAGCTTGGCCGCAATGACGAGGCCCGCGTGGCGTTCGACCGCGCCATCGCACTCGCCAACACCACAGTGGAAGCCGCCCACATCCGGATGCATCTCGACCGCCTGATGCGCGATAGCCAGCCGCGCGGGTCTAAGATTTCGAAAAAATAATTCGCTCCCCCTGTCGATTTGCCCCTGCCTCCTTCGTCCTGGGATTGTGCATCACCAATCCCTCAAGGAGACGCGCGATGAACATGCAAAACAGCAAGACCACCGACGAAGCCGAAATCCGCAACTTAATCGACCAGCGTGCAAAGGCGCTCTACGCGAAAGACGCGGAAGCCCTGCTTTCGTATTTGACCGCAGATTCTGTCGCGTTCTCGCTGGCACCGCCACTGGTCTCGACCATGACCGATGCGAAAGCGTACGAGGCCTGGTTTGCAACGTGGCAGGGACCGATCGGCACTGAGATTCGCGATCTCGCGATTGCCGTGAGCGGCGATCTCGGCGTCAGCCACAGCCTCAATTTGATGACCGGCACCGCGGCCGGCGGACACGAGGTCAAGCTTTGGTATCGCCAGACCCTGAGCTTCCGCAAGTTCAATGGAGCCTGGAAGATCGCGCACGAGCATACTTCCGTACCGTTCTACATGGACGGCAGCTTCCGCGCCGCGATCGACCTGAAGCCGTAACGTCAGACATTCCACACAAGCATCCCTTCAAGGAGAAAGCCATGCCGACGATTGCCGAGACCGCGCCGGTCTCGAAACCCGCGCTCTGGTTGGGCCGCGTTCTCAGCGGTCTCGTCGTTTTGTTCCTGCTGTTCGACGGCGCCATCAAGCTGGTGCCATGGCCGATTGTCACGGAAACGATGGACAGGATCGGCTATGGTTCGAGCGAAACGCTGGCGCGCAGCCTCGGATTTATCACCATCGTGTGCACCATTCTCTATGCGATCCCGCCCACCTCGATCATCGGCGCGATCCTGCTGACCGGCTATCTCGGCGGCGCGATGGCATCGCATGTGCGGATCGGCAGTCCGCTGTTCAGCCACATGCTGTTCGGGTTCTATCTCGGGCTGATGGTGTGGGGCGGGCTCTGGTTGCGCGATCGGAGCCTGCGCGCACTAATACCGTTCCGGCGTTGACTTGCGTCCCTAATAATTCGCAGATACGGAGCCTTTCATGTTCGAAATCATTGCCATCATCGCCATCGTAATTGCGATCGCGATTGCGATCGTACTCATCCTCGCCGCGACCAAGCCGGATACCTTCAGCGTCCAGCGCGCGACCACGGTCAAGGCGCCGCCGGAAAAAATCTTCTCCCTGATCAACGATTTCCATCAATGGGGATCGTGGTCGCCTTACGAAAACAAGGATCCCGCGATGAAGCGCAGCTACAGCGGGGCTGAGAGCGGCAAGGGCGCGGTCTATGCGTGGGACGGCAACAAGAATGTCGGCTCCGGCCGCATGGAAATCATGGACACTTCGGTGCCGGCGAAAATCGTCATCAAGCTCGATTTTTTCAAACCGTTCGAGGGCCACAACACCGCCGAGTTCACAATGCTGCCGCAGGGTGATGCCACCAACGTGACATGGCTCATGCATGGTCCGTCGCCGTTCATGGGAAAGATCATGCATGTGTTCATCAACATGGACCGCATGGTCGGCAAGGATTTCGAAATTGGTCTCGCCAACTTGAAGAGGCTCACCGAAAAGTAGACGATCGTTCGAAACGTAAATCCGCGAGGAGCAAGCGATGCAGGTCAATCCTTATCTGTTCTACAACGGCAATTGCGAAGCGGCGTTCAAGTTCTACGAAAAGGCGCTCGGCGCCAAGATCGAGGCGATGCTGACGCATGAGAGCGCGCCGGAGTCGATGCCGGTTCCACCGGAATGGAAGAAGAAAATCATGCACGCCAAGATCACGATCGATGGCGAAGTACTGATGGCGAGTGATGCGCCTCCCGGCCACTTCCATCCGCCGCAGGGTTTTTCGGTCTCGCTGACGGTCGAGGACCCAGCTGACGGCGAACGCAAGTTCAAAGCCCTGGCCGAGGGCGGCACCGTGAATATGGCGTTCAGCAAGACTTTCTGGGCCAAGGGCTTCGGCATGTGCGTCGACCAATTCGGGATTCCCTGGATGGTCAATTGCCCAATAGAAGGTTGATCCGTCAGCGACACGTCGGATAGATCGCGGCGAGTTCACGCCCGCGCAATAACAGCAGGTGTGAGGTCAAGCCGCCGCGGTGGCGAATCCAGCCGCGCACCGCGGAGGGATAGGCCTCCAGCACAAGTTCGGACGCTTCCGGCTCGGCATACAGCTTGCCGCGCTGGTCGATCGAGCGCGCGGCATGAAATCCCAGTATCGCGCGGCGCGTCACGCAGATGCGGTCGCTCGGTACCATGCTCAGCACCAGCGTGCAGGCCGATAGGCAAGGCCCGTCGATCACGACGCGTTCGCCGGAAGCACGCACGCGCTCGAACAGATCGAGGAACGGCCCGACCTGTCCGCCCGGACTGGCGAGGATGCGAACCTCGGCATGTGCCGGCGGCGAGGCGATGGCGCATAGTGTCGTTGCGAGCCAAATTATCCTGGCGAAAGCTGTCCGCATTCCCGAACATTCCTTCGATCGGATGACAACCGCTAGGTAATTGTGAAGCGTGAGACAAAGTTTCGGCTAAGGTCGTCAACTTTTCTTAATCTCCCCCGCGCGGAGCGGGGCGAAAGAAGCATTACCCATTCCGTCTCTCGCCGCGCAGCGTAGGCAATCCAATACCGGCGGCGTCAAAGCCGCCATCGACGGCGAGAATCTGCCCCGTGATGTAGCTGGCGCGGTCGCTGCACAAGAAGAACACCGCCTCCGCCAATTCTTCTTCGAGGCCGTAGCGGTTGAGCGGAATCGCGTCGTGATAATCGGCGCGGATTTCCGGCGTGTGAACGGCTTTCGCCATCGCGGTCTCGACCGGGCCGGGCGCGACGCCATTGACGCGAATGCCAAGCGACGCCAGTTCGACGGCGAGTTGCTTGGTGAGATGCGCGAGCCCGGCCTTGCTGGTGCCATAGGCCGAGCGCAGCGTCGAGGCGCGCACCGCCGAGATCGAGGTGATGTTGACGATCGCGCCGCCGCCATGTTCACGCATCAGCGGCGCGGCCGCCTTGGTGCAAAGGAACGGCCCGGTCAGATTGACCGCCAGCACCCGGCTCCAGTCGTCGTCGGAAGTTTCCAGCAGCGGCGCGAACACCGCGATCCCGGCGTTGTTGACCAGTGCGTCGAGCCGGCCAAACCGCGTGCCGACCTTTGCTATCGCTTCCGTCACCGCGCTGGCATCGGAGACGTCGCAATGCAGCCCCAGCGTATTGCCGGCATCGGCCAGCGCTTCCACGCTTTGCCACAACAATTCGCCCTCGATGTCGAGCAACGCCACGCCCCAGCCCTCGGCGAGAAACCGTTTCGCCACCGCAAGCCCGATGCC
>Ga0208984_1000110_pt1 | contig 11156 bp, 13 predicted proteins | sample MedBloCAOM3_M3_FD_187851 | JGI IMG/M metagenome (GOLD analysis project Ga0208984, IMG submission 187851) | Forest soil microbial communities from El Dorado National Forest, California, USA - Mediterranean Blodgett CA OM3_M3 (SPAdes) (version 2) | ecosystem: Environmental > Terrestrial > Soil >... | reverse complement strand
ACCGCCGCCACGACCGTATCGTGCCGCGCAACCCGATCGCGCTACTCACGCTCCAGGACGGTAGCAAGATGACTTGCCGGATTATCGACATGTCGATGTCCGGCGCCGCCATCGCCGCGGAAAACCGGCCGCCGCTGAAATCCCTGGTGTTGCTCGGCAAGGTCCAGGCCCGGGTGGTGCGAAACCTCGAAGAAGGCTTCGCGCTCGAGTTCGTTCACGAGCAGTTGGCCGAGACGCTCGAAGACAGCGTTACCGCGCGGTAAACCGCGGCGCACTGCGATTCCCCAATTTCCCAAAGCTCAAGGCGGTATCCGCGTTGCCGGATGTCGCCTTCAGCCGTTTGGCATGCGCCTGAGCCGAGTTAACGCGGCCTGCTTTTACCGCGACAAACGCCGCATTGACGCGCCCGTAGCGCCTTAACGCGTAAAATTTGAATCAATTGCAGTTGTTTCGAATTCTAGTCGAATTTTACTCAAGTATAGATCGAATTAGCCGAACCTTTTACTTGTATTCGTCTCAAATGTACTTGGCTTGCTTAGCGGCGGCGCAAAGCCTTTGTGCGCAACGTGGTCCCAACAAGAAACGGGGGCCACAATGTTTGGGTTCAGGGAACAGGGAAAGGGATTGGCGTTTGCCGCCATCCTGCTGGGGATCAGTGCGCCGGCGAGTGCCGGCGACGAACGAGCTCTTTATGCGAGCCTTGGCAACACCGCGCGCTCGCCGATCGGCTGGGTCGAATTCTGCGCCGACAATCCCGGCGATTGCCGCGGCGGCGCGTCACAGCCGCGCGACGTCGTGATGTCGCAGACGGCATGGCGGGATCTGCTGCGGGTTAACCGTTGGGTCAACGAAAACGTCAAGCCGATGACCGACATGGATCATTGGGGCGTGATCGAAAAATGGTCGTTGCCGACGGACGGCTACGGCGACTGCGAGGACTACGTGCTGCTGAAGCGCAAGATGCTGGTCGACGCCGGCTGGCCGCGCGAGGCGCTGCTGATCACGGTGGTGCGCGACAAGAAGGGCGAAGGCCACGCGGTGCTGACCGTGAAAACCGACAAGGGCGAGTTCATCCTCGACAACCAGAACGAAAACGTCGTGGCCTGGACCGAGACTGGATATCGCTTCGTCAAGCGTCAGTCGCAGAGCGATCCTAATGTATGGGTCTCGCTTGGCGACAGCCGTCCCGCAGTCGCCACCGCCAGCGCCCGCGATCACTAACAACAAGAGACAACGGAGACACGCGACCCGGTCACATTCCCACCCCTCCCCGTCCCAGACCGGATCGCGCGCGGCCAGTCCTTCCCCAGGGGCTGGCCGCAACTTTTTGGGTCGCCATAAGCGCTGTTTTGTCTGGGCCCCGCGGCTGGCGTTGTGGTAAATCCGGGAACCTTCGCTTTCCGACGGGCTTTGAAGTCGCATGATCGAAGTCACATCTCAGGATGCAAACGGTATCCCGCGTATCGGCTTGCAGCCGATTGGACTCGCCGCCGGGGCGCTCGTAGTCATCTTGCTCGGCATCGGCTCGATCGCGCTATGGCGTGCGTATACCGGCACTTCCCCCGAACAAGACCGCATCGTTGCTGCCCGCCAATTACAGGTTCGGGCCGCGCAAGCCTCCGAACAACTCGTAGAGAAAACCAAGGGTCTGGAAGCTACCCAACAGGAATCGATCGACCAGTTGCAAGTCGTTCAGGATCAATTGCAAGCCGTGAAGCGCCTTCTCGCCGCGCAGCAGGCTGACGCAAAGCGGCTTTCTGACCAGGTTGCAGGTCTCACTGAGGCGATCGATGGTCTGCGGCAGTCTTTCGCAAGCGCTCGGACTACCGAAGCGTCGTCTGGTCCCCCCTCGAGTCGCAATAAATCGATCCGAGCAAGGTCGCCTGCGACAAAGGGTGCGCATCGTCAGCACGCCAAGTCGCGGGGTTGACGGCATAAACCCAGTTTGCAGAAACCTTCGTGCCTGGGCAGCGGTATCGCACCAAGGTAACCTTCCGGATGCTTCCGCTTGCGTCGCGGCCGCGGTGGGATTCAACCTGTCGTCAGATTTGGAAATGCGATAGCAGCAGGATCGTGGCCAACGCCATCAAGCCACTAACCGCCCAGCCGCAATATATCCGGCATCGTGTTCACCCATGCCGTGATCCGCCTCAGGCCTGTCTACCGCGGATCGCCCGAGATATGACACAGCCGCCTCAAAGGATGTTGCGCGAAGGCAATCCCGGTGCAGGCGGGCGGTTCCGTTTAACCGTTGTGCATCTGTTGAGGGCGATCAGGTGGGGCGCGCAAAAGCAGGTGGGGCGCAAAAAATAGTCACGTCACGGTGCAATTTCCACCGCTCGGTTTGTGATGCAATTCGCGCCGGGAGAGGGCCAAGTTGGTCCATGCCTCACTGATGTGGCCCATAGGCCGCTCCCAGCGTGCTGTTCGTGAGCAGCCGCTACGCTGAAGCCCGAACAAATGCAGCAGCGGTGAACGCGGCAATTCTGCCCGGTGGCGTCATCCGAGGACCCTCCGACGTTTGGCCAACGCAGTACGCTAGCTCAATGCGCCACGCTGGTCGGCTGCTGCCCTCTTTTGGAGGACAGATCTAGAAGCTGAGCATCGATAGCTTTCTTGTCAAGATGATAATGTACGCGTCGATACCGGAACCTCCCCGGGGACCGGATCGTTTTTGGACATGGGACTCGAGGTTCTGGTCGGAACTTAATTTCCGAGCTTTGGACGATGGCAGTTGATTGGATACTTCCCATGAAACGAAGTTTGGTCGGCTTCTGCTTTCTGATGGTTTTGCACGGTCCTGGCCTCTGCCAAACCACGAAAGCAAAACCTGCCTTTTACATTGTCCTGAATTCATTGACGAAGACGTGCACCGTTGTTAGCCGGATGCCGCAAACCGACACACCGAACATCACGCTTGCGAGCGACACGATTTTCCAAACACGGGGCGAAGCCGAAGCCGCGATCAGAACGGTAAAGCCCTGTAGTTGACTCGCCATCATCGCTGCTGCGTGCGTTCTTCTCGTCGCGCTGTTTGACACGGCGCGACGGCTGAACAAATCGCGGCAATCACCAACCTCCCGAGAATGTATCTGCCTAGCGTGGGGAATTATCTGCGGCGAATGGGGTTTCCGATTATTGGGGGCCGCACTTACTTGCGACAGGAGTGTGCCATGCTCAGGAAAATGTTGATCGGACTTGCAACAGTTGCGGCAATCGGCATCGCCGCGGTGCCAATGGATGCTTCCGCGCGTGGTGGCGGTGGTGGTGGCGGCGGACACGGCGGCGGCGGCGGTTTCCACGGCGGTGGCGGCGGCGGTTTCCACGGCGGCGGGGCTTCCTTCCGCGGCGGTGGGGCTGGCTTCCACGGAGGTTTGGCCACGGGCGGCCGATTTAGCGGCGGATTTGGTGCAACTCGGTTTGCTGCCGTGCCCGGCAGAACAGGCTTCAGCGGAATCTCTGGTCGAGGCTTCCACCATCGTCACCACTTCCGGAACTTCGCCTTTTTTGGGATAGGCGTGCCGTACGCCTACGCGGACTACTATCCGTATGATGATTATTGCTACGAGCGTGTGCGGGTGCGGACTTATCATGGTTGGCGGTGGCGGCATGTATATGTTTGCGGCTGAAGCCAGCCGCCCCGAAAACTCGGCAACATAAGGGCCGTCCGAGGGCGGCCTTTGTGCCCGCGAGATGAAGGCGATATCTGGTCAGACGACGGCGAGCGAACCCTGGCGGAACCGGCTCCCCGCAGTTGCGTTGATTCCAGCCTCGGGAGGTGTTGTCTATGCACAACGATCTCAACCGGAGCAGCCGACGACGTACTCTTACGACTTTTGAAATTTTCGCAATTATCGTCGCGGTTGCGATAATCGCGGCGTTCGCTGCGACGATCCATCGCGTCGATACGCGACAAATCAGCAGCGATTTACCGCCGGGAACGATTGGGCTGGCCCATCCACACCCTCCGCTCGACAAGGCTCCGGGAGAGGCGGTTAAATAGCTATCTTAGCAAAGCACCGTCACTGGATGCCGCCGAAGCTGCGCTTCGACGAACTGGCCGCAATTTTTTGTGCCGATTGTGAATCGGATCACATTTATCGGTGAAGTTCCGGATCAATGTTTAGTTTACCGGGCGGCGTAAGCCGATTTCAATGTCCGGGCTGGCAAGGCCGCTTGGCGTTATACTGCGCCGACGGCCTTGTTTTTTGCGGGTCGAATTCACCCAAAATCTCCGACGCATCGGCCACGGTGATCAGCCGGATTCTCGCAGGCTGGTGATTTGCGTTCCGCGGCGATTGCCTGCTGAATGCATGCCGTAACCAGCCGAAGGAAATTCAGCATGAGTGCCGAACCCCTGCTGACGGCCGATGTCATCGGGCTGACAACAGTCGCACCGTTTTCGCGCCGCAGCTTCATGACCGCCTCCGCCGCGGTAACGGCAGGCTATACGCTGGCGGCGGGACCCGTACGCGCCGACGTCATCAAGACTGACACAGATGGCCTCACCGCAGGCGATGCGAAAATAAAAGTGGCCGATGGCGAAATGCCCGGCTATTTCGCGCGTCCGAATGGAGTGAGCAACCCGGCGATCGTGCTGGTCGCGATGGAAATTTTCGGTCTACACGAATACGTCAAGGACGTGACGCGGCGTCTCGCCAAGCTCGGCGCGTTCGCCGTCGCGCCGGACTATTATTTCCGCAAGGGCGTCGATCTCACCAAAATTACCGACATTCAACAACTGGTGCCGATCGTGGATTCCAAACCGGACGCTGAGTTGCTGTCCGATCTCGACAGCACCGTCGCCTGGGCCAAGTCGCAGGGCGGCGACACCGCCCGGCTCGGCATCGTCGGATTCTGCCGCGGCGGACGGACGGTCTGGGAATATGCCGCCCACAATAGCGCCCTCAAAGCGGCCGTTGCCTTTTATGGCGCGCCGGTCGATCCGCCGAACCCGCTTTGGCCGAAGAGCCCGACCCAACTTGCCCCCGAGATGAAGGCGCCGGTGCTGGGCCTGTACGGCGAGGCGGATAGCGGGATTCCCGTTGCGCAAGTCGAGGCGCTGAAGGCCGCATTGGCGCAGGCCAGGAAAACTGCCGAGTTCAAGATTTATCCCGGCGCGCCACACGGTTTCCACGCCGACTATCGTGCAAGCTATCGCAAGGAAGCCGCCGAAGATGCATGGAGCCAGATGCAGGCCTGGTTCAAGAAATACCAGGTGCTCGGCTGACCGGCATAATCCCCTAAAAGCACGCGGCGCAACCGCGCTCACGATTGCCCATCCTCAGGCGGCGCAGTGCTTGACTGGACGGCCTTTGGAGAAAACGCCGTCAGCCTATCCGAAGCGATCGCTGTTGCGATGCGGTTTGGACATTTGCTCGATTTCCCAGAGCATCCACACAAAGGCCGTGCCCAGGCCGACGACGACGCCCAAAAACAGCAGCGTCAGGCCCGGGGCTGTGAGCATCTTGACCATCCGTGAACCAATGCAACCCACTAACGCAAACGAAGCAATGCAAGCGGCGTACCAGGGCGCGGCATCAAAGAAACGGCCTCGGTGCTAAATACACCAAGGCCGCATCAATCATCTCAGGTGTGCCGCTCCTCAACTTTATTTGACCGGACCGGATGGAAGTCCGGCGATCGAAGGCGGCAGCAGCATCAGCCGCAGACCTGGACCGGGCGATAGTGCCAGCCGGAGCGCGAGTGCACGCGCCGTTGCACCGTGTAGCAGCCGCCAGTGCCGTAACCAGTGCCGTAATAGGAATCGTTGTAGGCGTAGTCCGGATAGCCGTAGTCGTAGTAGTCCGGATAGCCGTAGCCGTAGCCGTAATCATAGGGGTAGAAGCCGAACCCTCCAAATCGGCGAAATCCGCGGTCGTGGCCAAACCCGCGGTTGAAACCACCTTCATGGAATCCGCCACGGAAACCGCCATCACGGAATCCGCTACTTGCCATGGTTCCACTGCGAAACCCGCCGCCGGCAAAACCACCGCGGAAACCGCCTCCACCAAAACCGCCACCGTGGAAGCCGCCGCCAAAACCGCCTCCGCCGTGGAAGCCGCCGCCACCAAAGCCGCCCCCGCCACCACCGTGGCCGCCGCCGCCAAAGCCGCCTCCACCACCACCGTGGCCACCGCCACCACCGCCGCCGCCGCCACGGGCCAAGGCAACGTTCGGCGCAAGCATGCCAACCGAGACAGCTGCGACTACGGCTATGATCGTTTTGCGCAACATGATTGTACTCCGTAGGATAGATCGCTCCCAGCGACTAGACTCATCCAGCAAAAGGTAGTTTCGGCTTCAGGAGAAGTTAATAGGCGAGCGTCGATAGCGTCTCTAAATTCTTGTTTAATCTAAGAGCGCTTAAGGCCGGAAATGGTGACGGTAAATGCGCCATCGCCGCGCTGACATAACCACAAAACAGCGCATGGATTTCGAGTCGAACTCACGGGTAACAACAAAATGGCGATTTGCGGCAACCGCTGCCGATGCCTTGGTCATTGGAAGCTTGCTTTGGAGCTCAACGATAGGCCGCTTGCAGCCGTACCGATTGAATCGACCTCACTACAAGGAAAGTCGTGACGATGACCAGCAATGCATCGCGATGGATCTGGCATTAGGGATTGCATCCATAAACCGAACTCGTTCGCTGGCGAATTTGTTTTGGTCTTAAGCCGCGCAGCGCTACTGCGGCCTTAAATTCGCGCCACGCAATAATACGAGAGCGATCCGACTCATGACTCTAGGAACTATTTCGTCCGGCGCGCTTTGAATCTTGGCAAAGACTCTGGCGCAGGAACAGGCAACACGTGCGCAAGTTGATCGCCTTCGACGACGACACCTTCGACAAATTGAAGCAGTTGGCGCGCGACCGGATGGCGACCATTCAGGAACTGGCGGACGAAGCATTCGCCGATGTGCTCAGGAAACACGGCATTCCCGTCGACCTGAAGGACGCGCTTCGCAAGAGCGCATCGCTCACGAAAACACCGGCGCAAAAGAACGCAAGACCGAGCTCTTCAAGGAAAACGAAATCATAATCACCAAGTGTTCGGCGCCTCAGCCGATCTTCTTCAGGCCTTTCTTGAATCGCGATCCGTTGCCGACGTAGAATTTCGCGGCACTTCCCATCGCCGCGACTTGCGCGGGTTCAAGGGCACGGACCACCCGCGCTGGCGCGCCGATGATCAGCGAATGCTCGGGAAATTGTTTTCCTTCGGTAATTACCGAGCCCGCGCCGACAATGCTGCCGCGTCCGATCCGTGCGCCGTTCATGACGATCGAGCCCATTCCGACCAGCGCGCCGTCCTCAAGCGTACAGCCGTGCAGGATGACGTTGTGACCGACGGTGCAATTCTTTCCGATCGTCAGTGGAAAACCCATATCAGTGTGGCAGGTTGAGTTGTCCTGCACATTGGAGTTTTCGCCGATTTCGATCCACTCGTTGTCGCCGCGCAACACCGCGCCGAACCACACGCTCGCCGAATTCAGCAAACGAACCTTGCCGATTACCGTGGCGGTATCGGCGATAAAGTAGTTACCGTCGCCGGGAAGTTCGGGCGCCTGCCCGTCAAGTTCGTAGATCGCCATGCTTAGTTAGTCTCCTGTTCGCCGAGACTTTGGCACAGCCGCAACGTTCAGGCCAGCAGTCCGGCCGCGCGCAGCGTCATGACGAAAAACGTGCCGGACATCAGGCTCCAGAACCCCGCCAGGACGGTTGCCATCATCACGAATTCGAAGCGGCGGCGTTCGATCCGCGCGCCGCGCAGCGTGTTGCGCATGATGATGAAGGGTGCGGCAAAGACCAGGAACGGCACTGCTGCGAACGTCTTTGGCGCCACGCCCTCCTGCAGCAATCCAAAACCCGGGGGGCGCTGCACCAGTGCCTGATATCCGCTGGCCAAGGCTCCGGCCAGTGCAAAGCCGATGCAAAGGGAGAACAGGGAATTCAACGCATCAGGCGACATCGGAGGTCTTCCGCTACACAAACGACCTCCCCTGCTTCGCAAATTTAGCCCCCTGCCGCCACACCATCCTTAAGGAAAGGTTAATGCAGCGGGCGGGGGAGCGCCGTTCGCACCTGGCTCGCGCGAAATCGATTGCGCGAAATCGTGCGGGAATTCGATGGCGCATGGCATATTCCGAGGTGATTCGGCGTTAGCCTTCTGAATATCCCTCACAACGCTCCGTTCATGACATTATTCTCGACGGCACAGCACATCGCACGCGGTTCGCGCCGGGTTCACCGCGGCCACATGATTCCGATCATGCTGGGATGCGCAGTCACGGCGAGCGCGATTGCTCTGGTCGCCTATTTGCTGTGGCCGACATGGGGACCGGACGCTTCAAGCAGTCCGGCACGCTTGCCGGTGAGCATCGGAGCGACCCTCTTCAACGTGCCGACCATGGCGATCCGGATGAAAATCCAGCGCCACTCCGGGCCGCAGGAACGCGTCGATCTCAGCTTCGCCTTTCCTTCGCTGGAGGCTCCCGACGCGCCGAAGCATGTCAGCGCCGATACTGTGGAGGAAGCGGTACAGCCGATCGACCGGATTTTTCTGTCGATAGCGGCGCATCACGACACGCTGGCGCCGGATACCCGCGTTCGCACCATTTATCCGCGCTACCTCGAACGGGCCTCGATGCCCGACCAAGACGGATTGACGATGCGCGCATTTCGCGACGGCACGCCTTACAGCAACGAAGACCTGTTTTTTGCGAGTACGCCGGACCTCAACGCACGCTGCACGCGCGACGCTTCGACGCCCGGGATGTGCCTGAGCGAGCGCCGCATCGACGGCGCCGATCTGACGTTTCGCTTTCCGCGGAGTTGGCTGGCGCAATGGCGCGACGTGGCCAATGCCATGGACCGCCTGACGGTGCAATTGCATGGGCCGAAGGGATGATCGTCATCCCCGCGTAACGGCTTCGCCGTTATCGCTGGAGGTGCAAGCCGGATTCGGCGAGCCTCGAAGGAATGACGTTCTGTGCACGTGGCCTTTCCTTCGAGCCGCGCAAGTCAGCGGCGCAATTGTGCCGCCGAGCGCACCTCACGGGTGAACGCAAGTTGCGTTCATCGCGGGGATAACGGTGGAATGTGCGGAAACCGAGTACCGCTCAGCCCTGCTCGACCAGATCGTCCTCGAGGATCGCCATCTGGAACTGGAATGAGCGGTCGTCGTCTTCATCGTCGACGAACAGCACGCCGATGAATTCCTCGCCGATATAAACCTCGGCCGAATCGTCCTTTTTCGGCCGCGGCACCACGCGAATTTTCTGATTGCCGAACAGGCGCTTGAGATAGGCGTCGAGTTTCCTGACTTCCTGAACGTCCACGGCAGTCTCCAATACGATTTTAGGTTTCGGGAAGTTTTAGGACGAGACGAAGCGAACTGCTAGCCCAACTTGCAGAAATCGTCCATGCGGTTCAAAGGGCTTTTATTACTTGCGCGCATTCTGATCGCAAAACCGGCACCCACCCCCGGATCAAGTCCGAGGGGCATGCTTTTGCGGAATTCGCGCTGGAAATCAAAGTCCGATCGCGTTGATCATTTGATCCATGGTGCGTGACGGCTCGGCGCAGCCGGCCTCGCCGACAATCTTGGCGGGAACCCCCGCTACCGTCACGTTGTGAGGCACGGGCTTCACCACCACGGAGCCAGCGGCGATGCGGGCACAATGGCCGACCTCGATATTGCCGAGAATCTTCGCGCCCGCCCCGATCAGTACGCCGTGGCGGATTTTGGGATGGCGGTCCTCGTTCTCCTTGCCGGTGCCGCCAAGCGTGACCCCGTGCAGGATCGAGACGTCGTCTTCGATCACAGCGGTCTCGCCGACGACAAATCCGGTGGCGTGATCGAGGAAGACACCCCGGCCAATCCTGGCTGCGGGATTGATGTCGGTCTGGAATACCGCCGACGAGCGGCTCTGCAGATAATACGCAAAATCCTTGCGGCCTTTTTTAAAGAGCCAGTGCGCTAAACGATGAGTCTGGAGCGCATGGAAGCCCTTGAAGTAGAGCAGCGGATCGATGAAACGCGAGGTCGCGGGATCGCGGTCGTACACCGCCACCATATCGGCGCGGAAGGCATTGCCGAGATCCGGATCGTCGCGCAGGGCCTCGTCATAGGTCTGGCGGATCAAATCGCCCGACAGCGCCGAATGATCGAGACGCTCGGCGAGGCGATGCACCACCGAGTCCTCGAGCCGTTCATGATGCAGCACGGTCGAATAGATAAAGGAGGCTAGTTCGGGCTCGCGGCGAACGATGTCTTCGGCCTCGTTGCGCACGCGATCCCAGATCGGATCGAGCGCCGCCAGCTTCGCACCCTGCGGATTGATCTGATGCATTGCCATGTGCTGCTCCCGCAACTTCGATTGCCCGTCATGCATTATAGCACGACTGGCGGACTGCTGTCCTAGCGCGTGCGCGCAAAAATCGGCAAAGGTGAACGTCAGCTTTAGCTTGAAATGCGCACTAAAATATTGAAGCAGCACATTTTCTTTACGCCGGCCGAAATCCGCCTCCCCGAACGCGTTGGCTCAAAGTGGTCGGGAATTCCAGGAAATCAAGCGGCCGAGCATCGAACTATTGGCGGATTTCCGCCTGCCAACCAATCCGGGCATGGTGACCGGAAAAGTGGGGAAACCGCATCAATACGCAGATTTTGCGCGCGCCTGGCCGACCCAGCCGGGGTCTGGATGTCAGCCATCGCCATGCCCCTGATGTTGATCGCGCCGGCACTGTGGAACGGCTATCCGCTGCTCCAGTGGGGCACCGGCGGCTATCTGGCCCGATGGCACGAAGGCTATCGCTTGTCTCGATGCTGCTGGTCATGGGTCGCAACGTTTGCGGTGCTGATATCACTAGTCAGGCATTTCGCCGATGATGAGCCGCGCGACAACTCACTTTCGCTGTGAGAGAAAATCCAGCACGCCCGTCTTGTAAACTTTATCGCCAACCGCCCGCATGTGGTCGCGGTTGGGAATGTCGAGCACCTTTGCCCCCGGGATGATTTTTCCAAGCGCTTTCGCCGAGCCCGCGATTTCGTCCGCGGTGCCGACCGCGATCAGCACGGGCATGATGATGCCAGCGGCTTCCTCCCTGGTCATCAACTGCCGCGAGCCGCGCAGGCAGGCCGCCAGCGCCCGGC
>Ga0208984_1000109_pt1 | contig 11173 bp, 10 predicted proteins | sample MedBloCAOM3_M3_FD_187851 | JGI IMG/M metagenome (GOLD analysis project Ga0208984, IMG submission 187851) | Forest soil microbial communities from El Dorado National Forest, California, USA - Mediterranean Blodgett CA OM3_M3 (SPAdes) (version 2) | ecosystem: Environmental > Terrestrial > Soil >... | reverse complement strand
GCTCGATGAATGGCGCAATGTCTTGCGCATCAATCTCGACGGACCGTTCATATGTTGCAAGGCGATCGTGCCGTCGATGGTCAAGCAGAACTACGGCCGCATCGTCAATATCGCTTCGATCGCCGGCAAGGAAGGCAATCCCAACGCGGCTCACTATTCAGCGTCAAAGGCTGGTCTTATCGCGCTGACGAAATCGCTCGGCAAGGAACTCGCCGGTTACGAAATCGCCGTCAACGCGGTGACCCCCGCCGCTGCCAGGACCGCCATCTTCGACCAGATGACGCAGCAGCATATCGACTTCATGCTTTCGAAGATTCCAAAAGGGCGCTTCGTTCTGGTGGAAGAGCTCGCGGCGATGGTGGCGTGGCTGGCGTCGGAGGATTGCGCGTTCTCCACCGGTGCGGTGTTCGATATTTCCGGCGGCCGCGCGACGTATTAGAGGCATTCACTGACCCTCATGGTGAGGAGGCGCTGTTGCGCCGTCTCGAACCATGAGGCCACAATGCAATACTCATCCTTCGAGACGCGGCGAAGACGCCGCTCCCCAGGATGAGGGGAGGATGTCATGATCAGAGAAGGTGGATGCCTGTGTGGCGCGGTCCGGTTCAAGGCGGAGGGAGAGCCGATCAATGTCCGCATCTGCCACTGCCGCAATTGCCAGAAGGCAATGGGATCGCCCTTCTTTGCGCGAGCGCTTTTTGACCAAAACGCCCTGACGGTTCAGGGCGACAATGCCCGCTATGCCTCTTCGGAGGCCGTCGACCGGGTTTTCTGCAAAACCTGCGGAACGCGGCTGTTTTCCTGGCGCAGAAACGGCACCGCGGCGGGCGTCGCGCTGGCAGCATTCGATGACCGCAACGCATTTGCACCGACCGAACACATCTGGGTCTCGGAGAAGATGGATTGGGTGAAGCTTGACGATGGCTTGCCGCAATACCCTGAGACGGTTCCCACTTGAAGCGGGCGCGTGCTAGCGTCGCCCTATCTGTTGAACCGGTCAGGACATCCGTTGAATATCACCCTTTACGACGTATCGGTCTGGGTATTGCCGCTCGTCATCGCCATCACATTCCATGAGGCAGCCCACGGTTTCGTGGCGCACCACTTCGGCGACAACACGGCCTGGGAACTGGGCCGCGTCAGTTTTAATCCGCTCAAGCACATCGATCCGTTCGGCACCCTGATATTGCCGGCAATGCTGCTGCTGTCCCACTCGCCGTTTCTGTTCGGCTACGCCAAGCCGGTGCCGGTGAACTTCCGCGCATTGCGCAACCCTCGGATCGACATGGTTTGGGTGGCGTTGGCGGGGCCTGCCACCAATATCGCCCTCGCCTTACTCGCGGCGTCGGCGTTTCATGTCCTGGCCTTCGTTCCCGCGAACGCGGCGCAATGGCTTGCCGACAATCTCAAAAATGCCCTTGTCATCAATGTCGTGCTGGCGATTTTCAACATGCTTCCGATTCCTCCGCTGGACGGCGGGCGGGTCGCGGTCGGGTTATTGCCCCGGGTGCTGGCTTCTCCGCTTTCCCGGCTGGAGCCCTTTGGGATGCTGATCCTGATCGGAATTTTGATTCTTCTTCCGTTGGCCGGTTCGCAGTTCGGTCTAAATCTTGATGTTATTTCGGCGATACTGCGGACCACGACCGGCTATGTGATACGGGTAATTCTCGTGGTAACCGGCAACGCATAGTCCCACCTCAACGAGCCGCAAAAAAGGGCTGAGGGCATGGTGATCAAGGCAGCCGACATGATGATCGCACGACGCGCCGACACCAGGGCGCGGGCGGATTTCGCGACCTGGAAAATGATGGCCAAGCTGAACGGCGCCTCCGCCCTGCCCGCTGAGGCCCAGACCTTACTTGCCAGCTATCAGGTGCGTCTCAAGGAGATGCCGGAGGTCGAGGCAACCGAGGCCACCATCAATCTCATTTACAAGCGTTATTACAGGGAAATGGGCGGGGCTGGTGCGCCGCCGGATGTTCCCGCTCATGCGAAAACTCGGGTGACGGGGAACGTTACGGCGTTCAAACGACCGCCAGCTCCGCGGCCCAAAACCGCCGATGGTTCGGACGCAAAGCCTCGGCTTCCCGTGGCCCTGATCTTCGCTTGCCTCATCGTTGTCTATGCCGGCTTGCGATATCTTATGCAGTGATGCGAAGGTCCGGGCACGAATGATTTCCAGCAACGGTGCCCCATTATTCAGCTCCGCCCCTTGACGCGGAAAATCACCGGCAGGGTAAAACTCAATCCCTCATCGGCAACCAGCGGCGGAGGCTGCGGTACCGGATCGGAGCGTCGCACCATCGCCAGCGCCGCTTCGTCGAACGCCCTGTCGCCCGACCCCTTGACGATACTGGTCGAGAGAACATGACCCATCCGGTCCAGCGCGAAGCTGACAAGGATCTCGGCGCTCTTCTGCGAGCGCTCCGTCGGATAGCGCTTGTGCTTGTCGAGGTGAGCGATCAGTTCCTTCTGCCAGGTCGCGCGCACGCGCCGCGCGCTTTGTCCCGTACCTTGTGCGGGGGCGACCGAGCGCGGCCCTTGCTGAACAGCCTCGGAACTCGGTGTCGCGGTTGCCTCGGCGGCGATCGATTCCGTTGAGGCCGAGGTTTGCACCGCGGCGATTTTCGAATCCTCTTCCTTGGGCTTCTTCGAGTCGTTCGGCGTCACCACCCGATCAGGATCGTCGGCCTCAGTGGACACCTCCTTCGGCAACTCCGTCTCTTTGACTTCCGCCTTCTGCTCGGCCAGCGCGGGCGAAGCGACGGAAGCATCGGTGTCCGGACCGGGCGGCAGATCGGTGGCTTCGAGATGCGGCGACATCAGCTCCAGCCCGATCTCGATCGCCGGCGCACCGAGGGATTCGTCGAGATCGTTGGCCCGCAGATGCGCGACCGCCAGCGCGCCGCCGCCGACGTGAAGCGCGAGCGCACCCAGGCCTGCGAAAATCCACAGCCGCCGGGAAGGTTTTTGTTCGGTGTCGAGGCTGGACATCTCGATATCGCCGCGGCTCAGGGTTTTGGACTTTCAGGCGCTGAAGGCGGCTGAAACGTATCCGGAACGCCTTCCAGCGCTACCAGCTTGATCTTCGAGTAGCCTCCCGCACGCAGGATTTCCAGCACGTCCATCAATTCGCCATAGGGTATGGCGCGGTCGGCGCGCAGGAAGATAAAGCGATCCTTGTTGGCGTCAGCCATCGCATCAAGGGTGCGAACCAGATCGACCCGCTTGACCGGGGTTTCTCCGATCGCCACCGCGAGATCGGGCTTGATGCTGACATAGGTCGGTTTGTCCGGCTTCTTCTGCGGCGTAGCGGTCGAAGACGGCAAATCGATCGGAAGATCGACGGTCGACAGCGGCGCCGCCACCATGAAGATAATCAGAAGGACGAGAATGACGTCGATGAACGGCGTGACGTTGATCTCATGCGTTTCCGAGAAATCGCTGTCGTCGTCCAGTTCCGTGTCTGCGATCGAAGCGCCCATTGCCTACTCCGCCGCGTGCGAATGCGTGGTGCCATGGGTACGATCGAGATCGCGCGACAGCAACCGCGCTGCCGCCCCCGAGGAGCGGCCGACCAGTTCAAGGTAGGCTTTCGTCACGCGCGTGAAATGGTTGTAGATGATGACGGCCGGGATCGCCGCGGCGAGACCGAACGCGGTGGCGAGCAGCGCCTCGGCAATGCCGGGTGCGACGACGGCAAGATTCGTCGTCTGCGATTTCGAAATGCCGATAAAGCTGTTCATGATGCCCCACACCGTGCCGAACAGCCCGACGAATGGCGACGTCGCACCGATGGTCGCCAGCAGTCCCATGCCGAGCCGGACCCGGCGCGCTTCGGCGCGAACGATCTCGGCAAAGCTCGAAGCCGCCCGTTCCTTGATGCCGCCGTCGCTGGAAATTCCCGCCGACAGCCGCGCCTCGCGCATCGCTGCGGCGAGTAATGAAGACAACACGCCGTCCTTTGCGCCCAGCGCGAATTGCGCTTCGGAAAGCGATCTTGCATCGCTGATCTTGCCGAGTGCTGCGCGCAGCTTGCGCTGGATGAGAGACAGCTCGATCATCTTTGCGATGAAGATGGTCCACGTCACCAGCGAGGCGAAGGCAAGACCGATCATCACAGCCTTGACCAGGACATCCGCCGACAGGAACATCGACCAGGGCGACAACTCGCGCGGTGCCGGCGCGGTCGCCTTTAACGATCGGCTGCCGCCATCGGCGAGAGTTGCGGTCGCGTCGGAGGCCACGGGCGCTGGCTGAGCAGCCGCCGACGGCGCTGGAGCCTGCACCGGCGATGCGGCTTGCGCCGGGATCGCCGGCGGTTGCGACAGCGCGGGAGCTTGCTGAGGCGCCGGGGCCGTTTTCTGTTGCGCTGATGACGGCAACGCCAGCAACAGCATCGCCAGCGCGAAGATCACACCATAAATCGCTCGAAGAGGTGACGTGTTCATATTTCGGCCCAGTAGTAGATCAATTAAATTGTGACGTATGCATCCGGTCAGCCACTACTTTTTGCGAGCTGCCGAGGTAGAAACCACGACGCGGCCCGCTGCCGGACCCATCCTGACTTCGTAGAGCCCTCGATGTCAGGAGATCGGGGGAGCCCGAGGCTGAAAAGCGACGCGAGCAGAGTTCAGATCGACGAACTCGGCGTCGGTGGTCAAATACAAGAACCCAGCGGCTTGAGGCCCCAGCAGATAAGGCGGTGTCGCGACCACCACTATGTTGGCAAGCGCCATGACGGCGCAGATTGCGCAGTCATCGGTTGGCTGGCCGCCGGGCTCATGATCGGAGGAGGCCTTTAACTGGATTGGGCGAGATGCGTCCTCATGCGAAGCGCTGTCCAAGGCGTATGAATATGAATACGTAGCCGCAAAACGAACGGTGTCGTAATGCCTCGATTGCTTCGCATCCACCGATGCGGGCGTCGCCTGCGCACGGCTGCCGTGGAAATGTCCAAACGACAGCAGAAACTGGATCGCGAGCGCGAAAAGCGCCAGCCGCGACGCAAGTCTGATGTTTGATCGGAACCATCTCATGCCGGCATGCGCCTCGACCGGAGGGCCTGTCTGCCCACTCGCGGCGTTACAGTATAACATCTTAGGGATCACGCCTAGTATAACCTATTCATACTTCGGCCCAACAGCGGATCAGATCGTGATAGACGCCGGCCAATTTGGCCGTTTCAGGGTCATCTCCGGTTACAATCGCGTCGCAGAATGATTCAATTCGAAAAATGCGCACGCGATATCGCGGAAGCGCGGCGCGTATCTGGGGATTCCGCGCAGACGGATTACTTGGCCGCGATGTGGCCGCGAGGCTCGGCAAAGCCCTTGATCCGCTCCTTGATGTCTATGAGCGTTGCGAGGCTGGTTTCGATCGCCTTGGCCGGGATGTCCTGCAGAACGTCTGACGCAATGGAGTCGCGCAAACTGTCGAGATCATCGACAAGCTGACGGCCGCTCGCCGTGAGAAACAGTCGGTTAGCGCGTCGATCCCTGGGGTCGTGGCGTCGCTCGAGAAGACCGTGCTCGACCAGACGATCGAGCAAGCGCACAAGCGAGATCGGCTGCAATTCAAGTACATCGGCGAGATCGACCTGCGACAATCCTTCCTGCTGCCGCAATCGGAACAGTACGATCCACTGCGCGCGCGTGGTGCCGCGGCGCTTGGCGCGGTTGTCGATGTAATTGCGCAGCAGGCGCGAGCTATCGACGAGTTGCGCAATCAGCTGGCGTTGCAGATCGAGCGACATGAGCGCGGCAAAGCTTTCCAAAAGTTTAGATTTCTCAAATTATAGTGTGTGTACACATTAAGTGCACGCATATTAAATCGGTTCAGTGGGAACCGTTTTGAAGGCCCATTACTTAGTTTTGAACTCATGGGCCCACATGACCACGTCGCGGACCATTCGTTGGATTTTGCTGATCGCGGCGCTTGCCGCGGTGGGTTATTTCGGCTGGCAGCGATTTCAGGGCCCTGATGCAACGGCGAAAGTTGACAACGCTCAAAAGTCGGCAGCTTCGAGGGGCCCTGCCGTTCGCGTCACTGTCGCACCGGTCGAGAAAGCTGATTTTCCGGTCTATCTGACCGGGCTCGGAAATGTTCAGGGTTTCAACACGGTTGTGGTGCGGACCCGCGTCGACGGCCAGATCGACAAGATTGCGTTTCAAGAGGGCCAGCTGGTCAACCAGGGCGACCTGCTCGCCCAGATCGATCCCCGGCCGTACCAGGCGACGCTCGATCAGGCCAAGGCCAAGAAAGCTCAGGACGAGGCCAATCTGGCCAACGCCAATCTGGACCTGCAGCGCTACACCAGGCTCGGCGAATTCGCGACCCGGCAGCAGACCGACACCCAGCGTTCCACCGTTGCGCAATTGACCGCGCAGCTCGCGGCCGACGATGCGGCCATCTTCAACGCGCAAACTCAGGTTGACTACACCTCCGTCAAGGCTCCGATCTCGGGCGTCGCCGGTCTTCGTCAGGTCGATGTGGGCAACATCGTCAATGCCTCGACACAGACCGGGATCGTGACGATCGCCCAGATCGAGCCGATCGCTGTCGTCTTCACCGCGCCGGAAGAGCAATTGTCCTATATAAACGAGGCGCAATCGATACAGCCGCTCACGGTCATCGCGATCACGACCGACGGCAAGAAGCCATTGGCAGAAGGAAAACTGTCGGTGGTCAACAATCAGGTTGACACCACAAGCGGGACCATTCGCCTCAAGGCGGTGTTCGACAATAAAAATCACCCATTGTGGCCGGGCCAGTCAGTCTCGACGCGGCTTCAGGTGAAGACACTGAAGGATGCCACGGTGGTTCCAGACGATGCGATCCAGCACGGCACCGACGGCCTCTATGTCTACATCGTCAATCAGGACAACAAGGCCGAGCTGCGCAAAGTCACGGTCAGCCAATCGATCGACGGACGCTCGGTGGTCGATGACGGCCTGTCGCCGGGACAGCAGGTGATCACGTCAGGCCAGTACAAGGTCCAGCCCGGCACGCTCGTCAGCACGCCGGTGGCGAGTTCGGATCCGGCGCAATCCAAGGTCAAGCAGGAATGAGCGAGGGAATTTCCGCACCCTTCATTCGCTATCCCATCGGCACTTCGCTGATGATGGCCGGCATTCTCTTCGTCGGCCTCGTCGCCTATCCGCTGCTGCCGGTCGCGCCGCTGCCGCAGGTGGACTTCCCGACCATTCAGGTCACTGCAAACCTGCCGGGCGGCAGCCCCGAAACCATGGCCTCCTCCGTGGCGCAGCCGCTCGAGCGGCAGTTCGCGCAAATTCCCGGCGTGGCGCAGATGACCTCGACAAGTTATCTGGGAACAGCGGCAGTCACGATCCAGTTCGACCTCAACCGCAGCATCGACGGCGCCGCCAATGACGTGCAGGCCGCCATCAACGCCGCCGGCGGCCAACTACCGAAAAATCTTCCCTCACCGCCGACCTACCGCAAGGTCAATCCGGCGGATTCCCCGATCCTGCTGCTGTCTGCGACATCAGATACCCTGCCGTTGACCACTGTCAGCGACGCAGTCGACGCCCAGCTCGCGCAACAGATCAGCCAGATTTCCGGCGTGGCCCAGGTCACCATCGGCGGCCAGCAGAAACCGTCGGTTCGTATCCAGGTCGATCCGGCGAAACTGGTCGCCAAAGGCCTGTCGCTGGAGGATGTACGCAGCCAAATCGCGATCACGACGGTCGATAGCCCGAAGGGCAACATCGACGGCGCAACGCGCGCCTATACGATCTACGCCAACGACCAACTGCTGGCCTCCAAGGACTGGAACGACGTCATCATCGCCTACCGCAATGGCGGGCCCTTACGGATCCGCGACGTCGGCCGGGCCGTTACCGGACCAGAGGACGCCAAACAGGCGGCATGGGCCAACGGCAAGCGCGGCGTATTCCTCGTCGTCTTCAAGCAGCCCGGCGCCAACGTCATCGAGACCGTGGACAAGATCAAGTCGCTGCTGCCGAGGTTGGTGGCCGCGATTCCACCGGCGATCAAGATCGACGTCATCAGCGATCGTACCCAGACCATTCGCGCCGCCGTCGCAGACGTTCAGTATACCTTGCTATTGACCATTGCGCTCGTCGTCATGGTCATCTTCGTATTCCTGCGCAGTTTCTGGGCGACCGTCATTCCAGCCGTGACCGTGCCTCTTGCGTTGCTCGGTGCCTGCGCGTTGATGTGGGCGTTCGGCTATACCCTCGACAATCTGTCATTGATGGCTTTGACAATCGCCGTCGGTTTCGTCGTCGACGACGCCATCGTGATGCTTGAAAACATTACGCGTTATATCGAGGAAGGCGAGAAGCCGCTTGCCGCCGCGTTCAAGGGCGCTAGCGAAATCGGGTTCACGATCGTGTCGATCAGTATCTCGCTGGTCGCGGTGCTGATTCCGCTTCTGCTGATGGGCGGCATCATCGGGCGGCTGTTCCGCGAATTCGCGGTGACGCTGGCTATGACGATCTTCGTATCGATGGTGGTATCGCTGACGCTAACGCCGATGATGGCCTCTCGCTTCCTGCGCGCGCACAGCGAAACCCAACACGGCCGCTTTTATCAATGGAGCGAGCGTGCTTTCGACGCGATGCTCCATGCCTACGAGCGCGGCCTGGACCTTGCCTTGCGCTGGCGATTTACGACGCTCATGGTGTTCTTCGCCACCCTGGCATTATCGGTCTATCTCTTCGTCATCATCCCGAAGGGCTTCTTTCCCCAACAGGACGTCGGCCTTATCAGCGCCACGTCCGAAGCCGGGCAGGACATCTCCTTTGCCGCCATGAAGCAACGACAGGAGGCCCTTGGCGAGATCGTTCGGGCCGATCCCGACGTCGCCAGTGCGGCGATGGCGATCGGCGGCAGCGGCAGGGCCGGCAATAACGGCAACATGTTCATCACGCTGAAACCGCGCGATGAACGCACCGCGTCCGCCCAGCAGATCATCGCCCGCCTGCGTCCCAAGCTCGAAAAGGTCGAGGGCGCCCGCCTCTACATGCAAGCGGCCCAAGACGTGCGGCTCGGCGGCCGGCCGACCCGGACGCAGTTCGAGTTTACGCTGCAGGATGCCAACCTCGCCGAGTTGAACGAATGGGCGCCGAAAATTCTGGCCAAGATACAGACCCTGCCCGAGCTGCGCGACGTCGCGACCGACCAGCAGACCCAGGGCACAACGCTCGAGCTGAAGATCAATCGCGACACCGCTGCGCGCTACGGCATTCAGCCGCAGTTGATCGACGACACGCTTTACGACGCGTTCGGCCAGCGCCAGGTCACCCAGTATTTCACGCAGCTCAACAGCTACCACGTGATCCTGGAAATCCTACCCGAGCTGCAGGGCAACCTCGACACGCTCAACAATATCTATGTCAAATCGCCGACAACCGGCAATCAGGTGCCATTGTCGACGTTCGCGAGCTGGACCAGCGTGCCGGTCCGTCCGCTCTCGATCAGCCACCAGGGCCAGTTTCCTGCTATCACGATCAGCTTCAACCTGGCGCAGGGCATCGCGCTGGGGCAAGCGACCGAGGCCGTCCAGAAAGCGATGGTCGATCTCGGTGCGCCTGCCACGCTCAACTCAAGCTTCCAGGGCACGGCGCAGGCATTCCAGCAATCGCTGGGCACCGTGCCGCTGCTGATCCTGGCGGCGCTGGTGGTCGTGTATCTAATCCTCGGCATTCTCTATGAAAGCTACATTCACCCGCTGACAATTCTGTCGACCCTCCCCTCGGCCGGCATCGGCGCGCTAGCAATCCTGATGGCGTTCGGATTCGACTTCAGCCTGATCGCGTTAATCGGCATCATTCTCCTGATCGGCATTGTCAAGAAGAACGGCATCATGATGGTCGACTTCGCGATCTCGGCCGAACGCGACGAGCACCTTCCGCCGATAGAAGCGATCCGCAAGGCCGCGCTGCTGCGGTTTCGTCCGATCATGATGACGACGATGGCGGCTTTGCTGGGCGGCGTGCCGCTGATGCTGGGTACCGGCACCGGATCGGAAATCCGCCAGCCGCTCGGCTACGCGATGGTCGGCGGCCTGATCGTCAGCCAGGCGCTCACGCTGTTCACAACCCCGGTGGTGTATCTCTATCTCGACAGGCTCTCGAATGCGTTTGCGGACTGGGGGCAATCTGGAAATGGCGATCAGGAACGACCGCCGAGCGAGCAGGGCTCGATCAAGCAAGCCGCCGAGTGACTTGACATTGGCCGCATACCGGCACATCCGAGGGGTATTCGCCTCGGAGCCGGAATCAGTGAAAATTCTCGTAAAGCTTGCAATCCTCATTGCCATCGTGACTTTCGGATCGACCGGGTTCAGCCGCGCCCAGCAAGTAACGAAGTCCAAAAGCGCGCCACCTGCGGCACAGACAGCGGCAACGCCTCAGGCCGAGGCCGCGCCCGCAAATGGCGCGGCCCCGCCCGGCTGGGCCGCGCGATGCACCAGCGCGAGCCGCAACGCCCCGCTCGAATGCGCGATCGAGCAGACGGCTGTCCTCAGCAAAACCGGGCAACTGATCGTCCTCGTCAACATTCGCGTGCCCACCGACACCCATGCGCCGGTCGCTCTCGTGCAGTTGCCGCTCGGACTTAATCTGCCGGTCGGCACCAAATTGCAGGTCGATGAAGGCAAGGCAGTCGACCTGCAGATCCAGACCTGCGAAAACAGGGGCTGCTACGCCAGCACTCCGATCGCGCCCGAGCTGCTGACCGCCCTGAAATCGGGAAAGCAGTTGAAGGTGTCGTTTCAAAACCTCGCCAAGGAAACGATCACCATTCCAATGCCGCTCGCCGATTTTGCCGCCGCTTATGAGAAGATAAAATAATCGGGCGGCGGTTTCTTGCCCCAAGTCGCTATCGCGCCCGTCGATCCGCCGTTCGCCCTTATGCGGCTCCGGCCGCGAAGATCATGATAAACTGCTGATGTCAGCCGCTGCCGAGATAGGCTCGCTGGACCTGCGGATCTTCGGCAAGTGCTGCCGCGGTGCCGGATAAAACGCTCTTGCCGACCTGCAGCACGGTCGCGAAATCCGAAACCTCCAGCGCCAGCTCAATGGATTGCTCCGCGAGCAGGATAGTCAGCCCTTCCCGGTGCAGCCGGCCGAAGGTCTCGTACATCGACTCGACCACCGCCGGCGCGAGGCCGAGCGACGGCTCG
>Ga0208984_1000107_pt1 | contig 11343 bp, 13 predicted proteins | sample MedBloCAOM3_M3_FD_187851 | JGI IMG/M metagenome (GOLD analysis project Ga0208984, IMG submission 187851) | Forest soil microbial communities from El Dorado National Forest, California, USA - Mediterranean Blodgett CA OM3_M3 (SPAdes) (version 2) | ecosystem: Environmental > Terrestrial > Soil >... | reverse complement strand
CAGCCGGTCATCGAGGTGAAGGCGGTGCATCACCGCCGCAATCCGATCCTCACGGCCGCCCTGATGGCGACCTATCCGTCGTGCGAGATCGGCGCCTATTACGCCATCATGCGCTCGGCGCGGATCTGGGACGATCTCGAAGGCATCGGGGTGCCGGGCGTCACCGGCGTCTATGCGCATCCGGCGGCGGCGTCCGGATGGGGGATCGTCGTCGTCTCGCTGCGCCAGCTCTATGCCGGCCACGTCGCGCAGGTGCTGGCGCTCACCGCGCAATGTCCGGCCGCCGCCTATTACACCAAGTGGGTGATCGCGGTGGACGACGACGTCGACGCGACCGATTTCAATCAGGTGATGTGGGCGCTCTCGACGCGTTGCGATCCGAGCGACGACATCGACCTCTTGCGCAAGACCTGGTCGACCGGCCTCGACCCGAGCAAGGTCGTGGTCGCCGAGCGGCCCTACGGATCGAAGGCGCTGATCGACGCCTGCAAGCCGCATCGCCATCTCGCCGACTTTCCCAAGCGGACCTTGCTGCGCAAAGCGGTCTACGAGACGGTGGCGCGGCGCTGGCGCGAGCTCGGGCTCGATGGCGCGCCGCCGGTCCTGTCGGATTTTCACGACGAATGAGCGCGGGGCCGGGATTCCGGCAGCGCCGAAAATGCCAAGGAATGCCTTGAATCGAACACAGAATCCGTCTATATGCACTGCAGCGGAAGATAGATTCCTCGAGACCTTTACGATTAAGGCATCGTTAACGATTGCCGCTCAAGACTGGTCTCTCGCGGGCCGCGTGAACGAATTTCCTTAAATACTTAAGGTTTTCGGCCCGTATCATCCGTATCTTCGACCGGCAACCCAGCCACGCGGGATGCTTTTTATCACCCGCGATATGCGTCGGTGCGCCATTGAGGCGTCCCGCCCGTCTCGCCATACAGAAAGACTTGAATTTTGAACTCATTCACTGAATTCGGCCTCACAGAGCCGATCCTGCGCGCGCTTGCGCAAGAGAAATACGTCACCCCCACCCCGATCCAGGCCCAGACCATTCCTTCCGCGCTCAGCGGGCGCGACATCGTCGGGATCGCGCAGACCGGCACCGGCAAGACCGCGGCCTTCGCGCTGCCGATCCTGCACCAGCTCGCCGCCAAGCCGCAGCGGCCGGAACGCAAGTCCTGCCGCGTCCTGGTGCTCTCGCCCACGCGCGAGCTTTCCAGCCAGATCCTGGACAGCTTCAACGCCTATGGCCGCCATCTCGGCGTCAACAACACGCTCGCGATCGGCGGCGTCCCGATGGGACGCCAGGTGCGCGCGCTGATGAACGGCGTCGACGTGCTGGTCGCGACCCCCGGACGCCTGCTCGATCTCGTGCAGAGCAACGCGCTGCGCCTCAACCATGTCGGCTTCCTGGTGCTCGACGAGGCCGACCGGATGCTCGACATGGGCTTCATCCATGACATCCGCAAGATCGTGGCGAAGCTTCCGACCGAGCGGCAGACGCTGTTCTTCTCCGCCACCATGCCGCAACAGATCGCCGACCTCGCGCGGCAGATGCTGCGCGATCCGGTGAAGGTCGCCGTCACGCCGGCCGCCACGACGGTCGAGCGGGTGGCGCAGCGCGTCATCCATGTCGACCGCGCCGGCAAGGCCGCGATGCTGGCCGACCTGCTGCGCGGCGAGACCGTCGAGCGCACGCTGGTCTTCACCCGCACCAAGCACGGCGCCGACAAGGTCGTGCGCGGCCTCGACAAGGCCGGCATCGCCGCCCAGGCGATCCACGGCAACAAGTCGCAGAGCCAGCGCGAGCGCGTGCTCGCCGAGTTCCGCACCGGCAAGATCCGCACCTTGATCGCGACCGACATCGCGGCCCGCGGCATCGACGTCGACGGCATCAGCCATGTCATCAACTACGACCTGCCGAACGAGCCGGAGAGCTACGTGCACCGCATCGGCCGCACCGCGCGCGCCGGCGCGACCGGCATCGCGATCTCGCTGTGCGACGCCGAGGAGGCGCCCTATCTGCGCGCGATCGAGAAGCTCATCCGCCTGTCGATCCCGTCGGAAGGCTACCGCCCGTCGGCGCACCGCCCGCAACATGCCGCCGCAGGCGCCCGCGAGGGACGGCCCAACGGCCATCGTCCGCATGGCGGCCGATCCCACGGCGAGCATCCGCGCGGCGATCATCCGCGCTCCAATGGCGGCCATTCGCGCGGCAGCCAGGCTGGAACTCATGCCCATGGCCGCCCCGCGGAGGGCGGCCACCCGGGACGCAACAAGCGCCACCGTCCCCAGCGCGGCGGCCAAGGCGGCCCGTCTTACGGCGAGCGGCCGCGTCAGGGCCACCCGCACAAGCCCGACAGCCATGGCCGTCCGGCCGGGCATGACGTCGAGGGCATCGGCGGGGTCGGCTTTCTGCAACGTCCGGTACCCGCTCGGCGCGATGACGCGGGCCGTCCGCCGCGGTAAGATGGCGGCAAAACGGGAAGCAAGGGAACCCCGATGGCAAAAGAAGAGCTGATCCAACTCGAAGGTCTCGTCACCGAAATCCTGCCGGACGCGCGCTATCGCGTCCAGCTCGACGCCGGGCAGGTGATCATCGCCTATACGGCCGGCAAGATGAAAAAGAACCGCATCAAGACGCTCGCGGGCGACCGCGTCACCGTCGAGATGTCGCCTTATGACCTCGAGAAGGGCCGGCTGATCTTCCGCCACAAGGACGAGCGCGCCGCCTCGTCCGGCAGGCCGCCGCAGCGGCAACAGTTCCGGCGCAGATAGCGTCAGGCGGGGGCCGGAACGGCCTTCGCCGTGACGACGTCCGAAATTGGACTGCATCGTTACTCTTTGCGTTGAAAGGACCACTCCTGTGATGCACATTTTCATGTTCAAGTCGGAGGCCAAGAGCGACTTGCGTGCCTTCGCGGGCGATTCCTCCGGCAGCAAGCTGCCGGCCCAGCACGGCCCCTGGCAGGCGACCGGCGTGATCCGCCCCGACCGCGCGCCGCCGCATAACCTGTCGCGCCGCGCGATCGAAAAGGCGATCAACGGCCAGGGCTTCCAGCTCTGGCGCGTGACCGAGAAGAAGCCGGCGGACGCGACCACCGAATAACGCCGCCACGGCCGCTGCCATCCCGGCGCATCCTTGTCGCCAGTTGCGGCGACCGGCGCGATCGCCAATTCAACCGAAAGAGCCCGCCCGTCGCGGGCTCTTTTTCTTTTCGGTATCCGCCGCCCCCGATACCGCTCCTCGGCGATCCGGCGGCATCTCGCCGCCGGCATTGCCGGCCGCGTTGCGGCGGCCGCCGTGAAGGCGCAGAATGGCGCAGGCCGCCGAGCGCGCGAGGACGCCATGCCGAGATTCATGCCGGGATTCGTTGCTGCCGTGTGCGGGGTGCTGCTGGCCGGATCGGCCCCGGCCTCGGCGGAGGTCGACTGCACGCCCTATTGCGACTTCGTCCATTATTATGGTCCGCTCGACTTCACCTATGTGCGGCCGGGCCTCTTTGCCTACCCGCGTTGCGGGCCGAGCGGGGATTGCTCGCCCTATCTGGTCTCCTCGTCGCGGCGCTATGTTGGTCGCATCACGGTGCGCAGGATCGCGCGGCCGGTTCGCCCGCGGCCATGAGGCCTGGCGGAGTGCGGGCGGCCAGGTCGGCTTTTTTCGGCACGGCCGTGCACAGGGGGGCGGGCCTGGGTCTGCTTGCGGGCGCGCTTGCGGGCTGCGCCGGCTTCGGGCAGGCGCCCCCGCGCCCCAACCCCAATCTTTTCCCCGACGACTACAAGGCGCTGCTGCTGACACGCCTGCAGACAAATCCCTACGGCCTGGTGGGGGCGCGCGAGGCCTTCGTGTCGACGCCCGCCCTCAAACCGTTCGGTGCGGAAAGCCGCTATTTTGTCTGCCTGCGCGTGGTCGCGCCGGACATGCGCACGGACAAGCTGGTGGTGTTCTACGCCGGGGAGATCAACCAGTTCATCGAGGCGCCAGCCGCCGATTGCGCGGCTGCCGCCTACCAGCCATTCCCCGAGATGACGGCGGCGCTCGGCCGCTTCGGCGGAAAGAAATAACGGAGAAACGCCGTGATGGCCGACATCGGTCAGATCAACCCCACCACCATGGCGCCGCCCGGGGGCCATTACAGCCATGCCGTCACGGCGGGCGGCATGGTGTTCGTCTCGGGCCAGCTGCTGTTCGCGCCCGACGGCAGCAAGCTCAATGACGCGCCGTTCGAAACGCAGGCGCGCCAGGTGCTGGACAACGTGGCGCTCGCGCTGGCGGCGGCCGGCAGCGCCGTCGACCGGCTGGTGCAGGTGCGGGTCTACGTGACGGACATCCAGTCATGGCCCGCCTTCAATACGCTCTATGCCGCCTGGGCGGGATCCGCGCGCCCGGCCCGCGCCGTGGTGCCGGTGCCGATGCTGCATTATGGATTCAAGATCGAGGTGGAGGCCGTCGCGCTGGCACGTTAGTGCGACCCCCGCTGGTCGCGGTTGTTCTTTCCGGGATTGCCGCAAACCGGTTGATTGGCGCGATGCGATCCGGCGCAGAGCACCCGAAGGACGGCGTCGGTCGAACCAATGACGGTGCTCCAATCCACTCTCGAGCTGTTGCGGGCGCGCCTCGAGGCCGCCCTTCAGGTCGCCGCTCCAAGCGGCGAGCCCTGGGTGAAGCTCACCAACCCGGTCGGCCAGGACGGGCAGGTTGCGGTGGGCGCGCGCGACAAGATCGTCATGACGCTGGTGGGCCTCGAAACCGACACCTCGGTCACAAGCCGGCCTCCGGCCCACCCCACGGCCGCGCCCTTCAATGTCAATATTTCGCTGCTGTTCATCGCCAATTTCACGGACAGCAACTACCCGACCGGCCTCGACATGCTGGCGCATGTGGTTTCCTTCTTCCATGCCACGCCGGTGTTCACGCGCGCGCTGCTGCCGGGTCTCGCCGACGGCATCGAGAATTTCCAATTGGAATTCGTCAATCTCGACCTCGCGCAGACCCATCGCCTGACCGCGATGCTCGGCATCACGTATCTGCCGATGGCGCTCTATAAATTGCGCACGCTGCCGTTCGGCAGCGACGCCGCAGCGCCGCGGCGCCGGCCACCCGGATGATTGACGGCGCGCGCGTCGGCGTCCAACCGCGGCCTCACAAATCTCCCTGCAGCCCGCGCACGAAACCCGACAGGCCGGTCTGCCGCTCGCGCTTCAACCGCTCCGCCGCCAGGATCGCCCGCAGCTCCGCAAAGGCGTGCTCGACCTCCCGGTTGACGATCACATAGTCGTATTCGGCCCAGTGGCTCATCTCGTCGGCCGCCTTGGCCATGCGCGAGCGGATCACCTCCTCGGAATCCTGCGCGCGCGTGTGCAGGCGGCGCGCGAGCTCCTGGGCGGAGGGCGGCAGCACGAAGACGCTGACGAGGTCGCCGCGCGCCTTCTCGCGCATCTGCTGGGTGCCCTGCCAGTCGATGTCGAACAGCACGTCGCGCCCGGCGGCGAGCGCCCGCTCGACCGGCGCGCGCGGCGTGCCGTAGCGATGGCCGAACACCTCGGCCCATTCGAGCAGCGCGCCGTTGCTCACCATCGCGTCGAAGCGCGCCTTGTCGATGAAATGATAGTGCTCGCCTTCCTGCTCGGCCGGGCGCTGCGGCCGCGTCGTCACCGACACCGAGAGGCTCACCGCCGGGTCGGCGAGCAGCATGCGCGACAACGTGGTCTTGCCCGCCCCCGAGGGCGAGGACAGCACCAGCATGAGACCGCGCCGCGCGATCGCGTCGCTGTGCCGCCCGCGTGGTTGTCCGGCCATTCCGCTACTCCAGGTTCTGGACCTGCTCGCGGAACTGCTCGACCAGGCTCTTGAGCTCGAGCCCGATATTGGTCAGCTCCATGTCGCTCGCCTTGGCGCACAGCGTGTTGGTCTCGCGGTTGAGCTCCTGGGCGAGAAAATCGAGCTTGCGGCCGACCGCGCCGCCGTCCGCGATCATCTTGCTCGCCTGCACCACATGGGCGGTGAGCCGATCGAGCTCCTCGCGCACATCCGCCTTGCTGGCGATCAGGATCGCCTCCTGGTGCAGGCGGTCGGGATCGAAGCGCTCCGACGTCTCCAGCAGCGCCGCGATCTGCTCGGCGAGCCGCGCCTTGATGGCTTCCGGCTTGCGGCCCGGCGCCGCCTCGGCGCGCGCGACCAGCGCCGAAATCTCGGCGAGGCGCGTGCCGAGCACGCGCCCGAGCGCGTCGCCCTCGTGGCGGCGCATCTTTGCGAGCTCGGCGAGCGCGGCCTCGAAGCCCTTGGTCACGGCGGCCTGCGCGGCGGCGCGGTCCTCCTCGCGTTCGTCGGCATCAGCGACCTCGATCACGCCCTTGATGGCGAGAATGCCGTCCAGCCGCGCCGGCTCGGCCTCGATGCGGCCGGCCAGCGAGTTCAAGGTCGCGATCACGGCCTTGAGCACCTCGTCGTTGACCTTGACGACCGGCGCCACCCCTTCGCGCTCGACGTTGAGCGTCCCGTGCAGCGTGCCGCGCGCCACCACCTCGCCGGCGCGCGCCCGCAATGCCGGCTCGATCGCGTCCCAGCCGGGCGGCAGGCGCAGCCGCAGGTCGAGCCCCTTGGCGTTGACCGAGCGGATTTCCCACGCCCACCCATAGGGGCCGGCCACGCCCTGGCGGCGCGCAAAACCGGTCATGCTCGATAGCGGCGCCATGCTGGCTCGTGCGGCTCGCGCGCGATGGAATCGGCAGGATGAAAGCGCGCCGACCTTAGACAGCGCGGAGAAAGGTCACAAGCGGGCGGGAACGGATGGCGATACCGGAGGAAACCGCGTCTACCGCGGCGTCGGCGCCGGCCGGGCGACGCTGCGCTTGACGGCGGCGGGGGTCGGCGGCTGGCCGGGTTGCGCCGCGGATCCGGCGGGCATGGCCGGCACGGCCGAGGCGGTGCTCTCGCCGCGCTGCTGGCGCTCGATGGCGCGCAGGCGTTCGACATTCTTCTGATGCTGGTCGTAGTTCTCGGCGAAGGCGTGGCCGCCGGTGCCGTCGGCGACGAAGAAGATTTCCTTGGTGCGCGCCGGATTGGCGGCGGCCTCGAGCGACGCGCGGCCCGGATTGGCGATCGGCCCGGGCGGCAGACCTTCGATCACATAGGTGTTGTACGGCGTGGGCTGGCGGATCTCGCTCTCCATGATCGGCCGGCCGAGCGTGCCCTTGCCGCCCACCAGGCCGTAGATGATGGTCGGATCGGACTGCAGCTTGATCTTCTGCTTGAGGCGATTGACGAAGACGGCGGCGACGCGCGTGCGCTCCTCCGGCCGGCTGGTCTCCTTCTCGATGATCGAGGCGAGCGTGACCAGCTGCTCGGGCGATTTGAGCGGCAGGTCCGCCACGCGGTGATCCCAGATCTCCTGCAGGACGCGCCGCTGCCCCTGCTGCATGCGCTGGATCACCTGCTCGCGCGGCGTGCCGCGGGTGAACTTGTAGGATTCCGGCAGCAGCGAGCCCTCGCGCGGCACCTCGCGGATGTTGCCGTTCAGGATGTCCATGTCGAGCAGGCGCTGCACGATCTGCTCGGAGGTGAGCCCCTCGGGGACCGAGATCTGGTGCAGCACCACCTTGCCCTCGACGATGGTCGAGATCACGTCATGCAGGCTCGCCTGCTTGGGAAACTGATACTCGCCGAATTTGAGCTCGTCGCGCGCCTTGAGCACGATCACGCCGCCGACGAAGGTCCAGGGCTGGTCGATCACGCCCTCCCGCACCAGCAGATCGGCGATGTCGCGGATGCCGAGGCCGCGCGGAATGTTGACGATCTTGTCCTCGGCAAGCGGGCCGCGGGTGTCGAAACGCTGCTTGCCCAGCACCACGGCCGTGCCGACCACGATGGCGAGCACGATCAGGATCGTGAAGATGGCATTGCCGACGATGACCAGCGGATGGCGCGCGCTCGCCGAGCGGCGGGGCGGCTGGGGCACGCGCTCGGGCTCGAGCGCGGCGCGCGGGCTGCGGGGGGAAATTCGTTTCTGTTCCATCACTTCCGCAGTCGGCCCGGCCACAAAACCCCCTGTTCGGCATCCCGCTGCCGACGTCCAGGTCTCTCGGCCTCAGCCCCCTCCCAACGCTACTCGACTACCGCTCCGGCACGGAAACGGCCCCGTCGTCCCGATACCCGAACGTATACCAGGGCCGTCATGCCGTACAGCAAACTCGACCGCCCATGGCTCGTGCCGGCATGGGCGAATTGTCCGACTCGCCGCGACCGCGCCCTGACCGCGTTCTGGACGGTATTTGCGGCGGGAGCACGGCCGGGGCGCTAATCCACGGCGCGGAACACCAGCGAGGCGTTGGTCCCCCCGAAACCGAAGGAATTCGACAGCACGGTGTTGATCTGCCGCTTCTTCGCCTGGTGGGGCACGAGGTCGATCGGGGTTTCGACCGACGGATTGTCGAGATTGATGGTGGGCGGCGCGATGTCGTCGCGAATCGCCAGGACCGAGAAGATCGCCTCGACGGCGCCGGCCGCGCCCAGCAGATGGCCGATCGAGGACTTGGTCGACGACATCGCGATCTTGGCCGCCGCATTGCCCACCACGCGCTGCACCGCGTTGAGCTCGATCTCGTCGCCGAGCGGGGTCGAGGTGCCATGGGCATTGATGTAATCGAGCTCGGCCGCCGGGATGCCGGCGCGCTTGAGCGCCATGGTCATGCAGCGATAGGCGCCGTCGCCGTCCTGGGCCGGCGCCGTGATGTGATAGGCGTCGCCCGACAGCCCGTAGCCGATGAGCTCGGCATAGATCTTCGCGCCGCGGCTGCGCGCATGCTCGTATTCCTCCAGCACCACGACGCCGGCGCCCTCGCCCATCACGAAGCCGTCGCGGTCCTTGTCATAAGGACGCGAGGCGCGCGTCGGCTCGTCGTTGAAGCCGGTCGAGAGCGCGCGGCAGGCCGAGAAGCCCGCGATCGAGATGCGGACGATCGGCGATTCCGTGCCGCCCGCCACCATCACGTCGGCGTCGTCGAGCGCGATCATGCGGGCGGCGTCGCCGATCGCGTGCGCGCCGGTCGAGCAGGCGGTGACCACCGCGTGGTTGGGCCCCTTGAGGCCATGGGTGATCGACACATAGCCGGAGGCGAGATTGATCAGGCGGCCCGGAATGAAGAAGGGCGACACCCGCCGCGGCCCCTTCTCGTTGAGGACGATCGCGGTCTCGGCGATGCCTTCCAGCCCGCCGATCCCCGACCCGATCATCACGCCGGTGCGGACCTGATCCTCATGCGCGGTCGGCTTCCAGCCCGAATCCTCGATCGCCTGGGTGGCGGCGCACATCGCAAAGGTGATGAACTCGTCGACCTTGCGCTGCTCCTTGGGCTCCATCCACTGATCAGGATTGTAGGTGCCGTTCTGGCCGTCGCCGCGCGGAATCTGGCATGCGATCTTGGCGGGCAGGTCGGAGACCTCGAATTTCTCGATGCGGCGCGCGCCGCTCTCGCCCTTGAGGAGGCGCGACCACGTCGCCTCGACGCCGCAGGCGAGCGGCGACACCATGCCCATTCCGGTGACGACAACACGTCTCATGTGACAACGTCTCTTGCCTGGCGAACCCCTGGGCGCGCGAGACGCGCACGCCGTTGGCTACATCTAGAACATTTTTCAGCGAAAGAAACGCCGCCACGGCTGGAAAATGCGACCCTGCGCGGACGCGAGAGCGCATTCCGACGCGGCTCGCTCCGCCCGGAATGCGCCCGATCCCGGCGGGTCGAGACCCTGCGGGCTTGGCCACAGATTACGAATTAATCATGACCGATGGGAAACCGCCCGCGCCGGCAATGCGCGTCCGCGAGCCCAACCGAGCTTGCGCTCAGCCTCAGCCCGGCGTGAGCCCAGCGTCAGCTCAGCTTCAGCTCTTGGCGTTCTTTTCCAGGAACTTGACCGCGTCGCCGACGGTGAGAATGGTCTCGGCCGCATCATCGGGAATTTCGCAGCCGAATTCTTCCTCGAAGGCCATGACGAGTTCGACCGTGTCGAGCGAATCGGCGCCGAGATCGTCGATGAAGCTCGCCCCCTCGGTGACCTTGTCGGGCTCGACGCCCAGATGCTCCACGACGATCTTCTTCACCCGGTCGCCAATGTCACTCATCTTATAAACCTCGTGCGCTTCGAAACTGGCCTGGCCGGGCGGGACGACCGAGGTCGCCGCGCGGCGCGTCGTGATTGTCCGGCGGGGCGAAAATGCGTGCGAGGGAGACGCGCATGGCCCCAGCCCCCCGTCAGCCGTGTCGCCCCAGCCGAGCGGGCTCCGGTTATCATACTTCAAAAGGGTTGACCAGCACGCCCCGGACGATGCCGGAAGGCCCCGTTTGGCCCCCTCACACCATCGCCATCCCGCCATTCACATGGATGGTCTGGCCGGTCACATAGGCGCCCTCCGGGGAGGCGAGGAACACGGCCGCCGCGGCGATGTCGGCCGCGCTGCCGAGCCGGCCGAGCGGCACGCGGCCGAGGATCGCCTCGCGCTGCTTGTCGGCCAGCCCGCTGGTCATCGCGGTCTCGATCAGCCCAGGCGCGATGCAGTTGACGGTGACGCCGCGCGAGGCGACCTCCTGGGCGAGCGACTTGGTCATCCCGATCATGCCGGCCTTGGCGGCCGCATAGTTCCCCTGGCCCGCATTGCCGGTGACGCCGACCACCGACGTGATGCCGATGATGCGCCCGTCGCGCCGCCGCATCATGCCGCGCACCGCCGCGCGGGCGAGGCGAAAGCCGGCCGTCAGGTCGACCGCGATGACCTCGTCCCAGTCCTCGTCCTTGAGCCGCATGAACAGGCCGTCGCGGGTGATGCCCGCATTGTTGACCAGGATGTCGAGCTGGCCCATCGCGGCCTCGGCGGCCGGCACCAGCTTCTCGACGTCGGCCTTGTCGGCGAGATTGCAGGGCAGCACATGCGTGCGGCCATCCAGTTCCGCCGCCAGACCATCGAGCGCCTCGCGCTTGGTACCGGAGATCGCGACGGTGGCGCCCTGCCGGTGCAGGGCGCGCGCGATCGCGCCGCCGATGCCGCCGCTTGCGCCGGTGACCAGGGCGGTCTTTCCCGTGAGATCGAACATGCGATGGGCCTATGTGGGGGTGTTGGCGCGCGCCGCCCTGAAGGCCGCGACGTCGTCGGGCGTCCCGATCGCGACGCCGGCCGCGCCGGCGGCGATGCGCTTGACCAGGCCGCTGAGCACCTTGCCGGTCCCGGCCTCGTAGAAGGTGGTCACGCCCTGCCCGGCCATGAAGGCCACGCTGTCGCGCCAGCGCACCGTGCCGGTCACCTGCGCGACCAGGCGGCGCACGATCTCGGCCGGCTCGGTCACCGGCCGCGCGGT
>Ga0208984_1000106_pt1 | contig 11365 bp, 10 predicted proteins | sample MedBloCAOM3_M3_FD_187851 | JGI IMG/M metagenome (GOLD analysis project Ga0208984, IMG submission 187851) | Forest soil microbial communities from El Dorado National Forest, California, USA - Mediterranean Blodgett CA OM3_M3 (SPAdes) (version 2) | ecosystem: Environmental > Terrestrial > Soil >... | reverse complement strand
TGGAAACCGGACAAGATCGACGTCCCAGGTTTAATGATTCTGGCGAAGCAACCAGTCTGGACGGCGGAATACGAACAGTTTGCCCGTTCGCTTGCTCCAAATCTCGATTATCAAGTGTGGGAGAACGTTTCCCATTTCGTAATGATGGAGAAGCCGCGCGAGTTTAACGCGGCGCTCCTTGCGTTTTTGGAAAAGTACCAGCTTTTACCAAAGCACTCGTAAGCGTACGGCTGATCAATTAGGTTGTAACTATGGTTTCGTTGAATCGGGATGCGTTGAGTGAGAAAGTTTTTGCGGGCGAACGGATTTCGCCGGCCGACGCGCTCGAGTTGTACCGTTGGCCGTTGGAAGAATTGGGAGTGCTGGCCAATGAAAGAAGACGCCAAGCGAAGCGCTTGTCTAACAACGGCGGCGGCAACGAGATCGTCACGTATATCGTCGATCGCAACATTAATTACACGAATGTCTGCAATGTTTACTGCAAGTTCTGCGCGTTTTACCGCACGGAGAAAGATGAAGATCATTACGTCTTGTCCTTCGAAGAGATCGACCACAAACTGGACGAACTGACCGCCGCCGGCGGGGTGCAAATCTTAATGCAGGGCGGACATCACCCGAAGTTGCCCTTCCAGTGGTATGTCGATCTTCTGCAGCACATCCGCGAAAAATATCCGCACATCAACATTCACGGGTTCAGTCCGCCGGAGTTTCAGCATTTCGCCGAGACATTTAAAATGCCGTTACGGGAAGTGATTTCGAAATTCCGTGAAGCCGGACTCGGTTCGATTCCGGGTGGCGGCGGGGAAATTTTGGTCGATCGCGTGCGGAAAAGAATTTCGCCGCTCAAGATCGACAGTGACGGCTGGCTGGAAGTGATGCAGGTCGCGCATGAGCTGGGATTGAAATCGAGCGCGACGATGATGTTTGGACACGTGGAGACGATTGAAGATCGGATCGAACATTTGCAGCGCATTCGCGATCAACAGGACAAGAGCGGCGGCTTCACGGCATTCATTTGCTGGACCTTTCAGCCGCAGCACACCGTTCTCAAGATCGACAATCCCACGGGTGTGGCGGAGTACTTAAGAACGCAGGCGCTGTCGCGGATTTTTCTGGATAACATCGAGAACATCCAAAGTTCGTGGGTCACGCAAGGACCGGGGATCGGTCAGATTGCGCTCAAGTATGGCGCGAACGATTTCGGCTCGGTCATGATGGAAGAGAATGTCGTAAGCAGCGCGGGAACGACATTTCGTTTGAACGCCGCCCAAATTGAATCGCTCATTCGCGATGCCGGCTACGAACCGCGCCGCCGAAATAATTGGTACGAACTGTTGAACTGAAATGCGCCGAGCGTTGTCTATGGACTCACGCCCTTAACTCCGTGGAAATTCCCGTCTTGACGAACGCATTCTTAATCCGCATATAGCCGGCTGTCCCGCGTGAGTGTTTTCTACGCGGGACGCAACATCTTTATGGCCAAGCTTTCCGCATTGATTCACCGCCCGGCGTTTTCGCTGTCGCTTTTGTTTTTTGTCGGATTGGCCGGCTCACTTTTCGCGCAGGAGCCGCCGCAAGCCCAAGGCCCGCCAATCGTGCGAGGGATCGATGTGCGCTACAGCGGCCCGGCCACGGTAAGCAAGGAGCGGATTCTGGCGCAAATTCGCACCAGAGTTGGGCAGCCCTACTCCAGTGCGGTGGTGGAACAAGACATTCGCAATCTGTATTCGACCGGCGCCATTCTCAATGTTCGCATCTTTGGCGAACCGGAAGCTGACGGCGTAAAAGTGATCGTGGCGGTGCAAACCCGCTCGATCGTGCGTGAGATCGAGATTGAAGGCGCGGAGCGCATCAGCGCGAAAAAGATCCGCGCGAAAATCAAAATCAAAATCAACTCCGTCGTGAACGAGGAGGAATTGGAGAAAAGTCGCCAGGACATTATCGAAATGTACCAGGCCAAGGGATTCAATGACATCGATGTGAAGTATCGAGTCGATCCCATTGAGGAGAAGCGTGGAACCTCACGCGTGGTTTATACCCTGACCGAAGGCGTCAAAGGTGCGGTCCGCAGCATTCGTTTTGAAGGCAACAAAGCCTTTAGCGATCGTGTTCTACGCAAACAAATGAAGACGCGAGGTAAGACGATGCTCGCAATTTTCGATAAATCCGGGCGATTGGACGAGACCCAGCTGAAACAGGACACCGACAGCATCCGCGACTGGTACCAGAACCATGGGTATATCGAAGTGGAAGTGAAGGAATTGCGTCGCGAACGCGTGCAGGGCCCAATGGTTATCACCATCGGGGTCGTGGAGGGAGCGCAATATCACGTGGGCAAGGTTTTGATTTCAGGTGAAAAGATCACGACGGAAGAAGGAATCCGCAAGATCCTCAAGATGAAAGAGGGCAGCGTGTATTCACCAAAGCAGTTGCATGATGACGCCAAAGCGCTGGCTGACGCCTACGGGGCCGGGGGATTTGTCGATCTTAACGTACTGCCAACAGGGGAGCCGGCTGCTCCGGGGCGGATTAATGTCCGCTACAAGATTGAAGAAGGTGATCGCTCGTTCGTAGAACGAGTCGACATCACGGGAAATGTCCACACCAAGGACAAAGTGATTCGCCGCGAAGTGCTGGCCACGCCGGGGGACGTATTTAACACCGTCCGAGTGGATGCGAGCAAGAAACGACTCGAAAACCTCGGATATTTTTCGAAAGTCGACACTTATCCCGAGGATACTGGCGTGGCCGGACGAAAGGATCTTGTCATTCAAGTGGAGGAGAAGCGCACCGGGTCGCTGAGTTTTGGTGGCGGCTTCAGCACGGTCGATTCTCTTATTGTTTTTGCCGAGCTTACTCAAGGCAACTTCGACATTACGAATTGGCCGGGATTCACCGGCGCCGGCCAAAAATTCCGGATGCGTGTTCAAGCCGGAACGCAGCGACAAGATTACCTAATAGCTTTTACCGAACCATGGTTTCTGGATCGGCGGCTGGCGTTGAGCGCTCAGGTGTTCTACAACGAAGCGAACTATCTCAGCTCCATTTATGACCAGCGCGATTACGGATTGAGCCTGGAAATTCGCAAACCGATCAATGCATTCACCTATTTTACGCTGGGTTATCGTTTGGACGAGCTTGAAATTTTCAATATTGCGGCCTCCGCCTCTCCTGCACTTCGGGCGGAGGCAGGAACGCGTTTGCGCAGTGAAGTTCTGGGCAGCGTTATCTGGGACAAGCGGGACAATCCGGTATTGACACACCGCGGTCAGCGCATTGCGATTTCGCCTTTCGTCACCGGAGGTTTCCTGGGCGGGGATACGCAGATTTACGGATGGAATGCGGAGGCCTCGCAGTATTTCCACATGCCTTGGGACACGATCCTTCTCCTGAACGGAGAGGCGGCGACAGTTGAGACGTGGGGGAGCGGCGATAGGGTCCCGATATACGATCGCCTTTTTCTGGGAGGTGCGAATAATCTTCGTGGATTCGCGTTTCGTGATGTTGGCCCAAGAGATGTGAAGGGTGAGCCACTGGGCGGTCAAAGTATGGCGCGGGCCACAGTGGAGTTCACGTTCCCGATTATTCCAGATAAAGCGCGCGGCGCAATTTTTTACGACACCGGCTTTGTCAACGCCGATCCATATGACTTTTCCACGAGATCCCTGGCATCAGATTATGGCGTCGGCGTTCGCCTTAACCTACCGATTGGACCGTTACGAATTGATTACGGTATTCCCTTGCAAAAAGGCGGGTTAAACGTCTCAGGGGGCGGTAAATTTAATTTCAATGTTGGCTACCAATTTTGAGCAAATATTGGCGCTTGCAGTCTAACCCGTTTCCGACGACCTGTTTAACTCTGTTTATGAAAAAAACCTTCTTTCTCATTCTCGCTTTGGGGCTTGCCCTTCCCATGGCTGCGTTCGCCCAAGGCATGCTAAAAATTGGTACCGTCGATATGAACCGGGCCTTCAAGGAATATAACAAAACCAAGGATGCCGAGGCCAAGATCAACGAAGCCAAAAACCAGGCCAAAAAAGAATACGACGAACGGGCCGATGCATACAAAAAAGCGCTCGACGAAATCAATAACCTGAACAAGCAGCTGGATGCTCCCGCCTTAAGCGCCGACGCCAAGACGCAGAAAGCCAAGGAGCGTGACGACAAAATCGCGAACATTAAGAACATGGAACGCGAGATCAACGAGTTCCGGCAAACGCGCGAACGCCAGCTTCAGGAGCAAGCCTTGCGCATGCGTGAAGGGATCGTGAAGGAAATCAGTGACGTGGTTAACGAGAAGGTGAAAGCGACCAGCCTGGACCTCGTTTTCGACAAATCGGGCATGAGTCTCAATGGCGTGCCATTACTCTTGTTTGCGAAAGACAATTACGATTTCACGAACGATGTCGTCGCTGTCTTGAACAAACCGGGCCGCGCCACCAGTCTGACAACTACGGCGCCGAGTCCGGCAGTTTCGGCCAGTGCATCGCCCGCGAAAAAGCCTTAGTTCCAATTTTCAGATTTAGAGCAACACACGCGGGCCAAAAACTCGCGTGTGTTTTTTCGTACCCATGAAGATCGAGCGGATTCGCTTTCCCGATCTGAGGAATGCGCGACCTCGCCGCTTAGATCGACAGCTACTTTTGGCCGCCCTTTGTTTTTCTTTCTGCTGGATTCCGGCCGGGCGGGCCGACGATTGGCAGTCTACTCTCGCGAAGAATCCGCCGGGTGAGTTTCCGTCCCTCCGGCCCCTGCGCGCCAAGTACACTTTCGGATGGAGTGGATTCACCGCCGCGACCGGCGAGGTGCATTTTTTCAAGTCTCCAGACAACCGCCTGCAACTGGATGGGAAAGGCGGAACGCTTGGGCTGCCCCGATTTTTGTGGAAACTAGACGCCACCTATTCCGGCGTGACGGAAGCCGATTCCCTCCGCCCCATCGAAGTTAAACAGAACGAAGCGTATCGATACAAAAAGATTGTCACTCATCTCACCTTCAAGGGTAACAGCGTAAAAAGCGATCGATTTGATGGTAACAAGCCAGAAACTCGCGACTTTAGTTTCCCGGGTTTGTTCGATCTCTGGTCAGCTATGCTGTATTTGCGCAGCCAGCCCCTCAAAGAACGAAGCGTCTATCGCACCGTCGTCTATCCGGCCAAAAACGCTTATCTCGTGACCGTCACAGTGCTCGGCCGTGAGAAAATCGCAGTTCGCGCCGGTGGTTATAATGCGATCAAGCTCGACCTAAAATTGCAAAGAGTCGGCCAGAACCTGCAGTTGGAACCTTTTCGCAAATTGCGTCGCGCTACGCTTTGGGTTGGCGATGACACCGACCGAATTTTGCTACGCATCGAAGCGCAAATTTTTGTCGGCACGATTTTCGCCGAGTTGCAGTCTGTTCGTTACGAAACCCCGAAAGCCTGACGGCGCGATTGCTTGCCGCGCCGTAGGCGGGTCGATCTTTCGCGCAAAATCGACATCTCTACGGCCGGACCCATTCGCCTCGCACCGGCGGCCCCAAATCGGGACGGACGCGCACGCGTCGCCTGGGGGCGTAAACGGGAGTATGCGCTCCGGGCAAAAGCTCGAGCGCAGCCAGCGTCTCTAAATCCAGACGGCCGGTCACGCCCAGGCCGACACGCGCTTGATATGCGCGCAGGGAGAATTCCAGGTTTGATCCGAAGACGCCGTCAATTGGGTCCCGGTAAAGCCCGCGCCGGGCGAGTTCGTCTTGCGCCGAGGCAATCACAGTTCTCTGCGCATCCGGCGAGGAATTTTCGAAAGGCGTTCCGGCAAACAAGTCGCCCGGCCCGGTGGGGACGACATTGGGATTCTGTGGATATAATTGTCGGTCTTGCGGCGGAACGTTTGTGAAAGGCTGGGCTGGCGCCGGAGTTGCCTCGTCCGAATCGCGCGCGGAATCGTCACGCAAATCGGATGTGTCCGAAGGCGTAGTTGGGACGGGCGTGATTGCTGGCGCGGGCGAAGGTTTAGATGGATTGTTCCGCAGCGAACGCAGCGTCTCATCATTGAGTTCGCCGGTGACCTGGAGACCATTGCGAATTTGATAGCGACGAATGGCGGCAGTCGTGTCCGCGTTTTTTTCGCCGGTTACTTCGCCGTAATAGAAACCCTGGTCCTTTAACGCTTGTTGCACGCTTTCGATCGTTTGATCGGCGCGCGCCAGCGCGGTCGCTACGAGAAAGATGAAAACGGTCGTGATGTTTCTCATGTCGATCCTATCTTCGACGCCATAGCGGCTTCCTTATTCGGAGCCATCCGGCACGGTGGTGGCGAGAGCCGGCTGGCGCTGCCTCAAACGCTCGCGGTAGTTCAGAATGCCTTCGCCAATGGCTGTGGCCATTTGTTCGCGGTAATCCCCGCTTTCAATCTTAGCGATGTCTTCCTTGTTCGTGAGGAAACCGCCCTCCACCAGGACGGCAGGATAGCGAACATTGGCGATGACAAAGAATTGTTCAGCTTTTGTTCCCCGATTCGCGGATTGCGTTCGGACGACGAGCGAATCCTGAATTAGTCCGGCCAAAGCCTGGCTTTCCGGGTTCGGCAATTCCGACGACGAGACCCGTTGTAAGAATGGAAGCCACGAAACGACCGGTGTTCCAGTCACGGTTTGATGGGCGGCGTAATAGGTTTCCACCCCGGTGGAAACCGGTTTGTTTCCTTCGTCGAAATGGATGCTCACAAAAACACAATCTCGCGCGCGGTTGGCGAGAGCAGCGCGATCGGCCAGCGAGACGTAAGCATCGCCTACGCGCGTCATGAGCGTGGCCAGACCTTGAGCTTGCAACAAACGCTCGACGCGCCACGCCACATCGAGGGTGAGATCCTTTTCCAGGACATTGCCGGACGTCGCGCCGGAATCTTGTCCACCGTGACCAGGATCGAGAACCACGAGTGAGAACGGTTCTTGCGGCCGTGCTGGCGGCACCTGACCAACCCGCGGAGGTCTTGGAATCCACTCCCACCAAACGAGCGATGCCACCATCAAGATGAAGCCAAACCACGCAACTGCGTTTTGCGTCCTCCCGCGCATATCAGGTTTCTCTCCTAAAGATCTTGCTCTCTCAAACCCCGATCGTCGATCGCACGTCCTCGTCAGACAACGCGCGATAGCGAATCGCCGCCTTACTTTCTCGCTCCAGAATTCCCGCTTCCACTCCGGCAGTCCCGAGTTGTTCTTGTCGATGCTTCACAATCGCGCTCTTCTCGGGAAGTTCCTTTACGGCATCGGCCCCGAGGGCCATATGACCTACGCTCCACGCGTCCAGCGCAGTCGTAAGCGCGCTTTTGAAATCACTCTCCGCCGTGTGTTCCGATTTCAAATAAGATTCCATCAGGTCCGATGATTGCCGCGTGCCGCTGAGCGCAGCGTAATCCTGGTGTCGCTGCGAAAGGGTGGCCCCGTTTGTCGCAATCGCGCCGTCATATTCCACGCGCATGAACAGATCCTCTTCTCGTGTCGCGCCCACTTCGGCAAAGAGCAAGCGAGCAAGATAAGGCGCCCCGTAAATCTGCTCGAACGCGGTCTTGAGCGCAGGGCTGAGCGAGTAGTGCGCCATCCGTCGCAACGAAACATCCGCGGCCGAGCGCGTGAAACCTTCCGTGCTCGCCACTTCAATCGCGGCCATGCGCAAACGCTCGATATCGCCCGGATGACCGATCGCCCCCATGGCAATGCGATTGTAAACCTCGAAGATCTTTTGGCCGGTGCGGCCAACCGTCAGAAACAAAATGCCATCGCGAAACGAAACCGCCGCGATCGGGTTCCCCGACGCTAGTTGCGTTTCGATGTATTCGCGCCGGTTCGCGATCGCTTCGACCCAACGATACGGCTCTTCGATCATGCCACCGATTTCTTGAAGACCGCCGCGATCCTCTCGTCGGGCAGCGTCGTAATGCCTTCCTTCGAGACCACTTTAATAAGCGGATAGATTTTGCCGCTGCGATCAACTCCGCCCGTGGCCGTGTCCGATTCGGCCGCCGTGTCGAGCGCGCGCAACGCCACCGTTATGGCTTCTTCCTCGCTCCGTTTCTGGAGCGGTCTCTCGCCCCAGTTGTTTTCGTAATGCAAAATCCCGCGTACCGCCGGCGATCCCGAACCGGTTGCGGCGTAATCTGTCACTTCAAATTGCGCACCCATGGCGTCGTAAAAATACAGGCGCGCCCCGGGTTTCGAATTGGTGTCGTAGGTCGCGAAAATCGGAACGACCATTCCGACCCCTTGCATGGCAAAGCCGAAGTTATCGCGCAACAACTTGGAGAGCGCGCGAACTTTTCCGTCCACACTCATCTCCTGCAATTGCGTGCGGCGAAAATACTGAAAGGAATGTTCGAGCACGCGTGCCATCTCCCAGGCCGTCGCCGGGACGCCCGCGATCGCCATGATCGAGTGTCGATCGATCTCGAGCACCTTGTCCGCGCGATCGAAAACCACGGTGTTGCCGGAGGTCGCGCGACGATCTCCCGCCACGAGAACGCCGCCGCTAAACTTGAAGGCGAGAATCGTGGTCGCCTCGGTTGGCTTCCAGTTTTGACCGCGTTGATCGTTTGCGCGGTTTGCAAGATCGACAATCGCCGGTGCGCCCATCAATCCCTTGCGCCGCAGCAGCGCAGGGAAGTCTTCGCTCGCTCCAGAGAATTTCTGGTCGAGCGCCACGAGGGGCGGCTCCATTATTGACCCGTGCGCTGGCGATAGCGCTTCGATTGGTTAGGGTCGACCTTGCGCATTTTCTTTAGCAAATCCTTCGTGTCGGGCCGCGAAATGTCCGGCGAACGCGGCCCGTCGCCATCGCCCTGCTTCGGACCCCACGGGACGGGATCATGTGGCTTTTGAATGCGCTCCGGCATATGCAAAAAACTAAGGGAAAACGCCGAGAAGGCAAGCGAGCGCACCGGTTTCCGCAGCACACTTGCCAGAAAAAGCCGTAAATGGCAAGATCACCGGGCGATGAAACTCCTTGGTCTCAGCTTGGCTGCGCTTTTTCTGGCATCAAATCTTTTTGCGCAAACGTTCGGCCCCACTCCCGCCATGTCGCCGCCCGATTCGGCCCAGCTGCAAACGCTCATCAAAAAACTCGACGAGCAAAACCTCAAGATCGACATGCTCTCGCAACAGATTCTCAAACTCGAGCAGCAGATCGCGAATACGCGTCCCGGCGTGATGGTCGGTGAAAGCACGCCGTCACCGACGACAACGGCGCCGACAATGAGCAGCGCGGCCGTCACCGCATCAGTTCAACCGACAGACGGCGGCAGCACCCACACCGTGGCGCGCGGCGAAACGCTCACTTCCATCGCCAAGATGCACGGCGTCACGGTGAGCGATTTACAGAAATACAATCACATCGAAAATCCGCTAAAGTTGCAAGCCGGCCAGACAATCATGATCCCGGCGTCACCGGCGCCGGCCGCTTCCCCTTCAGCTTCTCCGAGTAATTGATCCGCTGCGGCTGACTAGATCGACAATCGCTCGTCGGGCGTGAAGACCGGCGGCTCGACGAGCTCGCCCTCCTCCGGCTTTACAGATTCCGGTCGCGTCTCGAGCAGACTTTGCTCGCATAGTCGCGCGTATTTCCCGCCGAGGGCGAGAAGCTCGTCGTGCCTGCCGCGCTCAATAATCTGACCGCGATCGAGCACGAGAATTTGATCCGCGCGCACGATTGTCGAAAGCCGATGCGCAATCACAATCGAGGTGCGGTTCGCCATCAGGTGTTCGAGCGCTTCTTGGATCAATCGCTCCGTCGCCGTGTCTACGCTCGCAGTCGCCTCATCGAGAATCAGGATGGGCGGATCTTTCAAAAGCGCTCGCGCAATCGACAAGCGTTGTTTCTCGCCCACGCTCAACTTCACCCCGCGCTCGCCCACCACGCTTTCCAGACCATTTGGCAACCGCTCGATGAAACCGCGCGCGTTCGCCGCATCCACCGCTTGCATCAGTTGCGCGTCGGTCGCGTCTGGTTTTCCCATCAACAGGTTTTCGCGGATGGTTCCGTTGAAAAGAAAACTTTCCTGCGTGACCACGCCGATATTCTCGCGCAGTGTGCGGATGCCATATTCGCGAATCGGTTTTCCATCGATCAGGATCTCGCCTTCCGTGAATTCGTAAAAACGGGCGAGCAAACTCACGAGCGTCGATTTTCCGGCACCAGTGGCGCCGACCAGGGCGACGGTTTCACCCGGTCGCGCGTGCAATGAAATATGACGCAGCGCCGGCAAGCCTTCCGCATAACTGAAGTTCACGTCGACGTAGCGAATATCGCCCACGATGCACACGGGAGTTTGCTTGTCAGTCCAGCCGGGCTCGATCGGTTCGTCGAGAATTTCAAAGACGCGTTCGCCCGCGGCGCGACCGGCCTGCACGAGCTGGTTGAGTTGATGCAGCCGGCTGATCGGGTCGTAGAGAAATGCCATCAGCATGAGACTGGCGACGAGATCGCCAATCTGCATCGCGCCCGTGAGCACGGCGTGACTTCCGTATCCGAGCACGACGATCGCGCCGCACGCTTCGAACATCGACATCGACGGGCTGTAAATCGCCCACACGCGCATGACCACGAGCGTGGCGTGCCGCAATTGATCGCTCACGCGATTGAAGCGCCCGTGCTCTTCTCTTTCGCGCACAAAGCTTTTGATCTGGCGAATGCCGGAAAGGTTATCGTGTAACAGTGCATTCATCGCCGAAGCGGCGCGCCGTTGCAGGCGGTATCGCCGGTGCGCCGTCAAGGTGTAGGTCAACGCGCCCGCGATGAGCAATGGGAACGGGGTGAGCGCGAGCAGCGCCAGCTTCGTGTTGAAGTAAAACATCACGCTGACCACGATGATCACTTGCAGGACCGCGACGACACCTTGCTCGATCCCGTCAATCAGGACGCGCTCGACCGAGTTCACGTCCTCGATCACGCGAGTCATGAGATCGCCGGTGGCGCGATTGTCGAACCACTTCAATGGCAGCAACTGGATGTGCGAATAAAGATCGCTGCGCAGGTCGAAAATCACTTTCTGTTCGAATGTGTTATTGAGTATGAGACGCAACACGTTGAAAACGTGTTGAAAGACAAAAGCGACCGCCGCCAGCGCGATCAGCGGCAGCAATTTTTCGGGATGATGCAACCGCACGACGTCGTCGATGATGCGTTTTGTGACCGCCGGGAACACAATCACCATGAGGGTGCCGGCGATGGCGCAGCCCAATGTTCCCGCCGCCAGCCACGGGTAACGTTTGAGATAAGCAAAGACGCGCCAGACCGTTTTCATTTTTTAAAGTCCGGTATTCGCGCATCCGGCGCAAATTGGAGGGCGCCGCGCTGTCGGCGCCCAAATATTAGGCAACGACCAGCCTCCGCCAA
>Ga0208984_1000105_pt1 | contig 11399 bp, 9 predicted proteins | sample MedBloCAOM3_M3_FD_187851 | JGI IMG/M metagenome (GOLD analysis project Ga0208984, IMG submission 187851) | Forest soil microbial communities from El Dorado National Forest, California, USA - Mediterranean Blodgett CA OM3_M3 (SPAdes) (version 2) | ecosystem: Environmental > Terrestrial > Soil >... | reverse complement strand
ATCCGGATCCTTCCCAACCGCTCGCGCCGTTGGAACCGGAAGAAGCTTTTAGCTGGGACATTGGGGTCGAGCAGCGTTTTTGGGACAACAAAATCACAGGCGGGCTGACTTATTTTCATAATGATTTGTCGAACCTGATCGGATTCAATGGACTTTTCGAAACGCTGAACCTCGGCGCAGCGCGCACGCAGGGAATCGAAACGGAGCTGCGCGTGCAACCGATTGTCGATCTTATCTTCACGGCCTCCTATACCTACCTCGACGCGGAAAAGACTTCGTCGGCCGATATTAATCAGCTGCAGGGCGCGCGTTTGCCGCGCCGGCCCCGCAACGAAGTTTACGTCTCTGCGTCCTATCTCTGGTGCAAGAAATTGCGCACGACAATTGCGGCCAAGTTCGTGAATGCACGCGAAGAATTGAATTTCGGAGGCCCGAATTTCGACATCGAGGATTATTCGTTCGTTAACTTCGCCGCCGAATATGAGGTCAATAAGTATATGTCGATCTTCGGCCGGATCGACAATCTGACTGACGAGCAATACGCGGAGGTGTTCGGTTTTCCGGCGCTGGGCCGTGCGGCATATGCAGGGGTGAAGGTACGCTTTTAATGGAGGGACACGCGATGTCGTGTCCCAAATATTGGGCGCCGACAACGCGGCGCCCTCCAAGATGACGCCGCTTGAAATCCGTGCGGCATCGCTTAATCACAAATTGTGAGTCCGCTGCTTTATCTCGTGCTTGGCGTGATCGGAAGCGGCGGGCTTGTCGCCATCATTCTTTTGTTCACACGACGCGGTGGAAATGCTGACGGTGCGCTGTTAAGCAAGATCGAATTGCTCGAGCGCGCGCAGGAGCGGGAAGAAAGAATGTTGCGCGAAGAGCTCTCGCGCGGTCGCGAAGAGAACGCGAACGCCGCCAAGACGCAGCGCGAGGAATTGGGCAAATCGCTCGAGGGCGTGCGCGGGATTGTCGATCTTCGCTTGAAGCAATTGCAGGAAGACAACGCCAGGCAGATCGACAAGATGCGCGCGACCGTGGACGAGAAACTGCAGGGCACGCTGGAGAAACGTCTGGGCGAATCGTTCAAGCTGGTGAGCGATCGGCTTGAGCAGGTCCATCAGGGTCTTGGTGCGATGCGGCAACTGGCGAGCGATGTGGGTGGATTGCAAAAGGTTCTGACGAACGTGAAGACGCGCGGCGGTTGGGGTGAAGTGCAATTGGGCGCGCTTCTGGAACAAGTGCTGACGTCGGATCAATTCGCGCGCAACGTGAAAACGCGCGGGGACAGCGGCGATCACGTTGATTTCGCCATCAAATTACCGGGGGACGAAAACGGCGCGCCGGTTTGGCTGCCGATCGATGCAAAGTTTCCGACGGAAGATTATCAGCGTCTGATTGGAGCACAGGAGAAAGGCGACGTGCCGGCAATCGATGAGGCAATGAAAAGTTTGGAAACGCAGTTGAAGAAAAGCGCGAAAGATATTTGCCAGAAATATATCAATCCGCCGAAGACGACTGACTTCGCGATCATGTTCCTGCCGACGGAAGGACTTTATGCGGAAGCAATCCGGCGTGTTGGATTGGTGGAGCAAGTGCAGCGCGATTGCCGCGTAGTTATGGCCGGACCGACCACGCTGGTGGCATTGCTCAATAGTTTGCAGATGGGGTTTCGCACGCTCGCGATCCAAGAACGTTCGAGCGAAGTTTGGAACCTGCTCTCTGGCGTTAAAACCGAGTTCGGAAAATTTGGTGAAGCATTGTCGGCCGTGAAGGAGAAGCTCGATCAAGCGGCGCGCCACGTGGACAGCGTGGCGGTGCGTTCGCGGGCTATCACGAAAAAGCTGCGCGATGTGGAAGAGCTACCGACGAACCCGCAACCGTTGTTAAAAGATTTGTTGGGCGGTTCCGACACGGACGAGTAGATCGTCAATAATCAGCGACTTCGCACCCCATCTTCCCCCGGCAAAACCATCGTACACATTTGATTTTTGATAACATATAAAGAAGCAGTTTCGGCATTGCGGTCTTCCAAATGAACTAAGCAAACCGCCAATTTACGGCCATCGATGTTATATATCAGAAGATCCAAGCGGACCGGATGCGACGTGATGCGGCTTTCCGTTATGAAACTGAAATTCTCCGGGACTTTCGTTGCGTTGGCTATTTGAAGAGCTAGGGAATCATACGCTGCGTTCGCTTCCGACTTAGTAACTTTGGCTCCGGCCAACCGCGTACCTGCCAAAAGCCCTCGCGCGACTATCCAACTCTCGATCGGTGCTGCGGCAACCTTTTGATAGAATGTTGGGGTGAGCAGTAACCGCAACGCTCCCGAGGGGAGACTGGGAGTGTTTTCGATCGTTCGAACAGTGGCAGAAGCGGGTGTACCGCAACAAAGCGTGATGCCAAGAAAAACGATTGGTGCAGGAAAACAATTTCTCATTAGTTCTGGGTCGATTGAACTATGAGCAGTTTCCCTGTCGTCATCAACCTCAGATGATTAATTTTTCCCAGCACCTCGTCCCATTTCGTTTTGTCCTTGAGCATGATCTCGCGCAGGAGACGGATCGGCGGCATCCCGTGATTGAGCAGTTCGTTGTGAAATTTTTGGAGTGAAAAATTCTCGCCTTCCTGCGCTTTGTAATCATCGCGCAATTTCAAAATCTGCAACTTGCCGAGCGTGTAATTAAGGTAACCGGGGTCGAACGTTCCGCGCACTGCTTCGGAGCGCGCCGGTTTCTCCTCGTAGTAGCAATTGTCCTGAAAGAACTTGGTCGCTTCGTCTACGGTCATCTTTTGCGTGTGCATTTTGACCGACACACAAAGGCGGCATAGGCGCAGCATGGCTTCGTCGGCCTGGGCCATGCGATACTTGGCCGCGCGTTTCGCATCGTCTTCGGGCGATTTCGGTGTCCCGCTGGGCGTCGCGCTCGCGCTCAGACTTGCTTTTGCGCTCGCACGAGGGCTCGGACTCGGGCTGGCCGCGCCCGGGTAGCCTTGATCGAGCATCACCTTCTCACAGTAATGCGCCCAGCCTTCGATAAATCCGTAGCTGCCGAAGATTTTTTCAACCTTATTCGCGGACGACGCGTTCAAGCGGAGGAACTGCACGTAATGTCCCGGATACACCTCATGAATCGAGATAACATCGGTCGTGTAATAATTAAACGCCGTGAGCCATTCCTGCTTTTGCTGGTCCGACCAATCGCTCTCTGGCGGGGTGACATAATAATAAGCTTCGGTCGCGCGTTTCTCGAACGGCCCCGGCGTGTCCATCGAAGCAAAGGAAGTGGCGCGCCGGTACTGCGGCGTCTCTTTCACGCGCGGCCGCACTTCCGATGGGATCGTGATCAATTTGTGGGTCGTGATGTACCGGCGAATCTGCTCGAGATCCTTCACCACATCCAAGATCAACATTTCTTCGGTGGGATGTTCGCTTTGAATTTGTTTGAAAACTTCGATCGGCGATTTGCTCGGGTCGATTTTTTTGGCCGCCTCGGCAAAGACGTCCTTCTCTTCCTTTAATTTGGCCAAACCAATTTCGAGAATTTTGTCCGGCGCAAGATCGACAAGTTCGGTCTCGGACAAGAACCGCCGGTATTTTTCTTCGCCGAGCGCGAAATCATCGGAAGTTTTCGGAAGTTTCTCGCGCTCCAGCCAGGCCGCGTAATCGGTTAGCGCGGTAACCGCCTTGCGATTTGAATCCTGAAACTCGGCCCGCACGCGTTCGTCTTTTAAGTCCGCGACCGCTTCGACCAGATTCTTCCGCAAAAACGCCACTGAACCGCGCGCGATCTGAATAGCGAGCTCGACATATGGCTTGGGCAGAACCGGATTCAGGTTCGTCTTGGCCGCGATGACAATATTCGGGACCTGCTGTTCGATCAGGACGATGCTGCGCACGCGATCTTCGAGCGGCGCGAAGTTTCTCTTGATGTAAACATTCACGTCGGCGGCGCGCGCATAAACCATCGGATTGCGTTCGAAGCTCGCCATCTCCTGCGTCTCAAAAAGCTGCTTTTTGATGGCCGCTTGCAAGATGCGCAGATCAATCGATTGGCGCGCACTCAACTTCTCGAGATCGAATTTTTTTAATCGATCGTCAAAACGCCGGACACGGGATAACTCGGCATCGAGCGCAAGCCGGCTGTAGTCGCTGATCTTGCCATCGTATTCGTGGAAGCCGAGCGAGGTAGCGTTGAGCGGATGAGCGGTCAGGTATCCCTTGATATATTCTTCGGCCACCGCTTCATATTCGGCATCGGGGGTTTGGGCGGCAAAACTTATGGCCATAGGAAAAACTATGGCGATGGCGCGCAGCAAGCTGCGAGGAGTTTTCATGAAGCGGGTAACCTGTTCGTGCCGGGCAACCTTAGCCAGCGCTTTGCGCGTTGCCAAAAATTTCCATCTGAGCGATGGTCAGCCCCCATCGATTGATATGGTGAAGCGACACTTGATTCTGAGCATTGTTATTGGCCTCGCCTTCCCGGTGATCGGTTTGCCTAACGCGAAAGCGGAAAAGGCAGGCAAGCCGGAAAAAACGCAAGACGAGGCCGAGGAGGACGACGGCTACTCGCAGATTTCCATTTTTGCCAAAGCCGTCCAGTTACTGCGGCAGGATTACGTCGACGGAAACAAGACCAGTTATCACGACCTCATTAATGCCGCAATGAAAGGCATGCTCTCGTCGCTCGATCCACACAGTCAGTACATGGATCCGAACGATTTTCGCGACATGCAGGACGATACGCGAAGCCGCTTTAACGGGCTTGGCATCGAAGTGTCGATGAAAAATGGGTTGCCCACGGTGGTTACGCCGATGGAAGACACGCCTGCCGCCAGAGCGGGAATCCTCTCTGGTGACCAGATTTTGAAGATTAACGGCACGTCGACCGAGAGAATGGAGCTACAGGATGCGATTAATCTTTTGCGCGGCGCTCCCGGGCAGAAGGTGACACTCACCTTGTTGCGGCCGGCGACGAAAGAGATCAAAGAATTCAATCTCGAACGCGCGGAAATAAAAGTACAGAGCGTCAAAGGCGCGAAGCTGCTCGATCCAGAGCTGACCGGTTCTTTCAAGATCGGTTACATCCGGCTCATTCAATTCAACGAGCCGACGGCGGATGAATTGTCGAAGGCGCTGGACGATTTGGAAAAGAAGGGAATGCAGGCCCTCATTCTCGATCTGCGCAATAATCCCGGCGGTCTTTTGAACAGCGCCGTGGACGTTTGCGCGCAGTTTGTGCCGCCGAACACGAAAGTCGTTTCCACGCAGGGCCGTGTCGCTTCGCAACAGCGCGAGTATTCCACATCCGGCCTAGCTAAAGAGCGACCGAATTTTCCGATGGCTGTTCTGGTGAACGAAGGCAGCGCCAGCGGCGCCGAGATCGTGTCCGGCGCGCTCAAGGATTTGAATCGTGCCATCGTCGTGGGTGAAACCACTTTCGGAAAAGGCTCTGTGCAAAATGTCATGCAATTGCCGGACGGCTCCGCCTTGCGTTTCACCACCGCCAAGTATTACACGCCGGGCAAGAAGACGATTCACGGGAACGGGGTCACGCCTAATATTCGCGTTCCGATGAGCGTCGAACAGGAGCGTTCCCTTTTCGCGATGCGCAGCGAAGAGAACCTCAAGCCGGACGACGAAAAAAATCTCATCAAAACAAAGGATTCCCAGATGTTGCGCGCAATCGACGCGCTCAAGGGCGTCATGATTTACGCGCAACAGAACGCTTCGAAAACGCAGGGCGCCAAGAAATAGAGGGACGCCTGCCCATAGAGACGCCGCCTTCTCGAAAGGTTTCTACGCGTGTCATCCCGAACGAATGTGAGGGACCTCTCATTGACGGCTGGATTACACTGTTTGAATTGCGTGATCTTTGAACCTTGTGTGAGGTCCCTCGCTCCGCTCGGGATGACAGGCAGCTTATGACAGTTTTGGCGCTCGAAACTTCCTGCGACGAAACCGCGATCGCGATCTTGCGCGGGCGTTGCCACTCCGGCTCGGAGTTGCTCGCCAGCGAAGTCGCATCGCAAATCGCCGAACACGCGAAATACGGCGGCGTCGTTCCGGAAGTCGCCTCGCGCAATCACCTCGTGCACGCGCCGCGTTTGCTCGAACGCGCGGCTCGCGACGCTAAGATCGACATCGTCAGCGTCGATGCCTTCGCGGCAACGAGCGGACCCGGTCTGGCTAGTTCGCTCATGATCGGCGCATCAATTGCCAAGGGGCTTGCCATCGGCTTCGGTAAATCTTATCTCGCGATCAACCATCTCGAAGGTCATTTGCTTTCGCCATTCTTCGGCGATGGAGAAGTGAAACCGAACGTTGCGCTCATCGTAAGCGGCGGACACACCATGTCGATCTTCGTGCGTGCGCTTGGCGACTACGAAGTCATCGGCCGGACAGTCGATGATGCGGCCGGTGAAGCCTTCGATAAAGTGGCGAAGATGCTCGGCCTCGGTTATCCGGGCGGGCCTGAAATTGAAAAACGCGCGCGTGGCGGCGACCCCAAACGTTTTGATCTACCGCGCAGCATGCTCGACTCGGACAATTTCAGCTTCAGCGGATTGAAAACGGCCGTGCGCTATTTGTTGCCGAAAATTGTAGGGCGTTTCTGTGAAACGCCTGATGAAGAGCGGCGTCTGACACAGACGCCCTACAAATTAGATCCGGGCCCTCTCGCGGATCTCTGCGCATCGTTTCAACAAGCGATCGTCGATGTGCTCGTGCGCAAGACGATCGCCGCCGCGCAAAAGCACGATGTCGATCTTGTCACGGTCAGTGGCGGCGTGAGTTGCAATCAAGAATTGAGGAGACAACTCAGTGAGGCTTGCAAACGCGAAGGATTGAAATTTAAAAACGCGGAGCCGTGGTTATGCACGGATAACGCCGCCATGATCGCATTCGCCGCGATGTTGAAACTTGAAAACAGGTTCGAATCGAGCGTGACCGAGGAAATCGATCCAAACCTCGCGCTGGCGTAGAAAGAGCCATGCGATCGGATTAGTATTCGCGCTCGAGGAGATAATTGGCCAGCGCGTGCAGCGCTTCTGCCTTCTTGCCAAAGATCGACAATGAATTGTGCGCCTGTTTCGTGAGTCGTTTTGCTTCGGCGCGAGATTGATCCAAGCCTAGCACGGCAGGATATGTCGCCTTTTTCGCGGCAATATCTTTCCCGGCGCTCTTGCCGAGCTTTTCGCTCGTCTGCGTCACGTCGAGGATATCGTCGATCACCTGAAAGGCGAGACCGAGCGCGCGGCCGAAGTTCGTGATGGTCTGGAGCTTTTTCGCGTCCGCATTTGCGCTCATCGCGCCGAGTCGAACTGAAGTCGTAAGAATCGCTGCTGTTTTGTTCTCGTGGATGTAACGCAATTGCGCGCGCGTTGATTTCTTTCCTTCCGCTTCGAGATCGGCGACTTGGCCGGCGATCAGTTTTTGACTTCCGGCTGCTACCGCAACCTCTCGTAGCAAAGTCGACATGTCATAACGGCGAGTCGGTTTCGCGCGCGAAACGATCTCAAACGCGATCGTGAGCAAGGCATCGCCGGCAAGCACGGCGATTCCATCGCCGAAAACTTTGTGGCAGGTTGCACGTCCCCGACGGAAATCGTCGTTGTCCATGCTCGGAAGGTCGTCGTGCACAAGCGAATAGGTGTGGATGCATTCCAGCGCGCAGGCGAGGGGAAGCGCGTTTTCGATTTTGCCGCCGCCAGCCTCGGCCGCAGCCAGGCAAAGAATAGGTCGCAAGCGTTTGCCGCCCGCGAAAAGACTGTAGCGCATCGCCTTGTGAATCGTGGGCGGTCGGACATCCGCTTTCGGCAGATAGCGATCAAGCGCGCGATCGATCTGTTTCCGTCGCACAACCAGATACGCCTTGAGGTCCATTTGAGTCTCGAATGTGAACATTCTCGGCGCGGTTCGCCACGGAAAAGATGTAGCGGTGGTTGTAGCGCACTCTATGAGCGCCGCTCCTTGAAGCAGACGAACAGCTCGGCGCAAACGCGCGAAAAAGCGGGGAAACTACGCTTTGACGGAGTCGAATATTCAGCATAAATCTGTCAGGCAGAAATATCTTATAGATTCTTATGGTATTTTTTGTGTCTACAATACTATAATGCGAATTAACCACATCTATCGTAAAAGTCACAACTATGAAAACCACTTTCGCATCCATACTCTTACTCGTCTCCGCGCTCACCAGCCAGGCGACGACCTACACATTCAACCCAAACCCCATTGATCTCAATGATTTGGACCATCACATGGCTTACACCTGGCAGCTCAGCGGCCTCTCTCTGGGCGGGAACATCACGAGTGCAAGTTTGACGTTTACGAATATATATAACTGGGATAACAGCGCGAACGCGCTTTTCATTCACCTGCTGGATACCGCCCTAGCTACGCCAACGCACACGCTCATCAACGGCGCCTATCCCACCATACTTGGGACGGGGGTCGGATCGGAAGTTACGGCTTTTACCGATGCGCCGACCATTCAAGCACCGGTGACTGATATTAACGATGATTTCGCCGGCGCCCGTTATCTCGCTAACCCGCTGGTAAACGGTTCAACCACGCTTAACACCTTGCTCACGAGCTATTCGGGCCTAACGACAACTCCAATACCGGCCCTCACATATACCTTTACTGCCGCGCAGCTTGGCATCTTGCAGAGCTATATCATGAATGGCAACAATATCGCTTTCGGTATCGATCCGGATTGCCATTACTTTAACGACAAAGTGACCTTCACGTATTCGTGTCCTGACGCCGGTGGCACGGCCGCGCTTTTGGGCTTCGCTCTTTTGCCGATCGCGGCGGCGAGGCGCAAATTTTGCGCGTGATTCACTGGTAGAAAAACCCGCGCGATTGGGTTGGGGAGAATACGCGTCTCGCGTGTTGGTTGCGATGTCTCGTCGCAACCAATCTTTTTTCGCACATAAGAAGTTCGCGATGGCGAGGCGCTATCGCCCACACCAGAAACGGACGCGCTCCCCCCGATCGACGGACGCCCGGAGGTGGGTCGCAATCAAAGATTTTCGGAAGTTTCAGCGGTCGCAGCCGGTTTGGTTTTCATGGCGAGGAACGCGCCGACGAGCAGGATGGCCGCGCTCCAGAGTTGAGCATGTGTAAGACGCTCGTGGAAAATCCACGCGGAAAGCGCGAGCGCGCCGATTGGACAAAGTAATTGCAGGGTTTGTGCAAGTGCGACGCCGATTTCGCGGATGGCAACATAATACAAGACGTGCGCTAGCGTGATGCAGGTGACGGCGGAGATGATGAGGATGAGATTCACGTGCGCGGTGACGTGAAGGGGATTGTCGATCTTGCCGAAGGCGAGAGTAAGCGGGAGGAGCAGCAACGAAGTGATGAAACTAATGATGCCAAAGCTGCGAATAGAGCCGAGGCGCTGCGACGGACGTTTAACCAGGACGGCATAAAGCGCCCAGCAAAAGGTGGCGGTAAAGGCGATGATTATCCCGCGCCAGGCAATGACTCCGGTCTCCCAATTAGCTTGAAACCAAACGACGCCGAAAGCGCCGAGCAAACCGAGAAGTGTGCCGACTTGAAATTGCCACTGGCGAATGACATAGCGTTCCTCCGGGAAAAAGGCGAGGGCAAGCAAAGCGGTGAAGATGACGGAGGAACGATTGAAAATTGCGTAGACGCCCGGCCCCATATAAAACAAGGCCAGCACTTGCGTGATCTGGTGAACGACATTGGGTAGACAGGGGATAAAACAAAGCGCGACCGCGTGCATGTCGATCCTGGGTCCGCCGCGACGCACGCGATAGAAAACAAAGGGTGCAATGGCGAGACAGGCGACCGAGTAACGGTAGAAATTTTGCGCCCACGGATCGTAGAAACGGTTGAGATAAAATTGAAAGAGCGACGGCATCGACCAGATGACGACGGTGGCGAAAAGCGCGGTATAACCCTTCGAGACGTTTCCATGTCGATCTTGCATGTGCTTTCGCGTGGTCCGGCGTTCTATCGTACAAAACAATTGTAGTCGTCACCATCCGGGCGACGCAACGCACACAAGTTTATCACTTGATCGGTGTGCTTCGCTGAGCGAGGCGACTACAGAACGAGAGTTTTTGCAGTTTCCGGTCTTGCTCTGCAATCGATTAAAGCGTCAGATATAAAGTTTCAGGAGGCGAAATGAATACTAATAGAACAGTCACATGGGCGGTCGCGTTGCTCGTATGGATCTCGTTAAGCGAAGGTCTGGCCAAGGAAAAAAGCGGAGGAGCGCCCGATGCTCATACGAAGCGAGGGATTGAGCTGATCCAGGAAAAGAAATTCGACGAAGCCGTCGCCGAATTTACCAAAGCAATCCAGGCCGATCCGGGAAATCCGCGTTATTACTGCAATCGCGGCACGGCCTATCGCGCGGCGGGGAAATTTCCGGAAGCAATGGCCGATTTTTCCAAAGCAGTGCAGATCGCGCCGAAAGATTTCCTTGGTTACTTCGAACGTGGGCAAACGCTCGTGGCGTTGAAGCAGCTCGATCCGGCTATGGAGAATCTCGATAAGGCGCTGGAATTGAAACCGGGGGATCCGAACACCTTAAAGTTCCGTGGTTTCGTCTGGGTCGGGCGAACGGAGTGGGACAAGGCGATCGCCGATTTCACAGCCGCGATCGAAAAGGAACCAAATGATTTTCAAAGTTTCGAGAGGCGCGCATTTGCCTATCGCAGCTTGAAGAATTACGACGCAGCCATCGCGGACTACAGCAAAAGCCTGGAACTGAAAGGGGACGAGCCCGAAACGTGGGCCAAGCGCGGCTACACCTACAGCCTGATGCAGCAGTACGAAAAGGCGGTCTCGGATTTCGAGCAAGCCTTGAAGCTGAATCCGAACGATCCTGATACGCCGCAGAGATTGCAATATGCGCGGAGCATGCTGGCCGCGAAAAACGCGCCACCGCCGACGCCGACACCAGCGCCGACGCCAGAGAGCGCCGGGCTGATTACTCCGCTAAATATCGGAATCGCGCTGGCGGTAATCGTCATTATTGCAGTGGTCGTGCGAATGGTGACAAGAGGCAAGCCGGAAGAGACGAGCAGTAGCAGGCGTATCAGGTGATGTAGGCGCAAGGCGGCTAGAGAAAGAAATTTCTTTGACACTCCGGAGCGCGCTGATAGCTTGCGGACGCTTTTTGCGAGAACGAGGCGGTCCCATGGTCGTTCAAATTGCGGTTTGACGCGGCTCTGGGACTTTTAATTCTACCCGCGGGGAGCAGACCGGCCCATGTAGCTCAGTTGGTAGAGCACGTCCTTGGTAAGGACGAGGTCACCGGTTCAATCCCGGTCATGGGCTCCAGTTGAGTCCGTGACCTGGACGAGAGATGAGAAATTTAGAAAGACACAGTTAGTAAAAACACGACAGGACA
>Ga0208984_1000104_pt1 | contig 11416 bp, 10 predicted proteins | sample MedBloCAOM3_M3_FD_187851 | JGI IMG/M metagenome (GOLD analysis project Ga0208984, IMG submission 187851) | Forest soil microbial communities from El Dorado National Forest, California, USA - Mediterranean Blodgett CA OM3_M3 (SPAdes) (version 2) | ecosystem: Environmental > Terrestrial > Soil >... | reverse complement strand
TGGCGGGCGGTCTCGGCACGCGACTTAGCGAGGAGACGTCGATACGCCCCAAGCCGATGGCCGAGATTGGTGGTAAGCCGATGATGTGGCATATTATGAAAATTTATTCGTACCACGGTTTCAACGACTTCGTCGTGCTAGGCGGATACAAAGTAGAATTTATTCGCGACTATTTTTTGCGATATCAATCAATGACGAACGATTTTACGATCGACCTCGCTACCGGCAAGGTTAATTGGATAGAAGCGAAGACAGAACACTGGCGTGTGACCGTACTCGACACTGGTTTGGACACGTTAACTGGCGGCCGAATTAAACGGGCGCGCAAATTTCTCGAGAATGATCAGTTTTGCCTCACATATGGCGACGGCGTTTCGGACGTCAACATCACCGAACTCGTGAATTTTCACAAGGACATCGGAAGCTGGTGTACCCTCACAGCGGTGACTCAGCCGGGCCGTTATGGTGCCCTTCATCTTTCCGAAGACGGCCATCACGTCAGGGGTTTTCGTGAGAAAGGCATAACGGATGGCGGGCAGATAAATGGAGGTTTTTTCGTCTGTCAGCCAGAAATATTTGACCTCATCGATGGAGATCATCAGAGTTGGGAAGAAGAACCGATGGCGCGGCTAGTCGAGAAAGGCAAGCTCGCAAGCTTTCACCACAAGGGCTATTGGCAGAGCATGGATTCTCTGAGAGACAAGGTGGTGCTGGAAGCAATTTGGGCGAAGGGTAACGCGCCATGGAAAGTGTGGATGGATTGACGACAACGTCTTGCTGATACAATCCGCTCTCAGAGGGTTATTGAATTTAGGTGGTTATACCCACAATGCGATGATTAAGAGAGGTAGCGCGGATTTCGTGTCTGCTGTAGCAAACAATCCTAAACGAGCGCTCGAACATATGGGTATTGCGGTGCGACAGATTCCGCTCGATAGTTTCCCCAGCGGCCAGCGTTTTTTCACGGAGGGCGCAGTATGAAAACTTCTTCGCTTCGATTACCCGGGGAATCAAGGACCGGCACGCGAACACGACGCGAAGTGTATGACCCTCGTGATGAGACTGAGGGAGGAAAGGAGAGCGGTGACGTGTTCAAAAGCCGGTTTGTGATGGTAACCCGGATGCCAGCAGGCTTCCTAAAGCTTGAAACGATCACGATGGAAGCTACGAAACCGTGTGAACGTTAGGTAAGGCCGTTCGTCCGGATGGCACTTAGATATTTTTCCCTGCTTATTTTTGTAAAGTCTTCGATCGGTTTAGATCGGTTTACGAACCCCCTTGAGTGATCCGATAACACACTTTTCATGAGGAGCATCAACTAGGACGAAATCAGGTAAGTAGAATGCCAGACGAAAGTGCGATTGCGGGGAAAAATATTCTTGTCGTCGGGGCAAGTGGCTTTATTGGCCGCCCGCTCACAAATCGACTTGCCCTTGCAGGTGCGAAAGTTTACGCGGTGTGTCGCAATCCGCCGGAGCCTGGCACTGGGCCCATTGTTTGGTCGCGTGGCGATGTCACTGAAGCCAACCGCGTCAAGGAAATATTTTGCGAATTTCGTCCAACCGTTGTTTTTCATTTGACGAGCGATAGCCAAGGAGGGCGTGAGCTTTCACTAATACCAAGCAGTCTGCGCAATGATGTTATCGCTACGGTCAATGTGCTCCAAGAAGCAGCAAGCGCCGATGTAAAGGTTGAGCGCTTTATCATGGCGGGCTCATTTGAGGAACCTGATGGCGCCGATCCGACACCAGTTTCTCCTTACGCCGCGGCAAAATGGGCAGCTAGTGGCTACGGCCGGATGTTTCGACGTCTTTACGGATTAAACGTGCGCATTGTGCGACCAATGATGACGTTTGGACCGGGCCAGAAGGAGTTTAAGGTTGTACCCAGTACGATATCGTCACTACTAGGGAATCAAGCCACCAGGATTGGGAGCGGCTCGCGGCTCGTTGACTGGGTTTATATCGATGACGTGGTAGAAGGCCTAATAGCTGCGGCATGCGCACCAGATTTGCCGTATGCTATTGATCTGGGTTCTGGAGTTCTGGTCAGTGTTGCTGACATGGCGCGTGAAATCGCGCGTCAGCTTGGTCGGGAAAATCTCCTGGAAATTGGTGAAGGCGCTCGGGGCGAAGAGATGGTTCGTGCTGCCGATGTGGAAATGGCTCGCCGCCTGCTCGGTTTCGAGGCAAAAATCAGCCTGGCAGAGGGTGTTTCTCGCACCATCGCTTTCGTTCGTAGTCTGTGCAATGCGCCGATTACGGATTCGTCGAGCCGACTCGGTTAGGGCGGCGTATGGCCAACATCGCCGCAGAGCGGAAAAGCGATACAATACGACGTTGTTCAGATCTAGATGGCCATTGAAAGAGCTTGTGATGTATCTGATGAGGTTAACGGTGCCGGAGAATGTCAACCGCCAACTTTTTCCGAACCACAGCCGAGCAGAGGTACCCAACTTCACGCAATAACAAGAGCTACAATTCCATACCGGGGTTGCTTCCTGAGATGTGGCTGAGGCCGCGCTGTTTGCGGTGACCATTGGTAGAACGGCGGACTTGCCAGACCTTCGGCCAATCCTTTAACCTTTTAAGGCCGCATGTAAATCCACCGAGACTCCGGTAAATGAAATTCGGTTCCTTAGGTGCTTCAGATGCCCAGCTGATCGCGCTCGTCGTGCATGGCGATGAACGTGGTCATTTCGCGCGGACGTGGTGCGCTAACGATTTCTTGGCCCAAGGAATTGATTTCAGACCAGTACAAGGCAATACCTCATTCACTCGGCTTCGAGGTACGGTGCGCGGAATGCATTTCCAACGTGCGCCGAAAGCCGATGCAAAGCTGGTTCGCTGCACAAGGGGACGCATTCATGACGTCATTGTCGATTTGCGAGAGGATTCGATGACGCGAGGCCAGATCTACGTCAACCAACTGGCCGCCGATATTGCCACCATGCTTTACGTTCCTCCCGGCTTCGCTCATGGGTTCCAAACGCTATCGGATGACACGATCGTCGAGTATCTGATGGGTGTAGAATATGTGCCCGATCTGTATGACGGCTTTCGTTATGATGACCCGATGATCGGTATCCCCTGGCCCGAAACGGTAGCTGCTTTGTCCGCTAATGATGCTAGCTGGCCATTGCTAGCCGATCGAAATTTCTGGCCAGGGAAGCGAGTCAGCTAATGTCGGGCAGGAAGGACCTTTCCAACTCGGAGGAGGTTCCCCCAATCGATCTTCATGGTTTGGTTCGGGAGCTTTTCCCGATCAACCGAAGCCTTACCGGAGCCGGCGTTCGCGAAACACTAGCGATCTTGGCTCGACATGTTCAATTAGAGGTCAGAGAAGTTCCCAGCGGGACTGCGGTGCTCGATTGGCAAGTCCCGCTGGAATGGAACATTCGGAGCGCTACGATTAGGGCGCTCGACGGTCGTTGTCTCGTTAATTTTGCGGACCACAATCTGCACGTCGTAGGCTACAGCAAGCCGATTCACAAAGAGGTGAGCCGCGCTGAGCTCGCGGAGCACGTCCACACACTTCCCGATCAACCCGAGCTTATTCCCTATCGTACGGGTTACTTCGCTGACGATTGGGGCTTCTGCATGCCGGACAATCTTTGGCAAACGATGCAGGATGAAGCTTACCGAATCGACATCGACAGCGATCTTTCGCCGGGATCGCTTACCTACGGGGAGTTGTTTCTCCCCGGCGAGTTGTCGGACGAGGTGCTGATTACCGCTCACATCTGCCATCCGAGTCTGGCGAACGACAATCTTTCCGGGATTGCAGTCGCTGTTGCGCTGGCAATGAGGCAAGCGCGGCTTCCGCGGCGACTTGGCTACCGCTTTCTGTTCATTCCAGCGACCATAGGCGCAATCACGTGGCTCGCACGCAATGAGTCAGAGCTCGGCAAGATTCGGCACGGGCTCGTTCTGACGTGTATTGGCGACACCGGCCCGTTCCATTTCAAACAGAGCCGCAGCGGAGCGCCGATAGACAACGCCGTCGCGCATATCTTGCGTCACTCCGGACACCCGTATGAAATCGTGCCGTTTAATCCTTATGGCTATGACGAGAGACAATTTTGTTCACCGGCCTTCGATCTTCCGATGGGCTGCTTGATGCGCAGCGTTCATGGGACATTTCCGCAATACCATACGTCGGCAGATAATCCGGGCTTCGTGAAACCCCAGGCACTGAACCAATCCTATGAGGTGGTGGCTAGTTTGCTTGACCTGCTCGATGCCAATTGGATGTACGCACGAACGGACGGCAGAGGCGAACCCCAACTTGGGCGGCGTGGGCTCTACCGGGCGATTGCAGGCCAAAAAGAGGCAGGCGGCGCCAGCCAAATGGACCTTTTGTGGCTTCTGAATCTGGCTGACGGTAAGCACAACTTGCTCGAAATGGCAGAGCGCGCTGGCATACCCTTTGGCCGGCTTCAGAAAGCCGTTCGCCTCGCGCTAGATGCTGACCTCATCCGTGAGGTAGTTCTCGATTAACAGCGCCCGTATCAAGTCAGCAGGCTAGAGCCGCGGCATAAGTTGCTGCACGTGTGCAGAAAACGACCAATCGCCAGGTTCGCCGATGTACTATTCCGCGGCAAGCGGGATTTGCGTCAGCTCAGCGATAGGATTACCGTAATGTGGATGAGTGAACAGGTGGGCGACAAAAATCTGTTCGTGCCAAGTTTGGGGAATTCGCCTACCCGAGAACCGTAGACCGCTGACAGGCGCAATTTTGATACCTTCATGTTTCGCGTTAAATTCCTTGATCGCCAACAGCTCGCCAGTAAATTCGTTGTAGGCCCAATCAATATCGCCCACCATATCGTCGAAGTAGCAGGCAACCCGAGGCAAGAGATACCGATGCTTTGTCTGGAAAATCTTTAACGCCGTGACCGTCGAGGAATAGTAGTCGAGATCGAAAGCAATAAATCCGATCGGCGGAGGATTCTCCTGCTCGGCAAAGTGTTGGAGAGTTTGCGCAACGTCGCCGAGGATCAGCCTGGCTGACTTGAGTCGGGCCTGCAATTTTGGAATGTCCATAGTGAAGTATCCAGATTGAAAAAGATAGGGCAAGTCACGGTAGTCCTGCGGTGCTGGCATGCCCTTTCCGGTGTCAAAGCCGAACACCACGATCTCCACGCCGGTCTCAGCGTGGACTGCTTCGGCATGTCGTTCCATTGCCAGGAGCCCCGCACCTCCAGCAACGCCAAATTCGATGCATGACATGCGCGAATGCCCGAGCTTGCGTGCGAGCATTGCAGACTGCAGCATACAATGTCCGTAATGCGCCCGTTCGATCGTGCCATAATCGAGTTTGCGTTGATAAGTTTTTACAATGCCGAAACGACGATCCAGGGCTCGGATGAGAAGATAGCGAGCAGGGATCGGATCTTGTGAGAGTAAGGTACGTTGCAACAATCTGCGCAATCCACCGGTCAACTTGTTCTCACGAAGCGGCATCTATCGCTCAAAAAGTAATATTTCAGAAAGCGGTTTTCCCTGTCTCAATTTTAGAGTCAGTTTTTGATCGTTCGTTTTTTACGATGTCCTGAGGACTGCTCACTATCGATCGCCGCCGGGGGTGACGGCAAATATAGCCAACACACCCTTTGAGCGCCTTAGCGGCTTACATTCGATCCTGAACCTCGTTCGACCAACATCTCAGCCCGTGAGCCAAAGTAGCCTCTTAGGTTAGCTTGCATTAAATGGAAGATCAATAATCTCCTTGGCAAGAAATTCTTCTGTTGAATTTAAGGCCTATCCGGTTAAAATTTAATAAGGTTCAGTTGTTTTAAAGGTCATGCATGGGTTGGTACCGGGCAATCAAGCGCCTTTTTTTAATCGAAGGCGGCCGTGCCCGCATTATTTCGGCATTAAATATGTTTGTGCGCCAGTCTTTGCCCATTGCCGCGGTGCAGGTCGTGACTTGCCGATCGCACGACCGCAGCTATTCGAACCGTGACGTCGAAACGGTAGGACAGCCCGCGAGACCCCCTCATGAAGAGCAATGGAAATCCACGTCGATCTACTTTCTAGTATGTCTTGGAACCGTATTGGGTTGTTATGCTCTTTTCTTGAGCAGCCTCTTGCTGTTACGGGCGAATGACAACCTTCCACCGCCAATCGTCACGAACAATTTGTGCTTCGACGAGAAGATCCACTGGATGAGCTACGAGCTTCCATCCACCGCTCCTGATCTATTGGTATTTGGTTCCTCGGTCGCTTGGCGGCATTTTGACGGCGGGCAGGCCATTGAATCGGGGTTGGCGAAAAATCCATACAATTTAGGATTTTGTGGCATGCGCTTGAGTCAAACCGCCTTCGTTGCCAGGTATTTTCTGACCAAGCGAAAATTCCAATTTCCGGTTCGCGCCGTTATCATTGCGTCACCTCAAGATTTCGAGGGCTGCCCCAGTTCGGAAGAACAAGTATTTTCGAAACCAGATGCCGACGAGGCTATCTTTTCGCGGACGCACGGATGGGAACTGTATTTGAAAAACGTCGATCCGGTGCCGTTCGTAAGAAATGCAAGCGCAGTTAAGGCGATGAGAAGCGGCGCGAATGAGTTCAACCGCCTGATGTTTACCAGATATGGTGATGGCCCCGTTGACAGCACTAAAAGTCGCGACCTGACCTATGGTCCTGTCACGAATCTCAAGCAGGAATGTTTCGTCGCCCTAAAAGACCTCGCCCAGCATCTTTCCGATCACGATATTCAGACCACGCTTGTCCTAACCCCGATCAACCCTCAATGGCTTTCGATGTTCGATCCGGACCGCCGAGTTCTAAATGAGGTGCGATCCCGCCTGTCAGAAGCACTGCAGAAATCCGATGTGCGGGTTTGGGATGCGAGCGAGAACAAATCGTTTTCCGAGTTGGATTTCATCGATGCTATTCACTTGCGTTGGTCTGCGGTAAGACGCTTCATGAACGCAATGGCCGGCTTCAAGTGCACGTAAGCGGATAGATCAATGCTGTTCAACTCTCCTGAGTTTCTTCTTGGCCTTTTGCCGATTTCTTTGCTCGTGTTTTTCTGCTTCGGCGTTATGGGATTTCATCGCGCCGCCATCTTGTGGCTCACCGGCGCGTCGTTGTTCTTTTATGGTTGGTGGAATATCTCCTACGTTCCCCTTCTATTGTGCTCGGTCTTGTTCAATTTCGTGATTGGCGAAAAACTTCGCGGGGGTGGGTCCCGAAGCTGGCTTATCGCGGGCGTTGCCGGAAACGTCGTCCTCCTCGGCTACTACAAATATGCCGGCTTCTTGACGGAGGTCATCTCCGACGCTGCAGGTCTAAGCTGGACCGTTCCTAACGTCATACTTCCGCTGGCGATATCGTTTTTCACGTTCCAGCAGATTGCTTATCTTGTCGATTGTCGTGCCGGGCTCGTAAAAGAGAGTAGCTTTTTGAATTATGCGGCGTTCATAACATTTTTCCCGCATTTGATTGCAGGACCAATCACCCATCACAAGGAAATGATTCCGCAATTCCAATCGATACGGATTTTCAGGCCGCAGCCGCTTCTGCTCGCGCTGGGTGCAACGATCTTCCTGGTGGGGCTCTTTAAGAAAGTGGCTATTGCCGACTTCCTCGCGCTCTTTGCAAATCCGGTTTTTAACGCGGCAGCGAACAATCAGCCGTTGACTGCGATCGATTCCTGGATAGGCGCATTTGCTTATACCTTTCAACTTTACTTCGACTTCTCTGGCTACTCGGACATGGCGATCGGCGCTGGATTGCTATTTGGTATACGTCTGCCGCAAAACTTTTCGTCGCCGCTGAAGTCAACGAACATCGTAGAATTCTGGCAGCGTTGGCACATGACGCTGACCCGCTTTATCACGTCGTACATATATAACCCCATCGTGTTGTCTTGGAGCAGGTGGCGCGTTCGTCAAAAGTTGCCGTTGGTTCAACCAGGCCGTACCACGCTAGGAGCGTTCGTTTCTCTGGTTCTGGTGCCTGTTATGCTATCAATGTCGATATCGGGCATTTGGCATGGAGCGGGTTATCAGTTCGTCCTGTTCGGTGCGCTGCACGGCACATATATTGTGATCTACCATGCGTGGCGGGAAATAAAGTTGCGAACGTGGCCTGCTGGTTCGTTAAAGTTTCCGCCTGGGCGTCCATTGGCAATCGCGCTTACGCTGGTCTGCGTTGTCCTGAGCATGGTGCTATTTCGGTCGGTGAGCGCAACTGCTGCACTCCACATGTTCTCCGCCATGTTTGGAGCCAACGGCATCGTGGTCCCCCAGGGCGTGGCAAATCTTCCGCTGATTGGTACTGTGGTGGATGTATTGCAGTTGAGAACTGGAAAGCAGATGTTTCTCTATTCTGATCCGCTGTTGCTGATCGGCCCGCTGTTGGTGCTCGTTCTGATTGCTCCGAACATCTACGAACTGATGAGAGACTACGAGACGGCTCTGACGACAAAATCGACGAAGCCCGAAGGGACGTTTGGGAGACGTTCTCTATCAGAACTGCGGTGGCGTCCGAACGTCAGATATTCGGTTTTTATCGGCTTACTGGCGTTTATAAGCGTGGCCAAGCTGATGTCGAATGCGCCTTCGGAGTTTATCTATTTTCGGTTCTGAAAGGTCTCTCATGGAATTTCACCAGTGGCTTCCGGTCTGCGGAACCTTCTCGGCGCAACTGAAGGAACTGGATGATGCGCCTTCAGACCAGAAAATAGCTGGACTTAAATATCTCTCTCAATGTCGGCTTGATTTCATTAAGACCAACGCCCTCGCGGCACGTATAGAAAACCTATTGCCAGAGTTGGCTACGGACAACGTAGTCCAGTGCGGTCCAACTGTGAACGTTGCCCTTCTCTCATCACACACAATGTCTCACCTGACGGGCGGGATTATTGTGGGGTCTCTTAGAAGAGGCTTCAAGGCGAATTTGTTCGTCGGCCAGTATGGGCTCTACCGCACTGAGCTCTTTGAGCCAGATCCGGGTTTACAGGCCTTTGCGCCGAACGTTATTGTCATCGCGACAGATATTCATGATCTTAACGTTGAGAGCCCCTTGGATGCAAGTCATGGCGAGGTTATGTCCGCCGTCGACGCAAAAGTCTCTGAGCTTGTTCAGGTCTGGCAACACGCCAAGCGTAATTTCACAGCCACCATTGTTCAGCAGACATTGCTCAACACGCACTACAAGATGTTCGGATCGTACGAAGGTCTGCTTCCCAGCACGCCCTACAATGTAATTGAAACGTACAATGCCCGGTTGCGTGAAGCAGCCTCGCGAGAGGGAGTGCTTCTGCTTGATATCGATCTGCACGCTGCCCTGAAGGGCCGCGAGAATATAGTGGATCTGGTACGTTGGCATCAGGCGAAGCAACTCGTGAGCCCAATTCTGTCGCCGTGGTACGGCGACTTACTCGCGAGAGTAATAGCGGCAGTTTACGGATTGTCCAAAAAAGCAATAGTGCTGGACCTTGATAACACGCTATGGGGTGGCGTTGTCGGCGATGATGGCATCGAGGGGATAGTGCTGGGGCAAGGAAGTGCAGCCGGGGAGGCGTATGTCGATTTGCAAAAATACCTCCTGCTCCTTAACCGGCGTGGAGTTATTTTGGCGGTTTGTTCGAAGAACGACACCACCGTTGCCGAGGATGCGTTTGGCAATCATCCCGACATGGTGTTGCGACGGGAAAATATCGGATCGTTTGTCGCTAATTGGGATGATAAAGCAACCAATATACGCCGGATAGCGACGGAATTGAATATAGGGCTCGATAGCCTTGTCTTCGTCGATGATAACCCTGCAGAGCGAGACATCATAAGACGAGAGCTGCCAATGGTGGCAGTTCCGGAGCTTCCGCGCGATGTAGCCCACTATGCATCATATCTGAGTGATGCCGGATATTTTGAGGCCGCGAGTTTTTCCAAAGAGGACAGAGAACGCGCCAGTCTCTACAACGCCAATGCCATCAGGCAGCAAGGGTTAAGCCAGGCGACGGACATCGAAGGATTCCTCCAGAGCCTGAAGATGCGTCTCGAGGTTGGGCCTGTTTCGAAAATCAACATCGGGCGCGTAACCCAGCTCACGAACAAGACGAACCAATTCAATCTCCGCGCTGTGAAATACACCGAGCCAGAGGTTAACCGCCTGGCGCAAGATCCGCGATCGTTGGTGCTTCAGTTTCGATTGAAGGACAAATTCGGTGATAATGGTATAATTGCGGTAATTATAGCGCGACCGGACGAGTGTTGGCCTGCCGACACCCTTTTTATAGACACTTGGTTGATGAGTTGCCGTGTCCTCAGCCGCGGGGTTGAAGCAGCGTCGCTTGAAGCATTGAGCAATTGCGCGATGCAAATGGGAATTAGGCGGCTGGTGGGGGAGTATCGATCCACCAGCAAGAATAAGATGGTATCGAACCACTACGGAAAGCTTGGTTTTCTGCCCTTTCACGGCAGCGCTAGCGATGAATCGTCGCCGACGGTTTGGTGTATGGACTTACCCCAAATTGCAAAATGCCAGCATCAGATCGAGGTAATCATTGCAGATGTCCAGGGAACAGATTTATGCCGAGCTCACGAAGATATTTCGTGAAGTCTTTCAGGATGAAAATCTAGTTATTGCCGGATCGACAACGGCGGAAGATGTCTCCGGATGGGACAGCACCGCGCACGTCAACTTGCTGTTGGCGATTGAAATGCACCTGGGGGTTACTTTTCATACCAGCGAGATTGACGAGATGCGGACTGTCGGAGATCTGGTCGATGCGATTGAGCGAAAACTAGCCAAATAGGATTTCACCCTTTGCGGGCTGGTTCGAAGCGTTGTTTCAGTGCTTGGTCTAGCGGCACTGAACGGCTGTCGAGCTTCATTGAGATCGATGAAATGGAAAATCTTTTTGGTTTCAGGTTTCATCACTTGGGCCTGGCGGCGCAAACGCCCGACCCAGCAAAAAGCTTTCTACTTGCGCTCGGCTACCATGCTGGTGACACCATCTTCGATCCCCTGCAGAACGTTCGATTGACGATGTGCGAGCACCGATCAATGCCGGCGGTTGAGATTGTTAGTCGGGGGGACGGTAAGGGTCCCTTAGATTACCTACTGTCCAGACATAGTGATGGTCTAATTTATCACATGTGTTATTCGACGGGCGATCTGGAGCGAGCACTTCAGGCACTCGTTGAGGCCGGCTTGCGAGTGCATTGCGTATCCCCACCAAAGCCGGCTATCCTTTTTGCCGGAAAGAGGGTCTCTTTCTATCAGATCATTGGCATGGGCTTGATCGAAATTATCGATGAGAGGGAATGATCAGCGACAGCAGGTTGGCCGTTTGGGCCAAGGTGGGTGAGTGATTGCCTTCAGCCGCTGACTTAGATGATCCGTTTTGACTGGTGGCGTAGTAAGCCAACGACCCTTGACTCAAATCCATCCGGACAGCC
>Ga0208984_1000103_pt1 | contig 11429 bp, 9 predicted proteins | sample MedBloCAOM3_M3_FD_187851 | JGI IMG/M metagenome (GOLD analysis project Ga0208984, IMG submission 187851) | Forest soil microbial communities from El Dorado National Forest, California, USA - Mediterranean Blodgett CA OM3_M3 (SPAdes) (version 2) | ecosystem: Environmental > Terrestrial > Soil >... | reverse complement strand
CCGCCGCTGCCGGAGCGGAAGCCCCAGCGCTCGGTCGCGCAGCAAATCGCGGCCAGTGAACCGGTCTCGGAATATGCCCGCCGCCCCGCACCGCAAGGGTTGGACGCTCATGGCCGCCCGGCACCTGTTGCCGCGGCGCCACAGGGCGACGATCATTTGGATATACCGGCGTTCCTGCGCCGCCAGACCAACTGAAGTTTGTTACGATTCCGACGACGAAAAATGGTCCCGGCCGGGCAAGCCGGGACCTTCATTTTTGACGGCAAGACACCTACCAAGCTGCTGATATTAAACGCTTAATTATGTATTTCGTCGTGAGTGGCGGCGCCAAACCCGCCCCCAACCATGGCCCAATTTGGTTAACCCTAGGCGCGAATGCGGCAGAGATGGGGTAACAATTGGTAAACAAGCGTGAGTTGGCGCTGTTTGAGGCTGTGACTATTGTCTGCCGCGACTTGGGGAACTTAAGACGAATCGGCACGCGGAATCGGGTCGTTCTGATCTTTAAGTGAGTCGGTAGTGGGCGGTTTTCGAAATGAAATTTAGCCGGCAAACAACGCTTCGGTCGCAAGCCACCGTGACGGGGGTGGGCGTTCATTCTGGTTCACCCGTAAGTTTGACCCTCGGACCTGCACCTGTGGATGCAGGTTTTATTTTTGTCCGCACCGGTCTGGACGGCTGCGACCGCGAGGTTCAGGCCACCGCTGATTCCGTGATCTCAACCGAGTTCGCCACCGTGCTTGGCGACAGAGAAGGTCCGCTCGTTTCCACCGCCGAGCATGTGCTCGCGGCACTGCGGGGAATGAATGTCGACAACGCCACAATCGAGATCGACGGCCCGGAAGTCCCGATCATGGACGGCAGCGCCGCAGCTTTCGTCGCCGCGATCGATCAAGCTGGAATTCTTACGCAGTCCGCGTCGCGCCGCTTCATCCAGGTGCTGAAGCCGGTGCAGGTCGCGATGGGCGATTCGTTCGGCGAATTGCGGCCTTATGGGGCCGGCTTCCGCGCCGAGATCGAAATTGAATTCGCCAATCCGGTGATCGGCCGTCAGAGCTATGTGCTCGATCTCAGCCCCGAAAGATTCCGCCGCGAGATTTGCCGCGCCCGGACCTTCGGATGCATGAATGATGTCGCGCGGCTCTGGAGCGCCGGCTTTGCGCTCGGCGCCTCGTTCGAGAATTCGGTGGTGTTCGACGAAACCCGTTTGCTGAATACCGAAGGGCTGCGCTACAGCGACGAGTGCGCGCGCCACAAGGTTCTCGACGTTGTCGGCGATCTCGCTCTTGCCGGTCTCCCTCTGCTCGGCGCCTATCGCTCGGTGCGCGGCGGCCACAAGCTCAACCACGCGGTACTCACGGCCTTGATGGCCGATCGCAGCGCTTGGCGGGTGATCGAGGCCGAAACGGCCCGTCGTTCGCGCACTCACGCCGAAGTCGGCAGTGGAATGGTGGGCGGCATGGTCGCGCCGGCTTACGGCCCCGACGTTTCCTGACTTTCGTCTTCGAAATGTCCTGAGCGTCAGCTTGACGCCTCCTGAGCGTTGCCGGACGGGACCTGATTCTTAATTTGCCGCAGTAACCATGAGCGGCCGCGATCGGTTCGGACCGCCTTAATCCCGGCGAAATGCCTGCGTATCCGGTTGGTTAAGGGATTTATTTCGGCTAAACAGGCCCGAGGTTGCATGGCATCGCCAGGGCAGGCAATCGTTGCGTCCATGACCACGCTCAGGGCGCGCGGCGGGCACCGCATCACAAGGCGTCAGGTCTTAAATTCATGTCGGCACAGCGTATGACGCTCGAACTGCGCAAGATATCGGCTGCCGCTGGCCGCAACCGGCTGAGCCGGCAGCTGCGCCTGGCCGCGGGTCTGGTTTTGCTCGCGATCCCCTTGAGCGGATGCGGCACCGGCGCGCTGTGGGACAAGTTTCTGGCCAAGGACGACACCTTCGTCGAGGAGCCTGCGGACAAGCTCTACAATGAGGGCCTGTTCCTGATGAATCAAAGGAAGGATCCGAAGGCGGCGTCGAAGAAATTCGAGGAAGTCGACCGCCAGCATCCTTATTCCGACTGGGCGCGCAAATCGCTGCTGATGTCGGCCTATGCCTTTTACAACTCAGGCGATTATGACAGCTGCATCGGCGCCGCGACGCGTTACGTAACGTTGCATCCCGGTAGCCCCGATGCCGCCTATGCGCAATATCTGATCGCGGCCTCGCATTACGACCAGATTCCGGACATTACCCGCGATCAGGGCCGGACCGAAAAGGCCATCGCCGCGCTGGAAGAGGTGATCCGCAAATATCCGACGTCGGAATATTCCGTCAGCGCCAAGGCCAAGCTTGAAGGCGCGCGCGACCAGCTCGCGGGCCGCGAAATGAATGTCGGCCGCTATTACATGGAAAAACGCGACTACACCGCCGCGATTAACCGTTTCAAGACCGTGGTCACCCAATATCAGACCACGCGGCACGTCGAGGAAGCGCTGGCCCGGCTGACCGAGGCCTATATGGCGATCGGTATCGTCGGCGAGGCGCAAACCGCCGCAGCCGTGCTCGGGCACAATTTTCCCGATAGCCGCTGGTACAAGGACGCCTATAATCTTGTAAAGTCCAGCGGTCTCGAGCCGAGCGAGAACAAGGGTTCCTATATCTCCAGGGCCTTCAAGAAACTGGGTCTCGGTTAGGAATTGAACTCGCATGCTGGCGCGTCTGTCGATCCGTGACATCGTCCTGATCGAACGGCTCGATATCGAGTTTTCCCGTGGCCTTGCGGTGCTGACCGGCGAAACCGGCGCGGGCAAATCCATACTCCTTGATGCATTCGCGCTGGCGCTCGGCGGACGCGGCGACGCGGGCCTTGTTCGTCACGGCGTGGAACAGGGGCAGGTCACCGCGGTGTTCGATGTCCCCAAGGGTCATCCGGCCGCGACGATCCTCAGCGACAACGGGCTCGACGATACCGGTGAGATGATCCTGCGCCGGGTGCAGCTTGCCGATGGCCGTACCCGCGCCTTCATCAACGATCAGGCGATCAGCGTGCAGACCTTGAAGGCGGTCGGCTCGGCGCTGGTCGAAATTCACGGCCAGCATGACGAGCGCGCGCTGGTCGATGCCTCGACCCACCGGCGCTTGCTCGACGCGTTTGCCGGCCTCGAGAAGGACGTCGCCGCGCTGGAACAGCTTTGGGACGCAAGGCGCGCCGCCAACACGGTGCTCGACGAGCATCGCGCGGCTATGGAGCGTGCCGCCCGCGAGGCGGACTATCTGCGCCATGCCGCCGATGAACTGAAGAAGCTTGCGCCCAAGGATGGCGAGGAGACCGCGCTCGCGGAGCGCCGCACCACGATGATGCAGGGCGAGAAGATCGCATCCGATCTACGCGAGGCGCAGGACGCCGTCAGCGGCAATCATTCGCCGGTCGCGGCGCTGTCGGCGGCGGTGCGCCGGCTGGAACGCCGGGCCGGAAATTCGCCGAAGCTGGTCGAGCCTGCGGTGAAGGCGATCGATGCCGCCATCAACGCGCTGGAGGAAGCCGACCAGCACCTTGCCGCGGCGCTGATCGCGGCGGACTTCGATCCCTCCGAGCTTGAACGCATCGAGGAGCGGCTGTTCGCGCTGCGGGCCGCGTCGCGCAAATACTCGACCCCGGTCGACGGTCTTGCGGCGCTGGCCTCGAAATACGCCGCCGATGTAGCGCTGATCGATGCCGGCGCAGATCAATTGAAAAAGCTGGAAGCCGCAGCGGCCGAGGCCGACAAACGCTACAGCACTGCCGCGACCAAACTCTCCGCCGCGCGCGGAAAATCCGCCGAGAAGCTCGACAAGGCGGTCAGTGCCGAACTCGCGCCGCTGAAGCTGGAGCGCGCGAAATTTACGACGCAGATCGAATCCGATCCGAAATCGCCGGGACCGCAGGGCTTCGACCGAATCGAGTTCTGGGTCCAGACCAATCCCGGCACGCGGCCGGGGCCATTGATGAAGGTCGCCTCCGGCGGCGAGCTGTCGCGATTCCTGCTGGCATTGAAGGTCGTGCTGTCCGATCGCGGTTCGGCGCCCACTCTGGTGTTCGACGAAATCGACACCGGCGTCGGTGGCGCCGTGGCCGATGCTATCGGCGCTCGCCTGGCGCGGCTCGCGGGAAAGGTGCAGGTGATGGCGGTGACCCACGCACCGCAGGTCGCCGCGCGCGCCAACCAGCATTTGCTGATTTCAAAGGACGCACTCGACAAGGGCAAGCGCGTCGCCACCCGCGTCAACGCGCTCGCCGCCGATCACCGCCGCGAGGAAATCGCCCGGATGCTGGCCGGCGCGGAGATCACCGCCGAGGCCCGCGCCGCCGCCGAACGGTTGTTGCGCGCGGCGACGGCGTGACTCCTCCCTCGCCCCAGCAAGCGGGCGAGGTGGAGAGATGTGGTCGCCCCTTTTTTGTAAATGATGTTCGTTGTATCGATCGCGTATGGCCAAGAAACCGAAAACTCCCACTGATGTCGACACCCTCACCAAGGCGCAGGCCAAGGTCGAGCTGAAACGGCTGGCGCTGGAAATCGAGAGTCACGACAAGCATTACTATCAGGACGATGCGCCGAAGATTTCCGATGCCGAATATGACGCGCTGCGCCAGCGCATCAACACCATCGAAGCCAGATTTCCCGAACTCGTCACAAGCGATTCGCCGTCGCAGAAAATCGGCGCGCAGCCGTCCGGGCGCTTCGCCAAGGTCCGGCACGCGGTGCCGATGCTGTCGCTTGACAACGCATTTGCGGAAGAGGACGTCGTCGATTTCGTCGCCCGCATCAGGCGTTTTCTGAAACTAGGCGACGACGACAAGATCGCCTTCAGTGCTGAGCCGAAAATCGACGGGCTCTCCATGTCGCTGCGTTACGAAGGTGGCGAACTCGTCACCGCCGCCACGCGCGGCGACGGCGCCGAGGGCGAGGATGTCACCGCCAATATCCGCACGCTTGAAGACGTGCCCAAAAAGCTGAAGGGCCGTAGCGTACCTGACATCTGCGAGGTGCGCGGCGAAGTCTACATGACCAAGCACGCCTTCCTGGCGCTGAACGAGCGGCAGAAGGCCGCTGGCGATACCATCTTTGCCAATCCGCGCAATTCGGCGGCGGGCTCGTTGCGCCAGAAGGATGCCGGTATCACCGCGTCGCGTCCGCTCGGCTTCTTTGCTTACGCCTGGGGGCAGATGAGCGAAATGCCGGCCGACACCCAGTCAGGCATGATCAGGTGGTTCGAGCGCTGCGGATTCAAGACCAATCCGCTCGCCGAGCTTTGCCACTCGGTCGAAGAATTGCTCGCTTTCCATCGCGAGATCGAAACCCAGCGATCCCATCTCGATTACGACATCGACGGGGTGGTCTACAAATTGGACCGCATCGACTGGCAGGAGCGCCTCGGCTTCGTGTCGCGCACGCCGCGCTGGGCGATCGCGCACAAGTTCCCGGCCGAGCGCGCCATGACCGTGCTCAGGGATATCGAGATCCAGGTCGGACGCACCGGCTCCTTCACACCAGTCGGCAAGCTTGAGCCGGTCGGCGTCGGCGGCGTCATCGTGCAAAACGTCACGCTGCACAACGAGGATTACATCAAGGGCATCGGCGGTGACGGCGAGCAATTGCGCGAGGGCCGCGATATCCGGATCGGCGATACCGTCATTGTCCAGCGCGCCGGCGACGTCATTCCGCAGGTGGTGGACGTGGTGCTCGACAAGCGGCCCAGGGATGCCAGGCCTTATCACTTTCCGAAGAAATGTCCGTGCCCGCTTCATACCGACGTGGTGCGCGAGGAAACCGCAACCGGCGAGGAGGGCGCTCGCGCCCGCTGCACCGGCGAGTTCGCCTGTCCCTACCAGAAGATCGAGCACCTGAAATTGTTCGCCTCCCGCCGTGCCTTCGACATCGACGGCCTGGGCGAGAAGCAGATCGAATTCTTTTTCGAGAAAGGATGGGTGAAAGAGCCGGCCGATATCTTCACGCTGGAAGCACGCAACCCGAAGCTCAATCTGGAGGAGATCGAAGGCTACGGCCACACCTCGGTGCGCAACCTTTTCGAGGCGATCAGGCGGCGGCGTAAGATTGCGCTTGAACGCTTCATCTTCGCGCTCGGCATGCGCCATGTCGGCGAGACCACGGCGCTGGCGCTGGCGCGCGGCTACGGCTCATGGGCAGCCTTTCACGACGCCTGCCTCAAGGTCGCCAACGGCGACGAGGAGGCCATCGCCGAGATGGATGCCCTCGACCAGATCGGCGACACCGTGATCGCCAGCATCAAAGCCTATTTCGGCGAAAGCCATAATCGCGGCATCGTCGAGCGGCTGACCAAAGAGGTCACCATCCTCGATGCCGAAAAGCCGAAGAGCAACTCGGCGATCGCCGGCAAGACCGTCGTCTTCACGGGTGCGCTGGAGAAGATGACGCGCGACGAAGCCAAAGCCATGGCCGAGCGGCTCGGCGCCAAGGTTTCAGGCTCGGTGTCGAAAAAGACAGATTATGTGGTCGCTGGTCCCGGCGCCGGCTCAAAACTCGCTGATGCCAAAAAACACGGTGTTGCCGTGCTGACAGAGGACGAATGGCTGAAGCTGGTTGGGGGATGAAGCGCGGGCTCCGCCGCACATACTGACGTCATCATCCGCGAAAGCGGATGATCCAGTATTCCAGAGCATTAGTAATGGAATCGAGAGAGCGCGGCGTACTGGATGCCCGCTTTCCGGGGCATGACAGCCGTGCTTACAGCGCGAGCGGCGCAGTCGCGGCGTCGAGCCACACTTTGGTGGCATCGTCGACATGGGGACGGACCTCGCGACGCACCCTTGCGTGATACTCGTTGAGCCAGTCCAGTTCCGCTTTGCTGATCATTTTCAGATCGATCAAACGGCGGTCGATCGGCGCCAAGGTCAGCGTCTCGAATGCGTTGATCGGCTTCTCGGCGCCGGCAATATCGGCGGCGACCACCAGCTCAAGATTCTCGATCCGGATTCCGTACGCATCGGTCTTGTAATAGCCGGGCTCGTTGGACAGGATCATGCCGCGTTTCAGCGGCGTGGTGCCGAGCTTGGAAATTCGCGCCGGGCCTTCATGCACCGAGAGATAGCTGCCGACGCCATGGCCGGTGCCATGTTCGAAATCGATACCGGCCTGCCAGAGGAATTGCCGCGCCAGCGTGTCGATCTGCGCGCCGGTGGTGCCGTCGGGAAATACCGCGCGCGCAATCGCGATATGGCCGCGCAGCACGCGGGTAAAGCGGTCGCGCATTTCGCCTGTCGGCTCGCCGATCGCGATGGTGCGGGTGACGTCGGTGGTGCCGTCTTCATATTGCGCGCCGGAATCGATCAGCAGCAGGTCGCCGGGCGAAATCCGCCGGTTGGTCTTGCGGGTGACGCGGTAGTGCACGATGGCGCCGTTCGGCCCGGTGCCGGCGATGGTCGGAAACGAGACGTCCTTCAATGCGCCGGTGTCGCGGCGGAATGTCTCCAACGCCTCGACGGTGTCGATCTCCGTCAGCGCGCCCGACGCGGCTTCGCGGTCGATCCAGGCGAGAAATCGCGCGAGCGCCACCGCATCGCGCCGATGCGCGCTCCTGGTGCCTTCGATCTCGGTCAAGTTCTTGACGGCTTTGAGCAAACTTACCGGATCGTTGCCGCGCACCGGCTTGCCGCCCGCGGCCCCGATCAGGCGGCTCAGGGCGTCGGCAGCAGTCGCGCTGTCGAGCGCAATCGATGCGCCGCGCTGTGCAAGCTCGGTGAGTTTTGGTGCCAGTGCGTCCGGCTCCTCGACATCGGCTGACTGTTCGAGATGATCGCGTGCGCTGTTCGATAACTTGCGGTGGTCGATGAACACCGTGGGACGGCCGTCCTTCGGCACCAGCGCATAGGACAGCGGCAGCGGCGTATGCGAGACGTCGGCGCCGCGGATGTTGAAGGTCCACGCCACGGCGTGCGAATCCGATAGCACCAGCGCATCGACCCCGAGCCTGATGATCTCGGTGCGGATACGCCCGAGCTTGTCGGTTTCGGCTTCGCCCGAAAATTGCCGGCCGTGAACGGTGACGGGCGCAAGCGGCGGCGGTGGGCGCTCGGTCCACACCAAATCCAAGGGGTTACTGTCGACCGCGATCAGTTCCGCGCCGGCCTTGGCGCAGGCCGCGGCCAGCCGTTCGGCTGCCGCCGAAGTATGCAGCCATGGATCAAATCCAAGCTGGTCGCCGGCGATAAGATGCTTCGTCAGCCAGTTTTCGGGCGGCGGATCGACCAGCGGCTCGACGCTCCAGGCCTTGCGATCGACCTGTTTCGCGGCCTGCAGCGTATAGCGGCCATCGACGAAGACCGCGGCCTCCCGGCTCATCACGATCGCCAGTCCAGCGGATCCGGTAAACCCGGTCAGCCAGGCCAGCCGCTCTTCCGACGGCGCGACATATTCGTTTTGTTGCTGATCGGCGCGGGGAATCACAAATCCGGTCAGTTTCCGGCGCGCCAGTTCCTCGCGAAATGCGGCCAGCCGCGCCGTCAGCGCAACGCCGCCCTCGGGCTCCTCGAATGTCTGGAAATGGGCTTCGAACATCGCCGGTGATCCTAAGATTGCATGGAGAAGTCCGCAATGCGCGGCAAATTGCCATAATTTGGCATAAGTTATGCTTGAATTATTGCACCCGCGTTAGACGGGATGGAATGGTTTGCTGTCACAGGCAGTCCATCTAACGATAACTCGGGGGAAATCCAGGAGTGTTTCATCTCAACGACGAGGGGATACACAATGCCTGTTTTTACGTTTGAGAAGATATCGCCGCCGACCCGCCGCGGCCCGATTCCTCCAATCGTCAAAAAACAACGCGGTGTCATCGTCCAGATTCTGGATCGTTTCGTAGAGGCGCGCGTCAAGCGTACACTGCGCAGGCATAAGGGCGGCATCGCCCGCCGCCAACAGAAATCGCCGGATTAGGTCTTCACTCTACGTTGCGCATCAGCAGGCTGCTCCAGCCTTCGATCCTTAGGTGCCGTAGCAATACAAGCCCGCGCGCGCGGTAGGCGGCGATCACGCCTTGAGCCTGATACGGCAGCAGTCCCGAAAGAATCACCAGCGCCGATGGTGCGAGGTGCCTCGCCATCGGCGTTGCCATTTGGCGCAGCGGATTGGCGAGAATATTCGCCAGCACCAGATCGAATGGACCATGCTTGGCGAATTGCGGCGCTGAAAATCCGGTCGCCCGGATCGTCTCCACCAGATTGCCCGTGGTGTTGAGCCGGGCGTTGTCCCGCGCCACCCGAACCGATAGCGGATCGATATCGCTCGCCAGCACTTTACAGTGCAGCGCCTTCGCTGCAGCAATCGCGAGGACGCCGGTGCCTGTTCCCAGGTCGAGCACGCGCGCAGGATGGCGAGCCTTTAGCACATGATCGAGCAGCAACAGGCAGCCGCGCGTGGTGCCGTGGTGGCCGGTGCCGAACGCCAGCGCCGCCTCGATCTCGATGCCGAGCTTGTTGGACGGCACCTTTGAGCGGTCATGGTGCCCGTGCACGACGAATCGCCCCGCGCGGACGGGGACGAGTTCTTCAAGGGTGGCCTTGACCCAATCCTTGGCCTTCACCGTGTCGAAGGTGATGTCCCGCGCGACGTCATCGCCGGCGGCGATGCCGACGAGTTCGCGGATCGAGGTTTGATCGGGCGCCTCTGCGAAATGCACGGTGATGCCCCAGCGTCCATCTGATCGTTCGAACGCGGCGATGGCGGCTTGGCCCTCAAAAAAGCTCTCGCTCAGGAGATCGAGGACGCGCCGCGCCGATTGTTCGCTGCCGATGGCGAAGGTCGCGCGGCTGGTGCTTGGGGTGATGGTGGAAGTCATTATTGATCCTGAAATTGACGCAGGCGGATAATGTGTTGTCGTTCACTGTATCAATTACCCGGTAATCGGGTGGCGCAACATCCCTGTCTCCCTATGGTGTCTCAACACAACGTTAGGAGTTTCAGGACATGGCACCCTTCCGCAGGTTTCACTCTATCGCAGCCTTGTGCGGCGACGGGCTACGGCCCGAACTGCAAGCGCTATTCGAGCGGCTCGCAGTGGATCCGCACTCCGAACTCTTCGTAAGGGATGACGGCATGGTCCAATCAGGCCCGGACCCGATTTCCGCGAAAGCGCCATTGCCGCAAAACGCGGGCGAGGCTCGCACCTCAAATGCGGACAGTAGCCGGCATGTTGTCCCAAGCAGAAAGTTTCAGGCCTCAAACTGAGAACCACGGCGTGTTGGATAGTGTTTCAGTTTGAAATCAGCCTCTTAAGCCGGGTCGGACTCCTGCCCCAAGCTGTGGTACGCTTTGCGGAAAGCAGGGAGGGGGGCGCCATGACGGTTGAGAATCCCAATGCCAAAAGCATCTGGACGACGATTGAAATAGACAAAGATGGTGTGGAGACAGTCCTGGTAGTGGAAACCGATCTTGAACTGAATGCCGCCGATCCCGCTTTTGATGTTGCCAAGGTTGATGCCTTGATTGATGCCGCAATGAAGAGTTTTGCTGCGAGTGGCGGAACGATTGATCGGGTTCATTTAGTTCCGGTTCGGTGATCCCAGAGGCCTAAAGGCGAGAAGCGCCCCGACGCTACCGGTTGTTTACGGGCCCGCGCCTGCGATTTGCACGACAAATGCACCGGCTTCTCCACAGGGTCATCAACCGGTCTTCCACAATTTATCCACCGACTTATCAACCGGTTGCACTCGTCATTGCCAGAAGCGGAGCGACGAAGCGATCCAGCTGGCTTGTCGCGCACGGTCTGGATTGCTTCGCGGAGCTCGCAATAACGATATGGCTGCACCTACGGCCATTACCCAAACAGCGCCCGGTGATCCCCAAGGATCACGCGGGCGGCGTTGTGGCCGGGCGCGCCGGTGACGCCGCCGCCGGGATGCGCGCCGGAGCCGCAATGGTAGAGGCCCTTCAGGGGTCCGCGATAATCGGCGTGGCCGAGCATCGGCCGCGCCGAGAACAGCTGGTTCAGCGTCAGCGCGCCGTGGAAGATATCGCCGCCGAGTAGTCCGAACTGGCGCTCCAGATCGAGCGGCGACAGGATCTGCCGGCCGATCACGCTCGCCGCGAAGCCCGGCGCGTACTTCTCCACCGTCGCCATCATGAGGTCGGCGACTTCCTCGCGATGGTCGTCCCACGATCGGCCATCGGGCAATTGCGGCGCGACGTGCTGGCAGAACAGGCTGGCGACATGCTGGCCCGGCGGGCAAAGCGAGTCGTCCAGTGTCGACGGGATCAGGACCTCGACCACCGGCTCGCGGCTCCAGCCGTACGCCCGCGCATCCTGCCAGGCGCGATCCATGTATTGGAGACTCGGGCCGATGATGATGCCGGCAGTGAGATGATCGCCGGCGCCCGGCAGCGCCGTGAACGAGGGCAGTGCATTCAGCGCGACGTTCATCCGG
>Ga0208984_1000102_pt1 | contig 11505 bp, 12 predicted proteins | sample MedBloCAOM3_M3_FD_187851 | JGI IMG/M metagenome (GOLD analysis project Ga0208984, IMG submission 187851) | Forest soil microbial communities from El Dorado National Forest, California, USA - Mediterranean Blodgett CA OM3_M3 (SPAdes) (version 2) | ecosystem: Environmental > Terrestrial > Soil >... | reverse complement strand
TATCGGTCCACACGCAGCGGCGGCGTTGCGCCTATTGATATTTACGGGTGGCCGCCTGCGTGAGATCCTCGATTTGCAATGGGATCATGTCGATTTGCAGCGTGGGCTGCTGTTCTTGCCGGATTCGAAGACAGGAAAGAAAACCATCGTACTCGGAGCGGCTGCCCTTGGCGTGGTGGAAAACCTGCCGCGCGTCGGTAAGTTTGTCATCGCGGGTACCGACAACGATAAACCCCGTGCTGACCTTCAACGACCGTGGGCGCTGGTTTCCAAACGGGCCAATTTGGCGGGCCTCAGACTTCATGATCTGCGGCACTCCTTCGCAAGTGTCGGTGCAGGCTCCGGTTTCGGCCTGCCCGTCATTGGCAAGCTGCTCGGGCATTCGAATTCCAAAACCACTGAACGATATGCTCATCTCGCAGCAGACCCATTACGGCGTGCGTCCGATGCGATAAGCGGGTCAATAGCAAGGGCTATGGGCGAACCTGCGCCACATGATTCTGGTTAGGCCGCCCCGCGAAGACCATGAAAACTCCGAGTGTGAAACGGACTTCGTAAATGTCCGCTGTGGGTCAAGAACGGTCCCGACCGCCCCGAAACGCCATTTCCGGTCTACCCCGAGGAACGGACATCTTCAGAGCCGGTCGGCATGTCTCAGAGTCAATAATATTTAATTGCAACTAATTTGGATTTAATTACAATTAAACTGCTACTTTTAATAATTTTCAATCCCAACGGGTGATTATGTAGGGGATCAGGTATGGCTTCCGAACGGACTGAAGTTGCTATCGAAAAGATCGTCGCAGCTTGCGACGGTGACATGCGCGGAGCATTGGAGGCTCTGCTACTCGTCAATGAGCATTTAGAAGCTGAACTTCATCAGCTTTATGCGGCTATTTCCAGCGCCCCTCATAAAAGTCCGCATTTCAACAGGGTGCACTGATCTTTGCGCGTCCCTTTGGACTGCGTCGCCCGTTTCTACAGGCGACCGTTCTCAATTATTGAAAGGGCACAAAAAGATGCACCCTGATAGTCTGCCCGGTCGCGCTGAGCGACGCGAGCGCTGGAATGCTCATGTCCAGATCGCGCGCAATGAGTGGCGGAAAGCCAGCGCGATTGAAATCGATCGATTGGCGGTCGAGCGCGAAATACAGCCGCTCATTCGATTGGTAATCTTCTTGCGGATCATTTCGATGTGCTCCGGCGTGTTTGTCGCCGCAGAGCGAATGGAACTAAGACTCGCGTTCCTCGCTCGACAAGCAAGCCGCGACCGGTTCCGCTGATTTTGGATATGTAAGCCTGTGGCTGCATAGCCAGCACGATCGCGCACGCGCTCGGGCTAAGATGTGCAATGGCTAAGACTAGCACTTTGCGACCAATCGACGAGTGGGAAAAGGCACCCACCGTTCTCAGACGCAATCAGGCTCGATGTCTCAGTTGGGTCATATGCGGCCATCCGCGGACGTCATGCCCTCGTCCGCTCTTGCCTCAAAAGCAGACGTCTGCTTGCACAGTCCGCCGCCGCCCGATGCAACGTTCTTTGTCCTAGCTACGTCAATCCATTTCATAGTCTCCTGCCACCGACCACTCGAAGGTCGATCGTGCTGATCAGATCCGAACGGAGCGCCTCGGCGGCGCGCATTTCGGCCATTGTCTGTTGCAATGTACTGACGTTCGATCCGAGCGACACGATTCCGCCTAGCACCACGGCAATCGACCCGATCACCGCTACCTGATTGGATCCGAATAAACCAAGCATCATAAAGAGCGGCAATACGACGCCGCCGGCGATTGCCGCCTTGGAAACCAATATAACTTTTCGGCATCGCTCGGAGACCTCGGCAAGCTGCTCGAGCTTCGCTTCAATCCGGGAAATCTCGTTCGTCGGGTCGTCTTCGTCCGTGAGATTCAAGATCGATACCCGGTAGGTTCGTTGTGGGCGGCAGATTACATGCGCGCTGGCTGAGACATTGAGGCAAAAGCGCACTGCTACGTCTACCATGCAGTGCATTTATTCTAGCGTCTCCGAGGCGAGTCTCCAGAAAACGGGAGTTTTATTGAATTCGGCTGGAGACTTTCGGGAGCTTTCGCCGAAAAAGTTCGAAAATGGTGCAACCAGAGACTTTCAACAATCAGAAAAGCCCGCCATTGGAGGACGGTGCCAAGGTCGACGAGGCCGCGATCAAGAAATTCACGATCGACAATGGACCGGCCTTCGCACGAGGGCACCAAATGTCATGGCGAGTGACTGCGGTCATCGCCAACGACAAAGCGGGTCATCGAATCTTCCGGCCAAATCGCAGGAGAATCATATCATCGACGGCGTTTTCACGCAGCCTGGTCAATTTCGGAAGTCCGTCGGGCCCCGAGCAATGTCCGCTTCATCCCTGACGACCAGACCTCATCGTTCACGAGTATGAAGAGACTTCGCCTCGAATACTTTCCTATCCATCTGCATATGCTGTAGCCTGCCCGTAGAAAAATGCCGCATCCCACGCAAGACTTCTCGTGGGTAACGCTAAAGGACCGATTGTGGGGGAAACATCATGAAATGCTTATTCCGCGCTCTTGCAGCGTTCGCCATCGTGCTCGCCTACTCAGACGTCGCCCTGGCGCAAGGCTGGCCGAACCGTCCGATCCGCATGGTCGTACCCTACACGCCGGGCGGCTATACCGATCTGATGGCGCGTCTGGTCGGGCAAAAGATCTCCGAGGCGCTCGGCCAGCCCGTCATCTTCGAAAATAAGCCCGGCGCTAACGCCATCATCGGCACCGACGTCGTCGCCAAGGCCGCGCCCGACGGCTACACGTTCGGCACTGTGATCGCGGCGCACGCGGTGAACGCCACGCTCAATCCAAAGCTGCCTTATGACACGCTCAAGGACTTCACATACGTCTCGCTGATGAGCGTCGCACCGCTGATCATGATCGCACATCCCTCGTTGCCGGCGAATAACGTGAAAGAGCTAATCGCGCTCGCGAAGGCCAAACCCGGCGAGCTCAACTTTGCGTCGAGTGGTATCGGCGCTGCGGCACACCTCACGATGGAAATGTTTAAGAGCCGCACTGGCATCAACATGCAGCACATTCCCTACAAGGGTACGGCCGGCGCACTGCAGGATACCGTCGGCGGGCAAATCAATGTGATGTTCGACATCGTAGGTCCGCTGATGCCGCAGGTTCGCTCCGGCAATGTCAAGGCGCTCGTCGTCACCGCGAAAGAGCGGATTCCGGCGGCATCCGACGTACCAACGATGGCGGAGCAGGGCGTGCCGGACTTCGTGTCGGGCACCTGGGCCGGTATCATCGCGCCGGCGGGCACACCTAAGGAGATCGTCGACCGCATCGCCGCGGAGGCAAAGAAAGCACTCGCCGATCCGGCGATGAAGGACAAACTCGCCGAGCAGGGCATCGTGGCGGTGGGCAGCACTCCAGAGGAATTCCGCGCCTTCGTCGCTGAGGAGATCCCGCGCTGGAGCAAGGTGATCACGGACGCTGGAATCAAGATGGAGTAGTGAGGCTCGGCAGAGACAGCAATGTACTGCCACTCCCGCCACGCAGTCCCGATCGAACCGGTCTCCGGCTCGCGTCTCCAAAAAACGGGAATATTTCAAATGTAGGCCGGAGACTATCGGCGATTTCGCTCCCAAGTTGTTAAAATTTGGAGTATAGAGACGGACAAACAATTCACAAAAAGCCGCAACTGGCGGGCACTTATCGGATTCTAGTGCCCACAATCTCTAGCTGAGCGACTGCCTGGCTGGAGTGAGAGGATTCGAACTCGCGCATTCCCGATCGAACTGTGTCTCTGCGTGTGTTTCCTCGAATTTGGGAATATGGCGCGGCAAAGCCGGAATTTGCTGCCCGAAAGAACGGGGGCGCAGCACGTCATGGTAATAATACGGCGTCTCCCACGCCGCTGGCATTTGCCGCCTGCTGGCTGCCGTCGATCAGCCAAGGTAGCAGTTTTCGAGACCTAGAAGGCGCAAACGCAGCAAAAGCCTTTTAAATTAGAGTTTTTTTCGCAAATGTTGGGTGAATTCGCGCTATCTGCTGGTCGTTAAACAATCACAAGAAGCCGAAACGGAACCACAAAATGGAAAAGACGAGCTCCGAACAACTCCGTGCCCGCGGGCTACTTACCGGGATCCTCATTGCTTTTCTGTTGTTAGCTTTACCGCTTGCAGTATGGCTCGATCTGACCAATCTCGCGGAAGCCGCGCTGCGAAGGCAAGCGACGGATCTGAATTCGGTGATCACCAGCGTGCGGGGATACTACGCCGCCAATGTCGTCGGGCGAGTGCTCGCAAACCCTGGATCCACCCAAGTCGTGCACAATTATCAAGCGATACCCGGAGCTATCCCGATTCCTGCTACGCTTTCGCTGGAATTGGGTAGGGTGATCGGCGCCCAACAGGAAAACATCACCTACAGGTTTGTATCTGACTTCCCGTTCAAAAACCGGAACCCGCATCAGTTGGACCGGTTTGAAAGGAGCGCGCTGGACAGTTTACGTAGCAATCCCGATCAGAAAATTGTTGATACGACTACATCGTTATTCAGCGACAGCGTTCGTCTTGTCGCGCCCGTTATGATGGGACCAGCCTGCGTCAGCTGCCACAATGTCCATCCGGAGAGTCCGAAAAAGGATTGGAAGGTTGGCGACGTCCGCGGCATCCAGGAGGTCACCATTACGCAGCCTATCGCCGCAAACTTATTCTCGTTCAAGTATCTGTTTGCGTATTTTCTATTGGCGGCCGTTAGCGGCATATCGTTTTTGGGGATGCAGCGGCGTCAGGCGAAACGTATTAGGGGCATGAATCGAGAACTTGAATCGGCTAATGACTTTCTAGCATCTCTTTCCATGAAGATTTCACGCTATATCTCGCCCCAAGTCTACAAGAGCATCTTCAGTGGACAAAAAGATGTCACTATTCATACAGAACGCAAGAAGCTCACGATCTTCTTCTCTGACATTCAGAATTTTACTGCGACGACCGAGCGTCTGCAGCCGGAGCTGATAACCCAACTGCTCAATGAATACTTCACAGAGATGTCTGTGATCGCTCATGAGCACGGCGGCACGATCGACAAGTTTATTGGCGATGCGATGCTTATCTTCTTCGGTGATCCCGAAACCAAGGGCGACCGGGCGGATGCCCAAGCATGCCTGAGAATGGCGTGGAACATGCAACGCCGACTGGTCGAACTCAATGCGAAATGGCGGGCAGCCGGTATCGAGCAGCCATTCAAATCACGGATCGGAATCAATTCAGGTTACTGCAACGTCGGAAATTTTGGCAGCGCTGACCGTATGGACTACACGATTATTGGTGCCGAAGCCAACCTGGCGGCGCGCTTGCAGTCGATTGCTGAACCCGGCGGCATTGTTATCAGCTACGAAACGTTCGCGTTGGTCAGCGACGTCATCACCGCCCATGCGCTCCCTCCAATTACGATGAAAGGCATCAGTCGAGAGGTGGCTCCTTATTCAGTCGACAGCATCGTCGACGAGTCAGGAGAGAAAGGTGGCGTGGTTATCGAACGAATGCCTGGTCTGGACATTTACCTTGACCCCTCGATCGTGAAGTCGGCAGACGCTGAACGAATTCGGTCAGTGTTAAAGGGTGCTCTGGCTTCGCTGGATAACCGTCAAAGGATAGCGACATGAATGAGCCAAAATTTAAGGTATCAGCTGAATTCGAGATTTGGCTGCAAAACGATCGATCAAGTTGAAACTCTCTGCCGGCCATTTTCTATACGGCGACGCAAGTCGAAACAAGCGCTCTCGGTCGCGGAAAAGAGTATGAGATGCTGCCCGCGGCAAGACGAACAAGTCGTAGGCTGCCGCACATTAAGTTCGCGACTAACTTTGTGCGTCTACCGGCGACTAATCTAGCCTTTTGTGCGCTTTTGCGACCGTTGGTTGATCGGTAAGGCTAAGTGAGACTGGTTCCCACACCACGCAGTGCTGATCGCGCCCGGTCTCTGGCTCGCGTCTCCGAAAAACGGGAATATTTCAAATGTAGGCCGGAGACTATCGGCGATTTCGCTCCCAAGTTGTTCCAACTGGGAGTATAGAGACGGACAGCAAATTCACAAAAAGCCCCAATTGGCGGGCACTTATCGGATCCTAAAGCCCACAATCTCTAGCTGAGTGACTGCCTGGCTGGGGCGGGAGGATTCGAACCTCGATATGGCGAATTCGAAACCGGATGCTCTCGCCTGTTCGAGTGGAGCCGCAAAACCCCATTTCATTAAAATTTATAAGCCTCTCGAAACATTCGAATTTCGAGAACCGTACCAAATCAGCAAAGTCCAGAGCTCCGGAGAGAAAGGGGCCATTCGGAGAAGAATGTGCCGGCTCTGCCGACTAGAAGTCCGGAACTCAAATAAGAAATCACTGCTGCTACTGGGCTTAATTGCCAACAAGCTCGCGTAGAGAATACACGGTTTCGGCCAAGCTGGCGGAGGGAGAGGAACTGGGGTCGAACCTTCTCCACGTAGGCCGACGTGGAAGAAAGTAGCCCAGCGTATGGCGCCAGTAACCGCGGCGCAGAGCCGGGGCCGTCTGGAGGCCGAGGCCCAAAAAGGACGAAAACCAGCGCCTCCCTGGGGCCCAAACACCGCCCCTGTTAGCGATTGCGTCCATCCTGAAAACCACGATGCGTCGAACTTCCGACCCCCATTGCTCGTAATCGCCGAGGATAGAGCGGCATACGCTAATCATCAGAATGAAGGCGGCGCCCACGATCAATGCACGCGCAGAGTGCCGAGCCGAAAGCGACGCAACAAACAAGAAAAACGGCGGGAACAGTTAGGTAGTCACGTGCAGCCGCTCAAGCAGCACGATACCGCACAACTACTGGTACACGCCACTTTCGTCGCACTTAAACTAAACATTTCCTGAATCGGGCCGGCCTTTTTTTGGACCGATTCGACACGCATACGCGCGCTCAGTAGCGGGGCGCTCTGGATGACCATGACAATTAAAACTGCCGGGCGCGCCCCTCTGTTGCGTCACAGTAGCGGGGAGCATCATGATGGTGGAGCAGGCACCTCAATATAGATTAGGCCAGCCTGACCTCGATACCTTCGACGAAAACACAGCCGATCATCGCGTGGCGCGCTACAGGTTACGAAAATCAGCCCGGACAGATGCTTATACGGAAGGTTCCGTCCCACTGTTTCTTTCCGATTACGACGGTGAACCGGATCCGAGCGAATACGTGCCCGCCTTGCGGAAGGACCGACGACCTTCCATCTCGTCCCGAATTCTGGCGGGCGTTGTGGCGACTGCAGCCATAGCAGTTCTCGTCGCGCTGTTTTCTTCGGATGCCGCACGCGACATCATCGCCAACGCCAAAGCTTCAAGCACCGCCGTTCTTTCGGCTGAGTCCGCAGCGCTGCAGTCGAATCCCACGCAACTGACGGCACGTGACACACAATTGCAGGATCCCGCTCAATCGAAGGATCCCACTCGGCTATCGGCGCCGGCAAATCAGACGCCTGGTGTTCGAAGCGTTACAGCGGTCGCTGTGGCGCCGACGCGGGAGGAGATCACGACGGCCTACCAGAGCGCGCTGCAGGGCGGCGCTCCGCGGGCGGCATCTGTCGCAGAGCTCATGATCCCAGGAGATGCGATCCACCACCTCGATCCTAATGAAATCGCCTCGTCGCTCAAGCGAGGGGATGCCTTGATTGCGAGTGGCGACCTTGCTGCGGCTCGCCTCGTGCTGCGGCGCGCGGCTGACGCCGGAGATGCGCGCGCCGCCATGACGCTCGCCGAAACCTATGATCCCGCGATTCTGGAGAAACTGGGCGTCCACGGCGTCGTGCCGGATTTAGCCATGGCACGAGGCTGGTACGAGAAAGCGAAACAGTTCGGAGCGACGGAGGCGACTCAGCGGCTCGAACTGCTCGCAAGCAAGCAACATTGACCTGCGCGCCATATGACGCGTCTCCAAGCCACCATCACTACCGAGGAATTTCTGCCGCAAGCAGACAAGTCCAACCGAATTCCGGACGCGGCACTCACTTCATGACACTCACTCGATGTGTCGCAGATCACAGCAAAGGGCAAAGTAATGGGCGTCTCCACCGCGACTGCTAAAAATCTCTTCGTGTGCCTGTCGTTCTTCTTGTTTCTTATATCCTCAACTGTCCCGTTGCGTCCTGTGTTTGCCCAAGACCAAAAGCCGGTTTTTGCTCAAAACCAAAAGCCGGCCGTGAGCTACGATGAAAAAAAGCGTCAGGCCAACGATATCGCCGTAACGGTCGTGGTGTCCGGCATCTCATGTACGTGCGCCAGGTTCACTGAGGACATCCGGAACGTCGTGAACGATTTGGGGCCGGATGGGGTGCGCGTTCTGCCGGTTCTTGGGGTCGGCGGACTTCAAAACGTGAATGATGTGCTGTTTCTCAAGAACATGGACATGGCTGTCGTCGACGAGGACAATCTTCGACTCCTGAAGAAGAAGGATCCGGTGCTGTATGCCAATGTCGAGCAGCGCGTTCAATATATCACGAAGCTCTACAATTCCGAGTTTCATGTTCTCGCGCGAAACGAAATCACGTCCTATGACGATCTGAAGGGCAAGAAGGTCAACTTCAACCTGAAGGACAGCCAGACCGAAGTGACCGCCGACACCGTTTTCAATGCGCTCAATATCCCCGTGCAGCGCTCTTACTACGACAACGATGAAGCACTTAAGAGGCTGATGTCGGGAGAAATCTCGGCAATGATCATCCTCACGGGAGCGCCGCAGGCCACCCTGGCGAAGGTGAAGAAGGAAGACGGCCTGCATTTCCTCCCGCTCGATCAGGAAAGCCTGCCAAAGCACGAGCTACGCGATCTGTTCGCGAACTATCTTCCCGCGGAGATCACACACGAATACTATCCGAATCTGGTCGCCGAGGGGACCACCGTTCCGACCATCGCGAACCGGGCGCTGCTCGTCGCCTACACTTGGCCGGAGAATTCCCCGCGCTACAAGAGGGTCGCAAAATTCGTCGACGCGTTCTTCAGCAAGATCGATCAATTCAACACTCCGTCGAGGCATCCCAAGTGGCGCGAAGTCAATCTTTCGGCCGAAATGCCTGGCTGGGTGCGATTTAAGCCCGCGGCCGAATGGCTTGCCGCCCACCGAAATCAAGCCGTGTCCGCCAATCCAGACAGCACGCTCGGCCAATCCTCTCCCGAGCTGAGGCTGGCATTCGAGAAATTTATGCAGAACTACACCTCTTCGTCCGGTCGGAAGACGCTCTCCACCAAAGAACGGGAAATGCTTTTCGCCAGATTCATGAAAATTCTCGCCGAGTCTAAGGCGGAACAGGCGGCAGCACGTTAGACTCGCAACAATGTCACCAGAAAAGATAACTTCTGCGGCCCGATCTTCCGCCGCCTGGACGTCGGCTGCCGGTTCTCGGGACTCCTTAGGTGGAGACGAACGGGGAGCCGACGGCTGGAGCTTCAAGGCGGCACCGGATCGTCGTGGGCGGCGACCAATCGAAAAGGAAGAAATGCGATGATCGACCGGCGCAACCTCATAAAGCATTCCGGGGCTGCCATTGCGGCGCTCGGTGCCGGAATGACGTCCCCCTCTTTGCGCGCATTTGCAGCCACGGCAGCGCTGCCGTTCGAGAACGGGGAACGGCCGCTCGTCAAATATCCGCAAAAGCGTCCGATGATCGGCCTGACGAGCAGACCGCCACAGCTGGAAACGCCATTCTCAGTCTTCAATGCGAATGTCATCACGCCGAACGACGCCTTTTTCGTCCGCTACCATCTGGCGGACGTCCCGCTGAACATCGACCCCGACGCGTTCTCGGTCGGGATCAAAGGCAAGGTCGACAAGCCCATGAAACTATCGCTGGCCGACATCAAGAAGATGCCGGCTGTTGACATCGTGGCGGTCAACCAGTGCTCGGGCAACAGCCGCGGATTCTTCAATCCCCGCGTCGCAGGCGGGCAGTTGGGGAACGGCGCCATGGGCAATGCGCGCTGGAGGGGGGTGCCGCTCAAGGCCGTTCTCGACAGGGCCGGCGTCCAGCCGGGTGCGCGCCAGGTCACCTTCAACGGCATGGATGGGCCCGTGACCGACAAGACTCCGGATTTCGTCAAGGCGCTCGATATCGACCATGCGCGCGACGGCGAGGTCATGCTCGCCTATTCGATGAACGGCGCTGACCTTCCCGTCCTCAACGGGTTTCCGCTACGTCTCGTGGTCCCGGGCTATTACGGCACCTATTGGGTGAAGCACCTTAACGAAATCACGGTCATCGACAATGTCTTCGACGGATTTTGGATGAAGACCGCGTATCGCATCCCCGACAACGACTGCAATTGTGTGGAGCCCGGAACAGCCCCGAAAGCCACCATGCCGATCAACCGCTTCAAGGTAAGGTCGTTCATCACCAGCGTCGCGGACGGCGCGAAGCTGAAAGCCGGCGCGCAGACCACGCTCAAGGGCATCGCATTCGACGGCGGCAAGGGCATCAAGGACGTCGCCGTCTCCACCGACGGCGGGAAAACCTGGGCGCAGGCCAGCCTCGGCAAGGATCTGGGGAAATACTCCTTCCGCGAATGGCAGATGCTGGTCAGGCTGGCGGCCGGCGCGCACGAGCTGAAGGTGCGCGCGACCAGCAACGGCGGCGAGACGCAGCCCATGGAGCCGCTCTGGAACGGAGCGGGCTACCTGCGGAACGTGGTCGAAACCGTCCGCGTCACGGCAGCTTGAGGAGACCGGCCATGAAGCTATCGACACTCGCCGCACTGACGCTGACTAGCCTCGCGGGACTGATGGTCGGCATCTGCGGTTCAGGTCCGTCCGAAGCGGACGCCAAGCCGGTCTCGTACAAGCTTCCGAACGAGACGGCGACATTCAAGCCGGGCCCCAATCTGGAGGTCGTCCAGAACAACTGCACGGCGTGCCATTCGGTCGACTATGTCCAGACCCAGCCCCGGGGTCCCAAATTCAAGGAAGACTTTTGGCGGGCTGAGGTGACCAAGATGATCAAGGTTTACGGTGCGCCAATCGATGAGGCGGACGTCGGCAAGATTGTGGATTATTTGACACAGACGCATTGATGCCCGGGAGAGCGACGGGTCGCACGCGCTGGCGGCTCCTGATCGCTTTTGTGTGGTCCCCACGTCGCCGCGCGTGGACGCACCAGCGGTGCTGCGCCTCGCCTTCGTTGATTATCTTGTCTCGCACGTGTCTCTTCCTTCTCGGACGAGTCTCTCGCCCTTATCCCCCGCCGTTCTCTGACTGTGACCGCCGCGGTACGACGTTAGTGAGAGGCCGGGAGACAACGCCTCGGGAAGCGCAGTACAGGGCTTACCGCACATTGTTCCTTCTGTTGGCTTGCCAACTCCAACACCTTTCGCCTCAGATCCTCTACCTTTCCACCTAAAAGCAGATCCTGCCGATCCACCATCAACAAAATGGCATTTAGCACCTGGTCTGAATGCTGAGCCAATACTACGAGGTGTCGGACGCAGGG
>Ga0208984_1000100_pt1 | contig 11641 bp, 10 predicted proteins | sample MedBloCAOM3_M3_FD_187851 | JGI IMG/M metagenome (GOLD analysis project Ga0208984, IMG submission 187851) | Forest soil microbial communities from El Dorado National Forest, California, USA - Mediterranean Blodgett CA OM3_M3 (SPAdes) (version 2) | ecosystem: Environmental > Terrestrial > Soil >... | reverse complement strand
GGCGTGCTGCTGCAGATGTTCATGGGCGAGAAATTCGGCCGCGATCCGATCTGGGAAGGCCATTTCGCCACCGAAGTCGCGCAGGCGCAGATTTCGGTCGATGCCGTGCTCTATGAGGCCGACATTCCGCTCAAGCAGCTGATGAAGCTGAAAGTCGGCGATACCCTGCCGCTGAACATGCGCGCCGACGCGCTGGTCGCGGTGCGCTGCGGCAGCGTGACCTTGACCGAGGGGCGAATGGGCAGGGTCGGCGATCGCGTCGCCATCCGCGTCACCAAGCAACTGCGCAAGCCGAGTACCACCTTCGCGATGTTCGAGAAGGCCGACGAGCAAACCAAATTGATGGAGGCCCAATGAGTCACTCATTCGGAGTTGCTATCGAGAGTCTGGTGGCGATATTGCTGCTGCTCACGATCGGTTATTGCATGCTGTTGAACACCCGGCTGAAGCGCCTCAAGGCGGATGAGCATTCGCTGAAGGCGACGATCGCGGAGCTGATCACCGCGACCGAAATCGCCGAGCGCGCCATCGGTGGCCTCAAACACACCGTTCGCGACGTCAACGAGAATCTCGGCAACCAGCTCACAGCGGCGGGCCAGTTGTCTCTGCAGTTGAAGAAGCAGCTCGCGGAGGGCGATCATGTCGTTCGGCGGATTTCCAAAATAGCGATCGCGGCGCGGTCTGCGCCGGAGCCGGAGCCGGCGGCCCCGCAGGTATCGACGGCGAAGGCAGTTGCCGCGGCGGCTCAGGCGTTTTCCGACCGCAGAAGGTCCGATGGCCTCGCCGCATGAAGTCCTCCCGTGACATTCGCGTCATTCCAGTAGTCCTGATCGCGATCTTCGGCCTTGCCGTGCTGAAGGTCGCCGGACTGGTGATCGATGGCGGTTATGTATTCGATTATCAGCCGCAAACGACCAAGCGGTCCTGGGCGCAGGAAACCTTCAATTTTCCAGGGGGAAACAAAACCGACCCTGCCGACATCACGGGGGCGGTTCACGAGAAGCCCAGGGAGGAGGCCGCCAAACCGGCGGTCAACGCGCCGGAAGTCGCGAAGTCCGACGGCGTCGTCGTGTATCCCGACCAGAGCCAGCCGGTGTCTGCATCCGAGCGCGCGATTCTTGAGCGGCTGCAGTCGCGGCGGCAGGAGCTCGAAACGCGTGCGCGCGAAATCGACATTCGCGAAAGCCTTCTCAAGGCCGCCGAAAAGCGAATTGAATCGCGTGTCGAGGAGTTGAAGGCTGTCGAATCGCGGATCTCTACGGCGACCGAACAGAAAGGCGCGGCCGATGCCGCACGCTTCAAGGGCATCATTACCATGTATGAGGGCATGAAGCCGAAGGACGCCGCCAAGGTGTTCGACCGGCTGGAGATGTCTGTGCTGTTCGAAATCGCTTCGCAGATCGCGCCGCGGAAGATGTCCGATATTCTCGGCCTGATGGCGACGGAAGCGGCCGAGCGGCTGACCGTCGAATTGGCGCGGCGCGCCGGGTCGGACAAATCCGCCTCCGTGGCGGATTTGCCCAAAATCGAAGGCAAGGTGCTGCCGCAAAGGCCAAATTAGCGGGAATATTTAACAAGTCCTTAAATCGCCAATCCTAGATTCGAATGCGCGGGGTGTGGGCGTCCCGCCAGCGATCAGATCGTTGAACCGAAAGACACGTGGGAATGGCGCGAACGGCTGCCGCTGGATCTTGGTCGCTAGGCCGCGCAAGCGCACGGACGCTCCAGCGTTGTCTCGGCGCGCCGTCATCGCTTGCCGCCGGCCTGATCCTGATCGGCTTGACGTTTTCCGGCGCCTGCCAGGCCGATCCGGTCAAGGGCGAGGTCACGTTTTCGGCGGCCGGCGGCTACGCCCGGCTGGTTCTCAAGCTCGCCGAGGATGTCGGGTCCGAAGTGACCACCGCTGGCTCGATCCTCGTGATCCGGTTCAATCGTCCGGTGGATATTCCGATCGATAAACTCTCGGACGCGGTGCCCGATTATGTCGGTTCGGCGCGGCGCGATCCCGACGGGACGGCGATCCGGCTGTCATTGGCGCGCAGGGTGACCATCAACACCATGACCGCCGGCGAACGGGTGTTCATCGATATGATGCCTGACACATGGAGCGGTCAGCCTCCGGCCCTTCCCCTCGAGGTGGTGCGCGAACTGGCTGAGCGCGCGCGCGTCGCTGAGCGCGCATTGCGCCAGCAGCGCGCGACGGCAGAGGCGAACAAGCGTCCGCCGATTCGCGTCCGCGCATCGGTGCAACCGACCTTCATCCGTTTCGTGTTTGAAATGCCCGACGGCCTTGGGGTCTCGTCGGTGCTGAACGACCAGAAACTCACGCTTTTGTTCAACGCCTTGCTCACCTTCGATCTGGCGGACGCCAAGGTGGCGGCGCCATCGAACATTGCCTCGATCAATCAGAAGATCGAAGGCGACCGGTCCGCGGTGGAAGTCGCGTTGATCGGCAATGTCGATGTCCACTCCTTCCGCGAGGAGAAAAACTACGTTGTTGATGTCGCCTTCCAGCAACCGGAAAAACCGTCACCGCGGCCGTCGCCAGCAGCGGAGGCCCCGCATGCACCGGTGTCAACCGCACCGGTGTCAACCGCGCCGGCCGCGCCCGAGAAGCCTGCCGATGCTGCGGTACCCCGACAATCCAGTGAGATTGCGCCGCTGACGTCGGAGGCCTTTGCGCAGCAGGCAAAAATCGAGACCAAGCCTGCGGCGGCGCCGGAAATACCGCCCGCACCGGAATCGCCGACGCCGATGTCCGCGCGTTCGTCAGAGGGGACACCGGCTCCCCCGGCGGAGATGCCGCCAAAAATGACTCTCACCGCGTCCGAGCCGGCGGCTGAAACCAGGGCCGACGGCGGCGTTGATGCCAAGGGAATTAGCGAAGGCCTGAGCCTGACGTTTTCCTTCGCCGCCGCTACGCCTGCGGCGTTGTTTCGTCGCGCCGATACGGTGTGGCTCGTGTTTGACACCACGAGGCCGATCGATATCGGGCAAATCCGCAGCAAAGGCGGGTCGATCGTCGCCGACGTCAGCCAGTTGCCGCTGGAAAAGGGCCAGGCGATCCGCATTCGCCTCAACCGCCCTCAATTGCCTTCGCTGACGGGCGACGACCAGGCGGGCGGCGCGAGCTGGACGGTCGCATTTTCCGATACGATGCGAATGCCGACGCAGCCGCTGGTGGCGATACGCAACGTCACCGATCCCACATTTGCCAATGTCACCGTGCCGTTGTCGCGACCCGGCCTTCTGCATCGGTTTGTCGATCCGGAAGCCGGCGACACACTCATGGTGGTCACGGCACCGCCGCCGGTTCGCGGCTTCATCAAGCGGCAGGATTTTGTCGAGTTGTCGCTGCTCGAATCGATCCACGGCGTCGCGGTTCACCCGAACTCCGATGACGTCACCGCCGAGATCGCATTCGACAAGATTATCCTCAGCAGGCCTGATGGTTTGACGCTGTCATCGGCTGACATCGGAGCCGAGCGCACGCCGACCACGGTCCGGCCCATTTTCGACGTCGTCGAGTGGCGCAAAAATCAGGCGGAAAATTTTTTCGTGCGAAAGGATGCGCTTGTCGCGGCAGTGGCGGCAGCTGAGCCCGATCAGCGCAGGTCGACCCGGATCGATCTTGCGCGCTTCTATATGTCGCGCGGGATGTATCCGGAAGCCAAGGGTGTGCTGGATCTCGTCCTCGCAGACTTCAAGTCAGGTCTTGAGGATCCTGTTGCGCTAGTGGTGCACTCGATCGCGAACACGCTGATAGGCCGTCCCGAGCTCGGTCTGAAAGACCTCGCCAATCCTGCGATCGGAACCAATTACGATTCGCAGCTGTGGAAAGCGCTGGCCTACGCACGTCAGGGCAAGTGGGCGGATGCGCGGGAGAAGTTCAAGAACGTCGAATTCGCCATCAGCTCGCTGCCAAGCGAGCTGCAGCGCATTGTGATATCGGAAGCGATGCGTTGCTCGCTCGAGGTCAAGGATTACTCCGGGGCCGCCAAACGCAGCGGCGATCTGGATGCCGTCGGCCTTTCGCCCGAGCTGAAACCTGCGATTTCGGTGTTGCGCGGCCGGCTGGCCGAAGCGCTCGGACACGACAGGGACGCGCTGGATGAATACAAGATTGCCGTGATGTCATCTGATCGGGCTGCGGCGACCGAAGCCAATCTGCTCGGAATAGTGCTGCGGCAGAAGCGCGGCGAGATCAGCCAGGCCAACGTGTTGCGCGCGTTGGAAACGCTTGCGGTGACGTGGCGCGGCGACAGGATCGAGGTGAAGGCGCTGCAAATGCTGGCGCGCATTTATTCCGATACCGGACGCTACGGCGAATCGTTCGCGGCGGTACGGACCGCGACCAGGCTGCAGCCCGATTCCGAAATCTCGCGGCAGGCTCAGGATGCGGCGGCGGCGCTGTTCGCGCAACTTTTTCTCAGTCCGAAGGGCGAGGATCTTCCACCGGTCGACGCGCTCGGGATGTTTTACGAGTATCGCGAATTGACGCCGATCGGGCGGCGCGGCGACGAAATGATCCGCCGGCTCGCGGATCGGCTGGTCGCGGTCGATCTGCTCGATCAGGCCAGCGAACTCCTGCAGTATCAGGTCGATCGCCGGCTGGAGGGCTCAGCCCGCGCGCAGGTCGCGGCGCGCCTGGCGATGGTCTACCTGACCAGTCGCAAGGCGGATCGCGCCATATCAGCGCTTCGCACCACGCGCATTGCCGATCTCTCGGGCGAACTGCGTCAGCAGCGGCTGTTGCTGGAGGCGCGCGCCCAGAGCGACGTCGGACGCCATGACCTGGCGCTCGACATCATCTCGAATATCGCTGGCCGCGAAGCGATCCGGCTGCGCTCCGACATCTACTGGGCGGCGCGGCGCTGGCGCGAGTCCTCCGAACAGATCGAATTGTACTACGCCGATCGCTGGCGCGACTTCAAACCGCTGAACCCGGTGGAGAAGGGCGACGTGATCCGCGCGGTGGTCGGATACGCGCTGGCGGAGGATTCCATCGGGCTGGCGCGCTTCCGCGAAAAATATGCGCCATTGATGAGCGGCGAAGCCGACCGCGCCGCCTTCGAGACCGCAAGCAAGCCGGCCGCCGCCAACAGCGCTGAATTCGCCCAGATCGCCAAGATGGCGGCAAGCGTCGATACGCTCGACGGCTTCCTGCGCGAAATGAGGACGCGATTCCCCGACGCGACCGCAAGGGCGCCGCTGCCGCCGGAAACCCCGAAGGCCGATCCGTTCCCGACCGGCTCCCTGCCTGAGATCGTCGGATTGAAGCGGGTGGACGCGGCAAGGTAGCCCGTCCCCGGCCGCTGTCATCCTCTCGACAGACGCTTGCCGACACGGCAACCTGCGGCGATCGAGCGTCGAGAGGGAAGTGCCGGCATGAGCAAGCCCACCAAGACCGAAGCCGAACTCATTGCGATGGCAAGAGCAGAGCTCAAAGTCCACGCCGACTGTCCGGACGGAATCGCGGTTTCCATTCTCCGTACCGGCGACTCCTGGGAATTCCGGACCGCAGCCGACGAGGCGACTTTTGCCAAACCCGGCTATCCCGAATGCGTCGCACTGATCGTGCAGATCGGCGACCACCTCAGCAAACAGTTCGATGTAAAGGGCTGAGCGCGTTGCGGTGCTCCGTCATTTGCGAGAAAGCAGGACTTCCGGAGTGACGCTGCCAGACTTCCAGTGTCGGAAATCGGGCACAATCTCAAGGAGCTGGGCCACCGCCTTCCTGGCTTCTGCATCCCGCCTGATTCAGCGCGCCGGATAGCGGATATTTAGCAACCGCGGCAAATGCCGTTGATCATGCGGTCGAGCGCCGCGTTCTCCTGATTGAGTGGATCGTTCGGATTCATCGGGTTTTTCTCCGAGGGCACTTGATCGGCGCGCGGCTGGCGGTGGCCGACCGGTGCATCCGGCAGCAATTGCTGGCCCGAGTTCGTCAATGAAGGTGCGGCTGGATTTCGCGAACCGGCCATCCGCGCAATCGCCCCCGCGGCTATGTGCGGCTGCGAGAGCGGAGCTATCCTGGAAGCATTGCCCACTCCGCTGGGATCGACCGCCACATTGTTCATTCCGCCAGCGTTCGCCGGGCCCCGCGCAATACCACTGATCGGCACATTTCCTGTTGCCCCCGAACCGGCGAGTCGCGCAAATCCTCCCATTGCCGCCGAACCGGCGTGTCCGCCTCCGTGTCCGCCTCGCGCAAATGAAGCGGCAGGTAGGGTCAAGACCATGAACAATGCGATAGCGACTTTTACGGAAGTGTTAGACATCGGGAGCACCACCATGATTCACTGGAACGGCGAAGCCGTGAGGCTTACGTAGGTTCGTAATCCGCCGACACCATTAAATTGAATTTTAGATTTCTGTGCCTGGCGCTGTGCACGAAGTTAATCTCCCGCCAAAAGACGAAACAGGCAGCCATCCCCGATTGCCGGCTATCGAAGTCGCCCGTGAGTTCATCGCTAGATGATATGGTCCCCCACATAGTTTTCGATCGCCGCTCCTACGGCTCGCAGACTTTGTGCTCAATGATGCAAAGGACCTTTTGCAACACTATCCGCCATTACCGGAAGCCAATTGATTTATCGATCACTTCGTCAGCGCATTACCTTGCCCTGCGATTGCGCACGTGCAATTCGAGCATCTTGAAAAAGTGGTCAATGTCGTCGAACAGCCCGCTGCGCAGCACATCGGCGAGGTGATCGTTCAGCACCTTGGCGTGATAGCGAAACTCGTGAGGTATCTCGCGAGATGTGCTCACGGTATTCAGCGAGTTGGCGATGCTGCTAGCACTAGAGGAGACATCCATGGCTTGTTACGCCGCGTGAGGGTTGACCACGGTCCATTCCGCAATGTTAGAGGGCCAGTTCGAGGATTTTCGTCCCAGGTGTAAACATGCCCCACTGCGAATAGCTGATCCATTCATCATGATCGCTCATGTCATCGGCTCCTTGTGCATCATTCACGATCTGCACAACATCAGTCTCCTTTGTTGTGCGGACATTGTTTAGATAAGAGACAACCGCGCCGTCACCATTAAAATTACCTTTATACAAGCAGTGCCGCTCAGTTTCCGCTTAGGACAAGCAGCACAACCAGAGGGACCGGCATCGTGGCGGCAAATCGTCTCTTCGATCACCATGTCGTTGCACAGGATCGTGAGGCCGAGCGCCTTGGCCCGAGAGGTCTAAGTTATAGCAGCTTCAGGCCGACCGACTGACTGATCACAATTGTCCGGCAGTCATTTCCGGATTTCGGGGCGCGCAACCGCGCTGTCTGCTTTCCCCGATGAGCTGACACGTTCAGCCTGACCGCTTACAATCGCTTGAGCACCAAAGGTGGGTGTGATACAGAAAGCACTCGGGCCATTGACAACCGCCCGATGAGCTCCCGCAGCCAAGCGTTGTTTCGCTCCATTACGGAGGTGAAACATGTCTTGCGGCAGCACTCCCTGCAATTCAACCAACACCCTCGATGCAGCTTCACCCTCTGTTCCGGACCTTAGATGGTCCTGGAAAATCCCGCTTGCGTGGCTGGCCGGAATAGCATTGAGGTGGGAACGACAGTACCAACACAGGCAACTCCTCCAACTTGATGACCGGCTGCTCGCCGACATTGGCCTATCGAGGACGGCTGTTGAAGAAGTGCGCAGGTCCTCCTTGTACCTGATAGCGTGGCGCGACAGCCGATGAACTAACAGATTGAGGTACGTTAGAAGTGGCTGTTCTTCAGAGAAGCCGCTTGCCGAGGTTCATGTCCGAGATGGGTTAATCGCGTCGTTCTGACCGCCCGCCCGTCGCTTCCGGTCTACCCCCATAAGCGGACAATTTCCGAGCGGGTTGGCATGTCTCAAACGTGCCAGCAACGGAAGTCGCGTTTTCACGAGTTGCCAAAAAAAAGCCGCCCGAAGGCGGCTCTTCAAACCTGATGATCGCGGATCAGGCGAATGCTGGCTTTGATTTGCGGCGCTCGGGCACCGAAGCGACTTGTTCAGGAGAATATCAAGTCTCTCCCACGCTAATATGTGGGGCGTAAGGGACTTGCTTCAAGACCCCGCTCATCCCGTAAAACGCCTGCCAAGCTAGATTCTACGGAGCTGACAAATGCGTATGTCCGAGTATGCGGTGGTAGTCGTCGGCGGAGGTCCGACAGGATTGATGTTGGCAGGCGAGTTAGCGTTGGCTGGGGTCGACGTAGCCATCGTCGAACGCCGCCCTAACCAAGAGCTTGCCGGTTCGCGTGCTGGCGGTCTGAGCTCACGCACTCTCGAGGTATTCGATCAGCGCGGAATCGTGGACCGGTTCCTCGCGGAAGGACAAATAGCCCAAGTCGCGGGATTCGCGGTCATGCGTTTAGACATCAGCGATTTTCCGACCCGGCACAACTACGGGCTGGCGCTGAGGCAGAAGCATATTGAGCGCATTCTCGCTGGGTGGGTCAGCGAGCTGGCGGTGCCGATCTATCGCAGCCGTGAGTTAACATGTTTCGCGCAGGACGACACTGGCGTCACCATCGAACTGTCCGATGGTGCGTCGCTGCGGGCAAGCTATCTCGTCGGGTGCGATGGAGGCCGCAGTCTGGTCCGCAAAGCTGCTGGCATTGAGTTTCGAGGATGGGATGCGACGACCAGCAGCATTCTCGCCGAGGCCGAGATGGCGGAGGAGCCGCCATTAGGCATCCATCGCACAGCACTTGGTATCCATGCCTTTGGCAGGGAGGAGTACGAAATTCGCGACGGCAAGATAGTCTTTGCCAATGAAGGTCCCATAGGCGTCATGGTGACTGAAAAGTATGTCGGCGCCACGACCGAGCCCACGCTGCGCGATCTCAGCGAAGCACTCGTGGCCCTATGCGGAACAGATTACGGAATCCATAGTCTAACTTGGATTTCCAGGTTCACCGACATGTCGCGGCAGGCGGCGGCTTACCGCAAGGGCCGGGTTCTCTTGGCTGGCGATGCCGCACATGTGCATTCTCCGGTGGGCGGACAAGGCCTCAATACTGGTGTGCAGGATGCAGTGAATCTGGGTTGGAAGTTGGCCCAAGTGGTGAAAGGAACATCGCCTGAAGGCTTGCTCGACACTTATCACGTCGAGCGGCATCCGGTTGCGGCCCGCGTGTTGCGCACGACAATGGCACAGGTCGCATTGCAACGTACTGATGATCGCACTGAAGCCCTGCGTGAAATCGTATTGGAGCTCCTTGGCATGGAGGAACCTCGCAAGCGTTTCGCTGCGATGCAGTCGGGATTGGATATCCACTACGATCTCGGCGAGGGACATCCGCTGCTCGGACGCCGCATGCCCGATCTCGACCTGGTCACGGCCGACGGCCCGCTGCGCGTTTACACCCTGCTGCACAAGGCCCGGCCGGTCCTGCTCAACCTTGGCGAGCCCGGCGGCTTCGACATCACTCCGTGGGCGGATCGGGTTCAGCAGATCGACGCCAAATACGACGGCGCGTGGGAACTTCCTGCACTTGGTGCGATCACTGCTTCCGACGCCGTACTAATTCGGCCAGACGGATATGCGGCTTGGTTGGGGGATTCAACCCAGCAGGGACTCGCTGACGCGCTAACAACTTGGTTCGGACCGCCTGCCGCGGCCTAGCCGCACGAGTCTCCCACGGCCTCTCGTGAGTTCTTGGCTGGCCCGGAAGTCACTTCAGGTCAGCTTTGGGGCAATCTGCGAAATACTCGGAATGAGCAGATAATTTCCGGTTTGCCCCGATGAACGGACATCACCAGGCACGAACGCCATGTCGGAAAAGTGCCAGTACCGGAAATGAGGCGGCTTATTCGATCACCTCGTCGGCGCTTAGCAGAATGGATGTTGGCACAGTCAGACCGAACGCACGGGCCGTTGCCAAATTGGCCACGAGCTTGAACCGGGTTGGACGCTCCACGGGCAAATCAGCGATGGCGTTCCCTTGCAGTACCTTTCGCACCAGTACGCCGGACTGCGTGAATAAATTTTGGAGTTCGGGACCATAGCCGATGAGACCCCCTTTTTGTGCGAAGTCAGGATAGATGTTTATCGCGGGAAGACGATTCTGAAGCGCTAGATCAGCGAGTAGCTGCGGATTGCCGCCGAAGAGCGGGGAGGACAACATCAGGACACCGGCAGACTGCGACCTTGCTGCTGCTTGAAAGGCGGGCTCGAAATCCGAGGGACGACTGACCTCAAACATCTCCATTGCAATACCGAGCGCAATCGCAGCCTTGCGCACAGCCTCTAACTGCAGATTGCCGCTCACGGGATGCCAGAACACGGCCACCTTGGTGAGCGTAGGTACAGCCTCGCGCAGTAACTGCAAGGATTTTGCGTTGAAGCTTGGCAGATCAAGGAAGATGCCCGTAATGTTGCCTCCTGGATGGGCGAGGCTAGCAACCCAACCGTTTGCAACTGGGTCCGATTCCAGGTCCATCGCCACGATTGGAATGGATTGGGTGACCTCCCGTGCTGCGCGGACGGCTGGTGGGCTAACAGCGCAGATAGCCTGAACCCTCTGCTGGACTAAATCCAATGCCATTGTGGGCAACTTGTCGATCTGCTCGTTAGCGAGCCGGACGACAATTTCCGCATCTGCCGCCTCTCGCAGGCCGGACGCGCCGAGACCCTCCCGAAATGCAACGACCCGATTGCCGACAAGAGCTGATTGCCCGGGGTGGAGAAACCCGACTCGCCAACCTTTGGGCTGTTGCGCGTTGATCGAAAGAGGCAATGCGCTTCCAGAGCCAATTACCAACTTTATGAAATCGCGCCGCCTCATTGCCAGTCCTACCCTTCGCGGATCCTATTGGCCTGAGCGTAGGCAATTTTCGACGCAGGTCCAAGCGCCGGAATGTCCGTTGAGGGTCCCATAAGCGGACGCGGTCTCTAGCCCGCTTGTTCAGGCTCATTTTCCGCTTCTTGACGACCTGCAATCGATCGACAAAAGGTCGTCAACCATGAGCATGCAACGGTTGGGAGCATACCAGCTAAGGCAAGTAACAGAGTATCTAGTCTCGTATTGGCCGCGCGACGAAAGTTATCAGCGAGATTGACGCCGTAGCTGATTAGACCGCCAGCATCGACATGTTCGCGAAAGCCATAGACGGCTGGCAGCCGCGCACTCGCGGCGAGTTGGGCGATGCGTTTCCTCTCCTGCAAGAACATGCCGTCTGCAAGCACGATGACCGCCTGCACATGCTCGTTCGACAATGCTTGCAATGCTCCGGCGGCAGAATGGATGAGCGCGAGATCGAAGTCACGTCGGTGGCGCAACTCGGTAGCATTTTTTTGTTACGAAATTCCAGGATCAAGTTACATCTGCAACGGTGGAATCGCCTGAACCGCGCTACGCGCGCAACGCGCTTTCTGAATTTAAATTTAATCAGGCGTCTCTCGCGCGGAGTTGAGCAACAGTGATGTCGAAGCCAGTAGCGTTTCTCTGGAGCGATTGCCACCTGCGATGCGTGTCGAGGTTGGGAGCGATAGTTCCTCAAGGAGGATGATCATGTTGCGTAAGACAGCGATCGCGTTATTGGCCGTTGCATCTGTTGGCCTGGCTGCGCCAACGATGGCGTTGGCTCGCGGCGGCGGTGGTGGTGGCGGCGGCGGAGGCCACGGCGGAGGCGGAGGTGGCATGG